>Ga0209192_10001158_pt1 | contig 22105 bp, 10 predicted proteins | sample ArcticOcean_MG_C_11_FD_187433 | JGI IMG/M metagenome (GOLD analysis project Ga0209192, IMG submission 187433) | Marine microbial communities from western Arctic Ocean - ArcticOcean_MG_CB2_154 (SPAdes) (version 2) | ecosystem: Environmental > Aquatic > Marine > Oceanic | place: Arctic Ocean... | reverse complement strand
TACTAAATTGAAACTTTACAGCTCTGGTATAGGTTACCGCGGCTATTGATATTGTATTCATTCCTAGGGTTAGCGCTGTTGTTCCACTAAAAACACCTCCTCCAGTCTCATTAGTACTATAAACCCTGTAAATTGCACCGGCTGCAGGTAAACTGGTGATATTAATTTCGAAGTTTTGCGCTGCTCCATTATTGTTGTCACTAGTTGTGGCTGCAATAAATATGCGCACCCAAGTGCTGTTTGGCCCATCATCAAATATATCAGAGTTTGCGATTGTGTTCTGAGCATTTATATTTGATGTAAATGCTGTGAGAATAAATAATAAAATAAATTTTTTCATGGTTTTTGTATTTGAACACACGAAATTATGAAGTCGTTAATAGTAGATAGTTTAAATATTGTTCAAATTGTTTAATTATTTAACCAAACCAATTCAATTACAGGATTTAGTTGCCATATTCGTAATTTATCTTTAGATAAATTTTTGATGTAGATTTATTATGTCATTTTATTTAACAAAATCTTATTTTCTCTTTTGGCTTGTTTTTCCAGTTAATTCCAGCCCGCCATTTATAACTTCCGTATCATAGCCAAATAACAATCCCCCCCAATGCAGATACAATCGGTATTAGAAGCAAAATTTATTTTTTACTTTATCGATATTTTAAATCTTTCCTGCGGCAGTTTTAGAGGCAGCTACTTGGTCTTTAAAATAGCGTTTCGCCAAGATTTGATGCGTAATTTTTATCTTCCTATACTCTTCATTATCAATTTTATTTTCAGTTTCTAAAGGATCGTTTTTATAGTCATACAATTCCTCTGCATGAATATCTTCCTTAAAAATAGGCACTGTGCTTTTTTTGTTATTGATCCACACTGTATACCTATATTCCTTAGTTCTAAAACTATACCCCATTTTATTTTTTCTTGGGTATTGACTAACTGCATATATTTTTGAGGTGTTCTCTTCTCCTTTTATTTGTGCTTTTAAACTTACACCATCCAAATTTTTTGGAACCCCTATGTTTGCTAAATCACTTATTGTTGGGAATAAGTCTACAAACTCAGTTGGAGAATTTATTTTATATCCTTTATTAATTCTTGGGTCATAAATAATTAAAGGAGAACGAGTTGCCTGCTCAAAATTAGAATGTTTATTCCACAAACTATGATCCCCAAGATGATAACCATGGTCTCCCCAAATAACTATGATGGTGTTTTTGTCTAAATCTTTTTGTTTTAATTTATCAATGATTTTACCTATTTGCGCATCAATATAACTGGTGGCAGCGTAATAGCCATGAATCAGTTTCTTTTGCAGTTCTTTATCTAGGGCTAACAAACCATCATTATTTAATTTGTAAGTAATTTCTGGTGTTTTATATTTCCGCATTTCACCAGATTTGTGATAGGAAACATCTACAGAGTTTTCAGATTTTTTTTGATAATCAGCCAACCGAATTTTACTTTCGTCATACAGCTGCCAATACTTTGTTGGCGCAACGAAAGGCAAATGAGGGCGTTTAAAACCTACTGCCAGAAAAAATGGCTTTGAAGTGTTTAACGTGTCTAATAATTGAATACTCTTATTGGCAATTGCGCCATCAACATAAGCCCCATCTGGCACATCTGCCATTTCATATGGTGGCTTAAAGCGATTTGTGATATATTTATAAATTTTATTTTTTTGTATATTTTTTGCTAAAGCCCTATTCTTAATACCATTTATAGTATTTAAATTTTCTTTATTTTGATAAAAACCTAATGCGGGTTTATTATATCCTTTTGGATATTCAAGCTCATTTTCTTTAATTGAAGGAATACTCCAAGAGGGCTTATCTCTATGAGTATCGACACATCTTGGATCATAAATTTTACCCACACCAATAGTTTGATAACCACTTTGCTTGAAATATTGGGGAATTGTTAAAATAGTTGGATTTACATCTCGCATCTTAGTTTTAAGATCCCAAACCTTTGTATAATCTGGTCTTTTACCCGTAAGTAAACTTGCTCTAGAGGGTCCACAAATTGCCTGTTGTGTATGATTATTTAAAAAAGTTGTTCCATTGTTAGCAATGGCATCAATATTTGGTGTGACAGCAAAAGAATCTCCATAAATTCCTAAGGTTGGTTTTAAATCGTCAATCGCAATAAATAGGATATTTGGGCTTGACTGATCTTGCGCTTGAATTTTAATGATACTTAGTAGCATTAAATAAATAAACAAGTGTTTTCTCATAGTTGAAATTAGTTTAATCCTTCTAAAATTTCTGTGTGCACTTATTTTATTTGAAAAAGCATAATTTAATTAATTATTAATTAATTCATTTGTATTAATTTCTGATTGTGGAATTGGCAGAGTCATTGTCTCTGTTGGGTCTGTACTTAAAAGGAGATCAACGAAAGGTTTAAAACCAGGGTTTGTGTTATTGTTATGTGTCAAAATAGTATTGTTTAGAAGATAATTAAAACCGCGCCTTCTGTTATTATGAGCATCTTCCCCTTCACCAATTAATTCAAAACGATATTCATTCATTATAGCATCTCTAAACTCATCTTGAGCCCCTAAAAAACCAACTTGAGGAGTCATCCCAACCCTATTTAAAACTTCTGTAACATAACCCAACTGCTGGCCATTTTGTAATTCGTTAGAGATCTCAGCCAACATAAGCAGTAAATCAGCATATCTGTAAACAACTATATTTTGGCTGTTAAATTGGTTGCTATGAGTCGTGTCTTTTTCAGCAAACTTAAATAAGAAAGGGTGACTTGTTCTTACATTTAAACGATTTGTAATCGCAGGATATGCAAGTATCTGACCTCCAGTATTTGCATTTATGTAATCATATAAATACGTGGCGTCAATTCTTGGGTCATTTGGATAGGTACCTCTGTGAGTTTCAAAGACATCTGCATGAATTTTAAACCATCCAAAAGATTGAGCCACTTTATAGTTGTTTGGGGTGTAATTTCTTCCCATTTGAGAATTAGTGGCGTCTTGACTCATTTGCAATTCAAAAATAGATTCTGAATTATTTTCATTAGAATCTGTAAATATGCTACTGTAGTCAGTAGTTAAAGAATATTGTCCATAAACTTTTTCAGCCTCAGTGTATGCCATTTGCCAATAATCGGCTTCTGTTAAAGACCCTTCTCTTAAATCAGCATTGGTAGCTAATGTCATATACAATTTTGCTAATAACATATTCGCAGCATACTGTTTTGGATAGCCAATACCTTTTGTGCCATTTATTAGGCTAGCGGCCATTTTAGCATCACTAATAACTTGAGCATATATTTCCTTTGTTGTTGATTTTGCTCTATTTAGATTGTCTTGATCTGGAAGCTCCGTCCATAAAGGGATGTCTTTAAAAAGGCGAGTTAAATCAAAATAGGCCCAAGCGCGTATAAAGTATGCTTGTCCTACTATATCGTTAAAAAGTAATTCATCATTTGTTATTGGGTTTTCAACTACTATAATATTTTCAATAGCTGCATTTGTTTGCGCAATAGCAGCATACATACCTCTCCAATAGGCTTCTGAAGCTTGATCTTGATTTGGTTTCAAGGACATTAGACTACTATTGTAAGGACTGTTAACACTGTTTCCTTGTCTGGTAGTTATAAAATATCCTGAAAAACCATTTATAACCCAATAGCGTCTCTCCATTGAATCATACGTTGTTAGCTTTTGATAAATACCATCTAAAGCAGCAGTTGCGCTTTCTGGATTATCATAAAGTGTGGGGTCTAGAAATATTGGGTCTTCATCTAAGTTACATGAACTAGATAAAAAACCAAAAATCAATACTAAAATAAATTTTAAATTTTTCATGTGTTTTTGTTTTTTGTATTAATAATTCAATTGTACTTAAAAGTTAATGTTTAACCCTAGTAAAATAGTTTTAGCATTTCTTGGGCCGTTCCAATCTACACCATTAATAAGACCATTATTTAGGAAGCTTGAAACTTCTGGATTATAACCACTATAATCTGTCCAAGTAACTAAATTTTTTCCAGCGATATATACATTAACACGATCCATTAATAAACTCTTTTCTACAGGGATATCGTAGCTTATAGTCACATTATTTAATCTTAAAAAACTACCATCTTCTATAATGCGGTCAGTAATACCTATTGCTTGATAAGCGGTCACATCATAACCTAATCTAGGATATGTATTTGACTGAGCCTCTGGTCTCCATGCATTGTTGTATGCATCAGGGCTAATATTAGTAGCTAATCCTTCAGCATTATTAAGTTTAATTAAATTTCCGTTCGCGATATCATTCCCAAAAACTCCATTAAAAAGAAAGTCTGCAGTAAAACCTTTCAATTTAAAGTTTAAATTAAAACCATAAACAAAATCAGGATTTGGATTTCCTATAAAAGTTCTATCTAAAATATCAATAACTCCATCTCCATTTTGATCTACATATCTCACATCTCCTGGTACGGCTCCATCAACTAGATCTGTATCTTCTGTTTGATAGATTCCATTAGATTCTAAACCATAAAAAAGACCTGTTTCTTCCCCTTCAATAAATACATTTGCTGGGGATCTAAAATAATTACCAGTACTGATTTGATTACCAAAATAAAATGAGCGTTGTTGCGCAACTCCATCAACATAAAAATCCCTGAGAGGGCCACCTAGAGTTTCTATATTTGTTTTATTAAATGCAATATTTCCACCAATATTTATTTGAAAATCATCAGTAGATACAGCAGCAATATTCAATGCTAATTCCAAACCTTTATTAGAAATTGTTCCTCTATTGATAAGAATACTTCTAAAACCCGAAGATGTTGGAATTGGAGCACTTTGTAATAAATCTTTGGTTGTTTTGTCATATAAATCAACACTTCCAGAAACTCTATCGTTTTTAGTCGCAAAATCTAATCCAAAATTTAATTGCTCCGTAGTTTCCCATGTTAAGTTAGGATTTGCCACGTTGTTAAGTGATAAAGGCACACTAGTCCCATTTCCAGGAGTACCGTATAGCTGTCCGTTTATACCATAATCAGACAAAGTACCATAAGACCCAACACCATGGTTTCCAATTTCACCCCAACCAACTCTTAATTTTAAATCTTCAAAAACATTTAAATTTTTAATAAACTTCTCATTATCAAGTCTCCATGCTAATGCAAATGAAGGAAATAAACCAAATCTGTTCTGCTCTGAGAATTTAGAAACACCATCTCTACGAAAAGATGCGGTAAGTATGTACTTGTTATTAAAAGTGTAGTTTATACGGCCCAGTAAAGAAAATATTTGTTGATCTGATTTTAAAAAACGTAATGGCTGCGTAATTAATGAAGCCAAAAAAGGTTGCTGTGTAGTAAGCTCAGGTGTAACAAAATCTGCTACTGCATAAATACTTCTATCTACATTTCTTACATCATAAGTTACACCTGCGGTAGCATTTATTCTATGTTTTCTTTTAAATGTTCTATTAAACCTTAAAAAATTATTGACTTGAAAGGATGTAGTATTTAATGTTGATATTTGTAATGCACCATTAGAAAGATTCCCTTGAAATGTTGTTAAGCCATAAAAACGTCTTCTATCTTTAGTTCTAACATTACCACCTACTTTTAATTGATATTTTAGTCCTTTCAGGGGTAGTTTATAATTCAGTTCTAAAGAAGCAATGTAACGCTTTGCTTTAGATACATCTTCAAAGTCATTTACCCAAGAATACGGGTTTGAAGCCTCTAAATCTTCTCCCAAATCTTCAACTTCTTCAGTAATAACGGGTCTAAATAAAATACCATTTCTAACAAAACTTTGGTTAGAACCAGTTAAATCTCCACCTTCGCTAAAGTTTATATCGTTAAAAGAAGCACCAACTCTAACTTTTAACGTTAATTTATCTGTAAGGTTTTGATTTAAATTAATTCTGAAATCAGTGCTTTTACGACTTGAGTTACTTACAATACCCTTCTGATCATCAAAACCTAAAGAGATATAATAATTTCCATTATCACTACCGCCAGAGGCTGAAAAACCTGATTTTGTACTAAATCCATTTCGGTATAATTCATCTTGCCAATTTAAAATTTGAGCGGGCCTATTAAATACATTTGGATTACCTTCTGAGTCATATTCAATTCCAAATATTTGAGAACCATCTATTTGGAATCGAGGATTAAGACCATTAAGTAACGAAGTTTCATTTTGATACTTAGCGTAGCTAATACCGTCTAAAACATCATATTTTTTATCCATAGTTCTTATAGAAGTTGTTGTAAAGGAATTAATTTTCACTTTCCCTTTAACACCCTGTTTAGTCGTTATTAGTACGACTCCGTTAGCTCCTCTAGAACCATAAATAGCCGTTGCGGATGCATCTTTTAAAACTTGAATACTTTCAATATCTCGCGGATTTATACCATTTAACCCATTTTGAGCTTCTTGCCCTGAATTAGCCACACCACCGGCAGCAATTACATCTTCTCCGGCTGATGATATAATAACACCATCAATGACATAGAGGGGCTCGTTATTTCCACGTAAGCTATTGGTTCCTCTAATTTTTACACTAATACCGGACCCAGGAGCACCTGCATTTTGAGTTACTTGAACACCAGCTGCTCTTCCTTGTAATAGTTGATCTATGGTACCTGATTGGTTTGCTACATTGTCTTTAACTTCGACTGTTACTAATGATCCAGTAACATCTTTTTTAAGTACGGTTCCATAACCTATCACTACAACTTCATCTAATTGTGTTTGGTCTGAAATCATTATTAAATTAACATTTGTAGTTTTAGAAACGTTTACCTCTTGGGTTGTATATCCTAGATAAGAGAATACTAAAATTTTAGTTTGATTAAAAGGAATTGTAATATTAAAATTCCCATCAAAGTCTGTAGCAACTCCCAAGTTTTTAGTGTTTTTAACTAAAATGCTAACTCCAGGTATAGGTAATCCCACGTCATCAGTTACTGATCCAGTAATAGTTTTGGACTGTGAAAAGACCATTGTGGGTAAAAAAACGAGTAAGAAAAATATTTTGTTCATAATTTGTTAAATTTTTGTTTGTGTAGTATACTTAAACTGTCCACTATGTGGTTGTATGCGCTTTCTAGTACTAAATTTCTGTTTTCGTCGGGATCTATTTTATGATCGTATAACATTTTAGCTATTGTTTTGCCCTTTTTATTCCACTCTGTATAAAAATAGCTATCAGCAACTAAAGTTTCTCCTTTATGATAACGAGCTAATGCAGTGTTTTTATAAATTTTTGAAGGATTCTTCAAAGCATTTACAAAAGACTCACCTTCTAAATGTGTTGGCTGAGATATGTTTGCCAATTCACAAATTGAAGGATATAAGTCAACTAATTCTGCTATTGAATTTGTTTTTTTATTTTTAGGAATATTAGAAGCACTTACTATTAGCGGAACCTGAAGCGCTACTTCAAAATTGCTATGCTTTACCCATAAACCGTGTTCCATTAGACTCCAACCATGATCACCAACTAAAATAATGACAGTATTGTCTCGTAACCCTAAATTATCAATAGCATTTATTACTTTACCTATTTGAGCATCTACATAACTTACGGAAGCATAATACCCATGAATTAATTTTTTAGCCATTGTTTCCGAAACTTGGCCTTGTTTAGGGACCTGGTTATAATAGCGTAATTCTCCCCATTTATGATTCGCTTTGCGTGGAGCTGATTTTGGGAACACTGAATTTTTCGGTAATTCTATTTTTTCAGCATCGTATAAATCCCAATATTTTTTTGGCGCATTAAATGGTAAATGTGGTTTTACAAAACCAACAGCCAAGAAAAATGGATTTCCTTCTTTCTTTAACTTTTTTAAGTCTTCAATTGACTTGTTGGCAGTTTTACCATCGTCATATGCATCATCTTTAACATCAATATTTTCATACGCATTCCCATGTTTACCGTTTTCTTCTAGCGTAATATTTTCTTCAGAAATATAATTTCTCCATCCATTTTCAGAGGGATACCATTCTTGATCCCACTCATCAATATCATTTTTTAAATGTGTAATTTTGTTATTACTAATGGTCGTATACCCTTCATTTTTTAGGTGTTGTACCAAGTTTAATACATTTGGCGCTTCCTTTTTTATACTTGAAAAGTATGTTAAAAAACGATTTGAAGTAGGTCTTATGCCAGTTAACAAACTTGCTCTTGACGCTCCACAAACAGGAACATTACAATACGCTCTATTAAAGGTGATACCAGAATTAGCTAAGGCATCTATATTTGGGCTACTAATTTTATTTTGTCCGTAAATATTTAATTCTGGCCGTAAATCATCTACCATTATAAAAAGTACATTCTTTTTATAAGTAGCGCTTATTGTATTATTTTCTTTGGTTGATTTACAACCTAAAAAAAGCACAATACATCCTATGACTATTAATTTATAATGCCTCATTTACAATTCGATTTTATCATTCACAGTTAAGGTTGTTGTTTTTAAATCTTTTCTAGCTGATGAACTTCCAGTCATAATAGTAAACTCACCTGGTTCAACACAATATTCCATATTAATATCATAAAATGCAAGACTTCCAGCATCTAAAGTAAATTCAACTGTCTTTGTTTCTCCTGTATTTAAAACGACACGTTGGTATTCTTTTAACTCCTTTACTGGTCTTGTAGCACTGCTCACGTTATCTCTAATATAAAGTTGAACGATTTCTTCCCCGTCAAATTCACCAGTATTAGAAACCTCCACAGAAACTGTTATTTTTTCGTTACCACTTAATGAGCCATTCGATAAGGTTGGTTTTCCATAGGTATAGTTTGTATAGCTTAACCCAAAACCAAAAGGATACAATGGTGTTTTGCTCTCATCGGCATATTTATGAAAATAAGCAGAGGGTTTGTGATTATAGATCATTCTTAACTGCCCAACACTTCTTGCAATGGTTAACGGTAATTTTCCACTTGGATTCACCTCACCAAATAAAACTTCTGCCACTGCTTGCCCTCCTAAATTTCCTGGTTCCCAGGCTTCAACAATAGCAGGAATATTATCTTGAAGCCAAGGTTCAGAAATAGGTTTACCATTTACTAAGACAATAATTACGGGTGTTCCTGTTTCCCTAATAGCTTTTACTAAATCTAATTGTTTGCCAAACAAATCTAAGTTGGCACGCCCCATATTTTCACCAGCCGTTTTATTTTTCCATTTGTAGCGCATAGAATTATCTCCTACAACAACAATCGCATAGTCAGCATTTCTTGCTTTTTTTGCAGCTTCTTTAATTTTAGAACTTTTTATATTTCTAATATTTTCTCCAGAATTAAAAAAGTTTACAGCATAACCTTTAGTTTCTCCTAAAGTTTTTATCCCTTCATAAATAGTAGTTACATTTTCATCAGGTTGAACTGCGTGCCAATCCCCTAAAATAGATTGGTTATTTGCATTGGGCCCTGTTACGAATATTTTCTTTTTTGAAGCGGTTTTTTGTAAAGGTAAGATTCCATTGTTTTTAAGTAATACAATCCCTTTTCTTGCAGATTCTAAAGCGGTAGCTTTGTGTTCTTCTGTAAAGAGTAATTCTTTCTTTTTCTCTAAATCCACAAATCGGTTTTCAAATAACCCTAATCTAAATTTTGCAGTTAATATTTTTCCACAAGCATCATTTACACGATTTATTGAAAGTTTCCCTTCTTTTACAGATTCAATAATAGCATCTGTAAATTTAGGCCCATGCATGTGCATGTCCATTCCAGCATCAACAGACAAAAAAGAGGCTTCTTTCATGTCTTTTGCGGTATGATGTAATGTATAAATACGTTCAATATCTAACCAATCACTTACATAAAACCCTTTGAAGTTCCATTGATTTCTTAAAAGATCTGTCATGAGCCATTTACTCATATGAGATGGGATACCATTTATCTCATTATGTGCGGCCATAATAGAATACACACCAGCATTAATAGCTTTTTTATATGGTGGCAAATGCACTTCTCTTAAAGTACGAACAGATATATCTGCAGGAGCAGCATTTAACCCATTGATTGATTCTCCTCCACCAATCATGTGTTTTGCGCAGGCAATTACTTTTTGAGTTCCCGTAAAATCATCTTGTTGAAATCCACGTATCATTGCAGCTCCCATATTGCCAACCATAAAAGGATCTTCTCCAAATGTTTCACCAACTCTTCCCCATCTAGGGTCGCGCAACACATCAATGTTAGGTGTGAAGGTCCAATGGCTTCCCGTAGCGCGCATTTCCTTTGCTGTTTGTCTCCCTACGGAATATAAAAAATCATCATTCCATGTGGATGCTAATCCAATTGGTGATGGATATACCGTCGTGCCAGATACCAAAGCATTTCCATGTATGGCATCAATCCCAATTAAAACTGGAATTTTAAGTGGTGATTTTAAGGCCAATTCTTGCAAGTAATTTGCTTCTTTAGCTGTTAATACATGTAAAAAAGAACCTATCTTTCCTTCTTCACACATTTTTGTAACATCATTTATAGAAAGTGTTTTATAAAAGCCTTGTGCATCATTATTTTCTTTATCATCTTCAGGATTGCCTTTTTTCATGTGCTCCAATCCAACAAATTGGTTCATTTGATACACCTTGTCTTCTAAAGTCATTCTACTCATTAAATCAGCTACACGAGCTTCTATCGACTTTGAGGGGTCTAAATATATAGGATCATCATTCTTAGCTGTTTTAAAAGAAACAAATAGCATAAGTACGGCCCCTAAAACTATCATTTTTATGGTATTGGTTTGTGGGTGCTTTTTACTTATAATTTTCATTTAATTGCCTTATAATTTTATTAAATATGTTGTCTAATCTTTAGTTGATTCTAGTCCTCCAAAATCAGTATCGGAAATACTTCTTAATTCAGTTAATGACATAGTATTGCCATACCCTTTCTTTAAACGGTATAATTCAGTTTTTAAACTATCAACAAGTTCAGCATGCGTGTCAGAATTTATTAGATTATTCATCTCTGATGGATCATTTTGAAGATCATAAAATTCCCAAATATCAACATCATAATAAAAATGAATCAATTTATAGCGCTGATTTCGTATTCCGTAATGCGGTTGGACACGATGGTAAAAAGGATATTCGTAATAATGGTAATACATAGATTGTCGCCAATCTTGAGAGGTTTTTCCTTTAAGATTGGAAAAAAAACTATTGCCTTGGACCGCTTCAGGAACAGCAATACCCGCCATTTCTAATAAAGTTGGGGCAAAATCGATGTTTGAAACAATATCTTCTACAATGGTTCCAGGTTTTATTTTTCCTGGATAACGAATAATAAATGGCATACGCAATGCTTCTTCGTACATAAAACGTTTATCAAAGAATCCATGCTCTCCTAGAAAAAATCCTTGATCTGAAGCATAGATAACGATGGTGTTTTCTTCTAGTCCATTTTCTTTTAAGTATTTCAATACGCGCCCAATATTATCATCTACAGATTTTATAGTTGCTAAATAATCTTTGATGTACTTCTGGTATTTCCACTCACGAATCTCTTCACTAGATAAATCTTCTGTAGGAGCTACAATCTCGCCAGGTTTAAATCCGTATTTCATCCATTTTCTTCGCTCTTTTAACGAGAGAGAATCTGGAGGTGTCATTTTCATGTCTTTTCTAGAGAAATAGTCCATTGTCATCTCGGTATCTCCTGCAGTTAATTCTCTTGCTTTGTAATCATCATTAAAAGTTGCTGGATATGGCATTTCTATATCGTCCCACAGGTCTTCATATTTAGTGTCTGGGGCCCATTCACGATGTGGGGCTTTGTATTGTAACATAAGGCAAAAAGGTTCTTTTTCGTCTCTACCATTGAGCCAGTCTATAGCAAAATCAGTAGTTAAATTTGTGGCATACCCTTTTTCTTTAATTTTTTTGCCATTGTCATTATACAAAGGATTCCAGTACAAACCTTGTTGTCCTTGAGATATGTGATATTTATAATAGTCAAAACCAACAGGTTCTGATGCTAAATGCCATTTACCAACCAAAGCAGTTTGATACCCCGCTTTTTTTAATTCTTGTGGGTATGTCCATTGTTTGCTATCAAAAACTCCTCCTTTATAATTTTTATAATACCCGTTAATATGACTGTATTTTCCAGTCAAAATAGCTGCTCTACTAGGGCCACAAATTGCGTTGGTACATAAGGCATTGGTTAATAAGGCTCCCTGATTTGCAATACGATCTATATTGGGTGTTGGAGCTATATCCTTAAAAATACCACCATAAGCAGATATAGCATTGGTTGCGTGATCATCAGAAAAGATGAATATGATGTTAGGTGATTTTTGTTTGCTGGGCTTGTTTTGACTGTAACAAGTTAATGCGGTCAATAAAAAAAGTAAAATGAGGAATTTATTATTATAATACACGAATTGAATTTTATAGAAGTTAAACAGCTGATAAGATCAAATAGTATCTATTTTGATCTTATCAGCTGTTTTTTTTAATATTTTTTACTTATAATTTAATAATCCTTTTAGTCAACACAGTTCCGTTGTCAATTTGTATCAAATGAACGCCAGATGATAGTTCTGAAATATCTATTTGGTTGGTATTGAAAACTTCTTTTTCCAAAGCTCCTAATACCGAATATACCTTTATCGAATTGATATTTTCAATTCCTTTAATTGATACAATATCTGATGCAGGATTTGGATAGATTGAGATTGACACTATATCTTGATTTGGACTATCTAGAATTGTTCCTCCATATTCAAAAGCGCCAGCATCAGCAGTAGCACCACGAGAAGCATATCTTTGATCTACGTCAGGAAGTGTAGTTCCAGTTGCAGAAGTACAATGATCAACAGCATCACCAGCAGGAGTAAGCGCTAAAACATTAGAGAATCCTCCTTCATCAGTTAATGCTGATGGAATACCTATTTGCCCTGCAGTAAGACCTGTAATATTGTTAAGATCATTAACAATGTTATCTACATTTTGCAAATCTGATGAAACGTTATTTATAAAGTTTGGTGACTGTGCATAAGCAAAATTAATCCCTCTAGCTGTTATTGTTCCAGCTCCTACAAATATTGAATTATAGGCATTAAAATTAAGGTTGTTTGCTGCTGATCCATGAGTTCTATTAAAATAAAGTCCGTAATTAATTGCGTTACCTGTTCCTGTATTACGGCCGCAAGTTACATGAGTCATATTTAAAGTAAGAGTTGGCAAACCAGAACCATCAGCTAATTGCCCACCTTGAGCATAACCAATACCTCCCGAGGCTGCTGAACTGTTAAGAGCCATAGTTGTATTCTCCATGTTAATTGTTAACGTTTTATTTACAGCAATTCCACCAGCATAAACATAAAATGCACCACCAGCATTAATAGAAGTATTGTTGTTAATAAGCGAGTGTGATATATTAATGATTTTATTTGCTCCAGAAGTTGAGTCTTCACCATTTACTACCGACACATGAATACCACCTCCATTATTTGCAGAATTGTTTCTTAAAATAACGTTATTGATATTAACGTTTGCTGAAACTATACTTATTCCTCCACCATTACTACCAGATGAATTATTCTCTACAATAAGATTGGATAGTGTAATTTGAGAACTTGTGGATTTATCAACCAATAATCCTCCACCATTTCCACCAACATTTCCACCACTAATAGTTAAATTTGAGATGCTGAAGTCACCAGATACAGAGCTGGTGTAAAATAATACACGACCAGTTCCCGTAAAAACAATACCGTCAGTTGCAGGGTCATCTCCCTGTAAACTAACAGCCTTATTGCTAGTTAATTTTTCATCAAAAATACCGTCTATAACAATTATATCTCCTCCAGCAGCGGCCGCGTAGGCATCAGCAAGAGTATTGTATGAAGTGCCATTAAGCGTAGCTGTTTGGGCTATAATTACGCTTGTAATTAATGTAAAAAATAAAAATGTAATTTTTTTAATCATGATACTGTGTTTTTAATTATTTATTTTATTATCGTCCTATTTCTCTAAAAATCCACAAATAAGTAATGTGTAATTTTTTTATAATATTATTTTAAATTAACTACCCTCAAATGTACTTGTAATGTAGATTCTTTGGAAGGTGATATGTATTTTTAGTAGGGAGTAATGGTTTTACTTATTATTCTAAAAGTCATTTCACCTTTCTCTTTTATAATTTCTCCATTGCTCCATCTTGTCTTTGCCAAGAGTTAGAAATGTTGTTCAAATTAATTTTTTAGTGAAATTAAAAAAACTCCATTAGGATATGGTTTAAATATTGTTCAAATTAGTTAATTATTTAACCAAACAAAACATTTACAGGGCCTCATAAGTACAATGTCATTAAGTACTAGTGATAGGAATTTATTTTTTCGATAGGCTTGCTTTTCCAAGTAATTCCAGGTTCCCATTTAGGGGCCTTCACCTTGCTTAAATAAGAGTCTAGGGCTTTTTCTAGTGTATTGGTTTTGTGAGGGTGAGATTGTGCTAGATTGTTTTTCTCTTCTAAATCTTTAGTAATATTAAACAATAGAAGCTCCTGGTTATCATGAAACTTTATCAGTTTAAAATCATCAATGATGATAGCAGAATGTGCTCTTTTAAGTGCTATTGCATTTTCATAAGGCACATGGAATACTAAGCCTTCAGAAAATCTAATAACCTCGCCTTTACCATTATTGGTGAGTATGTTTTTAAAGCTTCCTCCATCAATTTGCTCTCTAAGAGGCATTTTATAACCTGCTAAGTCAATAATAGTTGGCAATAAATCAGAGAATGTAATACTTGTTTTGGATTCTACCCCAGCTTTAATTTTAGGTCCACAAATAATAAAAGGAACTCTAATACCACCTTCCATAGCATCCCATTTACCTCTACTAAGTGGTGTATTTGATCCTTGTTTGTAAAATGATCTTGGCGGCATCACTGGTACAGCACCATTATCTGAAGTATAAATAATATACGTGTTATTTTCTAGGCCTAAGTCTTTTACTCGGTCTAACAATAAGCCAACTCCTGAGTCTAAATCTTCAGTCATTGCGGCAAAACCTACATGTTTTTGATAGGCTCCCTTTTCTTTGTTTTTGTATTTTTCTAATGTTTGTTTTCGCATCATAACATCAGAGTGAACTGCATAATGAGAAACTTGTAAAAAAAACGGGGTATTTGATTTGGCTTGTTTTTCAATAAAAGCAATAGCTTTTTGTGTGGTGCTAAATATTTTTTTAGGGTCCTGGTCAATATTATTTAGCCATTGATTTTTATTTGACTTGTAATTAAAACCACCTTCTTTATTTCCCGTAATACCATCACTAAGGTCATATCCTAATTCTGAAGGGTCTACATCAATTCCCCATTTGCCAACATGAGCCGTTTTGTAACTGGAATTTATGCTTTTTAATAATTTAGGAATTGTAAATGCGCTTTGATGATCGATATGATTTGTATTCATCCCTACTCGTATCATTTTTAAGCGGGCCGGAGTTTGTCCAAACTGAATGCTATAACGCGATGGAGAGCATACGGGTGCACTGGCATAGGCCGAAGAAAACCGCATACCACGATTTGCTAATTTCTCTACATTAGGGGTTTGATGGTAGTCGCTTTTTGACTGAACGTTAGTGTCCATCATTTGAACAGAGGTTCCATTCCAACCTTGATCATCTGTTAAAATAACAATAAAGTTTGGAGATTTTTGATCATTGTTTTTCTCAACTTTTGCAGTCTTACAACCTATAAAAGTTATGATTAATCCAATTATTAAAAGACATGAAGTACTACTTGTTTTCATCTATTATTGTTTTTTAAAATGACTGTGGTCTGCTTGTGTTTAAATCTCCATACCCCAAATCATCTGCAAATATGTAGACAATATTGGGTTTGTGACCAAAAGAGCAGAAACAAAGAATTAATAGTAGTAAAAACATTTAATTTTTTAATTTTCTCTACTATATTCTTTTGGTGTTTTACCAAAGGTTTTTTTGAATAACGTACTAAAATATCTTGGGTCGTTAAAACCTGATTGATAAGCAACATCACTCATTCTCATTTTTTTATTTGTTTTTAGTAATTCTGAGGCGTGATTCAGTTTAATTCTTGTAACTAAATCCACCGGTGACATGTCTACTAATCCTTTTAATTTCCGAAATAAACTTGACCGGCTGAGGCCTGTTTTCTCAGAGATTAAATCAATTGAAAACTCACTGGTTGTAATATTTTCTTTAATTATTTGAACCACCTCAGAAAGGAAGTTATCATCAGCTGTTTTATTTTTTACTTTGCTCTCTGTAATTGGGTTAAAGATTTGATGTAACCTATGTCTAGACTTGATAAGGTTGTTAACCGTTGCCATCAAAATTTGGATATTAAAAGGCTTTTCAACATAGGCGTCTGCTCCAATTTCTAATCCTTCAACCTTATCATCAATATCGCTTAAAGCTGTAATCATAACCACAGGTATATGACTGGTTTTAAAGTTTGCTTTAATGATATTACATAATTCCTTACCATCCATTACAGGCATCATAACATCAGTTATGATTAAATCTGGGTTTTTTGCTACTGCTATTAAAAGTGCCTCTTTGCCATTAGGGGCATCTACTACAGTGTATTTTTTTTCTAATTCAACCTTAATAGTTGCTCTTAAATCTTCATTATCTTCGACAAGTAATATGAGTTTATTGGTGCTAAGATTATTTTCAATAAACTCAGATTCATTTGTGTCATTTTCTTCAATTAATATGTCTTTTTCATTGTAATGCTCACTTCCTTTTTGTAAAATCACACTAAAAGTAGCACCTAAATTTTCCTTGCTCTTTAATTTAATTTGTCCTTTATGTAATTCTACTATTTTTTTTGAAATCATCAAGCCCATACCAGAGCCAGAAATCCCTTTATTATTTATATTAGTGCCTCTTGTAAATCTTGAAAAAATTAATTTTTGTTCTTTCTCTGGAATCCCAAAGCCATAATCAATAAAATCTATTGTAATAGTTTTGTTATTCACTGAAGCATTTATTTCAATTTGCCCCCCATCTTCACTATACTTTATTGCATTTGAAATTAAGTTATAAAAAATTCGAGTCATTTTATTTTCATCAAACCATACATTTATCTTTGGAACAGAAATGGAAATATCAATAGATTTTTTTTCGAGTAGTGGTTCAACCTCAGCAATGATTCTATGTAATATTTTTTTTAAATCTACTTTTGTTACTGATAGATTAAGCATTCCGCGATCTGCCTTTTGAAAGTCCAAAAGCTGTGTAACATATTCGCTTAAGTTTTGTGTATTTCGAGAGATTAAATCAAGACTGTTTTGAAATTTATTTTCTTCAGCAGAAAGTTGTGAGACCAAGAGTTGAATTAGTGTAACTGGAGTTCTAATATCATGTGCAACCTCTGTAAAAAACTTTATTTTACTTTCATTGTTGTTTTTATCTGCTCTTGATTTCCTTATTTGAATAAATAAATATAATAACATAAACCCTATCAGGCCATACCCTAAAAAGGCCCAATAGCCTAGCCAAAACGGGTTCTTGATAATAATATCGATAGTGTAAGTTTCTGGAGAAGACACCCCATCTGCATTAGTAACTTTAGTTTCTAACGTATAATTACCCGGAGGTAATTTGGAATACATAGCCTTTCTACTATTTTTTGATATAATAGGGAGTTCATCATAGCCCTTTAACTGCCAAGAAAATGTCTGTTTTTTTGATCCATAAAGACTGGGAGTTTCAAAATCAAAACTTAGTGAATTCTGGTTATAATTAAGTTCAAGCCTTTTAAGAAAATTTATGTTTTTTTTAAGCATTGTGCTATCTGGCACAACACCATTCACTTTAAACTCAGAAACATAAATCTTAAAACTTCCTTTCTCTTTTTGTAAATCTAATGGGTTGAATAGCGCAGCCCCTTTTGGCCCGCCAAAAGCTAAACGGCCATCACTAGTTTTTGTAGAAGCCCCAATGCCAAAAGTCTCAATTGTTAAACCATCTCTAGAATCGAACTTACTAATAATAGTTTTTTTTGTATTTAATTTCCATAATCCTGAATAACTTCCTAACCATAAATTTTCATCTACATCTTTTTGAATTGAAAATACTGTCCCCGATTCAAAATTCAGTTCTTTGTTTACTAATTTTATATCATTGGTAGCTAAATTATATTTTAATAATCCTTGCGTGTTTCCAATCCAAAGACAATTGTTTTGTTTATCAAATAACAAAGAGTAAACCTGATCAAGGATCTTGACGCCTGGATTTTCTATTTTTTTTAAGCTTTTTGTAGCCTTATTAATTTCAAACAATCCATTTGCAGACCCTACGTATACAATATTTTCATTACCCGCAACAATAGCCCGAGCATTACCAGTTTTATAACTGTTTACAAGGGTGTTATTTCGATATTGTTTTACAGGACCATCAATGCCTCCTACCCATATATCGTTCTCATCTATGTGGGTTGTAAAAATTAATTTAGATTTCTTTTCTTTTTCTATTAGAGGAAAGTCAAGCGTTTCACCTGTTTTTGTGTTAAACTGAAGCAATCCATTACCATAAACACCTAAAAGGAGATGTTCCCCATACTTATTAATAGTTAATACGGGCCTATTTAAACGACTTGATTTCTTATTATAATTAGTCCACGCTCCATCTGGTGAAAGTTTGCTGAGGCCACTTTCTGTACCAAACCAAACATTTCCGCCCTCTTCAAAGTATATAGAGCGAACATAATTGTTGGGAATACTGTTTGATTTGTATGGAACGTAAGAAATATTTTTAAAGGCATTATCTTTAGGTAAAATCAAATCAATACCGACCTCTCTTAGCCCAAGCCAATACACATTGTCGTCATCAACAAAAATTTCATAGATACTTTTTTGACTTAAGGAGTTTAGATTATTAGGATTGTATTTTATTTCATTGACAAGTTTAAAATTTTCATTCATTGTCAATAAACCCACTCCCTCTAGTGCTATTAATGCTTTATCATCCTTATCAAACCCAATGGATCTTATCGTATTTGTTTTTGTTCGCCTACCAAAAAGGGTTACTTTATTTACTTTTTCATTATCAATAACAAAAAGGCCTTTCTGGTAAGTTCCTGCCCAAATACGATTTTGCTTGTCAAAATCAAAATCAAGGGTTTCAATATTTTTTAATAGTGTTTTATGTTTTATTAATTGATTGTTTTTTTCAAGAAAATCGTACACATTGATTCCTTTTGTAGATGCAACGTATACTTTATTTTGTTTTACATGAATTTGTCTATTAAAGAGAGTGTTAGGAAATAAGACTTTACTTAATTTTTTAGATTTTAAATCATAGATTAATAACCCCGATTTAAGACCAATAATTATAGTATTATCATTGATTTGTTCAAAACATAAAAAATTGCGGTACTTTAAGTTTAAAATACTTTTGAAACTATCTTTTTGGTATTGATATTGCAAAAGTTCTCCTTTAGAACCTAAAACAAAAAGAGTTCCTTTTTTGCTACTAATATCTACAATGCCATGGGCTGTATATTTGTTATAGTTTTTAAAATTATATCCAGAGTATCTGTTTAAGCCTTGTGCAGTTCCAATCCACATATAGCCCAAAGAATCCTTGGCAAAAGCACGTACAGCACCACTTTTAATGCCATCATATGCACCAAGATGTTTAATTTGCTGCCCGTATATTTGGGAAGGCAGAAAAAACACTAGTGCGCAAACTAGAGAAAAAACATATCTCATTATAATAATGAATTTAGAAAATTAACAACTACAAGGCAACCTGCTGTAAAAATACAATTTGTTTGTGTCTAAAAGTTAGGCAATTAAAAATACAATTCTCTATCGATAAAAACAACTTGCGAGTTTTATTGGTCTTGTTTTGATTTAATAACTTCTTTCAACCACCAATCTCTTTCTGGATTATACTTGTATTGCTTTTTTAATTTTGTTGCTTCGTTTCTAAGATTGGCCTCAATTTCAGCGTATTTGGGATTGTTTATCAAGTTAGTCATTTCTCCAGGATCAGCTTTAAGATCATACAACTCATCAATATCATTTTTTAAAAAAGTATCCACCAATTTGTAACTATCTGTTCTAACTGCGATTTGATTTGGTCCAGCAAAAGGCCAATAAGTATCCAAATAATATTCAAAAAGAATCGATTTTCTCCAATTATCTTCTGTATCACCTTTCAATAAATTTACCATTGATTCTCCCTGCATATAGTCAGGTTTTTCAATACCTGCTAGATTAAGAATTGTTGGAGCCATATCAATATTTAAACATTGTTCATCTATTATAGTATTTGGTTTTATAAGTTTTGGATACCGAATAAGCATAGGTACACGCATAGAATTCTCATATGCTAATCGTTTATCTAAAAAGGTGTGTTCTCCCATAAAATAGCCATTATCACTACTATAGATAATTACTGTATTATCTAATTCACCCATTTGTTCTAAAGTTGCTAATACTTTTCCTAAAGACTCATCAATTGCCGCTAAACAGCGTAATAGATTCATATTTCTATTATAATTTATAGGCCACTTTTTTTCAGGCAACTCTAAAGCAATAGGAAGGTTGTTTTTCCAATCAAACCCAAAGGTTTTTTTTCGTTGCCACTGAGGTTTTCCTTTAAATGTTTCTTTATGAGTATCATAAGGGGGAGTTGGCAGTTCTTCTTTTTTGTATAAATCAGTGTGTCTAGGTGCTGGCAGATGGGGTTGATGTACCGCTTTGTGCCAAAGATTTAAACTAAATGGTTTGTTTGGATCTCGTTTTTCTTTTAACCAAGAGATAGCTTTGTTGGTTAGGATGTCCGTGATATATCCTTTTTCTTGGTATTCTTTGCCATTTTCATTTACAGAAGGGTCAAAATACTTCCCTTGTCCAATGAAACTAAACCAATAATCAAAACCAGGTCTTATATGATTTTTCCCCTTTTTATGAGCCATGTGTATCTTACCCACATGAGCAGTTTGATAGCCTGCTTGTTGTAAATGAGAAGAAAATGGAGCAAACTCATCCCATTTAGGATCTACATGTATATTATTTTGGTTTACGCCATGGATATGAGGATAGGTACCAGTTAAAAAACTTGCCCTTGAAGGGGAGCAAATAGATTGTGTAACAAAAAAGTTTTCTATGTTGGCACCTTCTTTTGCTAATCTATCCATATTTGGTGTTTTTAAAAACGGATAACGCCCACTGATACCCATAGCATCAAATGGCTGATCATCTACCAAAACAAATAAAAAGTTTGGTTTTTTTGATTCAGTAGCCCTTTGATTTTTTTGAGCATTCACAGAAGTACACGACATTATAAAAGCAATGCAACATATTAACAAAAAGATATTATTTAAGCCAGTTACAGAATTTTTCTTCATTTTTTTACTATTTGATATTTATAAAAATATAGATGTAAATATGAATCCAAGCATGATTAAAAGAGTTCCAATTTAGGTCAAATTATTTTAATAATTGGTCATGGTTTTGAGAAAGCTATTGTTGTATTGCCTACCAAACTAATTCGAACATACGGTACACTATTAAATTTATAAAACCACAGCATAGATTATTTATTTAAGGTAAGATTAGCCTAACTTTACAAATAAAACGGCCTTTATTTATTCATGAAGCAAAATCAAACAACCTCTCAAAACCCCGATATCCATCAACTTCTTAAAACTCACTTTGGATATGACAGTTTTAGACCCAACCAACTAGAGATTATCCAGCATGTTTTGTCTGGTAAAGACACCCTGGCTATTATGCCAACAGGAGGAGGTAAAAGTTTATGCTATCAATTACCCGCCTTGGCTCAACAAGGAGTCGCAATTGTTATATCTCCCCTAATTGCTCTTATGAAAGATCAAGTAGATGCTTTAAAAGGCAATGGAGTATCTGCCGCGTTTTATAACAGCTCTCAAGACCAACAAACCCAGCAAGATATTTTAGAGAGTTTAATGGCTGGTACTTTAAAATTACTCTATGTAGCCCCTGAGAGTATTTGGGGAATAACAAACTATCTAGAGAAAAGCATTATTAGTTTGATTGCTGTAGATGAGGCGCATTGTATTTCTTCTTGGGGGCATGATTTTAGACCAGCA
>Ga0209192_10001150_pt1 | contig 22189 bp, 18 predicted proteins | sample ArcticOcean_MG_C_11_FD_187433 | JGI IMG/M metagenome (GOLD analysis project Ga0209192, IMG submission 187433) | Marine microbial communities from western Arctic Ocean - ArcticOcean_MG_CB2_154 (SPAdes) (version 2) | ecosystem: Environmental > Aquatic > Marine > Oceanic | place: Arctic Ocean... | reverse complement strand
GTTTATTTCCTTTGCAAGATCGCGCCTCGCACGCGTTCCGCGGAGAACACCACCGCCAGTACCAGGGAGGTGAGCATGACGTGCGTGAGATTCGGCGAGAACCCTGAGGCTTTACCCAGTGTGCCTTCCAACACAACCGCTATGTCCCGCAAGAACGGCTGGACGAATTGCCACACCGCGTTTCCCCGGGACGTGTTCGCCAACTTGACGAAGGCCACGAAACAAAGCTTGAACTGATGCAACGAGATCGCCGCGCTCGCGATCAACAGCGTGGGCAGGGACAACGCGTACAGGGGGAACATTGGCGACATGGACATGGTTTCAGGTAGCGTTGGGGGAGCCAAAAACGAGTCACCGGGAGCGCGCAGGTCACGACTGACGGTGGTGGCTTCACCTCGATGACTGTTGACTTTTGGCCAAGTCACGAAATTTTTATTCGTTTTTTCGGTGGGCACCTTCGAATCTCCACGATAATATTAAACTGCTTAATTGTATTAACTTAGACTATCTGCCTACTTCCAGTAGCTAGTCCGTACCGCACTTACTTTCCCTTCACCACCTTAACCGGCGCGCCCACGTCCATCTCCAACTTGTCGAACGCGATGCACAGCAACGGGCGGCCGCGCAGAATCGCGACGAGTTCGGGGTCGGCGGGTTTTGACGCCTGTTTCGGTTCTTTTTGTTTCCCTCCCTTCTCGCCCGCTGCCTCTTCTGTTTTTGTTTCCCAAATAGTTTGCGGAAGGCTCATCGCCGCGGCCGCGGCGACCGCGGGGGGGAAACGCACTTTGTCTTGTTTGGGCGCCCAGAACGATTCGCTCGGCGTCAACGGCCGCGCCGTCTCCGCGTCGCTCTCGCTCTCGCCGCGCCTCGGCACGATCGGTCCGCTGAGCCGCACGTTTGCCCGTAAGTCGAGGGAGTACTTCAGCAAATCAGGCACCGATTCAGTCCTGCCGCTGAAACTCGGGAGCTTCAAACTAATCCGCGGGCCCAACAACCCGGGCCCAGAGGCGGGTATCGCGAGCGAACACAAACCAACCCCGGAAACGCCGTCGCGCAGGGTGACGGTTTCGGACGTCTTCGTCTTCGTCTTGTTTCCTTTTCCTTTTCCCGGTCGTCGCCTCCACCCCCCTTTCACGAACGTCTCCGCAGCTTTGAACACGGAAGGAGGCCGCGTGTTTCGCCACCACCCGTGCGTCTCATCGCCCCCGTCGACTTCATCCGCGCCGTCGCCCCGGTCGAAGCGCGCTAACCGCGACGGTAACCCGCATGTTTTCACCCCATGAGCGCGCGCGCCGGGGTCGTTAACGAAAACCCGCGCCGCCCACGCACACGAGAACGGTGGGTTCCACACCAACCCACCCAGGGCAACCATCTCGTCGAAACCACCCGCGGGTGAGTCCGTGTACCGCGCCAGGTACACCCCACCCAGGGTGTACCCGAACAGCTCCACGAGCTTCAAATCGGAGGGGACGTGTTTCCGAGCCTCGGCCGATTTCACCAGGTTGAGCTGGTAAAGCGCGCGGCCGGTGAACCTCCAAGGCACGTCGCTGTCGCGGTACCCACCGCCCATGATCCCGTACGAGGGAATACACGAAACAAGGAACGGCGCGATGCGGGGCCCGAGTCAGGCCGGGCGGGGGCAACAGTGGGGTGGGGAGACGATAGTGTACAGTCACGAAACAAGCGAGCGGTGCCGATTCTGTAGCTTCGATTCTGTCGCAACCAGGTTATGGGGCCATTTCCTTGCCGCCAGCAAAATGTCGGCGGCGGCGGGCCAGTCATCCCCACAAGCCTCCGCGCGGGTCCTCCGCTCGGCGTCGCACCGGTGATTCACGATGGCGGGTGTTGGAAAGCGCAAGCCCCCCGCGGCGGCGCCGGGTGGCAAGCGCGCCGCCAAGACCCCCGTGGAGCCCAAACCCGAAAGCGAGTCGGAAGAAGCGTCGTCGGAAGACGACGACCAGGACGTTGCCGAGGATGAGGAGGAGGATGAGGATGAGGAGGAGGGTTCTTCGGGTGATGACGGCGAGTTGGATGACGAGCTCGATGACGTTGATGCGTCTGATGACGAACCGGTGTCCGAGAACGGCGACGGTTCGTCGGGCGACGACGGCGAGCTGGATGACGAGTTGATTGGGTCTGACGGATCCGACGACGAGCCAACGTCCGAGAACGACGATGACGACGACGACGACGGCGAAGCGAGCTCTTCCTTGGACGAACTAGACAACGACGCGTTCGACGGAGACGATCGTGAAGTCGGCGGGGATGATGGTGATGATGATGGCGATTCGGAATCGGACGGCGCCGATGACGACGAGTTCGACGAGGACGACTTTTCCGACGGCGACGGCGACGACGATGGCGAGGATGGCGAGGACGACGAAGACACCGTGCCTTCCCGGAAACGCACCCGCGACGCCGCGGCTTCCACCGCGGCGGCCCGCGCGGAAGGCGGCGGCGCGGCGGCGTTTGGGTTCGCCAGAGCTTTCGCGAACTTGGTCGGCGACGAGGACGGCGCCGCGACCAACCGCGGCGGTTCCGAGCTTTTACCTAAAACCAAAAAGCAGAAGAAAGTGGAGATCGAACAAAAACTGGACCGGCGCGCGCGGTCGTTACTTAAACGGGAACGTTTAGAGCTCCGCGAACGCGGGCACCACGTCCCGAAGAAAGGCACCGTGGACCCCGTAGCGGATCAAACCGAGCGCCGGATGTTGCAAACCGCCACGAAGGGCGTGGTGCGTCTTTTCAACGCCGTGAGCAAAGCGCAGAAAACCGTGGCGGACGCTGGGACGCGAAAAGGGTTGGGGAAGGTCTCCAAAGAGCTCACGAAAGGGTCTTTCCTGCAAGAGCTTAAGAAGTCGAACCTGGAGCGGTCGGCGAGGGACGAAGCGGCGGCGGCGCGTGACAAAGAAAAAAACAAACACGACGGCGCCGAGAAAACCGAAAGCGCGGGGTGGGACGTTCTTTCCGACGGGTACCTGATGGGGCGGAACAAACTGAAGGACTGGGACAAAGGCACGCGGAAGGCGGAGGAAGAGGTGGAGTACGAGGATGACGATTTCGACTGATGAACTTGGGGGTTGTGGGGGGTCGGTAGGCGTAGAGGGAGAGAGTTTGGTTGGCAACACTTCAGAAATCAAATGGAACTTCGGTTGTTTCCTCCGACACCGAACTTGTTCGACATTTTTGCGGCTCCATCAGTTAATGCCGACATCACTTCGCCCCTCGCGGAGCCGCATCTCGACGCGGTGGTATCAGAGGTGGTAGTTAGGGACTATTACCTCTGGTGGTGTACCGCCCGTCATCGTCCCCCTGTGCGGCGAGCATGCGGGGCGGACTCGCGGGAGGCCTCGCCGCGAAGGCGCGTGAGGAGCTCGAGGCGACCACAAAAACCACGCGTAAAGGCAAAGGCGTACCGAACGCGCCGATGAAGCCTCCGTCCGTGGCGAGCGAGGAATCCGACAGCGTGTTTGGGGGAGCGGTTGATAAAAAAGAGATGCGTGCACGAACGGCGACACGAAACAAGGCGCGGACGGAAGCGCTGCGACACAAGTCACGCATGGTGAGCGCGCAAGGCTTGGGGGCGGCGAATCCGGTGTTTACGGATCAGGATCCTTTGTGGAACGTGGCGTGGCAGGTGGTGAACCCGCGGCACCGGTACGTCCAGTGGTGGGACCTCATGACCCTTCACCTGCTCGTGTTCACCGCGCTTGTCACGCCGTACGAAATCGCGTTCTTGGACGGCCTGACCGGCGTGGGGGCGGATCTTTTGTTCTGGGTGAACCAGGTCATCAACGTGATTTTTTTAGCCGACATGGTGCTCGTGTTCATCACGCCGTTTGAAGACAACGACGGGGTTTGGGTGACGTCGAAACAGGAGCTGGCGGCGCGGTATTTCAAAGGCATGTTCGTGATCGACCTGATGTCCATCATGCCGTTCGACATAATCGAAGCGCTGGGTGGCGGGGGCTTGTCCAGCTTGAAAGTGTTACGCGTGCTGAAGCTTTTCCGGTTGCTGAAGATGCTGCGAATCTTCCGCGGGTTGAAGATCGTGCGAAAATACGAAGCCGACTTCGCGATCAACTACCAAGCCCTGAGCATCTCCATGTTGCTTTTGGTGTTGCTGGTCACCGCGCACTGGATCGCGTGCCTTCTGGCGCTGATTTGCAAGTACGACCCGCTGTCCCCCGCGCTGGAGGTTTTTCTGCCGAACATGATTGAGATGGACGAGGAAATTACACGGTTTAAACAGTACTACTACTGCTTCCTGTGGGGCTTGATGTTCATGACAATCGGGATGGGCGAAGGCCACGACGGGGAAGCGGAGAGTTCCGTGTTAAGGGCGTACATCTCGATTCTGCTCATCGTCGGCGCCGTGGCCAACGCGGCGATCATCGGCGGTGTCGTGGCGATTGTGGACGAAATGAACGAAGCGAGCCGAGAGTTCTACTCCAACCTCAACGTCCTGAACGTGTTTTTGAAACGCGAAGACGTGTATAACCGGGTGATGAAATGGCGAAACGACGAAGTGCCTGGCCCCGAGTTTTGCCGCCGACTCCGGTCGTTTTACCTGTTCAAGTTTTCCCATTCCAAACAGTACAGCGACTTGGGGAGAATTCTGGACAACGTCTCGGCGGATATGCGCCGAGTGGTGTCCGAAGCCATGTTCGGCGACGTCCTGCGCTCGTGCGGCATTTTGAAAAACGCAAACGCCGACATGATCGCGCACCTCTCCGCGAACATAGAAGTCCAGGTCTACGCGCGTGGCGACTTTGTGTACACCGCCGGGGAACCCGCGACGCAGTTTTACTTCTGCGTCAAGGGTTGCGTCATGTTACCCATGCGCGGAGGGAACACCGCGGGAGGCATCGACGTGTTCCGCCGAGGCGGCGAGCCGTTCGGCATGGAGGTTGTTTACAAACTCGGCGAGCCGAGGTCGCGCAGCGCGGTGTGCAGCGTCGGCACGGTTCTCCTCGTGTTGGATGGCGAAGCGTTACACCACGCGATGAACACGTACGGTGAGCACTCCATGCGCTGGAGAGTGATTATCTCCAGGAACGTTATGATGATTTCTTCGGTGTTGAAGAAAGCGGCGCACGAAGCGACGCGCGTTCCGGGCGAGTGCAACGCGGACGCCGCCATCGCATTCGTGGAGTTCTCCCTGGGGAAAACCGCGCTTTTTAACCAGGACTTGGCCGGACGCAAGGAAAACAACCTACTATCGCACTTAACGCGGCTGGTGTACACCAGGTTGAAGGAGCAAGGAATGCGACCGACGGAGGTGAAACGCGCGATGGATTCGTTTCGAAAGCACGAAGACTACTTTGACGAGTGTACGGATCGCGAAGTTATCGCCACCGAGAAGGTTGAGGATCTGCGACACTTGTTGGACGCCATCGAGGACGAGGACGGGGAATCGATGGAGATTCACTTCGAGAAGCTCTGCGAGGAGAAGATCGAAACGATCGAATCCCTCAAGGCGTTGGCTGTGTGCGACCTGAAAGCCATCGGCGTGCCTCTGGGCGACGCAGTGCTGATCGCGAAGAGCTTAAAAACGCCCATGCCCGGTATCCTCGACGCTCTTATTACGGGGAGAAGAGAAACAAAACCCGAGACGACAGCGGCAAGGCGAGTCAGCGTTCGGAGAGATATCCGTTCGGTGGCCAAAGCGCGATCGTTCGGCTCGAAACGAAAATTAGACGTTGACCTTGACTTTACTCCTGAAGAAGACACGGACCGGGAAGACAGACCTGGCGAGCTGAAAAACAAATTGGGCGAGCGAAACGTAAGAAAAGACGAGCGAGACGACGATTCGGAGGAAGAGAAACGAAACGATCGCTTGAATCTTCGCGGCACGAAAAAAACGACGTTTGCCGAGGAGGAAACTTCCTCCTCCGACGACATGCAAATTCAGGCGTCCGCTTGTTGGACGCCGACTGCGAGCGACGTCTTCGGCGGAGCTCCCGCGAAGGAACGCAAAAAATCCTTAGGCAGACAGTTGTAATAGTTCTAGTCTATGTATTGACTTTACATACCATATCACCACGATGGGTGGTTGCTCTATGAATTATTCCTGCTCACCGCTCTATTTTTTGCTACGCGCGGTTCCGCTGAGGCTCGTTCCCGTCGCCGAGAGGAAAAACGAACCGCCTTTGGACGAGGGCGTTCTTCCGCCAGTCGACCCGCTCGGGCTTCGCCCGCCCGTCGTTTTTCGCGCACCCGGACCCGGCGCGGATCTCACCCCCCCGCTGCTTCCGAAAATGCTGTCGTTCTGGTCGCGGTTGTCGAGCTCGCGGGCGATAGCTTCCGTCTCCCGGCGAAGATGCTTGTTCATGCTATCAAGCGCGCTCACTTCGGCGGTTAACACCGCAAGTTTCTCGACGTCGTCGTCTCGGCTGTCTCGGCTGTCGAACCTCTTTTTCATCCTCGCGTGGTCCGCTTGAATCGCGGCGTTGGTCTCAGCAAGCAGCGCTTTAGACGCGCTGAAGGCCCACGAAAGACGTTTTTCCCGCGACTCCGCACGCTCGCGAATCGAATCGGCGTCGGCGGCGTGCGCCTCGTCTGTCTCGGCCAAGCGTTTCTCCGCCGCAGCGGCATCCTCGAGTCTTCTTTCGTTGAGGTTGGCGAGCGCCTCGGCGTGCGCCACGTTTAGCCTCGCCGCTTCCGCCGCAGCCGCCTCGCGTTGCTCAATGACCTCGGCACGCGCGGCTTCGATCTCTGACGCGAGGGACTCAGCTTCTCGTTGAAGCGACGAGATGCGGCTTAAGCTCGCCTTCGCTTCGCTTTTGAGCGTTTCGACAATCTCCTCCTTAAGTAGACGTTCCTCCTCGAACGCCGCCTGCGCGTCGGCGAGCTCGGACTTCACCCCAGCGATTTCAGCAGCTGCTTCCTCCGCCTGGGTACTCAACTTCAGACTCCACTGACGCACAAGCACCGCTTCTTTCTTGTCAGACTCCGCCTCGACCTCTGCCCTGGTAGTTTCCACAGCCGTTTCAATCCGCGCCATCGCGTCGAACTCCTTCTCCACGAGAGCAGCGGCTTGCTCCTCCGCCATTTTCGTGACGAGCGCGGCGTGTTCCTCCGCAGCTCTCACCGCAGCAGCCGAAGCCTCCGCGATCGCCGCCTCGAGCGCGGCAGACGAATCTTGGAGCTTTTCGTCAAGCTGGGCGGCGAGGATCTCGGCCTCGCTCGCGCGAGCCTCGATCACGGACGAGTGCGCGTACGCCTCATCCAGGAGTGCTTTCGTTTTCGATACTTGTTGCACGAGCGTTTTCGCGCGCTCGTCGTCGCCTTGCGCGCGCGCTTTGCGCTCCTCCGCGAGCGTCGCCTTGAGGGCTTCAACTTCGCGCTCCTTCTCATCGACCATCTTCTTCATTTGCAATTTCACCTCTTTCGCCTCGGACGCCTCTTTGACAGCTGCTTCGAGGTCTTGGATTTTCTTCGCAGCCTCGTCGGATTTGGCTTTGTATGTTTCCACCAGTTTGCCGGCTTGAACTGCCTTCGCCGTTTCAGCCATCTGCTTCTTAATCGCGTCATCCTTCGCTTTCAGGAGCGTAGCTTCGTTCTTGGCGCCCGCTGCTTTCAGCTTGTTCTCCAAATCGTTCATCTCACGTTGCTGTTCCTTCAGAGCCGTCTCCAGACCTTCCCCGGCAACGTCCGCCATGAGCGACTTGGCGTCCACCATCACGGTCGTCTCATTGATCGTCGCCGTGATTTCGATGCGCGACGCGCGCGACGCGAAGTCCAGCGTGCACACCGTCTCGTCCGAGGACTCGATTGACGGCGAACAGCACACCAGCAGGCTGGTCTTGCAATTGCCCCCGAGCGAGTCTTCGAGGATACGCGTGAGCTTCGAGTCTCGGTACGGGATGAACTTTTTCTTCTCCGCGAGCGCCTGGACGACGTTGCCAAACGCCAACAAGCTGCCGTTGATGTTCGTCGCTTCCTTGAACTGCGCGCCGGACGCGCCGCTCTTTTTGATGCGTTCGGAGCCCGCCAAATCGACAACGGTGAGTTTGCCAAACGTCGCTTTCATCTCAACCTTGCCTCCGCCACTCGCCTTGGCACTGGACGTCGCGCGGGAGCGCTTGGAGATTTTGATTTGAAACACCGCGTGCGAGCGACTGGACGATTTGTTCATCTTCGTCTCCGCGTACACCAGGCTGTTGCGCCCTTTCTGAAAGCACATCAACATGTCAGTCGGGGTTTTACATGATATCCACGTTAAACCCTTGACGTCTGATTTTCCAGTCACGGCCAGGCCCTGGCCCTTTTCCCGGTCGTCGCAGAGCAAGCAATCGATGTGCTCGTTGTAAATCTGTAACATGCTCGCCTCCACGGTGTACGCGTGCTTGGTGTCGGCGCCGATGTGCACGAAAAGCGCGGCGACGAGACGGGGCAACAGACCGGCTTGCTTCGGGTCAGGCTTGCCGTCCATGCCCATGCCACTGTTCAGCAGCGAGTGCGTCTTCCCCGCGCTCGTCTGGCCGTACGCGAGGATAGAGCCGTTGTATCCTAGCAACACATCCTTAAGCACGGGCTTTCCAACCTCCTCGTACACTTCCTTTTGCGAACAATCCTCGTCAAAAACACCCTCGAAGGTGAAATCCTTCTCCGTGACCTTGCCGGGGGCGGCAGATCCACCAGCCAGGACTCGTTCCACGGCGTCGTCTTCTAAGCGTACCACGCACTTTTTCAAGTCCGGGAGCATGGTGACGCAGTGTTGGTCGCCATCCTCGCGAGCCAGTCCGGGACGGACCCGCGAGAAAACATTCACTTTACCTTTCCCGCTCATTGTGGTAAATCAAGCGGGTGCGGTGGCTGCTGCGCGCGAGGAAGAGGACGGGGGAGGGATAGAGTCGAGTGAGTCAGCTATACGAAGGATTACGAAGGATGCATGGAGACATCTGCCGTCGTGTCGAGGTGCTTTGTTGCCACACGTGGTGAAACGCGATTGTAATTCCACCACTGTTACATGCGTGTCACGAAACGAAACATTTTCTCGGACGGCACGATCCAGCGAGGCCTCAGGTTCAGAGGCGGTCTCGTCTGTCAGGGGCACGTACCTCGAGATAGTGTATACTATGCCGATGCGTCACCGGTGAAAGGTGACGGTCGTCGCGGTGGCTGGCGCGCGCGAGATTGAAGAGCGCAATGCAAGGGGCACTCAGAAAGTTCTTTTCGTTCTGTTGTTGACCGAAGTTTCGCGGCCGGCCAAAATTCCGTTGGTTCAAACCACCTGCTTCATTTGGGGAGGGGAACGCACAACCCAGGGCGCGCGTGCTGCACTCGCACCTGCCGGCGGTCATGGCTCCCGACGCCTCCTACCAGGACGGCGCGTTCGCCGAGTGCCATGAGCTCATCGAGGAGATGCGGCGCATCTACTCCACCGACGAGGACGCGGTCAAGGTGCGCCAGCTGAATCAGCAATTCGCCGAGGTGCGCGAGCTGTGCGACACGCGCGAGGCGCACATGCAGACGGTCATCAAGGAGATGGTGAAGCGCGTCGAGAAAGCGGAGAAGAAGGTGAACGCAGCCGCGGCGCCTGATGCGGAACACCAAAAGCGAGTGGCGGAGGCGGAGGCGGAGAAACGGGCGGCGGGCGAGAATCTGACCAACATGGAGAAAGAGGCGCAGTCGTTGGAAGAGCTGCAAGATGAGCTCAAGGAGAGGGGCGCGACGCTGAAAGTGCGTCGCGCGGAAGTGGACTCAGTGGCCGCCGAGGAGGTGCCGCGCGCAAAACACGAGCTCAGCCTCTACGCGCACATCTCCAAGATCTCTTGGCAGTACGAGGTCACGGACAGGATAAAGGGGCGTGTCAACGCGCACGAGGGGAAGGACCTGAAGGTCATCGACTTTGTGATGAACGACCGCTCAGATTACCACTTGACGAACGATTTGTGGAACATGATTGGGTGAGAGAAGAATTGCCCATGGTGTATCGGGCCGCGGTGCGAGCACGACGCATTGGTATATAGAATAAAATTACATCACCCGAAAACTAACTGTCACCCGAAGCACACCTCACCCCGTCAAGGGGGTCGGCTCATCTCATTTCATTCGCGCTATTATTGGACGTCGTCGACGGAGACGCAGTCGACGACGAGGTTAAGCCTCGCGCCGCGCCTACCGTCCATCACGCTTCCATCCTCCGAAGATTGCGTCTCCGCGGACGCGCATGGGTACACCGCCACTATTTCGCCACCTAAACAAACGAGCGGCGTTCGGTCGCGCGCGTGCAGAGGCACGCCGTTCGCTCGCATCCAATCTTTCAGCTTCACGCGTCTTCCTCGCGACGGCGACTGTTCTGGCTGAAACGCGTCGCCCGGTTGCCGAAAACGAAGACGCAGCGCGCAAACATCGGGAAGATTTGACAGTCGAACGCCCTCGTTATCACCGGTTGTATCACCCTTCGACGAGGAAGTTTCCCAAGACGTCCGAATCGACCAACCCGGTGGATGCGCGATGGAAACGCCGCGCCCCGCGTCGATGACCACCTCTTTTCCAGTCCCCCGCGAATCTGCGTCGCCCTCGTCACGGTTCCCGACAACCGCCTGTTTCGTTTTCAAGTCGAGACGAGGGGTTCTCACCACCCACGCCCGGGTACCAACGCTCCGCAACACCCAATCACCGCGTATTCTCCACTCCCATTCCGGCGCATCCGCGGCGTTCGCGTCTGCGCTCGCGCGAGCAAAGAGCCGCGCGCACAGCTTGCGCAGGACGTGATATTCCATGTCCACCCCGGCGGAGTTTGACACGTACGCGTGAAGTTGGTCTTGTCGCACGAGCGTGGAAAGGTCGGACCAAGCATCGAGATCGATTTCACCTCGTGCTAGGTACGATCTATCGAAAACCGTTGACGATGACGTCGTGGGTGCTTCGCCATGCGCGAGGTGTGTGGATGGCACGTCGTCGAGCAATTCGCGAAGGTGGGCACTTTGAACCGTCAACGCTTCGACTCGAGACTCGAAGCCGCCTTCGTCGACGAGTTCGCGAAGCAGAGGGATTAATTCAGCCCGCACGCGATTGCGGAGATACTTCGGCGATGTGTTGGAAGGATCTTCACGCCACGTTTCCGCGCGAGACTCGAGAAACTCGACGAGGTCGCGTTTCGGGAACGACAAAAGCGGGCGACCGAAAACGCCCTCGCGCGGACGCATGCCGGCGATGTTGGATAAATGACACCCGCGAATGAGTTTCAGCAGAACCGTCTCGGTCTGGTCGTCGGCGTGATGACCCTGCAGCGCGACGTTCGCGCCGAGCGACTCCAGAAGAACAACAGTTTCATCACGGCGCCATTGTCGCGCCTTTGCCTGAAAATTAGACAGCGCGAAGGGCTTCTCGGGAGCGCGAACGTGAAGCTCGACGTCGAGTCGCGCACACAGCGCCTCGACAAACACGGCGTCTTCGGCTGATTCGTCAACGCGAACTCCGTGGTTGAAGTGCACCGCACGCACGTCCAGATCCCACGCGTGGCGAATCTCGACCAGGAGAGTAAGCAACGCGACGGAGTCGCTGCCGCCGCTCACGCACGCCAGGACGCGATCCCCGGGACGAAATGCGTCGGTGGAACCCGCCGCTTCCGCAAAACGTCCTGGAAGATCGCTCCCATTGGCGTCGCAAGAGGTCAATGACGACGACGCGCGTCGCCAGACATGGAGGTCGTGTTCATCAACCACGGTCGCCATGACGGCCCGGATTGGTCGAAATTCTCGTACAGAGCGTTGTCGAGCACGGGACCTGAGAGGAGTCGTCGCAGCGACGCGGTCAGCGGCGAGGCGTGACGCGCCCGGGGCGAGGGCGTTGGCGCTGGAGGACGCTGCAAGCGTCGAGGTTGGCACCATCGACTTCAGCGGGTTTCGTCTTTGCCAACGCGCGACTCCGCGCAGCATCAAATGTCGGGCGCACGCGCCTGTCAACTCCGGGGCGACTCGCGCGTCCGTCGGACGCGCCTCTTGGCGGCGCTGGACGGAGTGAGCCCCCGGTTGAGCTTTTCGCCTGCTTGCCTCTTCTCTTGGACGGGCGGTAGAGTTTGCACGTATCCCTAACCCAAGTCCCTAACGTACCAGCTTCGCCTGCATCGGGGCCTGCGCCATGGTCGGTTTTGCCGGGGGGCGCTTCTCAGATCTCCCTGCCCGCGGCGTTTCCCAACCGTTGAGGCGGGCACCACGGGACGCTTCCGAAGGTTTCGTGCGGCCGGTGTGTGGACCGAGTGAGACCGCGAGGGACGACACGGAAACGCGCGTGAACCGTGCTCGCGGTCGAGCGGCGCGCGCGCAACGAATGCAGGGCTGATGTACACGAGAGCCACGAGAACTGCTGCCACGAAAGACGCTCGTCGAAATGATAAAAAAATCAAAGTTGGCAGATGACTAAAACCCGATCTCTCGCCTGCTCTCCGGCAGACGAGCAGCGCACACAGCAGTGAAACCATGAGTTTCACGTGCCTGCCAGCACATCTAACGCCCCCACCGAGTTACCGGTGTCGAACGAGAAGTAACACCGGTGTTTGTTGCGCTGCTAGCCCGTTCGGCGATGCGAAGAACAAGGCGTCGACTTCTTCGCCATCGCCTTTCGGAGGTGCCGCTGCTTCTCCGTTTGGTTCCGGTGCGAAAACCGTCGCTGCTGATCCCTTCGCATCAGGTACGCACGATGCCATGACACGCATTCGCATCGACTCTACTCTCCCGAAACTTCGCTGACCGACGCTCTTTCATGTTGGATTACAGCTGCAGGAGCAAACCCGAAGAAGCAAAGTGCGAACAGTAGTTCTGTGAATAAATCTGCGACGGCGGAATACCAACCGTGGGACGACGTGGATGTTTTCGAGGTTCCTCACGAACTCAGACGACCGAACAAGGATGGTGAGCAACACAACGAAATGCAAACGCCTCTCATGGTGTCTTCACACCTACTAATTTCTAACCCATCGTCTCACCCGACTCTTCGTCGCAGCTGTGAACGAGCACGTCAAGTTTTACGGACTCGACGCGCTGTTCCCGAAAACATCAGGTCTTCAAACAGTTTTCAACTCCAGTGCGGAGTTCAGAACTGGCATACGAAAGGCAATGCGCGACGACTTTTTCGTCCAGGATCAGGGCATGAGCGACAAGGCTAACGCCGCTATTCGCTCTCTGAGTTCTAGTTTGATGGTCAACTGGAAAACGTCACGAACAGGGTACGCCGCATTTACCGCGTTATTTGAGCAGCACGGCGTGTCAGGCCTTGACGGCGAGACGTTCATTCAGACGCTAGGCGCGTTATGCGGGGAAGAGAGCCACGGATCTCTGATCGATATCACGGGCACCGGTAGACGAAGAGAACGCCATTCCTGGCATCAAGACTCGGGGCTAGAGAGGTTCACGGTGATGCTTGGGTTCCCGCCTGAAAGCAACTGGAGCGGCGTCGGCGTGTTTAGTCATTCGGTGAAGCTGTCGCATCCCTTGCGTCAAGATGGCGCGGCGGGAACCATCATACAATGGGAGGACTATGCAAGCACAGATGTTCCCATCAACACAATCGGTAGGCCAGAGTATTTCGAAGGGCACGAAGTGATGGTATATCGCGATTCGGATCATATTCATTCTGCGCCTGACGAGACGAACCGAGAAAGCGTTTGGCGGTTCATGTAGCGATTTTTACGTGGTGTGTAATTTCATACCATCTGCACGTGGTCCACGACTGGTGAGAAGCATATCCGGTACAGTTAGGGCCACGGCAAACAGTCGTGGCCAAACTTTTCCAAAAGTTGGAGCGCACACTTTCGGAGAAGGGTGAAAACCAAAAGCAAGAAAAAAACAATCCACCAAAAGTGAACGCGGTTGAGACCGAAATTTACGCATGGCTGGAGAATCAAACAGACTTGCAGTGTGGACTTCGTGGAAAGGTCAGAGCTCATCAACACGCTGATGCGGAGCGGCGTGATGACCCTGCTAAGCTTAACATCGCACTTAATCGTGGAGGGAAGCGTTGAAGGGAACCAGCCACAGACCTCGACTGCCTTTTACGGCGCGTTACTCCTTCGTTTCAGGCCTACTGAGGAAGCTTGTCGGGGTAACTCGACGCTGGAAAAACTCCGTGGAACGTGCGACGCGCTGATTGAAAGCGCGAGAAACTCCCTGAACCATCACGTCGGCTCGAAGCGGAAGGCTGGCGCGGATATTGACATGGTTTTGCCAACGGAAGACGCCTTGAACGATCAAGTCTCGCAGTTGGTTGGAAAATAACTAACGAGTGGAGAGCCCTTTACCGCGTCAGCGCTCAACCTCGATCCATTTAACATCTGGCACTTTGCATTGGAGTATTCAAAGCGAGCTGTACAGACTGCGACGACGAAGATAATAATAATTCAATCGCTGTGATGCAAATGACGGGATATGATGCGCTTATTGTTGAATTTCTGGAAAGCGTTTTGAATGCTGAGAATGATCAATCACCGCGAGTCGAAAGCGCTTAGAAAAGGATTCAAAGCGCTTAGAATAGAAGTGTGTCTCTGCTTGTAAGATAAATTCTGGAGCGTTTTACTTGAATCTTTTGTTCGTCGAGTTTTGGGTCGATGGACCTTTGCATCGGAAACCGTCAATAACTTGCACGTACTCGCGAGTTTTGGAAGCATGTGCTCGACATTGACACGCGTTGAAGTCCAATTCACGTAGATGGTGTGTTTGCGCTGAACATCGACGGCGTTAATGGCTGCCTGATTGTTTCACGACTGGGCACTTCAGAACTGCCTGAACCGGAGAAATACGAAATCCGTCAGCTGGATCCCCGAGATTGGAATCATTCAATTTCGACGTATTCGACGCTCTATTTCCCACTGATGCACGTTTAGATTGTGAACGCTGAATGCGTCATTGAATTATTACACCGCGTACATAGCTTTACATCACTCTTGACGCATTAAGTGGTAGATGGAAGTTCGTTCACCCTTGCACTCTCTCTCTCGGTTGCATGCTCGCCGTCACGTCGCAGTTCCCGGTCTTCGTAATCGCTCTATCCTATCGAGCTTCTTTCTCCGTGCGGTTTCTAGTCTCACGGCTGGTTTCCGCGCAGATTGCCACGCTTACGCACCCTTATCTGATGGGGTCACGAAGAGTCCACGAGTGGCCTTCCATTCAACAGTTTCATCGGGTCGCTTCCTTTTTACCGGGTCAAGCGTACGTTTTTCAAGCCTCTTTTGGAGTGAAGTGGATTGCCGATTTGTTTTTTTTTCATTTTGATTTTCGTTCAGTACTATTATTTCCAGTTTCTTCTGGGTGAAGCGCGTGAGACCGGTTTGACCAAGACGGGGAGAGGAAGGTCGACACACGGCGAATTCGTGTGTTGGAAGGGAAGGGGAAGCTATTCTTGTGGGTGATGTATCTGGGTGTGATGAATATTCAACAAAAGAGTTACCATGACTGAAAGTCAACAGTCAACGAAAGCGAGAATCATCAGCTGAAAATCATCCCGCTCAACTCGTTTTTTTTCTTCTTGAACTCGTATGACCAGCTCGGTATGCCGTACGACCCCTCGAAACCGGGTAGCAGAAGCTTGGAGTACTTCCCGAAACTCGTGAACGAATTGAGAAGGTTCTTCGCGCAAAATTACTCCATGGGAATCGTGTCCACGTGCTTTGTCAGCCACGCGTCCATGTCCATCAGTTCCGGGTGTAACGTCTTCGCGAAGGTAACGTCTCTTCGCGCGACGAACGCTTTGTTGGTTTCGGATTTGAACTGGAACATGTTCCCCAAGTCGTCGGCTCCGGGGAACCCGAAGGAGCGGTATTGGTCGAAAGTGACTTGCTTGTACTTGACTGGCTTTTTGAGATGCGTGGCTAACTTCTCCGCCATGGCGACGCACGTTAGGTTCTCCCCAGAGACCCCGACGGTTTTCCCAATCAAGGATTCGTCGCCGAAGACACCAGCAGCGCACGCGCCGATGTCCTCGGCGGCGATGCAGGGAAGAAGGTCATCGGCGGGCATGGGGAAGGTTAACGCGTATCCGCCGTCGCCATCCGGCTTTGGGCCCATGCCGAAGTGCACCAAGTTGTCGAAGTAAAAGGCGGTGTACAGGTTGGTGGTGGGCACGCCGTGTTTCGTGAACAACGCGTCCGCCAGGCCTTTCGCGTCGAAATGGGGAACTTTGTACTCAACGCCGTCTTTGTCGATGGACGGGATGTTCACGCAGTCGTGATGGGAAGGGGTGTGTTCCAAGGTGGACCACACGACGTGTTTCACGTCCGTATTTTTTGCCGCCATGGCGATGTTTTCAGCCTGCGCCAGCTCCTTCGCGGGCGAGAAGTGCTCCCAGAAGTTCGTCACCGCGAACACGCCGTACGCGCCTTCGAAGGCTTTCTCCAGGGAAGACACGTCATCCAGGTCAGCGGCGACGACGGTGACGCCAGGCATCGCCGCGAGCGACTTTGCTTTGTCAGACGAGGTGTCGCGCGTGATCGCCCTGATCTCGTACCCAGATCTGCCGGAAAGCGTGCGCACGACGCCGCCGCCTTGCGCGCCAGTGGCGCCGATGACAGTTATGATCTTGGTGTCAGTCATGGTCGTGAGTTGTGAGGTGTGAGGAGAGTGCGTGACGTGCGGCTTGGATGCGCGCTGGGAAGTGGAGGGGAATGCGTCGACGAAGAAAGGAATAGAACCGAACCGAAGGCTTCGAAGGTTTCGGAAAATAACGCCATTCCGAGATTTGGCAAAAGCAAATAGCAACATAACATCCAGTCTCAGCATTTTGTTGTGAGGCTCACAGTGGCAATCTGAATTTTTAGGGCAGTGCGGTTTGCTTTCAAAGCAACAACTTTCGTAACGTCCTAGAAAACGCAAGCCACAACGCCTCGCGCCTCTCACACCAAACACTACCACCTCTCCCCACGATGCCCCCTAAGTCCCTCACCGGCGCTGCCAAACGTGCGCGCAGAAAGGCACGCGCAGCGCAGACGACCGATACGCACGAGTCCTCCACGCAAGAGGCTTTCCCCGGCCTTCCGCAAGAAGTCGTGGTCACTCACGTTCTCAGATCTGACACTGACCCCATCGTTCTCGCGCGGCTACGCGCGGTGAATCGCGCGATGCGCGACGCGGTGGACCAGACGGGACTTTCGGTGGATGAGCTGCCGGCTGAGGAAGCAGCGGAGCTCGGGTGCTTAGAAACCCTTAAGCACTAGGCCAAGAAAGGTAGTCTGCCAAACGTGTGCAGCTTGGCCGCAAAGGGCGGGCAGCTCGAAGTGCTGCAGTGGGCGCGCGCGAACGGCTGCCCGTGGGACGAGGAGACGTGCGCGTTCGCGACGATTGGCGGGCACCTTGAGGTGCTGCAGTGGTTACACGCGAACGGCTGCCCGTGGAACGAGTGAACGTGCTCGGGGGCGGCGAGGGGCGGACAGCTCAATATGCTGCAGTGGGCGCGCGTGAACGGCTGCCCGTGGGTTGCAGAGACGTGCGCGATTGCGGCGGCACACGGCTATCTCGGGATGCTTCAGTGGTTGCGCGCGAACAGCTGCCCGTGGGAGTATACAACGTGCTCAATGGCGGCAGAAGGAGGGCATCTCGATGTGCTGCAGTGGGCGCGCGCCAACGGGTGCCCGTGGGACCAGAATACGTGCTCATTGGCGGCACTTAAAGGGCACCTCGAGGTGCTGCAGTGGGCGCGCACGAAAGGCTGCCCGTGGGACGAGTATGAGTGTATGTTTGCGGCGCATGGTGGACACTTCAGGATGCTTCAGTGGCTGCGCGCAAATGACTGCCCATGGGACAGGACAACGTGCTCGTGGGCGGCGAGAGGCGGGCGTGTTGATATACTGCGGTGGGCGCGCGCCAACGGCTGCCCGTGGAACTACGAGACGTGCTTTTCTGCGGCGCATGACGGGCAACTCGAGGCGCTGCAGTGGGCGATCGAGAACGGGTGCCCTATTTACTTGCAGGGGTGCATGTCGATTGCGACGCAGAATGAACACCCGGATGTGGTGGCCTGGCTAAACGAGAACCAAGCACTGTCACACTGAGAAGACGATACACGAAACAAACTATAGACCACGCCGAAAAAGACAATTTGTTTTCAATAAAAATAGACCCACGTTCCACTGATTTTTGAACAAAAGAACGGACTGGCCCCACTGGTCTTTCTCACACTGCGCGTTGAATATTCGCCCAGCCGCGTTTGTGATTTTCAACCCGCGCTCGAACCGCCCGGAAACGAATAATATACTTTCTTTCTTGTATTAACAACAGGATACACAGGGGTCTCCCTAGTCGCTTGGGGGCTGCTGTGCTAGTCAGCAACACCCGTATTTCTCTCCAGGGAAATTCGCCGCAAATATCCACCAAAAAATATTCGTCTCACACGCCGCGTTTTCAAGGGCCTTAATTATAGCCCTTGGCGTGCGTTTTTACTTGAACTTTCCAGAGTCAAGGAACAAGAGTTCTTTGTAGGTGGCGTACGACCACAAGTTCGCCGGGCACTCAGCCTCTACGTTGTCGACAATCGTACGGACATTAATCATCGTCTCCAGGCGCAGAATACGGCAGAGCTTGGCAGACTCGTAGGTGTCCGCCGCGCCGTGAATGCCCGCGAGAGCCGCCTTGAGCTGCGTCACACCCTCAGCCATCGCGGCGGAGTCGATTCCAGCAGCCTTGGCGGAAGGAACGGCGTACTGAGTGATCATGTCGATCATGCAGCCGACTTCCATCTCGATGGTACCGACGTACGCCTCAAGCAGAATCTCTCTACGAGCCGCGCATTCCTCCTCGTCGAAGACACCCATCTCCTTGAACATCGCGACGTTTTTGGGCGCCACAATCGTGTTGATGGCTTCCACGCCAGAGTCGATGTGATTGATGCCGAGCTTGTCCGCTTCGTCGGGCCACGTAGGGTCGTAACCGTTGCCGTTGAAGACAACCTTTGAGTGTTTCTTCAGGAGGTCTTGTGCGACCGCCACAGCGGTCTCACCCGCTTCGATGCGCTCGGAAATCACGGCGAAGTACTTCGCCGTGGCGGCGTTGAGCACCGTGTTGACCAAGGAGACGTTTTGCGACGAACCGACGGCGCGGAACTCGAATCGGTGGCCGCCGTACGGGAAAGGCGACGTGCGGTTACGATCCTCGCAAGGCGCCTGGACGACGGGCAGAATGTCAACCCCGAGATCCACGGGCGTGGTCACAGGCTTGTATTCGTACACGTTACCTTCCATGAAATCCTTGAGGTAGGCGGTCATCTGCGTTCCGAGGTAGGTGGAGATGACCGACGGCGGCGCCTCCATCGCGCCGAGGCGGAAGTCGTTACCCGGGGAAGCGATGGACATACGCATGAGGTCACCGTACTCATCGACAGCGGCGACGATGGCGGCCATCACCACGGGGAAAATCTCGGCGTTGCCGGATTTCGCGGTCAAGTCGCCGGGATTGAGCAGCTGCGCGCCGCACAGCGTGGAGATGGACCAGTTGTTGTGCTTGCCACTGCCGTTCACACCCGCGAAAGGCTTCTCCTGCAGCAACGCGACGAGGCCGTGCTTCGTCGCGACTTCCTCACAAATTTGCATCACCACCAGGTTCTGGTCCGTTTGCGTGATCACGGAACCGAACTCGGGCGCAAACTCGTACTGGTTAGGCGCCACCTCTCTGTGACGCGTCTTCAAAGGGATGCCGAGCTTGTAGCACTGCTCTTGAATCTCCTTCATGCACGCCAACGCGGGGCCGTCGACGTGGATGGGTGCCATGTAGTGGTCGCACCCTTCCTGGCCGCGGGCGGGCATTCTACCCAGCACCGTGCGACCGGTGAACTGTAGATCCATGCGACGCTCGTACGCTTCGCGCGGGATAAAGAAGAGCTCCTGCTCGAGGCCGATGTTGTTCACCATGCCGGTGATTTCCATGCCCATGTGCTTGAAAAGCCTGGCGCCTTGCTTGGACATGGATTGATGCGCGCGGTGCAGAGGAGTCTTCTCGTCCAACGCCTTGCCGTTGTAGGAGACGAAACAGGCGGGGATGAAGATGCAGTCGTCACGAAGGAACACGGGGGAGGAAGGATCGATGGCGAGGTATCCACCCGCGGTGTGCGTCGCGCGCATCCCGCCGTTGGGATAAGAAGACCCGTCCGTCTCGCCAAACAGAATGTTTTTCCCCTTGAGCTCGAAGGTAGTGGAGCCATCGCGGTTAAACTCCAGCATGGACATCTGAACCTGACCGGTATCCCCGTGACGGAAGGTGGACGTCATGGGCTGGAACCAGTGGCAGAAGTTAGTGGCGCCCCGGTCAAGCGCCCAGGACAAAATCGCCTTTGCGATCTTGTCGGGCTTGGCGGAATCCTTGATCCAGCTGTAGTCTTCGAGGTCCGCCAGTTTCAGGCCATTGGCCTTCAGGTACTTGTCCGCGATGGCGCCTTTGAAGACATCCTCACCGTAACCGACCGAGAGAGCAGGCTGTGTGGTCATGGAAAGCGAGAGGATGGAGTGTTGTCAGCCGAGGGTCTGTCGTGTCGTTCCGACAGAATCGCGCCCCGAGATAAAAAGCGAATTGCTCAACCTTTCGCGTTCGCAGACTGGGTTCTGGACGATGCCGGCGGGAGAAAACGTACCTTATCGACATTGTGTGGGCCCATCTTGAACACAAGCTCGCGTGAGAAGAAGGTACTCGCGCGTGAGCGTCGTTGTGACGCCGGCTTGGTACCCTCGCAGGTAAGGCCGGAGAAAAAAACCCCGCAGAGATTTTTTAACAGGCAGGGAGTCATGAATGCCGATATTTCACGAGACCGTTTTCTACGACGTTGCTGTCTAAAAAGTGACTTTGTCTTTTGTATTTTTGAGATCCCTTCGTTATTTGTAAATCGTGGTTCGACTCCCTGACCTTTCGAGTTGGAGAAGCGACGACAATTTGGATTTGGCGCGAACAGGCGAAGGAGTCGCAGTCGTCTGTGATTTTTCCAAATCCACGTTTGCGCATTTGGGGAGCCAAAATATTACAAGCTTGCCTCATGAAGTCGTCCGAGACCCTCAGACACCAGATGACCCAAAGTGTATTTCTGACAAAACTAGGAAACTCTCGCACTCCCTCCTTTGAAAAGCCATTTCTTGCATTTCTTTATCCCGCACAAGCAAGGCGTGACCTTTTGCAACTGGTCTTTCGAGCGTCCCGCGGAGTATTCGATGACCAGCATCTCGCCGGCCGACACGTCGCGCATGGTGAACAGCCCGAATCGCGGCACGCGCGGGAGGTTGGAAAGCTTCTCATCTGTTTGTCGTTGCACACATTGTGGATGGTTTCGTCATTTTTTTCCCGCTCGTTGTGTACTCCCAGGGTCGTGACGTTGGGTTCGCAACAGTGGTTAAACAACCTCGCCGCGTTTCCGTAAACCGTGGGGTCCAACACGAACTTGTTTTTCGAGTGCATCTTGACTTGGGCTTGGTTTCTTCGATCTTTCGTTTTCCAGTTGGTTTACTCTTCACCTCCTTTCCCTTCGGTGGTGGCTTTACGTAAACCACGTACTTGTTCGGGGCGACGCTGTTCGTACACCGCCCGTTGCACTCGTAGGATAGGCAGAAAAAACCAGCGTCCTGCTTCAAAGGCATTTTCCCAATCGGCAAATTTTCGCGACGCGCGACGTGGAACAGGTTATCGCTCATGTTGTGAATCGCCTCGATGTGTACTTGGTGCGAGCCCCCCATCCACGTGAACAGGTTGTCGGGCATACGCGTGGGCCACAAATGGCCCTTGCATTCCCCTACCCACTTGACGAACACTTGCCCGTGTTCTTCCTTCGTCTCGTCCACCGATTCTATTATTCCTCGCCACGTAAGATGTTTCTGGCCAGTATTAACCTCCACCCACAGCCCCGGACGACATTCCTGCAGGGTTAAAGGTGCCAACTCGTCCTCCTCCTCCTCCTCCTCCTCCTCAACACGTCATGGCTCCGAATCCCCGTCCTCCACGCTGGGAAGGTCACCCATCGCACCAAGAGATGTCGTCGGAACCGCAGACCCCGCAGTCGGACTCTCGGGGCGCCTTGAGCTTTTTCCCTCGTTGACCTCCGCGGCGTTACTCGAATTCATGTTGGACCAGTGAGCGCGAGTCGCATGCTTTATGTGTCTCCCAGTACACCTCTTCGTTCTGATGCGCGTACGCTGGCCAACAGTCCGCTCGCTCGCGCCGACACCAATGGCGCGTCTTCCCTCTGACTACGATCCGGATACGAAATTTGATCTGTCCACTCG
>Ga0209192_10001149_pt1 | contig 22190 bp, 25 predicted proteins | sample ArcticOcean_MG_C_11_FD_187433 | JGI IMG/M metagenome (GOLD analysis project Ga0209192, IMG submission 187433) | Marine microbial communities from western Arctic Ocean - ArcticOcean_MG_CB2_154 (SPAdes) (version 2) | ecosystem: Environmental > Aquatic > Marine > Oceanic | place: Arctic Ocean... | reverse complement strand
CGACTTAGCACAATCAACAACAGGCAGAAGATTACAAGCTAAATCAAAAAAATATGACTTAGGAGTATTTCGGGCCCGGACAGGATTTTATTCTGGTAGAGATGAACAAGAATTATTAACAACAAAAGTTGTGCGTTCTGGAAACTATTGTCCATTTATAATAAATGTAGCAGAATGGCATAAAGTTATAGTACCTGCACTACCTGATGGTAATGCACGAGTAACATTAAGATTCATGGGATCCGAATGTTATACGTTTAACGAATTAGAGGAACTACATAAAAATAAAAAATTATTGGTACAAACACAATGATCGATAATCACTTCCAATTGGTATCTTCGGAATTAGATCCTATTTTTCAATTTGCTAAAGATTGTTTTGGTAGAAGTTACGAACGTTTTACTGGAGATGTTAACGAGTTTAATCGAAACGGTAATAATGATCTGTTTATAAGCAAGTACGAGTTAGGTCACTTATATGCGTGGAAAACGGGTGTAATGAATAAGATGATTAGAGACTTACAGAAAAAGGTGACAATCCCGGTAGACGAATTCGCTATTTTACAAACACCAGCACACGGAACATACCAATGGCATCTCGAAGGAACGGAATATACTGAACATTCAACAGAGCAATTTAGACACATAGTCAGCATGACAAGAAGATCAGTTGCACTTAATTACCCACTTGATAATGCAGACTTGTCTAACAGTAGAATTGAATGGGCAACATCTAGTGACAAACTCAAAGAATTATTAATAGACGGATACAGTAATATAATGAATAGTGTTGCCCATGAGCCTACAGCTGGAGTCGATATTGAATTACTTTCACATAACTTCGCAGACGATCATATAAACTTACGTTTAAAAAATACGACATTTCATATAGGGAAATTGCAACACCCTAATATATCCGAAGCACTGAAACTAACCCCCAAAGAAATTAACGATATACTAACGGCGTCGCACGACACCGGCGAAGGTTTATCAGTTAAAGCTATACTCAGTAATGTGTATGATAATCATGATGAGTTACTACTTACTAAAGTAGACGAGTACTATGACATGACAGTACCCACATTAATAAAAACTAATCAGTGGCATAGAGTAGATAACTCCCATGTTGATGAAGATAGAAATATGGGATCAATAAGTTTTAATCCAGAGTATTCTTACTCCGATATTAAAAAGTTAATTATGAATAACGAGTTTATAAAATGAGCGATAATCACTTCCAATTGCCAACGTCGGAATTAGATCCTATTTTTCAATTTGCTAAAGATTGTTTTGGTAGAAGTTACGAACGTTTTACTGGAGATGTTAACGAGTTTAATCGAAATGGGAACAACGACTTCTTTATAACCCAGCACAAGATGGGATTTATATATCTGTGGAAAACGGGCATAATAAATAAGATGGTTAAAGACTTACAGAAAAAGTTGACAATTCCTGTGCATGACGTTATAATTTTACATACGCCAGCACACGGATCATACCAATGGCATAACGAAGGAATGGAATATACTGACAATGCACCAGAAGAATATAGGAAAGCCGTTAGAGCAACAAGGCGCTCTGTTGCACTTAACTACCCGGTATCCGAGTCAGACTTGTCTAACAGTAAAATTGAATGGGCCCAAGCCTATGACAGAGTGGGCGAATTGTTAACACAAGGATACAGTAACATTATGGATAGTGTTGGACTAAATCCGCCACAAGCTATGATAGAAAGTCACATAAAATTGCGTTCTGCAACAATGCCAGATTCAGATATATCTGAAATGGCTGAACTGTTATACATCACACATGACAGTGGCGAAGGTGTAAGAATTAAATCAGGTCACAGTATTGTGTATGATAATCATGATGAGTTACTTACTAAAGTAGATGAATATTACGGAATGCCAGTACCTACATTAATAAGGACTAATCAGTGGCATAGAATAGATAACACGCAAGTAGAGGAAGACAGGAATATGGGGTCGATAAGTTTTGATCCAGATTATTCTTACTTCGATATTAAAAAATTAATTATGAATAACGAGTTTATAAAATGATAATCGGGATAACAGGACTAATAGGCTCTGGTAAAGATACTGTTGCAAGTTGTTTTGTTAACAGAGGCTGTTTACAGGATAGTTTCGCGGCACCACTTAAAGATGTGTGTGCATCTATATTCGGCTGGAACAGATCGGACCTAGAAGGCGACACAATTAATAGTAGAGACTTCAGAGAAACAGCTGATATGTTCTGGACCCGGAAACTGGGCATAGATAATTTTACTCCTAGATTAGCATTACAACTAATGGGAACAGAAGTACTTCGTACTCATTTCCATAAAGATATATGGATCGATAGTTTAGAGTACAGAATGCGTAGAGCAGAAATAGACCATCCTTGTGTAGTTATAAGCGATACTAGATTTACAAATGAATTGGATTTAATTAAACGTTTAGGCGGTGTTGTAATTAACATTGAACGAGGTGAGAAGCCTGAATGGTATGAAACGGCTACCTTAGCCAATGGTGGACATGTTCCATCTCAGCATATAATGAACACGAAATTTAAGCAGGTACACCTCAGCGAATGGAATTGGATAGGGTATGACTTTGACCATGTGCTTACAAACAACGATACGTTAGATGCGTTGCAAACAGGTGTAGATTCCTTGCACGAACTTATTACAGAAAACGATTTAAAAAAATAAATCGTATTTATCAAAACCTTCCAGATTCCTTGCACCCCACTCCGTAATAATACCTTTTCTACGCTTTTTTGATAAATATCTGTATAATTAGATTCATATCAAAGGAGAATATAATATGGCTACATTAGTATCACCAGGTGTTTCCATTAGTGTATCAGACGAATCGTTCTATGCCGCGGCAGGAACAGGAACAGTACCATTAATAATTATAGCGACTGCACAGGATAAAAAAACTCCTGACGGTCTAGGTACTGCGTCAAATACAACTAAGGCAAACGCAGGAAAATTAAAACTTGTAACAAGTCAAAGAGAATTATTACAAACATATGGTAACCCAGTGTTTCATTCTAGTGGCTCAGTTGCATTAAACGGGTATGATCTCAACGAATATGGATTATTAGCCGCACACAGTTTCTTAGGACTTGCCAATAGAGCATACGTTTTAAGAGCTGATTTAGACTTAGGCGACCTTACAGCAAGAAGCACTGCACCAACTGGCGCAATCGCAGACGGCACTTACTGGCTCGACACTGCAAGTTCTTTATTAGGACTTAGAGAATGGTCAGGCACAGCATGGGTTAAGAAATCAGTATCAGTTGTAGATTCAACTAGTATTGATTCAGGAACAGCAGGACCTAAAAGGTCATTTGGCTTAAATGGCGACTATGCCGTTGTAGCTAATACAGCCGCAGGCGGAACTGCCACAGACGTAAAATATTTTGAAAAATACAGTGACGACTGGTACCAAATTGGTACTGCAAGTTGGATTAGTGCTACTAGTAGCGACTTCCAATTTAAAAGTCATTTAGCAGTACCTACATTACAAAGTGACGGAGTTTCTACTCTGGCAACTGGTGATGTTTTCATTCAAACTACTACACCAAATACTGGTGCAAGTTTAAGTGTTAAAGGTTACAGCTTATCAACTAAAACTTTCAGTACTGTAAGTACTCCATTATACTCTACAACAGACTTAGCATATACTAGTATTGGTATGGCAAATGTTACTGTTGGTTCAGTAGTTGGTATTTACAACACTGCTGAAGCAGAAATTGAATTAAAAAGACATAACGGATCAAAAACTGTTACTGCTACTTCAACAGCCATAGCGGCTTTAGACGTTTCAGGTAACTCTAGTTTTGATATTGTTTATAACGGTACAACAGTTGTTGTAACTTTAGCTGGTACTATATCAGGAACTCCTGCTACTTCAACAGCCGATGATGCTATTTTTGACATCAACGCGGCATTGGCGGCGGCAAGTGTAACGGAAGTAGTAGCAAGTGAAGGCACAACTGCTAACACTATAGTATTAACTTCAAGCAAAGGAAGAGACATTGTATTAAATAGTAACCATGCAGACTTTGGACCAAGTACAGTAGGATTTGGAACAGCGGCTGTTACTGTAAGTGCTACATACTCAAACTTCGCGGCACTAAGCTACCAAGCAAGTAAAACATCTTTAACTGGTACTTTAGCAGACGGAACATACTGGTACAACACAGCAGTTTCTAATACATCAATTGACTTGTTAGAGCACAACGGCTCAACTTGGGTAACCTTTACTAAGGACTTCCAAGCAAAAGCAACAGCTCCAACTACACAATCAGACGCAACTGCACTAGTGGCAGGTGATGTTTGGTTAGATTCTGATGATACTGAAAACTTCCCATCACTGAACAAGTGGTCAGGAACGGCTTGGGTTGCAGTAGACGGCGCAGAGCAAAATACAGCAGATGGCGTTGTATTTGCAGACTTTAGACAATCAGCAAGTAGTTCTTTAGATGCAGACGCACCGTTGGCTTCACTATATCCAAACGGAATATTAGGTTGGAACAAAAGAGCATCAGCTGGTAACGTAAAAGAGTACAAACTCAATTACACACCAAGCGGAACTAACATTGGTAATGTTTGGGTAGATGCTTCTGGAAATAAGCAAGACGGTAATATGCATGGTTTGAGAAAATCAGTACATAACTTAGTTAAAGTTAAAATGCAAAGTGCTATTGCGTCTAACGATGATATTAGAGCTGAAACAAATGCTTTTAATGTTATAGCCGCTCCAGGCATGCCAGAAATGCTAGACGAAATGATTACCTTAAGCACAGACAGAAGAAATACTGCCTTTGTGATCGGTGACACACCGTTTAGACTTAAAGCAGATGCAACTAGTATTACTAATTGGGCAACCAATAAAGCAGTAGCAAGTGAAAACGGAGAAGACGGACTTGTTTCAGCTTCACCTTACGCGGCTATTTATTATCCTAGTGCATTAACAACAAACCTAGACGGAACTAACGTAGTTGTTCCAGCTTCACATGTTGCTTTAAGAACTATTGCATATAACGATAACGTTGCTTATCCTTGGTTTGCACCAGCAGGCTTCCAAAGAGGACTAGTGCAGAATGCTACTTCAGTTGGTTATGTAGATCCTACATCAGGTGAGTACACTGCGGTAACACTTAACGAAGGTCAAAGAGATACTTTATATCAAAACAAACTTAATCCTATTGCTTCTTTCCCAGGAAGAGGACTTGCAGTATTTGGTCAGAAAACTCTGAACCCAACTGCTAGTGCATTAGATAGAATTAACGTTGCTAGACTTATGGTTTACATAAGAGAAAGACTTGATGATATCGTTAAACCTTTATTGTTTGAACCAAATGATGCGGTTATCAGAATGAAAGCCAAAAACATTGTTGACGGACTGTTAAGTCAGTTAGTTACAACACGTGGATTAGTAGACTTTATTACAGTTTGTGATACTTCTAATAATACAGCGGCTAGAATAGACAGAAACGAACTTTACATTGACATTGCAGTACAGCCAATGAAAGCAGTTGAGTTTATATACATTCCGATTAGAATCCAAAACACTTTGGGCCAAACTGGAAGTTAATAACAAAGAAAACGAGAGAAAGGGCTTAATTGCCCTTTCTTTTTGAGTCTTTTAAAGTACTGTTTAATAATTTCTATCGTTATATGATAAATAAGTATTAACAATCATCCTAATATATATTTAGGATATATGGTTTAGGAGAATAAACAAATGGCACAGATTAATCAAAAGACGTTGGACAAATTCGGAGTTCCAACAACTGGTAACACAGGTAGTGGTATTTTAATGCCCAAATTAAAATTCCGATTTAGAGTTATGTTCGGTGGAGATTTTGGTGATGGCGGAGATACCCTTACTATAACACAAAACGTACAAAACGTATCAAGACCTAAAGTAGCATACGAAGAAGTTATGATTGATAGTTACAATTCAAAAGTATATGTTCAGGGCAAACATGCTTGGGAACCGATTACTGTTGTAATCAGAGATGACGTTAGAAACACAGTTGCAAAAGCAATTGGTTCACAGAATCTTAAGCAGGTAAATCATTATGACCAGACAACACCAGTTGCTGGATCAGACTACAAATTTGATATGCTTATAGAAGTGTTAGATGGACAAACAGCAGATGCTACAGAAAGTTGGGCATTATATGGTTGCTTCATTACAAACACTGATTACAGTGATTCAGACTACTCAACTAATGAGCCAGTCCAGATTACTATGACGCTTAGATACGATAACGCAATACAACAAGACGGATCTAAAGGTGTTATTACTGATAACTCAACAGGTGTTGGAGCCGCAGTAGGATTCACGTACACGCCTGGCGCTACAACAGGAATATAATTTATAATATAGTGAGGTTACTTAACGTAGCCTCACTTATTATTTTAATAGAGCACACCCTTCATGGCATTCGAACCAACTGATCTACCGAAACTTTTAAACCTCGTTAATGATGCTAAAGCGTTTGGCGGAATGTTCAACGGTGCTGTAAGAGTTTTCACTCCTGCAGAGGACAATGGATCAGGCGGAATGTTCAACGGTAAAGTTACCCCGTTCAAAGCTCGAGGTGACCAACCAACAGGGCATTATTGGAAAGATATTAATAATGCAACCAGATTTAATCCTGAAAATACTCCAGTACGCCTACCGTTCAATGGCTATGTTAATTTTATTTTTAATGATAACATAAACCTGAATGAGTTAAATACTAATGCAGACTTTCAAAACAGATTAAGCAGTATGGTACAATCCAGCACAATGCCAAGTGCAGAGTTTGCCACAACAGTACAAAATCAGTATAACAGAAAACGCATAACAGTATCAGCTGTCGACTATAAACCTGTACAGGTTGTAGTTTACGATACAGTCGATAGTTTATGGGTTACTATGTTAATGAGAATGTACTCACACTTATTCACCAACCCTACTAATATGTATAAAGAAGGTGTAAAAACAACTATTAAGAATGATATAGTTCCTGAATCTGTACCAGATGCCAGTGGAAGTTTTACTAGACCATTCGATAGTAATTCTGCAGGATTAAACTTACAGCCGGCAGATCAACGAAACTTTCTTACAAGTATAGACGTTGTACAGTATCACGGACAGAAGGCTATTAAGTATACATTATTTAATCCTATAATAACTTCCTTTGAAATTACCGGAGTAGACTATACTAACTCAACAGCGGCTAGTACTATTAGTTTAAGTATTGAATATGAAAATTTTACAATGGCACCAAATGTAAATGAACGTATGGAAGAAGACGACCTGAAAAGATTTTCAAACTTTCATACAGGCGAATGGAAAATGTTAGAAGCCGGCGACAAAGCAGAAGGGCAACACCCAAGTGCTATATATCCACTAGCATTACAAGAAAGAAAAGCTGAATTTTTAAACGGCGTATCCAGGAAAGAACAAGTTAGTTTTTTAGATTCGTTTAGCACTAGTGGCGAAGCGCCATTGACAGACGCTGAAGCCAGCAAAATGACAGATACTTACAATGCCGGACAAGCCGTCGGCGGCGGCAATCAGGGAGGCACCGGATAATGAGTACTAGTTTATATGAAACATTTGGTAACGAAGTAAGTTATGAAGTTCGTAAAGATAAACTTGTTAAGTTTTTAGAAAACTCTACTATAGCATTTCCACTACCAGAAGCAAGTGTGGAAATTCTAACAACAATGTTAGGACAACCAAACGCCGGAATGAACGGCGATGAAATTGATTTAGTTTATGGCAGACTTACTAGTATCGGCTTTAATGAAGCAACAGGCAAAACACTTGCAGTTGCACTAATACAAATTGCCAAACAGCAAGGTGTACACCCGATGGAGTATTTTGAAATAAACGAAACTTCAATCAAACTAGCAGAGAACACTTACAAAGCTATAAATAAAATTAGACCAAAAGGAAATCTTATTGGTTTAACTGTTTCTAAAACAAACAGACAAAGCAAGATAGCAAACGCAATTAGGCCTTAATAATGGCATCACATTATTCCCAAGGGTTATACACACCCCAGAATCCAGAAAAATATATAGGACCTAAAAAGCCTTTTGCACGAAGTAGTTGGGAAACTGCCTTTATGCGATTCTGCGATAGTCATCCGAACATAATAAAATGGGCTAGTGAGAATGTAAAAATTCCTTATAGGCATCCTTTAACAGGCAAAATAACAAACTATGTACCTGACTTTATGGTACAGTACCAAGACAAGAACGGAAAAACATTGGTAGAACTTATAGAAATTAAGCCTAAGAGCCAAACAGTGATAGAAAATGCTAAAGGAAGAGGCGATAAAATGGCAACTATAGTAAATGCCGCCAAGTGGACAGCCGCACAGCAATGGTCAGAAGCAAAAGGCATAAGATTTAAAGTAATAACAGAAGATCAGATATTTAGAAATAATCCTAAGAAACGAGCCACTCCAAAACGCCAACGCAGAAAGTAACACAGCAGGTAAATACTGTTATGACAAAATTAATAGACGCACACTTACTGCATCCGCCAACATCGCAGTTAATCCCTATTGCTAAACGTAATAAAGAACTTCAGTATAATATAACTAACTCATGTAACTTACCACGACAAAGTTTAAATATCACTGTTAACGGTGAATGCTACATAGATAATTGTGAATTATATTTGCCGTTTTCTGTGTGTAACATTTTAGATGTAGAGTCGTTAGAAGAAATTTGGGATCAGCCGTTAGCAAAAGAGTTACAGCAAGATGTAGATGATAAGAAGTTTACCTATTGTGCTGTTGAACATTGCGGCATTATGGATAGAGATTTAGAACACAGTGATGAGCAAGGATTATTCCAATCAATTTTTGTTAATGTAGATGATAGTTGTAATTTAGCATGTCCTAGTTGTAGAACAGGAATGCTTCTTCGACTGCAAGGCGAAAGATTTGATAAGCAAGTACTGTATGCCAAGCATACTATAAAGTTAATAGAACGGTACAAAGGTCGTACAAACGTAACACTAACTGGCAACGGCGATCCTTTAGCAAGTATTATAATGAGGCCATTTGTTAAAGATTGGATTCCACAAGCTAATCATTCTGTTACATTATTTACTAACGGTTTACTAATGAAAAAACAATTAGCCGGAAGTAAAATATTACCAAATATAGGCGAATTTAAAATTAGTATAGATGCTGGCTGTAAAGAAGTGTATGAAGATGTCAGGAGACCCGGAGTTTGGGAAAAACTAATAGAAAATTTAGATTGGATGCAAGAAAACAAACTACCTAATATGAGGATAGCTTTTAACTTTACGGCACAAAAAGCAAATGCACTAGATATTATAAATTTTGTTAGACTATGCGCCAAGTATAATGCTAGGGGATTTATTACTAAGTTAGATGATTGGAAAACATTTGTTAATTATGAAGAAGAGGATATAACCGATAACCTCACACACCCATTACGAGAAGAATTTTTAGCTCAACTTAGAGCAATTGACCTAGAGCCTAATGCACACAACATATCTGTATCACATAATATAGCAAAGTACAAATAAAGTAGGCAAATTTACTGTTTAAAATGTTGTTTACCAACAGAACCACAATGCCACGAGTCGAACTCTGCTGGCAACGAAAAAACTATTGGATATTTATTATTATTAGTTTTTGCTCTAGTTTCTAACCAACAAACTGTGCCCTTATACTTTCGATATATTTCGTATTGATTCTGCATGGTGCTTATAATTTGATCCCTATAACCAAGTAACGATGATTCAGTAAATGTGCTGTCTATATGAGATTGACATTCTCGAATAGTCTCAAATTTGGTATCGTTCCAATGATTATAATTATCGATATGACGGTTAGGTCCCGGATGAAAGCCACGAGTTATATTAGCTAATGCCCAACTTTTTATCTGAGCAGTAATATCATGTCTTACGGTGTAAAATAAGTTAGAACTGTTGTCTAGCCAGTGTTTATAAAATAACTCTCTAGTCTCTCCACGAAGATTATTATTAGTTGGCATTATTTTATATATCTGATTTATAGATTTTGGGTAACTGAACAGGTTTGTATGAAAGTCTAGCTCACCAGTAAATTGATGTTCGTAAGTCATACCCAGAGTTTCACTTAACGCTGTAATAAGTGTACTAGATCCTGTCCTATAGCCTGAAATTATTCCTATCATGATAATACTTAGCATAAATACTGTTATGACAAAGAAATTAGAAGAAGAATTTAATCTACCTCCCATGCAAGACACGTATGAAGCCATACCAGAGACTGCTCCTCAAAAAGAACTAAATGATCAGCAAGTAACTGAATTTGAGACTATAGATGTAGAAGATATTCAAACAGCTTTAACCACAGCAGAAAAAATTGACAATGCTTTACAAAATGTAAAGGGTCTTGAGGATCATAATGTTGAAATGGATGATATTGCTCGACAGGCAACAGACAGTTTTCAGCAGTTGATGAACTTGGGTATGAATGTCGGGGATAGAGAAGCTGGCAGTATATTTGATAGTGCCGCAAAAATGTTAAAGACTGCCTTAGAAGCAAAAGATAGTAAGATTAATTCAAAGTTAAAACAAATTGATATGATGATTAAGAAAGCAAGGCTTGATAGCAATGCTGGTAATTATGATGATGGCAGTCCAGCAACTGCTACAATGGATCGTAACGAATTATTGAAAATAATTAATACTAAAGTAGATGACGTTACTGACTAGGAATAGTCCAAGCACCGTTTTTAAACACTACCACAGTACCATCGTTTGCCAATGAATATTCGCCTTCTTTAGGATTTTGAGGTTCTTTAACTTTAATGGTCATGCTTCTATTTATAAAAAAACGATAAATATGATAAATAAGTGTAACAGGAGTTTATAATAAATGAAAAACTTAAAAGAACTAATTAACGAATCTTTTAGCAAAGAGTACGGCTATAGAATTAAGTTAGCGAGAAATTGTAGCCCGGATGATCTGTCTAAACTAGAAGGCGTTCTTGCAAAGTATAACTTAGTTAGTGCTACTCCTTGGAAAAGATTACCAATCCAAGAAAATCCAATGGAATTTCAAAGATTGAAAGGTGTAAATGTTACATCTGAAGTATGCAGTACAGATGTTGTACTTAAATACCCAGTCAACCAGAGAATACTTGAAGTATTAATATGTGTTGAAATGGGCGTGGATCATGACCATGTATTATGTTACGGTGTTAACGATCCTAGGCGTGTCGAAAGTGAAATGGCTGAGAAAAGACTAGCAGATGACTTAGACAGGAGTGTTGAGACACCAGAAGCACAACTAGAAGAAGTGGATTCAACTGAAGAACAAGAGCATTATACTGCACAGAACGAAGATTTAGACATAGCAGTGTTTGGCGAAGAGTACAATAGTAAATTTTTAGCAGAACTAGAAAGAATCAAAGCAGAAAAAGGTGCTGATTACTTTAAGAACTATCCTACTAAAGACGAGCTAATGGGCGACAACCTAAGAGCAATGCACGATTCAATCACAGGCTTGGCACATGGCGGAAACGCACCTGAATCTAAGATGGCTGATGTAATATCACAAAGTTCGAGAAGAAACTAATATGAATAATCATGACCTAAACAAACGATTAATGGAACTGTTTGCAGAAGCTCCAGCACAAGAAGTTAGTAATTGCTGTGGCGCTCCTATACAAGGAGAAGTAGATAGTGGTCATGGTAGATGTTCACAATGTAAAGAGATGGCATCAGTTGAAACTGATGAGTCAGTAGAACCTGGCAACGAAGTAATGGTAGTAGAACCAGAAACAGACGAAGCACCATGTGGAATGGAACCAGAAATGGAACCTGCCCCAGAACAAACTGGCGGCTCAGTTACATTTAGACAAGAAAAGAACACTGATAAAGGTTCAGTAAGCATAGAAGCAAGTGCTGACGATATGCAAGAACTAGCAAAAGTATTAAAACTTGCAGGAATAACACTTCCGCAAGGCATAAACCCAGAACAACCAGAACAACCAGAAGCAGAAGTAGAAGTAGACGCCGATGACGGCAGTCACCCAACTATGGACTTCCCACATACAGACGTTGATGCTAACATGTCTACAGACAAAGCAGTATTGACTAGTGTTATTAGAGATAAACTTAGAGATTATCTTAAAAACAGCCGTTCCTAGTAAACAATCCCTCAAAACTCACATAAATACTTACTATGCCTAAAGGAACAGTAAATACCGAGCTGGTAAAACCAGCATACCAAAAAATACAGTACGACCAGGAGATGCTTAGAGAGTTTCAACTGTGTTGCGACCCTGTACATGGCGCCTTGTACTTCATGGAAAACTTTGTAAAGATCCAGCATCCTACAAAGGGCGGAATTGACTTTGTACCCTTCGATTACCAGAAGGATTTAATAAACAACTACAACGAATTTAGATACAGTATTAACATGCTGGGCAGACAGATGGGTAAGACCACTGTGGCGGCGGCATACTTGCTATGGTTTGCTATGTTTAAGCCAGACAGCACAATATTAGTTGCGGCTCACAAAGCGGCAGGCTCACAAGAAATCATGCAACGTATAAGATATGCATACGAATGTATTCCAGACCATATTAGAGCAGGTGTTTCAGAATATAATAAGACTAGTTTAACATTTGACAATGGATCACGTATAGTAAGTAGTACAACTACTGAGAATACTGGTCGTGGTATGTCGTTAACATTAGTTTACTTGGATGAGTTTGCGTTTGTACCCCCACGTATTGCCGCAGAATTTTGGACAGCATTGTCTCCAACATTAAGTACAGGCGGAAAATGTATTATGACATCTACGCCTAACAGTGATGAAGACACATTTGCTAGTATTTGGAATCAAGCAACAAAGACAGTTGATGAATATGGTAATCCAAGTGTTGTCGGTGTCAACGGATTTAAAGGATACATGGCAAAATGGGATCAGCATCCAGATAGAACGGTAGAGTGGGCAGAAGAAGAACGTAGTAGAATAGGTGAAGAACGATTTAGACGAGAACATGAATGTGAATTCATTATTTACAATGAAACACTTGTAGATCCTTTAAAACTTGCCACTATGCATGCCACAGACGCCCTGTACAAGATGGGACAAGTACGTTGGTATAAGAGGCCCAGTGCAGATAAGATGTATGTAGTGAGTTTAGACCCAAGTGCAGGCACCGGCGGTGACAATGCCGCACTACAAGTAATAGAACTACCTAGTATGAATCAAGTTGCAGAATGGTGTCATAACAAAACTCCTATCGAGGGGCAAGTTAAGACAATGATGGAAATTCTTACAGAAATACAGAACTATGGTGCCAAAGAAATTTATTGGACAGTAGAAAACAACAGTATTGGTGAAGCGGCACTCGTTGTTATTAGAGACACTGGTGAGGAAGCCTTCCCAGGAACGTTCTTACATGATCCTGTTAAAGTACAAGGACGTAAAGGACGTAAAGGATTCCATACAAGCAGTAAAACAAAAATAGAAGGCTGTATTCAAATTAAGCGATACATAGAACAAGATAAGTTGGGCATATGTAGTAAAGCATTAATCGGAGAACTAAAAACATTTGTAGCAAGAGGCAATAGCTTTGCTGGGCAACCAGGTGAAAGCGATGATTTAGTTATGGCTATGATTGTTGCTTGTAGAATGGTATCATATATTGCTACATTTGAGGACGATGTTTTCTCAGTAGTAAATTCTACAATCGGAATAGAAAAATCAGACAGAGATACTGGCCCATATGACGAATATGATGAGCCTATGCCAATCGGATTCTTGTAATGTCTCAAGAACTTATGCTGTGTGTTGGGCCAGCCCGAACAGGCACTACATGGCTTTGGGAAAACTTAAAGAGCAAATACAATACATATCAATTAAAAGAATCATACGTATGGTGTGATAAACCATTTCCAGACTTTCCTGTAATAAGCCAAGGGAAGCATTTTAGTAAAACAATGCAAGAATATTACGACACAGTAGAACAGTCGGAAAAACCTTGGATGGATTTTTCTTTAGGGTGGTATCAGGCTAGTAGAGATACAACTATCATTAAAGAGTTAGACAAACGTTTTGATTTAACTGTTTATTTGTGGATCAGGGATCCGTACGAAACATGGATTAGTTTAATTAATCATTCTAGTTGGTGGGCCCATAATAGAACTACAATGGGCGAAGTGTTTGATAGAGAAGCAGAATTATTTAATACGCCACAAGGTGTTGACATACTTAAACGTAAAATACAGCAACATGCAACTAGAAAAATAGAGACAGCTGATAAATTAATGTATGCACAGAACAAATATAGTGATATAATACCAAGTTGGCAAGACTCCGGTGTTAACTTAGTACTACTAGACTTTAACAAAATAGGCGATTCAGCGTACTTTAATCGTAAATTAGGCATAGAGCATGATTGGGACTTTGTTACACGTTACTCAGAAGAAAGGAACATTATAGTTACAGATGAAACCGTTGATCCGGGCGTAAGAGACATGATTAAAGAAATGTATAAAAACGATTATGAATACTTAAACGACATAAAAGATAAATACAAGTAGGAGATATATTAAATGGCAATTTCAGTTAAAACAGTAGCAGATAAAGTATTCAATTTATTAAAAGGATATGGATTTGCTGTTGATACCTTTGACAAAGAAGGTAAGGTAGTAGGCGATCCTGCAGAAGCAGTACGTTTTTACGTTAATGATCCAGACTTACTTGTTACACTTAATGTACCCGAAGAACAAATTAAGTTTAGTGTCAGTGCTAATACAGAAGAAACTGACATTTTACGAAAGCAATTAAAACAGTTAGCCCAAAGTTACTTGATGAATTTAGACTTTAGAGTATTTGGGAAAACTCTTAAACCAATAAGCGATGCAATAAGTGTTGCGAGATCAACCAAAGAGACAGGTATGGAATCAGTAACGGAAGCAAATTTAGGACCAGTAAGTGGTTCAGTTAAAACTAGTTATCAACCACTAGACAACGTTAAGATTATTGTTAAACACAGTAAAGACGTTAACGAAGAAGTACGTGGTTCGAGAAGCAGAAACATTAGTAAGATTTTTATTCAAGCGAACGAAGAACGTTATTTGTTCCCAAGTAAAAACTTACATGGTGCAAGAGCAATGGCTAGGCACATACACAATGGCGGAACAATGCACGATACTGTCGCTGAAAGTATTATTGGAATGTGTAAAGACTTTGGTTCTATCAAAGAGTTTGTTGGTTATGTTACTAAGAAAGGTTTGGTTAACGAAACTAATGGCGAGTATGTCTCACTTGCTAAAGAACACATCGAAAACATCAGAACTACATTTAAGAAACTTAGCGGCGTAAAGACTTATGCAAATGCTGTTGAAAGTTTAGCAGAATTTAATAACGTTGAAATAGTGAATGAAGTAAATCTAGAAGACCACTTCACTGAAACACATTTTGACGACAAGGTAGGTAATGCACATCTTACATTAAGTAAGTTAGTTAATAAACAATCTGCTTTCGAAAGTTACATAATGGATACTATCCAAACAGAATCATTTAAGAATGCTAAGACACTTATGCAAGAAAACGATTCAGTAATGCAATTTGATTCACCTAATGCACAATTAGGTCACAGAGTATCACAATTAGGGCAATCTGCATCTAGTGAGAAGTTAGGCGGATACTTAAATGGTATAGGCAGTAAGTTATCCAGTGGCGGCACAATGAGTCAGTTTGAATACAGAGCAGTTAAGGCATCTTTACTTTCTGCACAGAATTCAACACCAGTTATGGCAGAAAGTACTGACGATTTAGGTAAATTTGAAACATTCTTAAACAAGTTTACTAGCAGTGATAAACCTTTTGCTCAATAAAAAGACGGTTTAAACTGCCTTAAGGCATAAATACTATTACAATAAAGACAACGATTGCTATCAAGTGATAGAAAAAGGTTGACAACATGGCAAAGATATATTATAATAAACCTAAGTTAGTCCACAAACCCCAAAGGATTAACACACATGGCACATATGGAGAAATAACATGGCATCTTTACAAGAAATTAGAGCTAAACTGGCCTCTATGGAATCTAATTCCAAACCAAACAGTTCATCAAACGGCGGCGACAACGCCATTTACCCCCACTGGAATATCGACGAGAACACTAGTACAACACTAAGGTTTTTGCCTGATAGCGATCCTGACAACACTTTTTTCTGGGTAGAAAGACAAATGATTCGTCTTACTTTCCCTGGAGTAAAAGGTGGAGACATGAAACCAGTAACAGTACAAGTACCTTGTGCAGAAATGTACGGCGACACTTGTCCAGTATTAACTGAAGTACGTCCTTGGTTTAAGGATGCTTCTTTAGAAGACCTCGGTCGTAAATATTGGAAAAAACGTAGTTACATCTTCCAAGGATTTGTAACTGAAAACGCACTAACCGAAACAGCACCTGAAAATCCAGTAAGGCGTTTTGTAATCTCACCACAAATCTTTAACATTATTAAATCAGCACTAATGGATCCAGATATGGAAAACATTCCAACTGACTATACTGCTGGAACAGATTTTAGAGTTACTAAAACAACTAAAGGACAGTACGCTGATTACAGTACTTCAAAATGGGCTCGTAAAGAGCGTGGCTTGGATGAAACTGAACTAGCGGCGATTGACGCAAATGGCTTATTTACACTTTCAGACTTTTTACCTAAAAGACCTGGACAAGACGAACTTAACGCAATTAGCGAAATGTTCCAAGCATCAGTTGACGGTGAGTTGTATGATCCAGAGCGTTGGGCAATGTTCTACAAGCCTTATGGCGTAGAAGCACCTAAGTCAGCAACACAACCTACTACAGCATCTGTGCAAACAGCGGCACCAGTAGCGGCTCCAGTAGCGGCTCCAGTTGCAGAAGCGACAGCAGACATTCCGTTTGATGTTACGCCAACAGCGGCACCAGTAGTAGCACCAGCACCAGCACCAGTGGCACCAGTTGTCCCGGCGGCAGAAGGTGATGCGAAACCTAGTGCGACTGATATTCTTAACATGATTAAGAATCGTTCTTAAGGAGTATTAAAAATGCAGAAACCTTTTGACTTAACAAAGTTCCGAACAGGAATCACGAAAAGTATTGCTGGCATCAGTGCTGGCTTTCATGATCCGCAAGACTGGATCTCGACTGGTAACTACACTCTTAACTACCTAATTAGCGGGGACTTCCAAAAAGGAGTCCCTTTGGGTAAAGTAAGTGTATTTGCTGGAGAGTCTGGCTCAGGTAAATCGTTTATCTGTTCAGGTAACTTAGTGCGTAATGCACAACAACAAGGCTGTCAAGTAGTATTATTTGATAGTGAGAATGCACTAGATGAAGACTGGCTACAAGCATTAGGCGTTGATACAACTCCTGAGAAATTATTGAAGATTGGCGTCTCGATGATTGACGATGTAGCAAAGACAATTAGTGACTTTGTAAAAGACTATAAGTCTAACTATGGTGACCTACCATATGCAGAGCAACCTAAATTACTATTCGTAGTGGATAGTTTAGGAATGTTGCTTACACCTACCGATGTTGCACAGTTTGAAAAAGGCGACATGAAAGGTGATATGGGTAGAAAGCCTAAGGCATTAACAGCCCTAGTTAGAAATACAGTTAACCAACTAGCACCACATCCAATTGGACTTGTTGCAACTAACCATACATACGCATCGCAAGATATGTTTGACCCTGATGATAAGATATCAGGTGGACAAGGATTTGTATATGCTTCAAGTATTGTGGTAGCAATGAAGAAGTTGAAACTGAAAGAAGACGAGGATGGGAATAAAGTTAGTACTGTACAAGGTATTAGAGCGGCATGTAAAGTAGTGAAAACTCGTTACAGCAAACCGTTTGAAAGTGTACAGATTAAAATCCCATACGAATCAGGAATGAATCCTTACTCAGGCATTTTAGAATTACTTGAGCAGAAAGGAATTGTTACTAAAGTCGGAAATAAACTACAATACATCTCACCTGTTACAGGCGAAGAGATTAAAGAGTTTAGAAAGCAGTGGACTGAAGAACGCCTACAAGTAGTAATGGATGAGTGGAATCACATTCCAGACGTTGTTGAAACTGACGACATCTCGGATTTAGTTGATGACGAAACCTTAGTAGATGATCCTACACAACACGAAGAAGGAGTAGCATAATGAATCCTGATATTTTACTTTTAGTAAGTGTCTGGGACACTGTTAAGCACTATGTTCCTAAGAAAGATCGTGTTGAAGCGGCAGAACACCTAGTTAGAGTTTTCGATGAGGAAGCAGACCTAGGAAATATTGAAGATGAAGTGGGTACTTTTGATGCTGTATTAAAAACAGCAGTAACAGGACACTTTGCATTCGATGAAGAAGAAACCGAAGATGGCGAGTGGGATTAGATAATGGCGGGATGGTTCAATTCAGTAATAGCTGACTTAGGCAAAATAGTTGATTCGATTGACTATTTTGAGAATGAGTTAGACGAAGCCAAGTACGAATGTCATATCAAGGGGAGTCTGGAGAAAGCCAGCTCTTCCCTTCCTGGCATCACTGAACACCGTTTCAATCAGCTACAAGAGATTGAAGCAATCCTGGAACACTTGAACATTGAGCTTCGTAAAGAACGTTCAATAGTGTTTAGAAAATATCTAGAACATTATAATAGAACACTTAGCAGTAGAGATGCTGAAAAGTTTGTTGATAGTGAGGACAGTGTTATCAACCTAACGCACCTCACTAATCAATACGGTCTATTGCGTAACAGGTATCTTGGCATAATGAAAGGCTTAGATACTAAACAGTGGCAAATAGGTCACATCACAAGACTGCGAACAGCAGGCATGGAAGATATAGTTATATCGTAATGAAAGATATTATTGATCTGGCGCAAGTATACAACACAAATACCGTCAGTAGACAATATCTTATACCGTGGATATCTGAGAAGTTAGGCATCCACGATAATTACGTTATAGTTCACTGTGATATAATTCACAAACCACTAAGTGTAATTAATCGCTTTGACACAATAATATTAGACGCGAGTCATAACCCAATGGATGATATCAAAGCGTTTCGAGGTCGAGTCCAAACATTTATTGATAAGCATAAAAACAAGAAGGTGATAGTACTTAGCGATGACGCTAACGAACAGTATTATACTTCTTACTTCCATTTGCCATACAGTCAGTTAGTATACCCGATTGAAGAAAAGCCTATAAAATATAAATTTTCTTGTTTGAACTCTGTTCCTAAAATACACAGACTGATTACACTGAATAAAATTTATCAGCATAACTTACAAGATTCTGTGTTTCATAGTTTTCTTTGGGATAAGCAAAAGCATTCTAGAAACCACTTGCAGACAGATTATTGGAAACAGGATATCATAAACTATTCTGATGAGTACGAATACTTTATGCAGACGATACAGCATAAATGTCCTATTATTATAGACGATATTAAAGTACCATATCTTAATGACCACACTGTAAGTAGCCCAGCATATAATGAAACAGCATTGAATCTTATAACTGAGAGTTCGTGTGAACGTCTGTTCTTTTCAGAGAAAACATGGAAGCCTATATATTCAGGGCAGTTGTTTTTATCAATAAATGCTCCGGGTTCTATTAAAAAACTAGAGCAGTTTGGGTTTGATGTTTTTAGAGACTTAATAGACCATTCTTATGATGAAGAGCCTGACTTGGTAAAACGTGTTAATTCTTGTGTTAACGAAATGGGTCGATTAAATGATGATATAGTAGATATATACCATCGTACAGAACTCAGACGTAAGAATAACTTTTTGCATCTGCAAAGCAATGAATTTAAGCAACTTGTTGAGATAAGCGTGTGATCTATGTATACTTCACAGGTAGAATAAAAGACAAACGAAAAATTATAGAAGCATCTGAACTTATGTTAGCAGAGTTATGTGTTAACTGTGACTATGATGTTGACATTGACGTTTGTCTTTTACGACACTTAGACCAACAAATGGCAGGCTATTGTTGGGGAGACTCAGAACTGGTACATATAGAGATAGCTAGAAACAGTGAAGGTACTAAGTTTATGCGTGATGACATATTATTGCATCTCACCCACGAGCTAGTACATGCTAAACAATTGATTGAAAAGCAGTTTGAACCCCGAGCAACTCCAGGCATACCATATATGGAACTACCGTGGGAGCGAGAAGCATTTGGGCTAGAAGAAGAATTGTGTAAAAAATACTTCAAAATAGGTTGACTTATGCTTACTATCGATGCTATACTATACGGGTAGTATTTAATAAATAAGGAGACATTTAAATGACCACAATTACTAATACAAGCGATGATTTTCTGTTTACTTACGATTCAGCAAGACCCTACAATGAAAACTTCACTGACTGGCGCCTTAAGAACAGTGCTGAACGTTCAGCATACAGCGAGAAGCAGTTGACACCAGTCGAAGCTGAAGCAATTTTTGACAAACTATTTGGACAATATAAGTAATGACAACTCATGCAATGATTGATATCGAGACGTTAGGCACTAAGCCTGATGCTGTAGTTTTAACTATTGGCGGTGTTAAGTTTGACCCGTATACTAGTGAAGAACCGCACACTCCCTTTAGTGTAAGATTAGACATTGATGAGCAAACTGCCCAAGGACGGGTAGTTGACCCTAACACTATTGAGTGGTGGGGCAAACAAGATAAAGCAATACAGGACGAAGCGTTTTCAGACGAGAATAGGACTCCTGTGTTGACTTTTATTGCAGACCTTAACAAGTGGTTAGTTGGCACAGAACTTAAATGGGCCCAAGGATCACGATTTGACTACGGTATCCTAGAGAACCTAATTGACCAGTTTGGACAGCATAAGAATTGGGCATATTGGCAAGAAGCTGATAGCAGGACACTAGGGCAATTAGTGCCTAGAGACTTGCGTAAAGACGATTCAGGCACTCAAAAGGACTTGCACTCAGCACTCGCTGATGCATACAACCAAGCAGTAGCAGTACAAAAAGCATATAAGCACCTAAATATCACCCAAGATTAACCAGAAAGATTGGTAAAAGGTTGACATAGGGTCGTATTGACTGTATAATATATACATATTAAACAATAAAGGACAGGAAAAAAGTTCAATAAAACTGGTAAAAAGGTTGACATGGACCCTAGAATTTAGTATAATATACATAAGTTAGTAAGAAGGGCTTACTAATAAATAATCATAATGTCGGGGATGACTAATATGACAAACTTGAAGAAAAACAAACTAAGCTATGTAAAGATTAAGGCTGGTACTTACCGTAAAAACGATATCGTTGATACAGTATTTCCCATCATTAAGCCACTTAACATTGGCAAGAAAGGCGCATTCATTACTGTAAACGGTAGTGAAGTAATGGGAGACCAGTTCGCTAGTATAAGAGTACTAATTGAAGATCCAACAATGGATTTAGAATATGTAACTCCTAGTGTATATGCAGATCAACCAAAAATTGACCTGGAGCCTAAGAAAGAAGAGAATGACGAAGAAGCTATTGAGCGTATCAGAGAACGTTTTGATATCCTTGATAGAATGACACATGCTGTAGCAGAAGGTACAGTACGTGGTATGATTGTTAGTGGTCCTCCAGGAGTTGGTAAATCTTATGGTGTAGAAACTGTACTAGAAGATTACGATATGCTTACTGAGGTTGCTGGCAAGCCTGCAAGAACTGAAGTAGTAAAAGGTTCGGTAACACCGATTGGTTTGTTCCAAACACTTTATAACAATTCATCTGCTGGTAACATACTAGTATTTGATGACTGTGATAGTGTGTTGTTTGATGAAGTATGTTTGAACATGCTTAAAGCAACTTTGGATTCAGGCAAGAAGCGTTACATTACTTGGAAGTCAGAATCTAACGCATTGCGAAGAGAAGGCATTCCAGATAGATTTGAGTTTAAAGGTGGTTGTATCTTTATTACTAACGTTGATTTTGAGAACGTTCGTAGCAAGAAGATTAAGGACCATTTGGCGGCATTGATGTCTAGGTGTCACTACTTGGATCTTACAATGAACTCTACAAGAGATAAGTTCTTGAGGATTAACCAGATTGTTAAAGATGGTATGCTTGATGAATACAAGTTCGGCG
>Ga0209192_10001145_pt1 | contig 22232 bp, 22 predicted proteins | sample ArcticOcean_MG_C_11_FD_187433 | JGI IMG/M metagenome (GOLD analysis project Ga0209192, IMG submission 187433) | Marine microbial communities from western Arctic Ocean - ArcticOcean_MG_CB2_154 (SPAdes) (version 2) | ecosystem: Environmental > Aquatic > Marine > Oceanic | place: Arctic Ocean... | reverse complement strand
ATTTCCAGAGACATATATATCATCATTAATTTTAGCTTTGTTTCTATAAACAATATCATCAGCAAAACCTATCGAAGTAATTGTAAAACTTAATTTATTTGAAAAAACTGTATCTCCACCACTTAAAAATATCTTATATTTATTTTGTTCTTGATTGAGTGATTTACTAATTCTTGATAAATTAGATTTAGAAAAACTTTTTTTATTACCCGATCCTGAAATAAAATAATATTTTGGCTTAACACCTTTGCAAATAAGATCTGATATTGATGATCTAATTATTTTTTTAATAACTAAATCAGGTTTTTTAAAATTTATAAAATGATTACCCTCAATATATGTATCAACAGAAACTACTAATCTATTTTTTTTATCAAAAAAAACATCATCATTTAAATTTAGAGAACTCGGTGATTTTTTAGAAAGTTTTTGAAAATAATTTTTTATTAATTCAAATTCATGCATTGGTAGTTCTTATTTTTTTTGCTATCTTATCTAATATAGCATTCAAATATTTTGTTTGACCATCTTCTAAAAAGAAATTTGATGCATCAAGGTATTCCTTAATAATTATTTTAGTTGAAATCTTAGGTTTGTATAAGAACTCAAATATAGCCGATTTTACTATTACTTGAAAAACCTTATCTAAATTAGTTAGCTGTAAGTCATCACTTAAATATTTTTTAACCTCTTCTTTGATTACCTCGTCTCTTTCGATTGTTCCTAAAACAACATCTTTAATGAATTTTTTAAATCTATGTTTTGAAAACATTAAATCCGCCTCATCATTAAAAAACTTACCATAAAGTTTTTGTATAACAATTACTCTAGGGCTTTGATTGGGGTTGTATGGGGTTCTCATTATTTTTGTAAAAGAACGGATATTACAGCCTCAGCTGCTTCCCTTCCCTTTTTTTTTCTAGCTATTGCTTGTTTCATGTTTAAACAAGTAATAATTCCATTACCTATTGGTTTTCTATTTTCTATAGATAGTTTCATAATTGCATCCGTAGAAGATTGAGATATAAAATCAAAATGTGGTGTTTGACCTTTTATAACGCATCCAAGAGCTAAGAAACCATCATATTTTTTGATATTTTTTGATATTGTAACTGGTATTTCAAAGACACCTGGCACATTGATAGTTTTTATTAAACTAGATTTTGGTAATATCGTGATTGCACTATTAAGCAAACCTTTAGCTATGTCTTTATAGTAATTGGCAATAACTATTAAATATTTTTTTTTCATTAAATGATTTCCTGCTTGGTAATCTTTATATCATAACCCTCTAAACCAATAACTTTTTTAAGAGATTTGGTAATTAATATCATATTTTTAATCTTCAAATCTTTGATTATTTGAGCACCAATACCATAATTTCTTATAAGTTTATCATTACCTTTTTTGTAGAAATCTTTATTCTTATAATCCTTAAGTGTTTGTGTAACAGATTTTAAATTTGTATCTTTGATAAACACCAAAACGCAATTATTAAATTTTTTAAAGTAATTCAAAGTTTTATTAAATGAATTTGGCAATTGTTGATTAATCAAATAATTCTGAACTACATTTGACGAAATTACCCTAACTCTTGGTATTACACTTTTTTTTATATTTCCTTTGATTAATGCAAAGTGTTCAGAGCCATCTAAAAGATTTTCATAAATTCTAATTTTATATTTTTGATTTTTAACTTCAATATCAGATTGTTTTTTAAGCTTAATTAATTTTTCTTTTTTTAAACGGTATGCGATGAGGTCTTCAATCTTACCTATTTTTAAGTTATGTTTTTTTGCAAAATTAAATAGGTCTTGGCCTTTGGCCATAGTGCCATCTTCATTCATTATTTCACAAATTACTGCTGAATTATTTTTTTTAGCTAATTTTGATATGTCGACAGATGCCTCTGTGTGACCAGCTCTAACCAGAACACCTCCATCTTTAGCAATAATGGGAAAAATATGACCAGGTGATACAATTTCATTTTTGTTTACATTTTTCTTTGATGCAATTTTTATTGTTTTAGCCCTATCCTTTGCAGATATGCCTGTGGTTATTCCTTTTTTAGCTTCAATCGATACAGTAAATGCAGTTTTGTTTCTTGATTGATTTACTGGAGACATTAAAGATAAATTTAATCTCTTAGATTGAACACTATCCATGGCTAAACATATCAATCCTCTGCCAAACTTTGCCATAAAATTTATATTTTTAGCATTAGAGTCTGTTGTGGAAATTATTAAATCACCTTCATTTTCTCTTTTTTCATCATCAACTAAAATGAACATTCCACCTTTTTTTGCAATATTAATAATATTTTCGATTGATGTGTAATTATTTTTTTTCATTAAAATAATTTCTAACGTATTTAGATAGGATATCTATCTCTATATTAACTGTACTATTTTTCTTTAATGTGGATAAATTTGTAAGTTTAAATGTATGCGGAATAACCCATATTTGAAAACCTTTTTTTGTTAACTTAGAAATTGTAAGAGAAATACCATTTACACAAACTGATGCTTTTTCAATTAAGTTTATCCTCTCTTTTTTAACAATCTCCAATTCAAATAAATAAGATTTATCAATTATTCTAATATTTGAAATTTTACCAACAGTATCAATGTGACCTTGACAAATATGACCAGATATTTTTTGACCATACTTTAAAGGCAATTCAAGGTTAATTTTATCTTTAACTTTTAAAAACTTAAATTTTGATCTCTGAATAGTCTCATTGGAAAGGTAAAATTCCATTACTTTTCCTGAAATGGTTATTAATGTTAAGCAAACACCATCACATGAAACTGAAACACCAATATCTTTCTTTATTAATTTTAAGTCTGATTTTACAAAAATATTAATGCCTTTGGGTCTTTTTTGAATTTTTGTAATTACCCCTTGATTAAATATTATTCCATTAAACATATTATTTTTTATAGATTGTAATTGAATCTTTTCCTAATTTTGTTTTAATTTTTTTTTTATTTCTATATTTTTGTGACAAGTCTTTAAAGCAATTAAAGTCTTTATAAGCTACTAATTTTGATAAATTTTTGGGACTTTTAAATAGATAAAATTGATTAAACAATTTCTGTTTAATAATATTTTTAGATAAATCATTACCACCCTCAACAAGCAGGTTTCTGCAACCTAGGTTATAAAGCTTCTTAAGAATTAACTTAATATCAAAATGTCCATTTTTTGATAAATTGGACTTTATTAAACAAATACGTTTTTTTTTAAAGACTGAAATCTTTGCCTTGATAGCATTTTTATAAAAAATGATGGTATTGTCCTTATTGGCAGTTCTAAAAATATAAGAGTTGGTATTCATTTCCAATTTATTATCTAAAATAATTCTTTTTGGTGAAAATTTATTCAAACCCTTAAGTCTACAATCTAATTTGGGATTATCTTGATTCAAAGTTTTATATGAAATCATCAATGAATCATTTTTATATCTTAAAAAATGTGTCAATTTATCTGAATGAATATCTGTAATTTTTTTTGCCCCCTTGCTATAAATTAAATAATTTTTTGACATGGCAATTTTACCAGTAACATAAGGTATTTTATTTTTTCTATTAAAAAAATAAGTCTTATAAAAATCAGTTATCTCTTCATGAAGTAAACCTTTTTTAACAATAATATTTTTTGACTTTAAAATTTTAAGACTTTTTCCTTTAACCTTTTTATCAACATCATTTACAGAGTAGATGATTTTACTTATGTTATTTTTAATAATTTCTTTAGTACACGGTGGTGTTTGTCCATAATGATTACATGGCTCAAGTGTTACATACATAGTTGAACCTTCTAAAGCTTCATTAGAATTTTTAATTGCGTTATATTCTGCATGTGGTCTTCCTTTATAACCAGTTTGACCTATGGAAATAATCTCATCATTTTTAACAATCACACACCCTACGGATGGGTTTTCACCTGTAAGTCCATGTCTTGCACTTGCTAAAGTTAAAGCAAGACTCATATATTTTTTATCTTTTTTTGAAAATTTATCTTTTCTTGTAGACATCTAATTTGTCCACGAATTGTACGAAATCTTTTTCTTCTCTAAAATTTCTATAAACTGATGCAAACCTAACATAAGCAACAGGGTCAAGCTCTTTTAAACCTTCCATAACCATGGTTCCTATGATATTTGAAGAAATTTCGCTCTGTCCAAGCTCTTCTAAAGCCCTTGAGATTTTGCTTATAAATTTTTCTGCGGTTTCAGTATCTATTGGTCTCTTCTTAAGGGCAATATAAATTGATTTTGATAGTTTATCTCTATCAAAAGATGATTTTCTTCCATTCTTTTTAACAACCATTATTTCTCTAAACTGAACTCTCTCAAATGTGGTGAATCTTGCTCCACACACACAAAGTCTTCTTCGTCTTATTGCTGTTCCATCCTCTGTAGGTCTAGAGTCTACTACTGATGTTTCACCTTTTTTACAAATTGAACAAATCATTATTTTAAATTTTTATATATTGGAAAAGATGAGGTAAGTTCTATAACTTCATTTCTAACCTCTTCTTCAATTTTACTATTATCACTGGGGTTTTCAGACAAACCTTTAACAACTTTAGTTATTAACTCACCCACTTTTTGAAATTCTTTTAATCCGAAACCTCTTGTGGTTGCTGCTTGAGTTCCTAGTCTTATCCCTGATGTGATCATTGGTTTCTCTGAATCAAAAGGTATTCCATTTTTGTTACAGGTAATATTAGCATTCGAAAGACTTTCTGCAGCTGAATTACCCTTAACATTGAAAGGCCTTAAATCTACAAGCATTAAATGTGTATCTGTGCCATCGGAATAAATTTTAAATCCATTATTTTTAAGTGTCTCCGATAAAATTTTAGCGTTTGCTAAAACAGATTTTATATAAATTTCAAAATCAGGTCTTAATGCTTCCAAAAAGCCTGCAGCTTTAGCTGCAATGATGTGCATTAAGGGTCCGCCTTGATAACCTGGAAATACCGCTGTATTAAATTTTTTAGCAAGATCTTCTTGATTTGTTAAAATAATTCCACCTCTTGCACTTCTAAAAACTTTGTGAGTTGTGGAGGTTACAACGTGGGCATATTCACAAGGGTTAGGATAGCCTTTACCAGCAACTAAACCAGAAAAGTGAGCCATATCTACCATTAGATAAGCTCCAACTTTATCCGCAATTTCTCTAAATCTTTTAAAATCAATTACTCTAGAATAAGCACTTCCACCAGCGATTATAAGTTTGGGCTTATGTTCTAAAGCAAGCTTTTCAACATTATCATAATCAATAAGTTCAGATTGTTTATCAACGTCATAACCTATTGCATTGAACCACTTACCCGACATTGATATTTTTAATCCGTGCGTAATGTGACCCCCAGAGTTTAAACTCATACCTAAAAATGTATCACCAGGGTTTAATAAAGCTAAGAATACAGCTCCATTAGCTTGAGCTCCTGAATGAGGCTGAACATTCGCAAACTCACAATTGAATAATTTTTTTAATCTCTCAATGGCTAAGTTTTCAGCAACATCAACGTGCTCACATCCGTTGTAGTATCTTTTCCCAGGATATCCCTCGGCGTATTTGTTTGTTAAAACAGAACCTTGTGCTTCTAGAACAGCTTGTGAAACAATATTTTCAGAAGCAATTAATTCAATATGCTGCTGTTGTCTTTTTAACTCATCACCGATTGCTTTGTGTAGTTCTGGGTCAGTTACGGATAAACTATCTTCAAAAAAACTTTTATAACTATCGTTTAAATAATTTTTTTCACTAGACATAATTAAATTTTTTTAATTCTTTTTGCGTGTCTTCCACCTTCAAATTTTGTATCTAAAAAAACACTGACGCAATTTAAAGCATTTTTGTTAGTAAGTAGTCTTGAGCCTAATGTAATGATATTTGCATCATTATGCAATCTTGATAATTTTGTAGATTTTAAATTAAAACATTGGGCGGCACGTATATTTTTGTGTCTATTTGCAGCAATATTCATACCCATCCCTGAACCACAAATTAGTATTCCTGCATGATTATTATTGGTCTTAACTTTTTTAGCTACTTTATGAGCATAATCAGGATAATCAACCCTATCGTCATTATACGGACCTAGGTCTGTATATTTGATATTTTTTTTATCTAAATTAAGTTTGATTATCTCTTTTAATTTATAACCAGCATGATCGGATGATAAGAATATTTTTTTCAACCTAATTAAACTTATAATCTAAAACACATGCAACTAAGTGAACTCTATTTTCTTCACCCCCATTAAAAGCATTGTGATATTTTGTATTATTAGTAACCCATACAGATCCATCTGCAGGCATATGTTTTGCAACATTGTCTATAACCATCAAACAACCAGGATTTGTAATTAACGGTATATGTAGTCTTGGCTCTGGATCTCTATGCCAACTTAATGTTGACCTTGGTTCTTTTAATAAAATTCTCATTCTACCCAACTTATATTTTGAAGAAAGAACATCAAAAACTTCTTTAAAGTAAGTATTTTCATAATCTTTTATAAATTCAGAATAAGCAGATTCATCAATTGGAACATCTCTAGTAACTTCTTTTCCTGATTTGTCTGGTTTTGTCCAATATGAACCTCTAGCCTTACTTCCTTTTACTGAATCTGGATCTCCAGGAATTTGATTTAAACAAATTGCTCCAAAATGAGCAATACCACCACCATCATCATATTTTCTTGTTTGAATAATCTGATTATAAGCTTCTTGGAGTTTGTTGATGTCGAATTGAACATTTTGTTTTTGAAAATCACTAAAATTTAAAACTTTTTTCACTTTTTTCAAATTTATATTTACAATGTTTTTATTATCTAAGTTCATGTAAGTTGTTTTCTAACTAGTTTAATATATATTTGTATAATACATTTGTCGCATTTTAAAAGTAGATTTAAACATGATTACAGGAAATTACCCAAATTTAAGGCTTAGAAGAAGTAGAAGGCAAGATTGGTCTAGAAGACTGATTCAAGAAAATAGCCTTTCTACAAGTGATTTTATATTGCCTATATTCTTGATAGATGGAAAGAATACAAAACAATCAATCAAAACAATGCCAGATGTATACAGATATTCAATAGATAAACTTGGAATGATTGTTGATAGAGCAATCAAAAACAAAATACCTATGATTGCATTGTTTCCCTATACAAAAAAAACAATGAAAAATGAGATTGGAACTGAAGCCCTAAATGAAGACAATCTTGTTTGCAAGGCTATTCAATATATTAAAAAAAGATACAAAAATGAAATTGGTATTATGTGTGATGTAGCTTTAGACCCCTACACTTCACATGGACATGATGGTTTGATAAAATCAGGCTACGTTTTAAATGACGAAACTATTGAAGTCTTAATAAATCAATCATTGTTACAGGCTGAAATTGGTTGTGATGTACTGGCACCATCAGACATGATGGATGGAAGAATTGGTAAAATAAGAAAAGCATTAGATAAAGAAGGTCACGAAATGGTTCAAATACTTTCTTATGCAGTTAAATATGCCTCAAGTTTTTATGGCCCTTTCAGGGATGCCGTTGGCTCAAAGGGTTTGTTGAAAGGTAATAAAAAAAACTATCAAATGGATTTTAGAAATAGCAATGAAGCTATTAGAGAGGTTGCTTTAGACATCAAAGAAGGTGCAGACATGGTTATGGTTAAGCCAGGAATGCCTTATCTAGATATAATTAAAACTGTCAAAGATAACTTTAAAATTCCAGTATTGGCTTACCAGGTATCTGGTGAATACAGTCTTCTTAGCAACAGTATCCAAAAAGGTTTAATTGATAAAAACTCTGTTCTAGAGAGTTTGATTGCGTTTAAAAGAGCTGGTGCAAGTGCAATAGTAAGCTACTACGCTGATAGAATTAATAATCTAATTAAATAAATCATTTTAAAAGATTAACAAAATGAGTTCTGGAGTTTGGTAAATTAAGATTATTAGGCTTTAAAATACTTTTTTCAAGATAATCAGTAACGAGCTTTAAGCCTTTAAGTAAATTTTTTAAATCAATATTTTCATAATTTTCATCTATTAAAAAATTTGGAATAATCTTTTTTTCAGTTGATGATTTTACAAAATAATTAATTTTGTCATCTACAACTTCTTTTTCAACCATATTTTTTAATTCAAGATCATAACCTAGTAGTTTAAGTAACTCTAATTCCCAAAAAATATATTCCAGTATCCAATTATCCAAAGTTAGTAGATCAAAAAATTTATCAATTAAGAGAAATATTTCTTTATTAGATTGAGCTTCAGCTGTAAGAAGTTTTATCAAATGCATAGCAGAAGAGATGCAAGATAGCTTTTGATTTTCATCAAAGTAAAGTGGTGTTAAAGCTTTTAAAATTTCTATTTTGAAATATCCAATTCTAGTAGAGCTTTTCGTGTTATAATTAACGTGGATTTTATTACCTATTTGTAGATAATTTTTAATTTTCTTTGATGTTCCACCAAAGATTATTCCTGATATTTTTCCATGGTTTTCTGTAAAAACTTCAGCGATTATTGAGTTTTCACTATACCGATTTTTAGAAATTAAATATGCGCTATCATCCCAATTCATTTTTTTAAAACACCTTCAAGACATAGGGTTGCTGCATTTTGTTCTGCATCTTTTTTTGAGGCACCCTGAGCTGTGAAAAATTTAGTATCTTTTAATTTTACTGCAACTTTGAATAATGGTTTATGTCGAGGACCCGTATTAGATATTAATTTATAAATAGGTAAAACTTTAAAGACTTTCAGTGAGTACTCTTGGAGTTTTGTCTTAGAATCAATCTGGGTTACAACACTTGCAGTAATATGCTCTCTCCATAAATTAAGAACAAATTTTTCAGTAAAATTTAAGCCCTTATCAAGATAAATTGCACCAATTAATGCCTCTAAGCAGTCCGCAATAATCTTATCTTCAATTACAATCTTTTTACTTTTGGGGTTAAAAACTAAAATATATTTTTCTAACTCTATTTTTTTTGCAATTTCTAAGCATTTTCTTTTATTCACTAATGATGCAAACTTTTTATCTAATATTCCCTCCTTCTCTTCTGGGTAAATTTCTAATAATTTTTTTGCAATAATTAGTCCTAAAACTCTATCTCCTAGAAATTCAATCTTCTCGTTGTTATTTTTTGAGTCATAGCTTTTATGAGTTAAGCTTTTTATTAAAATTTTGGAATCTGTGAACTTAAGCTTTAATTTTTTTTCAAGATATGTAGAGCTTATTTTCATTAATTAATTCTCTTAAAAAATCTATCAAATCTAATTGTTTTATGCCATTTCCAAAAATAAAAAATGCTACCAATTCTAAAATCAGATGAGAAAAAAATAAATTGGGCCTTGCCAACTAAATTATCTTCATGGACATAGCCTACACTAGTTAAGTATCTACTATCTTTTGAGCAATCTCTATTATCCCCTAAAAAAAAATAATGTTTTTCTGGAACGTTAAAAACATCAGAATTTTGAAAACTATAGTTTTTTAAATATACTGTATTATGGATTTTTCCATTAGGAAGTTTTTCCTCAAATGTATTAACTTCTATAGTTTGCTTGCCACAATAAATAATATCAGTTTTAGAAATCCTAGATTTCAGTATTTGATTGTTGTTTAAAAATATATCACCACTGATGAATTGAATTGTGTCTCCAGGTAAGCCTACTAGTCTTTTAATATAATCAGTTCTGTTATCTGCTGGCGTCTTAAAAACTATTACATCACCAGCTTTTGGTGAATTTGAAAACATTCTACCTTTAATAATTGGCGGACTAAATGGAAACGAGTGCTTACTATATCCATATGAATATTTTGTAACAAACAACCTATCTCCAATTAACAAAGTTGGTTCCATTGAGGATGAGGGGATATAAAAAGGTTGGATAAAGAGCGATCTTATAACTATCGCTATAACCAATGCATAAAAAATTGTTTTGATATTATCAATTATAATATTTTTATCTATTTTCATTTTTTTTGTAAAATAACGTAGGCAACAGAATATTTTTTTTCATCTGAAATTGATAGAAAGAAATTAAATGAAATTATTTTAAATTGTTTTTTAACAATTTTCTTAATTTTTTCATTAATTACGAAAGATGGTTTGCCAAGTTTATCATTAACTATTGATATATCATTATAGTTAAGATCGTCTCTAAAGCCAGTTCCAATAGATTTTACAAAAGCTTCTTTAGCAGCAAATCTTTTTGAATAATAACCTTTTTTATCTCTTATCTTATTTGCAATTAAAATTTCTGAATTAGAAAATATACGTTTAATAAAAAGTTTATTTTTTAATAATTTACTGATTCTAGAATTTTCAACAATATCTACACCTATGCCTAATATTTTCATTTTTATGTATTAGATATCTTTTTAAATCTTTTAATCGTGTTTTTTAAACCGTGGACTATAGATTCACCTATAATGAAATGACCTATGTTAAATTCCTCAATTTCTTTAAGTTTAGATAAAATAGCAGTAGTTTTGTAATCAAGTCCATGACCAGCATGAACTTCGATCCCAATTTTTTTTGCAAGTTCACAGCAATTCTTAATTTTATTGTATTCGTAAATATAATTTTTTCTACTCTTAATTAAATTTGAAATTTTTCCAGTATGTAACTCTACACAGTCAGCATTCAATTCTTTGGCAATCTTGATGTCATTTAAATTAGGGTCAACAAATAAACTTGTTCTAATTTTATTTTTGTTGAATTTATCAATAATTTTTCTAATTTTATTTAAGTTTTTTGATAAGTTTAAACCACCTTCAGTAGTTACTTCTTTTCTATTTTCTGGAACTAGACAGATAAAATTGGGTTTATTTTTTAGAGCTATCTTTAATATATCTTCATTCAATGAAATTTCTAAATTAGTTATAATTTTTTTATTTTTACAAATTTTAAGAACGTCTGAATCTCTTATGTGCCTTCTATCTTCTCTTAAATGTATTGTGATAGAGTGAGCTCCACATTCCATGGCATGCTTAGCAATGGTAAAAGGATCAGGGTGAGATGAACCTCTTGCATTTCTAACTGTTGCTACGTGATCAATATTAACACCTAGTCTTTTCATTTTATAAATCTACTCCCAGGTACTGTAATAGGTATTTTTTTGAGTGCCTCTGGAAGGTTATTTTTTTTAAATGTAGGAACATCAATTTTCATATGTGAAATAATATTTTTTTTTATCTTTAAAGATTTTTTGGTTGATCTATCTATGATTGATGCAAATCCAATAAGTTTAGCACCTGCCTTAGTAATCAATTTTACACACTCTAGACCTGATTTACCTGTTGTTATAACGTCTTCAATGATAAGAACTTTTGAACCTTTTTTAATATGAAAGCCTCTTCTTAATATAAATTTACCATCAACTCTTTCACAAAATATAGTTTCTTTCTTCAAGAGTTTACCAATTTCATATCCAATAATTACCCCACCCATTGCAGGGGCTAAAATTAAATCTATAGACTTAAAATTTTTTTTAATTTTTTTAGCTAGTGAAGAGCAAACATCTTTTGCTAAATGTGGAAAACTTAACAATTTTGCACATTGAATATACTTTGGGGAATGCAATCCTGAAGAAAGTACAAAATGACCCTCTATAAGTGCGTTAGTTTTTTTTAAAATATTTAAAGATTTTTCGTGTGAAAGCATTACGTTCCTTTAACCAGTTATCCTCGTGTCTAATGATTTTAAATTTTATCTCCTTTTGTTTTAACTCACTAATAAAATTTGTAAAGTTCTTCAAGTCTCTTATAATTAAATTAAATTTAAAATTAATATACTCTTTAGACTTTTCTTTCATTTCAACACTGGAGATATTTAGGCTATGTTCACCAAGTAAAGTTGTAATCTCACCTAGTTTTCCCGGTTTATCAGGTAGAGAAATCCATAGAGTAGTATTGTATTTTTTAATTCTTTGGGCCTTCTCTTCTCCTTTTTTATACCAATATTTTCTAATTGCTGATCTTGCTTTTCCAGTTTTTGTAACAGGTATCCAGTGCAATGAAGGTGATTTATTTTTAGAAGTAATAATATCTACGACATCTCCATTATAAAGAATGCTTTGTAACTCACTGTCATTACCATTAATTTTACAGGCTACAGTGCTATTACCGATTTTGGTATGAACAGCATATGCAAAATCGATTGGTGTGGCATCTTTCGGTAATTTAATTACAGATCCTTTTGGGGTGAAACAAAAGACATTTTCCTGAAACATTTGTAGTTTGGTGTACTCATAAGAGTGCTCTGGGTTTTCATTCTTATCAATAATCTCAACTAAATCGGCAAGCCAGTCATACTCTTTCCATGTTAAGGAGTTGAATTTTTCAGAAGATTTATACTTCCAGTGAGAGGCAATACCTCTTTCTGCATATTCATGCATTTGCAGCGTTCTAAGTTGTATTTCAATTGGCCTTCTATTGGGACCTATAACTGAAGTATGCAATGATTGATATTTATTAATTTTAGGAGACGAAATGTAATCTTTAAATTTTCCTGGTATACAGTTCCATTCTTTATGAAATATACCAAGTGCTTTGTAGCAGTCTTCAACGCTATCAAGTATTATTCTAAATCCAATGATATCTGAAATTTGCTCTAGTGATATTCTTTTTTTTTGAACTTTTCTCCAAATAGAAAATGGTGTTTTTTCTCTACCAATAATATCAGCATTTATTTTGTGTTCATTTAACAATCCACTGAATTGCAATGAGATTGCATTAAAGCTATTTACTTTATCATCCTTAATTTTATCTAATCTTTTCTTTATAAGTTTTCTTGCGTTATTATTTAAAACTTTAAAAGATAAATCCTCTAGCTCATCTCTAATTGTATGCATACCCATTCTGTCTGCTAATGGTGCATAAATTTCCATAGTTTCTTTTGCGATACGTTCTTTTTTTTCAATTTTTGAAATTGCTTCGATTGTTCTCATATTGTGTAGTCGATCAGCAATTTTAACAAGTAGAACTCTAATATCTTTTGAAGTCGCTATAATTAATTTTCTAAAATTTTCCGCTTTTGATGTTGATGTAGCTTGATTTTCAAAGACTGAAATTTTTGTTACACCGTCAACTAAATCAGCAACTTCTTGCCCAAACTCATTCTTTATAGTTTCATAAGTAGCATATGTATCTTCAATGGTGTCATGCAGCAGTCCTGTTGCTATCGTTGCACTATCTAGCTTTAGTTCTGTTAATATATTTGCTACAGCTATAGGGTGAATTGAATATGGGTCGCCAGAATCACGTTTTTGATTTTTGTGTGCTTTAACAGCAAAATTATAAGCTTTATATAATTTTTCAGGATTTAAAAATTTATTATATAATTTAACTTTGTTTATTAATTCTTCAGAATTAAGCATGATCGATTATAACATTAATTTATATTTGTTTAATAGACCTTAAGTCCTTAACCGGCAAAGAGTTGATTAAATTAACTATATTAATCTTAGATTTTGGATGTTTCCATGATTTATCTACTTCAAACAAGGGTAGTAACACGAAGTTTCTTTTGCTCATCCGAGGATGTGGCAAAATTAATTGGCTATTTTTTTCATTTAATATCTTTTTATCATAATCAATAATGTCAATATCACATACTCTTGGTGCATTTTTTTTACCCCTAACTCTTCCCAATTTTAATTCTATTAAATTGCAAATTTTTAATAAGTCAAGTGGTGTTAAGCTTGTTTTTATTTTTATAATAATATTAATGTAATTAGGCATAGAGGGGTCTGGCCAGGATTCAGATATATAATTAGATGAAGATTTTAAAATTTTTATTTTATATTTTTCTAATTCAACTTTAGTTATTTCAATATTTCTAATTTTACTTCCTAAATTTGATCCTATGGCTAAATAGGCAAGATTAGCTAGATTTTCTGATATGTCTTGCTTTTTCACGATTCCAATCTCTATTTTTTTTAGTAGCTCTTTTATCAAATTGCTTTTTACCTTTGGCCACAGCTATTTCAATTTTAGCCTTACCTTTTTTAAAATACATCTTCGTTGGAACGAGTGTTAAGCCGTCTCTCTGCATTTTCCCAATTAATTTATTAATTTCTTTTCTATTTAATAAAAGTTTCCTTTCATCCATTGGATTATGATTTGAATAACTGGCCTGTTTGAAAGCTGCAATATGAGAATTAATCAAAACTATTTCACCATCTTTTTCTACAGCATATGAATCTGCTATATTAACCTTACCGTCTCTTATTGACTTTATCTCTGATCCTTTGAGTACAATTCCTGCCTCTATTAATTCTTCAAAAAAATAATTAAAACTTGCTTTTCTATTTAAACAAATAATTTTTAAACCAGGATTGGTTTTCTTGTTCATTAGAGTAGATTTGCTGACACTAAAGCTTTTTTAACAGCTTCCTTAGTTGGTTCTGTAACTTTTACCAAGGGTAATCTAACATCATCCCCACATAAACCTAAAAGTTTTGCGGCATATTTAACTGGGCTTGGGTTACTCTCAATAAACATAGAATTATGAATTGGCTGGAGTATCTTGTCTAACCTGGCTGCTTCTGATTTATCATGATCAGATTCTATTATTGAAGCTTTTTGAAAATCAGAACAAAGTTTTGGAGCGATATTCGCTGTTACACTGATAGCGCCTACGCCACCTCTTTTATTAAATTCCAAAGCATTATCGTCATTACCTGTAAGTTGAATAAAGTCATTTCCCATTTTATTTTTTTGTTGATCAACTCTATCAAGATCACCTGTTGCATCTTTAACGCCTACAATATTTTTTAACTCAAACAACCTAGCCATTGTATCAATGGACATATCGATTACAGATCGTCCTGGAATATTGTAAATTAGAATAGGTATACCAATCTTGTCATTAATCGCTTTATAGTGTTGGTATAAACCTTCTTGAGTTGGTTTATTATAATAAGGAGTAACAACTAAAGCCGCATTTGCACCCACTTTTTCTGCGTGAGTAGTTAGAGAAATGGCTTCTTTCGTAGAATTAGAGCCAGTGCCAGCTATTACTATATTTTTTCCATTACTTTCTTTAATGCATAATTCAATAACTTTTTGATGTTCGTCATGGCTTAATGTTGGGGATTCTCCTGTAGTTCCGGCAGGAACTAAGCCATTAGTTCCATTGTTAATTTGGAAATGAATGAGCTTAATATAAGCTTCTTCATCAAGCTTATCATTTTTGAACGGGGTTATTAAAGCAACGTTTGATCCTTTGAACATAAATACTTATAACATAGTTTAGAGATTCATTTAGTAAATTTATGCATAGAAATATATTTTTTTTTATAAAATCATTATTATTAAGCTCAATAGTAATAGGAAATTTATATGCCGCTGAAATATCAATAATACCTTTAAAAAAACCTATTTTAATCGGAGAATCTCAGAGTCAAAAGATATCACAAAGTATTCTTAAACCTAAATCTAAACCCTCTAAAAAAGTAGAAAAAATTGTAACCACAATTATTAAAAAAGAAGTAAAAAAAATTACTTTTTTAACTCCAAAAAGCAAACCGCTAGTTTTTAAAAAATCAAAATCTATAGTTAAGGCACAGTCAAAATATTATAGTAAAAAAGATTATACTGTTGCAAAAAAATCTATTCAGGCTATGGAAAAAAGCCAGTGGTCGACAGCTTTATCATTATCTAAAAAAGCAAAAGATAGCTCTATACATAATTTCATTACTTGGAGACACTTGTTAACCACGGGTAATCAAGCTAGTTTTTATGACTATATGGCCTTTATCAGAACTAATAAAAATTACCCTAGAATTAATAGAATTCGCTACTTAGCTGAACACAAACTATCTACTGATAAAATCTCACCAAAAAAAATAATAGATTGGTTTGATACTAATAAACCTTTAAGTGGTTATGGAAAATTAATACTGGGAGAAAGTTTTATACAAACTGGTAATATTGAAAAAGGAAAATCTCTAATTAAAGATGGATGGATAACCGCAGATCTAAATAGATCTAATATGAAATTTTTTAGAAAAAAATATAAAAAATATTTAAATGCAGATGACTATATTAAAAGAGCAGACTATTTAGCTTGGGAAGGTAAATCTTGGGACTTAAAAAGAATGCTAAGATATTTACCTAAAGACTATGAATTACTTTATACGGCTAGGCAAATTTTAATGAGTAAATCTTATGGTGTAGATAATGCTATTAAGAATGTTCCAACAAAGCTTAAAAATGATGCTGGATTAAATTATGATCGACTTAAATGGAGAAGAAAAAGAGGAAGAGTAGATGATTCTTTAGAGATTATTTTTAAAATTAGAAATAATAAAGATTATTTAGTTAGGCCAGATAAATGGTGGACTGAAAGAGCAATTATGGCAAGAGCTCTTATTTATAAGAAAAAATATGAGTCTGCCTATAAAGTGGCAAGCAAACACAGTCTTGATAAAAGCCCAGAATTTGCTGAAGCTGAATGGATGAGTGGATGGATTGCTTTAAGTTTTTTGAATGATCCTATTTTAGCAATAGATCATTTCAATAACTTTTATCAAAACGTAAGTTATCCTATAAGTTTATCTAGAGGTGCCTACTGGCTTGCAAGAGCATATGAAAAAATTGGTGATAAAAAGCAATCTCAGCAATGGTATGAGGAAGCAACTAAGTATTTAACAACATATTATGGTCAATTAGCTCATTTAAAAATTAAACCTAATGAAAAATTTGAACTTGAAGAACAACAAAAAATTACAGATGAATATAGAAAATACTTTTATAAGAATGACTTAGTAAAAATTGTTTATCTTTTAGATGAATTAAATAAAGATAAGTATACAAAAAATATTTTAAAACATATTGCTAATGATAATATTGATAGTGGTAGCGAGATTTTAGCTGCAGAATTAGCATCCAATATATCAAGATATGATTTTGCAATACAAATTTCAAAATTAGCCTCATATCAAAAAAGATTTCACAATGACTTTAGTTACCCAATAATAAGCACGCCTAAATATGTAAATGGTAGAAAAATACCTGAGACAGCATTTATACTTTCATTAATTAGACAAGAAAGTGAATTTGATATGACGGCTAACAGTCATGCGGGTGCACAAGGTTTAATGCAATTGATGCCTTACACTGCAAAACTAGTTTCTAAACAAGCGAAGCTTCCTTATTCAAAATCAAGATTAACATCTGATCCTGAATATAATATCAATCTTGGATCTCATTATATAGCGGGATTAATTTTACAGTATGATGGTGCCTACCCTTTTGCCACAGCAGCATATAATGCAGGTCCAAAAAGAGTTAAATATTGGAAAAAAATAAATAAAGATCCTCAAAAAAATCAAGTTGATTTTGTAGATTGGGTTGAGTTAATTAAATTTAAGGAGACGAGGAACTATATTCAGCGTGTTATGGAAAACTATAATGTCTATAGATATATTTTGGAGAAAAAACCTATTCAAATGAAAGACTTCTTTAAAGATCATCCCTTATTTTAATGGCGGAAGCGGTGGGATTCGAACCCACGGTAGAGTTACCCCTACGGCAATTTAGCAAACTACTGGTTTAAGCCAACTCACCCACGCTTCCACTCGCATATGGATATAACCGATTGTATTGAATTTTCAATATTTATAAAGTAATTCTTGATTTATATTATGAAAAATAAGTATTCTATATTTTCTTTAATCAAAAATGCTTTTTCTTATCATGAGAATTGGCAAAAAGCCTGGAAAGATCCAGTTATAAAAAAAGAATACGATGCAATTATTATTGGTGGTGGTGGTCATGGTTTAGCTACTGCTTATTATTTAGCTAAAAAACATAATATGAAAAATATTGCTGTTGTTGAAAAAGGCTGGATTGGTGGTGGTAACACTGGAAGAAATACTACCATTATAAGATCTAATTATTTATGGGATGCAAGTGCTGGTCTTTATGATCATGCATTAAAACTATGGGAAGGTTTATCTCAAGAGATAAATTATAATGTAATGTTTAGTCAAAGAGGTGTGATGAACCTTGCTCACAATTTACAAGATATTAGAGATTTAAAAAGAAGAACACATGCTAATAGATTAAATGGTATTGATGCCGTTTATTTAAGCACAGAAGAAGTTAAAAAATTTTGCCCTATTATCAATACGTCGCCTGATATCCGTTACCCAGTATTAGGTGGAACTCTACAAAGAAGAGCTGGTACCGCAAGACATGATGCGGTTGCATGGGGATATGCTCGAGGAGCAGATGAAATGGGTGTTGATATAATTCAAAATTGTGAGGTTAAAGGAATTAAAAGAAATGGTGATGAGGTTGAAGGAATAGAAACTACTAGAGGATTTATAAAAACTAAAAAAATTGGTATAGTTGCTGCTGGTCATTCAAGTGTTCTAGCTAACATGGCTGGTTTACGATTACCTTTAGAAAGTAAACCACTTCAAGCTCTAGTCTCAGAACCAGTTAAACCAATTATTGATACAGTTGTAATGTCTAACGCTGTTCATGCTTATGTTAGTCAATCTGATAAAGGTGAACTTGTAATAGGCGCTGGTACAGATGATTATATTTCTTATTCACAAAAAGGAAGTCACGATATTGTAGAAGGAACCTTAAATGCAATTTTAGAACTCTACCCAATTTTTAGTAGAATGAGAATGCTTAGACAATGGGGTGGAATTGTAGACATTTGTCCAGATGCAAGTCCTATTATCAGTAAAACAACTATCAAAGGTTTATACTTTAACTGCGGTTGGGGAACAGGTGGATTTAAAGCAACACCTGGATCAGGTGATTTATTTGCTCATACAATTGCAAACGATGAGCCTCACAAACTTAATGCTGCTTTTAACTTAAACAGATTTATTAGTGGTGACCTTGTTGATGAACATGGTGCAGCGGCGGTAGCTCATTAATGTTTTTGATTACCTGTCCTTTTTGCGGTGAGCGAGAACAAAGCGAATTTAAAGCTGGTGGAGAAGCTCACATTGAAAGACCAAAACAACCCACAGAATTAAGCGACGATGAATGGGCTGAATACTTGTTTATGAGAAAAAATATTAAAGGAGTTCAATTTGAAAGATGGAACCATACACATGGATGTAGAAAATGGTTCAATGTAGTTAGAGATACCTCTAATGATGAAATAAAATTAGTTTATAAAATGGGTGAAAAACCACCAACAATCTAATCTATGTCAAAAAATTTAAGAGTAAAAACTAGCAAGTTTATCGATGAAACCTCAAGAGTTTCGTTTAAATTTAATGGTAAAGACTATTATGGTTTTAAAGGTGATACTTTAGCCTCAGCTCTATTATCAAATGATGTTCATTTAGTTGGAAGAAGCTTTAAATACCACAGACCAAGAGGAATAATGACCGCTGGCTCTGAAGAGCCCAGTGCAATTGTACAAATAAATGACAATACAGATTTAACTGAACCAAACGTTAGAGCTACCGAAATTGAGATCTATGACGGCTTGGAGGCAACAAGTCAAAACTGTTGGCCTAGTGTAAACTTTGATATCGGTGGAATAAATAATTTTATGTCCCCTCTTTTACCTGCTGGATTTTACTACAAAACTTTTATGTGGCCAGCTAGTTTCTGGGAAAAATATGAGTATGTCATAAGGCACTCTGCTGGACTTGGAAAGTCACCAACAAAGCCAGATCCAGATATTTATGAACATAAGTATGTTCACTGCGATGTACTTGTTATTGGTGCTGGTATTACTGGGATTATGGCTGCGAAAACTGCTGCTAAAAATAATTTAAAAACTTTATTACTTGATGAAAAAAATGAAATTGGTGGATCTACAATTTATCAAGATTCTGAACATGTTAAGATAAATGATCAAAGTTCATCTACTTGGTTAGAAAATGAAATAATTGAATTAGAAAAATTAGATAATTTAGAAATTAAAACAAGAACAAGTGTTGCCGCATATCATGGTTATAATTATCTATTAGCTAGGGAAAACCTTACAGATCATCTATCTAAAGGAGAAAAACAAAACAAAGTAAGACAAAGATTATTAAAGATTAGAGCTAAAAAAGTTATTGTTGCTACTGGTTCTTTAGAAAGACCACTTGTGTTTAATAACAATGATAGACCTGGCATTATGCTTTCATCTGCTGTGAAAAAATATGCAGATTATTATGGTGTAGCTACTGGTCAAAAAAATATTTTCTTTACGAACAATGATACAGCTTACGAAAATGCAATTTCATTAAATAAAAAAGGAATTAATGTTGAGGCAATTATTGATATTAGAGAACAATCTAATTCAGAGTTTACTAAAGAAGCTGAAAACTTAGGGATTAAAATTTATAGATCTCATACAGTTGTTGATACAAAGGGTTATAAAAGAATAAATAAAATTACTATTATGGAACTATCTAAAGATGGACAGTCTTTTACCAGTTCAAAAAAAATTACTTTAGATTGTGATTGCTTAGCTATTGCTGGTGGATGGACCCCTGCTGTTCATTTGTTCACTCAATCAGGTGGTAAATTAAAATTCAGAGATGAAGATCAAGTTTTTATACCTAATAAGTATCCATCAGATCAAATTAGTATTGGTTCTTGTAATGGTGATTTTGAACTTGATGACATAATTAAAAGTTTATCAAAAACTTTAAAAGAGTTTTTAAATATAAAAGAAACTGATTATGATGATTTGAATATCCAATGTCCAAAAGACAAAGAAATTAGAAATATTTGGTTATTACCTTCTGATAAAGTTTTAGGAAAAACAAAACCTTTTGTTGATTATCAAAATGATGCAACAGCTAAAGATATCAAGCTTGCCCTTAGAGAAGGGTTTAGATCTATTGAACACGTTAAGCGTTACACAACAACAGGTATGGGTACCGATCAAGGTAAACTTGGTAATATGCATGCATTAGGAATTATTGCTGAAACTGCTGGAGTTAAGATGGGAGAACTAGGTACAACAACATTTAGACCTCCTTACACACCTTTAACATTTGGAACTATTGTTGGAAGAAACGTAGGGGAATATTTTGATACATTTAGAAGAACTCCGATGAACGATTGGCATATCGAGCATGAAGCTGAATTTGAAAATGTAGGTCAGTGGAAAAGAGCTTGGTATTACCCAAAAAATAAAGAAACTATGCATGAGGCTGTTCAAAGAGAAAGTAAGGCTGCAAGAGATGGAGCTGGTATATTAGATGCTTCAACGCTGGGTAAAATTGATATTCAAGGAACTGATGCTTCAGAATTTTTAAATAGAGTTTATACAAACGCCTGGTCAAAACTTGCTATTGGTAAATGTAGATATGGCTTAATGCTTAATGAAGATGGTATGGTTTATGATGACGGCGTAACAACTCGTCTTGATGAAAATCATTATATTATGACAACAACAACTGGTGGTGCGGCTAATGTATTAGGCAAACTTGAAGATTACCTTCAAACAGAATGGCCTGAATTAGATGTCTACTTAACATCAGTTACTGACCATTATGCTACAGCTAGTGTTTGTGGTCCAAATAGTAAAAAAATATTAAATAAAATAATTCCTGATTTAGATCTATCTGATGAAAACTTTCCGCACATGTCATTTAAAAATGCAAAAATTGGTGATGTAAAATGTAGAGTAATGAGAATTAGTTTCACAGGCGAACATAGTTATGAAATTAATGTTCAAGCAAACTTTGGGAGATCTCTTTGGGAAAAATGTATGGAAGCTGGTGAAGAGTTTAATATTACTCCATATGGAACAGAAACCATGCACTTATTAAGAGCTGAAAAAGGATTTATTATTGTTGGGCAAGACACAGATGGCACAATGACACCAATAGATTTACAGATGGACTGGATTGTAAGTAAAAAGAAATATGATTTTATCGGTAAACGATCTCTTTATAGATCAGATACGATGCGTGAAGACCGAAAACAATTAGTTGGATTATTAACAGATAATCCAAGTGAAGTTTTAGAAGAAGGTGCACAGATAGTTGCAGATACTAATTTAAAAGCAGTTGAAATGCTGGGTCATGTAACATCAAGTTACTATAGCCCAAATCTAAATAAATCTATCGCTCTTGCGGTTGTTAGGGGTGGAAAAAATATGATGGGTCAAAAATTATTTATTCCGATGGAAAATAAAAATATTAATGTAACTATTGTTGATCCTGTATTTTTTGACAAAGAGAATGAGAGGTTAAATGCTTAATTATAATACA
>Ga0209192_10001144_pt1 | contig 22260 bp, 25 predicted proteins | sample ArcticOcean_MG_C_11_FD_187433 | JGI IMG/M metagenome (GOLD analysis project Ga0209192, IMG submission 187433) | Marine microbial communities from western Arctic Ocean - ArcticOcean_MG_CB2_154 (SPAdes) (version 2) | ecosystem: Environmental > Aquatic > Marine > Oceanic | place: Arctic Ocean... | reverse complement strand
TTCTTTGGGCAAGAGGTGGTATTTGTCTTTGCATCACAACAACTTGAACAAGTTGCTCATCTAGCTTATCCATAAGATCTAGCTGTGCTTGGATTTGAATTGTTTTTTGCTTGTTATATAAAATAAGCCCTTCTACCTGTTTTGCAACAGCCTTCCATTCATTTACTATTTTATCTGCTTTTCTTTCGGTAGCATCAATATTTACTTGTGACACCGCGGATAGCTTTTGATTTTCTCTTCCCACTTCTAAGACACTTTCCATGTCCTGAGAATTCATAAAATTAGCAACAGAAACCAGTACAAATAAATGAACTAAATTAAACTTCGTCATAATAATCTCCCTATGTGAACGACATATTAACAGTCAAAAAACATAAATAAAACATTTTGTTAAAATATTCTAGTTATTTAAAAAATGTTAATAGCTTTTAAATACACCTATCAGTATTAAGCCTATTAACTATATGTTCTATTTTAAGTTAAAAAATAATCTTGGAGTCGTGGATTTATATTTTATATATTCCTCATTGTGACCCCATTTCTTCTCACCTCTTTCTTCAAGCATTCTCACACCACTCACATATACTAATAAAAGATAAGTGAATATTGGCGATATTAAAGTCAAGTACTGCCACCCACTCAAGGATGAAAAAGATATAACCGCAACTCCCAACCATAAAAGAATTTCTCCAAGATAATTAGGATGCCTAGATTTAGCCCATAGACCAGTTGTTATAAAGCTATTTTTATTAGCTTCTATAGATCTAAATTTAGATTTTTGATTATCTGCAATAATTTCAATAGCAAAGCCAAATATAAATATTGCTACTCCTAAATAAAAGAAAAGGTTAAGAATAATTCCACTTTCGGAGGAAATAGCTGTTAAGGCACACATTGAGCACAATGAAACCCAAAGACCTTGTAGTGTCCATGTCATAAAAAATCGTGATGCAGAAGGCTTGATAGTTCTGAACCTTTTGTCCTCTCCATCTTTTTTAATTCTTAAAAATAAAAAAGTTCCAAGCCTTATAGCCCAGCTAGATATCAAAAGCACAATTACAATATTTCCGATATTTGTTAATGTTGATTCATTTGATGAGCTCATTAAGGTGAACCAAATTACAGTTAGGTAGGTAATACTTCCCATTAGGTCATAAAATTTTTCGGTTTGAAAAATATAAGCTGGGATAAAAGCTATCCATTGAATTGAGAAAGCAATAAAAACTGCTTGAAGGACCAAGGAACTTCCTGATGCATTCGCTATAGCAATAGCTACAACAAAAACAACAAATGAAATAATAATATTGATTAATGATTTCATTAACTGCCCCAACCACATGCTCTATTTTCATTCTGCTTATCTAGCCACTGCTTCAGTGGGCGATAATAATTCATTACAGATGTTCCGCTTAACTCTCTTGTACCAGTAATTTTTTCAAAAGAGTCCTGCCATGGAACACTTTGACCCATAGCCATAGTGGCAATTATTTTTTCACCAGCCTTGGCATTTCCGTAGATAGAACATTCATGAAGCGGACCAGAAAACCCTATTTCATTACATAAAGATTCATGGAACTGATACTGCATAATTCTTGCAAGATAATATCTAGTATAAGGAGTGTTAGCAGGCACATGATATTTAGCACCTGGATCAAAATAGTCCTCAGATCTATCAACAGGAGATGTTATCCCTTGATAAGATTCTCTCATATCCCACCAAGATTGATTTAAATTATCCTCAGTGATGTCGCCGTTAAATACACCCGATCTCCACTTATCAAGCATTAATGCCCAGGGTATTACAACAACTCCTTCTAAAGCCTGCTTCATCAATAAACCTATCGCATCAGTTTTTGCATTTTCCGCCTCTGCCTCTGAGATAAAGCCAATCTTATTTAAATACTCTGGAGTGATGGATAGAGTTAATAGATCTCCAAATGCCTCATGGAAGCCATCATTGGCTCCTCCTTGAAATAAGGTTGGCAAGTGGTTGTATGCTTGGTAGTAAAAAATGTGTCCTAGCTCATGATGAATGGTTATAAAGTCTTCTTCGTTTTTTTCTATACACATTTTAATTCTAAGATCATTGGTTTCTGGATCAAGATTCCAAGCTGAAGCATGACATACAACGCTTCTATCAACAGGCTTGATAAATAACGAACGCTCCCAAAAGGAATCAGGCAGAGATTCAAATCCCATAGATAAAAAGAAGTTTTCTGCTAACTCAACCATGTTCTTTTCATTAATTTTTTTGTCTTCAATAATCTGGGTTACATCTACCGAGTTACTGCTGGATTCTGTGTAGGCAATATCATAAATATTACTCCAAGACTGTCCCCACATATTTCCAAGCAAGTGAACTGGCAATGGACCTTCTAAAGAGACTTCTTCATCACCATATTTAGCATTAAGTTGACTTCTTACATGGCAATGCAGTGCTTCGTATAGAGGCTTAACCTCTTCCCAAACTCTATCTGTCTCATCTAAAAATTTATCTGCTGGCATGTCGTACTTACTGAACCATAGATCGCTCAAGCCATCGAAGCCTAAATCTTGAGAGCCTTGATTGCCAATTTCTACCATCCTCATATACATTGGCTTCATAGGTTTTCCAATTTCATGCCATCCCATCCATGCCCGTAATAGCTCATCTGGATCACGCGAAGCATCAATAATATTTTCAAAGGCCTCTAAATCCAAGCATGTCCCATCTTCATAACAATGTTTTCCAGTTCCATACATAGCTTCGAGTTTTGTAGAAATCTGAGAAAGCTCCCCGGCTAAATCCTCATCAAAAGGTGGCGGCATTACAAATGAGCTTTTTAAAAGTTCCAGCTTTCTTCTGTCAGATACAGATACTTCTAAATTATTAAAAGTTGATGCCTTTCTTGATGTCTCTAAAGCTTCTAACGTATTTCTTTTTCCATAGTCAGCAACTACTTTTTGAGAATCATAGGTAATAAAATTTGATCCTATCCAATAAGCGGAGCTCGCTATTGGGCCCTCAATCTTATTCTCCTCTTCCACAGATGCTAGAAACAAATCTAGGTCATCTAATGACTGAGATTGTTCGCCACTTGGTGCGCAAGAAGTTACAATTGCACTAATGGCAATTAACATAAATAATTTTTTCATAGTTTTCCTCGATAACTATTCATAAAATAACATAAAAATATATTCAAAATGAAAATTTCAACTAATCAATTCAAAAATGGAACTAAGCTATTAATAGATAACTCGCCTTGCTCAATAATAGAACATGAGTTTCATAAGCCTGGGAAAGGTCAAGCCGTTATGAGGGTGAAGTATAAAAATTTACTTACCGGAAATACTAATGATAAGACATTCAAGTCTGGTGAGTCAGCTGAAACTGCTGATATAGATCATAAGGATATGGAGTTTCTATATACAGATGGTGAAAGTTGGCATTTTATGGACTCTGTTACTTTTGAACAAATTGAAATTGGATCTTCTGAAATGGGAGATGCAAAAAAATGGCTTTCAGGTCAAGAGCCATGTCAGATTGTTTTATGGAATGAACAGCCTATTCTTGTAGATCCCCCTGTGATAGTTGAACTCAAGATCACAAGCTCTGAGCCTGGTGTAAAAGGAGATACTGTTTCTGGTGCAACAAAACCTGCTGAATTGGAAACAGGAGTGATCGTGCAAGTGCCTTTGTTTGTTAATGAAGGTGAAATAGTTAAAGTTGATACTAGAAATGCGAGTTATGTAGGAAGAGCAAAGTAATGATTGAAAGTATTAATTTAGAGATAGATAATTTTCTATCACTAATACCAAATATAAGTAGAGAGCAAACTGAATCTATTAAAAAGAAATACTCATCCAATGTAACTGATGATTTGTCCAAAGGGCATATAACTACAAATGCCTGCATGATTGCTGCAAGCATTCTCAAAAAAAACCCAAAAGAACTTGCGGCTAGATTGGAGCAACAGCTAACTCTTTTAAATATATACGAAAAAGTAGAATCTGCTGGTCCAGGCTTCATCAACATAACTTTGAAAAGGTCTGATTTTTTTTCAGCAGTTCATTCAGCAAATAAAAATCCTGAAAATTTTGGTACGTCTGAAAAGAATAAAGGTAAATCTATACAGATAGAATTTGTCTCAGCAAACCCAACCGGGCCTCTTCATGTTGGGCATGGGAGAGGAGCTGCTTACGGAGATGCTCTATCAAGAATTTTAAAATCCTCTGGGTATAGAGTAGAGAAGGAATATTATATAAATGATGCTGGGAGACAGATAGATATCTTAACGGCTAGTGTTTTTATCAGAATATACCAAAAAGAATTTGAAGATTTCTTTCCTCAAAATGCATACAAAGGTTCTTATATATCTGAAATTGGGGATGCATTTGCTGCAGAAAATAACCCCTTAGGGATAGATGTGTTGGCATATATTAATGATCTTCCAGATGATGAAGAGAAAGAGATAGATGAAATTATTCTTAGGATTCAAAAGAGCCATGGGGAACTATGGTCTAGTATTAAAGACTTTGCTCTAGAGGAAGTTCTCGATTCAATAAGAAAAGACCTTAAATTATTCAATGTATCATTCGATCATTGGTTTTATGAATCTACACTTGGTAGCGTTTCCGATGAAAGCTCACAAATTTCCTCAGCCATTGATAAGCTAAAAACTAAACAATTAGCATATGAAGAAAATGGTGCATTATGGCTAAATACAAACTCCACAGGGGACGATAAAAATAGAGTTCTCATAAGGGATGATGGCAGAGCTACTTATTTCGCCTCTGATATAGCCTATCATAAGGATAAGATAGATAGAGGTTTTGATAAATTGATTAACGTCTGGGGTGCCGATCATCACGGATATATAAAAAGAATAGAAGCCTCAATGGAAGGGCTTGGGTTCGATAAAGAAAGGTTAAATGTTCAGCTTGTTCAATTTGCAAATCTTTTTAAGGATGGAAAAAAAGTTAAAATGTCGACAAGGTCTGGAGAGTTTTTCTCATTGGCTGATCTGATAAATGAAATAGGTACCGATGCCGCAAGATTTTATTACCTTTCAAAACAGGCCGATCAACATTTAGATTTTGATATAAATCTAGCCAAATCTGATAGTAAAGAAAATATTTTTTATTACATACAGTATGCCCATGCAAGAATATTTTCTTTGAAGAAAAAGTATCTAGAAGATCATTCAGAGGAACCTTCAGATGCAGAATCTGTAGTCAGTGGTTCATATTCTTCTTGCGACAAGTTAATTCATGAGATCAATAAATATCCAGAGATAGTGTTAAGAGCATCAGCCTCACTTCAACCTCACATTATTATTTTTTATCTCAGGGATTTTGCTCAAGTATTTCATAGTTTTTATAATGACAATCATGTCTTTAAAGAGTCTGATGAAAACATTCAATCTATTATTTACACTTTAAATGCTGCAAAGAAAGTTATCTCAAACGGGCTTGGATTACTGGGAATAAAGCCTATGGATAAGATGTAATATCTATGAAAGATTTTGCAAATAGAGGGTCGTCGAACAGAAATATAAGAGCTCCAAAGAAAAATAAATTTAGATCAAAGAAAAAGAGCATTCAGGTATTTTCTCCAATTACCATAATGTCTCTTATCTTTATCTCAGCCTTATTAGTTTTTATTTCATTTCTCTATTTTGAGACAGATATTAAAAGCATTGAGCCAAGGACGAATACCAATAATATAACAATAGATTTTCCAACTTCTCTGATGAATGGTTCTGTTTTGATAGAGTCTGAGATAAGTAATAATTTACTATCTTGTGAGTATTTTGTCCAAATAGGAGCCTATGGCAATAAAAAATATGCATACGAGGCAGAAAATACCCTTAAAAAAATAGAGCTAATTTCAATTAATGAAATATATAGCAGCTCTAACCCAGGAAAGATTTTGTTTAGTGTTCTAAGTGGCCCCTATCCAAATAGGTCTGCTGCTAATAATGCTAAAGAAAAAATTACAAAACAAGGCTTTGATCCTCAATTGAGAACTCTATGCAAAAAGAGCTAGAAAATAATTTAAAAATTGTTAATTCAAGCATTAAGCTTGCATGTGATTCTTCTGGAACTAATTCTAAAGATATCCTATTAATAGCTGTTTCTAAGAAAAAAAGTTTAGACCATATTAAGTCAGTTATAAAAATTGGAGTTACAGACTTTGGTGAGAATTATTCTCAAGAACTTCAGGAGAAATCAGAAGCACTAGCTCTTGAGAATATTTTTTGGCATTTTATTGGGCCCATTCAGTCTAATAAAATTAAGATAATAGCAAAGCATGCTCATTGGGTGCATTCACTGGACAGAGAAAGTGTTGTTATAAAATTAAATGGTCAATGTGATGTTCTTAATAAAACTATTAACGGGCTTATACAAATTAATATATCGAATGAATCTTCAAAAAGTGGCATTGCACCTGCTGAGATGGAAAATTTTGCTAAACTTATTGAGGCTTCGAAGAGCATCAATTTAAGAGGGATAATGGTTCTTCCAAAGCTTACAGATGACATTGAGGAGACTAAATCAATGATGAGGCTATCGAAAGATCTGCATGACAAATTAGTTAAAATATACCCTCATGCTTCATACCTCTCTATGGGCACTACATCCGACTTTAAAACTGCCATTGAATGTGGATCAAATATGCTTAGAATTGGCGAACTTATTTTTGGGAAAAGGTTATGAAAAAAATAGTATTTTATGGTGGTGGAAATATTGCTCAAGCTAATATTAAAGGTTTGATTTCCAGCGGCATTAAGAAGCAAGATATTTTATATATAGAAAGAAATATAAAAAATAAAGAAATACTAAACAAGATTGGTGTCAAAGAATTTTCTTTAGAGAAAAAATTTGATGTTGAGTTTTTTATCCTGGCTGTAAAACCTAAAGATGCATTAAATGCATATGCTGAAATATGCATAAATTACAATAAGCCTAAAATAATCTCCTTGGTGGCAGGAATTAAATCTAAGAAATACCTTTCAATAGCAAATAATGCTGAGTTAATAAGAGGTATGCCCAATACAGCGGCGGAGTTTAATAAAGCAAATACTGCTCTCATAAATATCTCATCCTCGAATACATCATTCAAAAAAGCAAAAAATATTTTTTCAAAAGTTGGTATTATTTTAGAATTAGATAAAGAAAGTAAAATGGATGACTTTACCGGGTTAATAGGAAGTGGTCCTGCTTATTTTTTCTATCTACTAAAGGTTTATGAAAAAAGAATTTTAAAGATGTGCGATGGTGATATTAAAAAAACTAATGAGATAATAGGAAACCTTCTCGAGGGAGTTAGCTTGTCATCAAGAAATAATTTAAATATGGATGAGTTGATTGAAACAGTAGCTTCAAAAAAAGGAACTACCGAGGCAGGTATCAAGGAATTTAAATCTTTAAAAGTATTAAATTCTTTTGAAAAAGGTATTATTGCAGCAATAAAAAGATCAAAAGAGATATCAAATGAATCCTAACATCATAGAACTAATGAACATGGCTCTTGGAGTGGCAAGCTATGCATTTGTTATATTGTTTGTCTTTAATATATTAAAAGTGGATTACTTTAATCCAATTGTTAAAAGATTTATTGCTTTCTATAAACCCATATCAAAAATTTCTATTTTTAGTAACCAGCTTTACATGATATTTATCATAGCCTCCTTCTTAAATTTTATTAGTCTATATTTGGCATATTCAAGTCAGTATGACGAAGTTAGCTTGGGCTTTATCGCAATTGCCGAGACAATAAATACTATTTTTAGAATAATATTCTTTGCTCTTATTGGGTCAGTAATTTTGAGCTGGGTTTCTCCTGGAAATAGTCATCCCTTCTTTCAATTACTAGAAGAAATATCTTCAAAAGCCTTGGAACCGATAAGAAGATTTGTGCCTGCTTTTGGCGGTCTTGATTTTTCACCATTAGTTGCCTTAATTTTAATAAGGCAAATTGAAATTCTATTGGCTAGTTTTTTACGATTTGTAATATGAAAGTGAAAACAGAATTAGTCAAATTTAAAGAAGGTATTGAGCTTATATCAGGCTCTAAACTCTCAATGTTTGAGTTAATGGTTGAAACTTATGGTGAGCTTAATGAAGAAAAATCTAATGGTATTCTAGTATGTCATGCTTTTTCTGGGAATCATCATGCTGCAGGTGTTAGTGAAAATGAAGATACTTCAGGCTGGTGGGACCAGCTAATTGGCCCCAATAAAGCAATTGATACCGATAAATATTTTGTGGTTTGCTGCAATAACTTGGGCGGATGTTCTGGCTCAACAGGACCCACTAGCATTAACCCTGAAACAAATGAAAGCTTCGGGAAAGACTTTCCTGCAGTTTCAGTCATTGACTGGGTAAATAGTCAAAAAATGCTAGCTGAGTATCTAGGTATCAGTAAATGGAGTTTAGTAGCTGGGGGCAGTCTGGGTGGTATGCAAGCTCTCCAATGGGCCATTTCTTTTCCTGATTCTATAGAAAAATCTGGTATTTTTGCTGCTGCCTCCAGATCAAGCACACAGAATATAGCGATGAATGAAGTTGCGCGAGAATCCATAAGAAGAGATATAAATTTTCATGATGGAGACTATCTAAAACATGATGTAAAGCCAAAAGGTGGCCTGAAAACAGCACGCATGCTTGGTCATATAACCTATCTTTCAGAAGAGCACATGGACTTAAAATTTGGTAGAAAATTCCAGGATATCACTTCAAGGGTTGATGGTGATGTAGATTTTGAAGTGGAAAACTATCTAAAATACAAAGGTGAGAAGTTCTCTAACTCCTTTGATGCAAATAGTTATATTCTTATGACGAAGGCTATGGATAGTTACGATGCAGCAAGTGCCTTTTCTGGGGATTTAGAAAAAGCTCTAGCATGCATAAAAGCAAGGCTTTTAATTATTGGCTTTGAAACAGATTGGCTTTATCCCCCAAAAAGAGGAAAAGAGATTCAGCTAGCAGCAATGAATGTAAATGTTCCCTGCTCCTATGTAACTCTTGATGGAGAGCAAGGGCACGATAGCTTTCTATTTGCTTCAGCGAGATATGAAAATATTATTAAAACATTTATAAAATCCTAATGGCTTTAGAAATATCAAAAATTATTACAGACTGGGTTCCTTCTCGAAGCAAGGTCATTGATTTTGGTTGTGGCGATGGCTCTTTACTAAAAGATTTAATCAATACAAAAAATATTTGTGGTTATGGTGTGGAGATTGATCATCAGATGATTGATGAATGCATCGAAAAAGGTATATCAGTTATTGAAAAGGATATAGATAAAGGTATTCAAGATTTTGAATTGTCTAATTTTGATATAGCAATTATGGCTAGCTCCATCCAATGTTTAAAAAATCCAAATATAGCTATGCGTCGAATGTTAAGACTTTCAAATAAATGCATAGTTACTCTTCCAAACTTTGGGTATTGGAAATGTAGACTAGCTCTTCTAGCTGGGAAAATGCCCGTAACCCCAAGTCTTCCTTCGAGCTGGTATGAGACTGAAAATCTTCATCTTTGTACTATCAGTGATTTTGAAAAACTATGTTCAGATTCTGGTTTTATTATAGATGAGAGAATATTTCTTAATAGCTCAAGTAAAAAAGGTTTACTCGCTTCAATAATGCCAAATATATTTGCATCAGAGGGAGTGTATTTACTTGGAAGAAAATAAAAAAATTCTTCTTGCTACTTCTAACAAGGGCAAGTTAAAAGAATTCAATGATATTTTTAATGACTACGAATTGATATCTCAAACTGAATTAAATATTGAAGATGCTATTGAGGATGGTCTTACTTTTTTTGAAAATGCCTTAATCAAAGCAAGGCATGGATCAAGAAATTCTGGACTATTTTCAATTGCTGATGACTCAGGCCTTGTTGTGCCTGCATTAAATTTTGAACCCGGGATTTATTCTGCAAGATATGCAAAAGACGGGGCTTCTGATTTAGATAATCGGAATAAGATAATTGCAGAACTTAAAAATCTCAATCTTGAATCAACCTCGGCTTATTATGTTTGTGTGTTGGTTGGAGTTCACTCGCCTGAAGATCCTATGCCAATATTTTCACTGGGCAAGATACATGGAAGAATATCTGTTCTTAGCTCTGGAGAAGGTGGTTTTGGTTACGATAAAATATTCTATCCAGATGAGCTAGATGTTTCTATGGCATCTTTAGAGGTTAGTTTAAAAAATAAAATTAGTCATAGAGCAATCGCTGCTCAATTATTTTTAAAAGAACTTGATAAATATAGATCCTAATAAATCGCCTCTCTCACTTTATATTCATTTCCCTTGGTGTGAGAAAAAGTGTCCTTATTGTGATTTTAATATTGAAGTAAATAAGAAGGATGGAGATGAGGAGCTTCTTCTGAAAGCTATTATTAAAGATTTAGATCAATCCTCGCATTACATTAATAATAGAAAGTTTGCCTCTGTCTATTTTGGAGGCGGAACACCCTCTCTTGTTTCAGTAAAAATTATTGAGCAACTAATTAGTAAATTAAAAAATGAGGAGCTGTTACAAGATAAGTGTGAAATTAGCTTTGAACTAAATCCTAAAGAAGTTTCTAAAGAATACTTAAATGACCTTGTTGCTGCTGGAATTAACAGAGTTTCAATTGGCATTCAAAGTTTTGATCAAAAGACATTGGCTAGCCTTGAGAGAAATCATAAATCTGAAGATTCATTTAATGCTATAAAGCTTGCGTCTAATATGAAGTCAGTTAATACAACTATTGATCTAATTTATGGAATTATGGACCAAAACTTAGATTCACTAACCAATGATCTTAAAATTTTTTGTGACTATGACATTGACCACTTATCTTTATACCAATTAACTATAGAGCCAAATACTATTTTTTATAAAAAGGAATTACGCTTACCGTCTGAACATTTGGTTGAGTCAATGGAATTTGAAGCGAAAAATATACTCAATAAAAACCAAATATTTCAGTATGAAGTTTCATCTTGGGCTCGCAATGGAAGCCAAAGTAAACACAATATGAATTATTGGATGTATGGGGATTACTTGGGACTTGGTCCAGGAGCTCACAGCAAGATAACTACCAAAGATAATATTAAGCGAATGGTCAAACTTAAAAAAGTGGCTTCTTATATTCTAGATCCATCGAAGACCGTAGATACAATTATTACACCTGAAGGATACGACTTAGACTTAGCAATGAATCTATTAAGAGTAAAATCTGGTCTTTCTTTTGACGAAATAAAAAATAATAATATCTTCATTCAAGACAGTTTTGTAGAGAAAATAGAAAAGGGAATTAAAGCAAACCTTTTAGAAAGAGACGGATTGAAAGCAACAAATATGGGTTATAAGTTTTTAAATGACACTGTAAATATATTTAATTAAATTACTTTAAGAGCAAAGGTGTAAATAGCTCTCCCTTCTTCAACTGCTCTTTTCTGAAATTTTGTTAGTTCAGAATTTTCATAAATAGATGAATCTAATTTTTGATACCCATTAGAAGCATCTATTGCCTCACCTATAGATTCAGCGTAATTCTCCCAATCAGTAGACATGAATAAATTTCCATTTTTTTTAATAACTGGGTGAATGAGTTCTAAGAATTCTCTATTAAGCATTCTTCTTTTGTGATGCTTTAATTTTGGCCATGGATCAGGACAAATGACCACAACATCATCAAAGATTGGACTTTTTATATCTTCAAATAATAGCCTTATATCCCCGGAGGTAATTTTGATATTATTAATATCGTCTTTTAGAACCTCTCCTAAAAGATATCCAATGCCTGCCTGGTAAACCTCAGAGCCAATATATAGAGTATCGGGATTATTTTTAGCAAGCCTTAAGGTATTTTCACCATTACCAAAACCTATCTCCAAGACTAATTTAGAGAAACCTTCTTTAGAAGAGAGAATATCTTGATAGCTGGTAATTTCGAAATCAGAAAGGCGATTAAGATTATTTTCTTGGCTTTGGGTTATTCTGCCCCGCCTAGTTACAAAGGATGGAAGAAATTTATAACGCATTGAATTTTTAGCTGTTTTAAGCAGCAGTGACCATAAACGCTTTTAGTTTTTTTAATGCGCCGCTTTCTATTTGGCGAATTCTTTCAGCTGAAACATTATATTCATCAGCCAAATCATGAAGTGTAGCCTTGTCATCAGAAAGATATCTTCTTTGAAGGATGTCTTTACTTCTATCATCAAGCATCTTTAGGGCTTCTGTCAGACCGTCATGATTTACCTCTTGCGCCTCGGCATTAGCAACCAAAACTTCAGGATCATATCTCTTGTCTTCAAGGTATTGAGATGGCGACATCATATCTTCATCATCATCAGAGGACGAAGGCCCGTCAAAAGAGGAGTCATTAGAAGATAGCCGGCTTTCCATATGCAGCACATCCTTAACTTCAACGTTAAGGTCTTTAGCTATTTTTTCAGCCTCTTCTTTAGTTAGCCATTCAAGTGTTTTCTTTTTACTTCTAAGATTAAAGAATAATTTTCTCTGAGCTTTAGTTGTGGCAATTTTAACCAATCTCCAATTCTTAAGAATATATTCATGTATTTCTGCTTTTATCCAATGGACTGCAAATGAGACAACCTTAACACCCCTATTAGGGTCATATTTATCGACTGCTTTCATTAGACCAACATTGCCTTCTTGAATAATATCAGCCAAAGGAAGGCCATAGCCTTGATAGGATCTTGCAATGTGAACTACAAATCTAAGGTGGTGAATAACCAACATCCTTGCTGCATCAAGATCATCTTCTTCATAAAGCTTTATAGCTAATTCTTGTTCTTGTTCTTTTGTTAAAATAGGAATCGCATGCACAGAGGACAAATAGGATTCTATATCCTTTCCCGGACTATTAAGCTGTGATGGCTGAAGCTGTGTTCCCATTTGTATATACGTTTTATTTATAATTAACTATATTGTTAATTAATCTTACTAGAGAATTATACCAATTTTTTATAAAATTCGCTTAAAAGTGGCATATATCTATCTTTTAAGTAGGTATTTCTGAATCCCGCAAATGATGGATTCAAGATAGTATCTTTTTTTGTGTAAGCTAAATGCTCTCCCGAGCTCATTTGACATACTCTCCCACCTTTACTTATGAGATATGCATGTCCTGCTGCAATATCCCATTCACAAGTAGGTCCAAATCTTGGATAAATATCAGCCTCGTTGTCTGCTAGAGCACACAATTTCAAAGAACTACCCTTCTCAACCACCTCATAAGAAATACTTTTTTTATTTAGGAATTCTAGGAAGGATTTATCGTGATCTGTCTGATGATTCTTACTCATAACCAATCTTATAGGACCATCTTTATAAACTAGTTTCCCACCAACCATCTCTTTTGTCATCGAATGAGGTCCATAACGGCTGTGTTGAATAAACCAAGGAATTATTGCAAAAGGTCCCATAAAAAAGAACATTGCACCAAGTCGATACATTGTTGTGGGGCGCTGGAAAAATGATCCTGACCAAATTTTTCCAGTTGCTGGGGCTCCAATAATGCCAAAAATTGGAACAGCGTCTTCTATTAAAGCTATATTTACAGTAAATTCTTTAGACTTATTAATAAATTCTCTAGTTCCGTCCAGAGGATCAACTAACCAATAAGAGCCTTTTGGATTTTCTTCTTCTTTATTAAATGTTTCTTCTGAAACAATTGGTATATCTGGTGTAATTTCTTGAAGTGATCTAATTATAATATCGTTAGCTCTATTATCTGCCTCTGTCACCGGGGAGCCATCTGATTTAATATCTAATTGAAAAGAGTCTTTCTCATATACCTCCATAATGGCTTCAGATGCCTCAATGACAGTTTGTTGCAATGGGTTTAAAATACCTTTTAAAAATTTATGCGTAATCTTCATTCTAATATAGTAACAAATGCCTCTGATATATTGCTAGACATTGATGGTGTGATATTAGACCAAAGTTTTGATAATTTATTTTGGCAGGAGTTAATTCCATTAAAACTGTCTATATCAAAAAATATCTCTTTAGAAGAAGCTAAGATTGAAATCAAAACAACTGCGTCAAAGATTTACGGGACGCTCCCTTGGTACGAATTAGAGTTTTGGGAAAATAGGTATGATATTGATTTTCTAAGTGTTGCTGGTGAGTACAGCTCAAAAATTAATTATCTGCCTAATGTAGAGGAAACATTAAACCAACTTGCTTCATTAGATAAAAGAATTATATTGTTAACTAATTGCGATCCAAGGCTATTAAATATAAAAGCCGGTTCTGTTCCATTTATGCAATATGTTGATGGCTGCATCTCTTCGGTAGAATTGGGAGTTGTGAAAGAGCATCAAGGTTTTTGGAGCAAAGCTTTTAGATATTTTAATATCAATCCAAAATTTTCTTTATTTGCGGATGATAATCTTTATGTAGTTAATGCAGCCGTTAAAGCAGGAATTGAGAATTCATTCCAGGTCTTGGAGCCAACAAGTAATGGCAGTATTATTAATGAGCCAGAGGCGATTCTAACAATTAGAAATATTGGTGACTTAATTTAAGCAGTTCGAATTAGGTAAATTGGAGTAATCAACAGCATCTAAGATTTTTGTGAAGATATCAGTGTTATCCATGACCCCTGTAAAAGTATCGGCTCCAGGGCCATATGCATATACTCCTACAGGACTTCCTGTATGTCTTCCAGTTCCCCACTGAACTTTAACCTTACCATTTTCTTGGCCTAGAATTTGAAGGCCTCCTGTCTCGTGATCTGCCGTTATAACTAAAAGTGTTTCACCATTATTACTTACAAAATTTATGGCATTTTGAATTGTTTGATCAAAATCTCTAAACTCTTCTATCATTTTAGCTGAATTATTGTCATGCGCAGCCCAGTCAATTTGACTTCCCTCACTCATTAAAAAGAAACCGGAGCATTCTTTAGATTTTAAAGATAAAAAATCTAAAGCTATATTAGTCATGCCTTTTTGAGTAGGTTTATTCTGTGATCGCTCAATGCCATCTTCATCAAAAAGACCAATTACTTTTTTATAGTTTTGTATTTTTTCTAAAGACAAAGTACCTTTCTCCGTTAGTAAAAAGGAATTTTCTTGGAGCTCATCTATATCAAAATACTCTAACCCTCCTCCTAAAGCGATGCTGATAGGAGAACTTAGTAACTGCCTAGCTATTTCTTCTCCTTTATACCTTGAATCAACATGGGCATAAAAAGCAGCTGGTGTTGCATGAGTAATTGATGATGTAGCAACTAATCCAGATATGAAGCCTTTTTTTGATAAGAGCTCGGGAATCGTTGGGACTATATCTTTTTCAGGTGATATTGATAGAAATTTGTTGGTAGTTTTTATCCCAGCTGCCCAAGCGGTCGCTGATGCTGCAGAGTCTGTAATCAGACTATCATCTGAATGGGTTAATGAGATTCCTGAATAAGGCAATTGATCTATGGCAAGTCTAAAATCCTGACCTCCAATAGCAATTCTTGATAATGCTATCTGATTAAGCCCTGTCCCATCCCCAATTATAAGAATAATATTTTTTGGCTTTACATTTTTCTTAAAAGAATTAATTTCAATGAGATTGGGGCTAGTATTGCCAATAGGAATATATTCAATTTTAGTTTTACTTTGAACTAATAAAAAAAGCAAAACAAACAGACTTAGGACTAAGACAAGAATAGATTTGTTTTTCATTAAGGTTTCAGAGCTTCCAATCTCTTTTGAATCATTTCTTCTTGTGTTTCAGGATATTGATTACCGTATATAGAGCCCTCCCATTTTCCATACATTGGATTTGGGATCATGAACCATTTACTTCCCCACATATCTTTATATTTATTAGCAAGATCTTTTCTAGTCTCTGGTTCTAAAGTAGCTTCCTCTGTAGAGATAAAATCTGTAATTTGATCGCCAACAAGCATAATAACTCTATAGTTACTTGCTACAAGAGCCCTTCTTGAAACTTTGTCAGAAGACCATCCTTTTTCACCTTTCATCAAAAGCACATCCTCATCATCATCAAATGGCAGGCCAAGTGCTTTAAGATTTACTCTAGTTGCATCTTCTAACTCTGCAACTCTGTTAGTCACATAGAAGATTTTAATATCTTTGCTTTTCGCATAAAGTAAAAAATCTTTTACACCATCAATTGCTTCGGCAGAACTTTCAAGACCCCAGTCAATCCATCCGCATGGGTATGAACAGCCATTTAAAATTGATCGTGCTTGATGAGGAGTGTTATTTAAAACTGTCTCATCTACATCTAAAATAATAGCTGGCCTTTTTAAAGAAAAATTGTCTTTCTGCTCCAACGCAGCTGTCCAAGTCTTATCAGATAAAGCTTCGTCTATTTTATTGGTTGCATTGGCGTAGGTTTGTATATTGTTAGCAGCAAACTCTGCTGATGTTTGCATGTAAAGCACTGCAAGCAATGATTGTTTTTGAAACGAGTTATCGACTATTTCTTCCGATGAAACAAAATTAGTAAGTAGTAAAATACTAATTAAGGATGATAAATATATTTGATTAGATGATTTCATAGTGTAAGACCATTATAATGCTAATAAATTATTTACAGTGATAAAAAAATCATATGAACAATGAATTATTAGAAAATCTTAACAAGCTTCAAAAAATGTTTGTTTTGTTAAGTGAAGAAAGAAAAGTTGTTATGTCTCATCATAAAACCTTTGAACATGTTGAAGAAATGAGGGATATTCTTAATAAATCTATAGAGATAATTAAAAATGACTAATTACACGTGTTTTGATGTCGAAATAAAAGATCATGTAGCTCATATATCTATGAACAGGCCTGATGCTTTTAATTCCATGATAAGAATTTTTTGGAAAGAGCTTCCGGACTTGATCAAAGATATTGATAAAAATTCTAAGGCAAGGGTCATAGTTCTTTCAGGACAAGGTAAGCATTTTTGTGCTGGTATGGACTTAGCAACTTTTGCTCCTTCAGAGAAAACTGCTGAAAAGAAGGATCCAGCTAGAGTTAGAGAGGCTTTCTATCATGAGGTATTAGAGCTTCAAGATGCCTTTACGGCCTTAGAAGAATGCCGAATGCCTACTATTGCTGCTATACAGGGAGCTTGTGTTGGCGGGGCTATTGATATGGTCGCTGCATGTGACATGAGATATTGCAGTGATGATGCTTTTTTTAAAATAGCGGAAGTTGATATTGGTATTGCTGCAGATGTGGGTACGCTCCAGAGATTACCAACATTAATGCCTATTGGCGTTGTAAGAGAGCTTGCCTATACAGGAAGAAAGTTTGATTCAGCTGAAGCCAAATCTCTTGGTCTTGTTAATGAAGTTTTTGATTCTCAGGAAAATTTAGTTTCTGAAGTTAATAAAATAGCTAAAACTATTGCTAGCAAGTCTCCCTTGGTAACAAGGGTGATTAAGAAACAGATTAATTATGCAAGAGATCATTCTGTAAAGGACTCTCTGGATTATCACGCAGCATGGAATTCTAGTCTTCTTAGCGGAAATGACTTAGAAGAGGCAATGACTGCTTACATGAATAAATCTGTTGGCAATTTTGACGATCTTGAACCCAAGCATTCATTCTGGGAAAAAGATAAAGGCTTAGTTTAGTCTCTCAAGAAGACTGGTTCAGAGGCTGAAGATTGAGCTTTAGAAAAATAATAACCATCTGAATTAAACTTAGAGAGTTTTTCGAAGTCTTTGATATTATTTTCAATAATCCACCTAGCCATTAAGCCTCGGGCTCTTTTTGCATAAAAACTAATAATTTTATGCTTACCGTTTTTAAAATCTTTAAACACTGGAGATATAACATTAACTGTTTCGGGCATCTTGCCTAAGACAGAAAAGTATTCTTTTGATGCAAGATTAATTAATAGGTCTGATTTTTGAGAGTTCAGATCATTTATGACATTATCCTTAACTGTACTTCCCCAAAATTCATAAAGATTTTTTCCTTTAGAAGTCTGGAGTTTTGTTCCCATTTCTAATCTATAAGGCCTCATTACATCCATTGGTCTTAAAATTCCATATAAACCTGAAAGGATTCTTAGGTGCTTTTGAGCAAATTTTATTTGTTTCGCATTAAAATTTTCCGCCTCTAAACCTTGGTATACATCTCCTTTGAAAACAAGCATAGATGGCTTTGCATCTGAGGAAACTGTTTTAGAAGCTTTCCATGATTGATAGCGATCAAAATTTAATGAAGCTAATTTATCGCTCAACCCCATTAAGCTTGCAATTTCCTTAGGTTCCTTTTCTTTTAGATTTTTTATAAGCTTAGATGATTGGTTTAGAAACTGGGGTGCAGTATGATTGCTTTTAGCATCAACAGAGTAATCTAAGGTTTTGGCTGGAGAGAGAACTATTAACATGATAAATATTCTAACTAAATCTTCGACATACTTCTAATGAATATTGTAGAAAAGTTCATAAATATTATAGGCGAGTATATTTCCTATCTCATCCCTTTAATGACGCTGCTCATGATTATTGTCATTGTAAGTAGGTATTTTTTTGGAATTGGCCAAACGGGCTTACAAGAATTAGTTATGTATTTTCATGCCCTTGTCTTTCTTGGTTGTGCTGGGTATGCCTTTAATAAAGATGAGCATGTTCGCGTTGATATTTTTTATCGCGATGCTTCAGCCAAGTACAAGAATTTAGTCAACCTTGTCTTGGGAGTTATATTTCTGCTTCCTGTAATGTTCATTATTGCGTTTTATTCTATAGATCTGATTGCTATGTCTTGGAAAATTCAAGAAGTATCAAATGAAGCTGGCGGCCTTGGGTATGTCTTTGTTCAAAAAACATTTATATTCTTATTTCCACTCACGCTTTTTGCAGCTTTTATAAACCAACTAATCAAAATTATATGGAAATAATACCTCTTATATTATTGATACTAGTTTGTTGTGCTTTGCTCTTTGGTTATCCAGTAGCATTTACCTTGTCAGGTATATCCATCTTGTTTGCCTTAATATGCATTCCATTTGGTATCTTTGATCCAGCAATTTTTAAAAGTATTCCTTTAAGAATATTTGGCATCATGAATAACGTGACGCTTCTTGCAGTTCCCTTGTTTATTTTTATGGGCACTGTTTTAGAGAGATCAGGCATAGCATCTAAGATGCTTGAGAATATGGCTTTGGCTTTTAAGAACATTAGAGGGGGATTGAGTATTTCTATAATTCTTGTTGGAGCTCTTTTAGCAGCAAGCACTGGAATTGTTGGTGCTACTGTTGTAACTATGGGGTTAATGTCTTTGCCTGTTCTCATTCAACAAGGTTATAAAAAAGATTTTTCAGCCGGCCTTGTTGCATCAACTGGAACGCTTGGACAAATAATACCTCCTTCTATAGCTTTGGTACTTCTTGGAGATGTTATGTCTAATGCCTACCAAAGAGCACAAAATAATATGGGGATATTTTCTCAAAAAACAGTAACGGTAGGAGATCTTTTTGTAGGGGCTATTGTGCCTGGTATTTTAATTTGCCTTGGTTATCTTTTTTATACTCTTTATCAAAATAGTAAAAATGCTGATATTCAATTTGATCCCAATGCCCAGTCAGCATCTAGCATGGATGTTTTAAAAACACTTGCCATGCCTTTGCTTTTAATTGTTCTTGTTCTTGGATCTATCATTGCGGGTATTGCCACGCCAACAGAAGCATCTGCTATTGGCGCCATGGGAGCTCTGTTTATTGCTCTAATAAACGGAAAATTTAATTTAGCTTTTATCAAAGAAGCTAGTCAAAAAACAGCAATAGTCTCAACAATGATTTTCACTATATTAATAGGGGCCTCAATCTTTTCTTTAATATTTAGAGGAGTTGGTGGTGATGAGCTGATCAATCTTATTTTTGGATCCCTCCCTGGAGGTCCATATACCGCTTTAGTTTTTGTCTTACTATTTGTTTTCTTGCTTGGCTTTATTTTAGACTTTATAGAAATCTGCTATGTGATAGTGCCATTAGTGGCTCCACCGCTGTTAATGATGGGATTTGATCCTGTATGGTTAGCAATTCTTTTAGCCATTAACCTACAAACATCATTCTTAACACCGCCTTTTGGGTTTTCTCTTTTCTATTTAAGAGGAGTCGCCGACGAAAGTATCAAGACCTCAGATATTTATAAAGGGGTTATTCCTTTTATCTTAATACAGCTATTTATCCTCATTCTTGTTCTAATATTTCCTTTTATTGTTCTATAAAAATATTTGATACTATAGGGAGATGGCTTTTAATGGCTTATTTTTAATGAGTAATTAATACTCATGTCTTATTTAGAAGTATGCTCTAATTACTAATAAGAGAAATTTTCAAATATGTTATGAAAATAGACCAAAGCTTCATAGCAAAAAATATAGGAGCTAAAGCACTACATCTGATTTTTATAAAAGAATCAATAGGAATCCCTGAGCTTATTATTCTTTCTGAAATAGCTGTTAGAATGCACAAAAATGAATCCCCTCCTAACGTAAAATGGTTTCAAACTACACTTCAGATATCATTTACTAAAGTAAAGGCGGTTCTTGACCCTCTTGAACAAAGACGTCTTATTATTAAGACTCAGGCTAAAGGTGATCATAGGGTTAAAGATATAAACCTTACTGAGAAAGGCTTTAAATTTATATCTGAAATCATGGATATACTTCCACGCAGTAAGAGATTGGACACTTAAGTCAATATTATTTTTTTATAAAAGATGATCTGATCCAAATCTACCATCCTCTTCTTCGCCTTTTGAACAAAACCTAAAGATATATTTAAGTATCAAAAATATATACTCTTTCATTATCCTAGAGGTATTTCTTCTATTACTATTTACTAACTTATGAGTAACTTTAAAATCCCAAAAAATGGGAATGACATGATGCCATTTAATTTTGGTCCTCGAGCAACCAACGCCAATGTGAGTGGTTGGTATAGAGACGTCACGATGATTGTGGTGCCATATCTCACAGATGCTAATATTCTTAGATCCATAATTCCTGAGCAATTCAGCATACCTGAAGAGCCCGTTGTTTCTATTGCATATGCTTGTAATAAAGATATTGATTGGCTTGCAGGAAGAGCATATAACCTAATATCCGTAAGTGTTGAAACAACTTTTAAAGGCACTGTTGACCAAGAGACAGCAGCTTATAATTTAGTATTCTGGGAGAACCTAACAGACCCTATTTTAACTGGTAGAGAGCTCCAGGGTATCCCTAAAATATATGCAGATATTGAAGACCATAAACTAGAATTAGGAACAGCAAGCTCCCATGTGTCTCATTACAATAATCCTATTTTAGATATTTCTATCTCTAACTTAACCAAACTGGATGATGATATTGTTAAAACAATTAGTGATAGTGAAAAGAATAAAAAAACCTTTGGTTATAGATATATTCCAAATGTTGATGTTACTAAGGAGCCGGTAGTTGAAGAACCTATACTTCATACTTCTCATAACTTTTTTAATGAGATGCACTTAGGTCAGGGTCATGTTGACTGGCATTCATCTAGCTGGGAACAAAACCCTACTCAAGCTCATATTATTAATAAACTTAAAGAGCTCCCTATTCTTGAATATAAAGATGCAGTATTTATAAAAGGCGCTACAAATCTCTTTATTCCAGAACAGCCTTCGAAAGTTTTAAAATAAATGAATTCAGAACCAATAAAGAAAGTATGTTTTATTGGCGCTGGAACAATGGGTTGCTTTAATTCTTTGATGGCTTCTGTTGCTGGTTATGAATGTGTAATTTATGACCCATCAAAAGAGTCTTTAGCTAGTAGAAAAAAAAATCAAAAAGCGATGGGTGAGTTTTTAAGTAATTCAAATTTTTTTAATGAAGTCGATCTAGATGCTTCTATTTCTAAAATAAAAAATGAAAGCAATTTAATAAATGCACTTGAAGGGGCTGATTTAATTAGCGAATCTATTCCTGAGAATTTTGATCTAAAAATTAAAGTCTTAAAAGAGGTTGAGTCTCTTATTAGTAAGAACGCCATTTTAACAACCAATACATCCAGCTTATCTGTAACAAAAATGAGCCAGCAACTTAATTCAAGCACGCGCTTTGCAGCAATGCACTTTCATCTAGGATCACGATTAATTGACCTAGTAAGAGGTGTTAACACCTCAGAAGCTACCATTAAATCTTTAGTAGCTTTTGTTGACAGCATTAATGGCCACCCTCTTGTGTTAAAAAAAGAAAGTCGGGGCTATGCCTTAAATGCAATGCTTGGCGGCCTTTTTAGCCAAAGCATGCTGAT
>Ga0209192_10001130_pt1 | contig 22426 bp, 22 predicted proteins | sample ArcticOcean_MG_C_11_FD_187433 | JGI IMG/M metagenome (GOLD analysis project Ga0209192, IMG submission 187433) | Marine microbial communities from western Arctic Ocean - ArcticOcean_MG_CB2_154 (SPAdes) (version 2) | ecosystem: Environmental > Aquatic > Marine > Oceanic | place: Arctic Ocean... | reverse complement strand
TTTGTTGTGGGATATCTACGACGCACGTCTTTATGCGAAAAATGGGATCTACCATCCCGAGAAACCATTTGCGCTCTCACTGCGCTACTTGAGAGATTTTGAGGGGAAAGATATTGCTGAGCGCTCGATCCAAGAAATTACAGCGAAAGGACTTAGCGATTTGAGCACGTTTGATACATGGAGAAAGTCATTATTAAAGCTTTTTCCGGATGTGTCAGAAGGGGACGAAATCATCGGCGTATACGGGCCTGACAAGCGAAGTCTTTTTTATCTGAATGGTAATATGTTCGGATCGATCGATGATGTAGAACTTGGTCGATTATTTTTTGATATTTGGCTTGGAGATGACACCTCTGAACCGAGGTTGCGTAGAGAACTGTTGGGGATTGATGATTAATGAGAAAGCTGGTTTTTCTTAGTTTTTGTTTACTTATTCTTTCAGGCTGTGCGACCAGTATTCAAGGTCCAAATTACCAGTCAATTCAACCGCAATTTGATCTCTTTAACTTTTTTGAAGGTTCGGTAAAGGCGTGGGGTTTAGTTCAAGGCAGAAACGGAGAGCTGATTCAACGATTTGAAGTTGATATTCAGGGCTCAGTTACCGGTGACCGTATGGTCCTTGACGAACGCTTTAGTTATGGATTTGGTGATGGAGTGCGCGAACGCGTTTGGACAATCGATCGCTTGGAGTCTGGGGCGTATCGAGGTGTCGCAAATGACGTGCTGGAGGTCGCGACAGGCCAATCCTTTGGTAACGCGTTTCACTGGACTTATCGTATGAACCTCCCTGTGGGGGACCAAATATTTGAGGTCGTTTTTGAAGATTGGTTTTGGGCTTTGGATGACAAGCGTATTTTTAACCGTTCGTATCTTCAGAAATTTGGATTTGATGTGGCTGAGGTCACCATATTTATGGAGCGGCAGTAAAAACGAGATGAAAAATGGATTTATCTAAAGTTGCCACATCAATTTCATAGCGTTTGAGTTGGTACAAAGGACGTCACACACTTTTTATTGTCATCTTGAATTAAGGGTTTTTTATGCATCTGAGTTTTTTTCAAACCCGCGGATATTCGTTTGATCCGGTCACGCGCGCTCAGAACTCAAATGCTACCTTTTTTGTATGCTATTAAGTTTGAGCTTCGATTCGAATTCCCTGTTCTAAGTGCTGTGAAAAAAGATATTTCAAGAATACTTTTGCTATAACCTGTGGCGAGGCAATTGTGGACGGGTCCTCGTCTGGTGCTACCAAGGCACGCATCGCTGTTGCGGTTGGACCAGGGTTGATGGTGACGACTTTCGGCCCTTTTTCGCCTGATTCGATTGCCAGTATTTGTGCAAACCGTTCAAGTGCAGCCTTGGCTATGCCGTAAGCGCCCATGTGCGGAGCAAGTGTTCTTGCGGCCCCTGATGTCGTAAATATACAGCGACTGTTATCGACCTGAGTTAAACCAGACCAGCAAATTTGGGTCAATTTTAAAGAGCTATCAACAGTTACCTGGAACACGTCTTTCCAAGACTCTATATCTTGGTTAACAAGCGGAATGCGTTGCCCTAGCGCTGCTGCCAAGTGAGCGACTGCGTATATTTGGTCTCCCCTGACAGCAGCTTCTAGCTCGAGCCACCCGTTGTGAGTATCGTCTGCAAGATCAAGGTCGATCCACTTATCACATGGTGTAGTGATCGGTGTTCGAGACAGGGCTATTACCCGATATGTATTTGGCAACAGCCGTAGTAATTCTGATCCAATGCCGCCGCTGGCTCCTGAAACTATAATCCATGGTTGTGTGAGCTTGTTTGCCTTCTTCATAAGTCGGTCTCCTGGATTAATTGGTCTGCATTAGCAGTTAACGCGTAATGCCGTTTAGCGACTGTAAGAAGTGTGGATAGTAAAGAAGCACTTGCGGTGTCTATTTTTTCATCTTCCTTCATGAGAAGCCCTATCGATCTTTGCATTGGAAAGTCTTTGAATGGAACCGGTGCTAAGTCCATGGCAGCCAGTAGATCAAAATTAACTACAGGCATGACCGTGGCACCATGATGAGTGGATGCCAGTACGAATAGCGTTTGATACTGGAGCGCTTCATATCTCGGTTTGACGATCAATCCACGGGTCATTAGTGCGTGATCTAAAACTTCACGAGCTGTTGTCCCGGGGGCCGCACAAAGAAGTGGAAGGTCTGGAAGGTCTGACAAAAGTGCAAACCCCCTCTCTGCAAATGAATGGGACTTGTGGACGATGAGAAAGAGTTCTTGTTGGAACAGCGTGGTAAATGAAATTCCCTTGGGTGTATTTCGGTAAGGACCGATTCCGAACTGAACATCTCGTTGCTTGAGTGCGTCGAACATTTCTGGTCCTAGGTGCTCACTAATTAAGACTCGCTCCGTGGGATTCGAGTCTTTGAAAATTGCGAGGCATTCGGGTATTAAATTGGCGGCAATTGTAGGGGCAAGAGAGATCATGATCTGATTGGGAGTAATGAAGCGGGCAGTCTGAACATCACTTACTAATTGGCGGGTATCGCCAAGGATTCGCTTCGCTCTATCGAGCAAGAACTCGCCTGCAGTCGTAAGCCGCATAACCCTGGTCGTGCGTTCAATTAGGATAGTTCCAAGATAATCTTCAAGTTGTGAGATTTGGGCTGAAATTGCTGGTTGGGATCGCCCCAGTGTCTGGGCGGCCGTTCGGAAATTCATGAATTCAGCAACTGTAATGAAGCTGGTTAAGTGCCCAAAAAAACTTTTTGGAATCCGATTAAGTTGATACATCTTGATTCATGCCTCTCTTTTGAGCGCTACGTATTCCATTATTGATAACATTAACAGATCAATTGATCTAAATTTTGATGTTGCACCTGATTAAAACAAATGATTAAGTTAGATAACACATCAAATTAGGTTCGTAAATGAAACTGTATTGCACCCTAAATTCCCCGTTTGCACGAAAAATTAGAGTTCTTATCCTAGAGCTTGGAGCCGAAGAGGCAGTTCAAGTCATAGAGGCGGACCCTCGCGATCTGTCAGGCCCAGTGTGTGCTGCGAACCCGCTGGCTAAGGTTCCTGTTTTAGTGACTGAGTCAGGTGAGCCTGTTATCGATTCTCCAGTCATTAGTGAATATCTATTTGATCTATCAAATACCTCGGCCATTGCGACTTATGATCTCCACGATAAATGCGTGGTGGCGATGGGCGATGGCATCGTCGATGCGGGTTATGCGGCTCGTATTGAGAAATTACGTCCTGCGGAATTGCAGTGGCCTGATTGGATTGAAACTCAGTTCGGAAAAATTAATCGGGCATTGGATTTATTTGAGACAGACGTGAGTCTTCTTTCAGAAAAAACCTCGCTAGGGGCGATCGCTTTAGCCTGTGCGGTTGAATGGATTCAGTTTCGGCATCCGGAAGGTCGTTGGTTAGATGAACGCCCGAAGCTTGCTCAGTGGGTGGAGAAATTTTCTCATCGCCCTTCTATGGTTGCAACGCGACCAGTTTTACCTGCCTAAGTAATAAACCTAAGACCTTTATTTATAAATTTTGGAGAAAACGGTCATGAAAAATAAAAAAATGTTGGCGATGTTAGTTGGATTGTCGATGGTCGCCCCGATAACTTATGCGGGCGTGTCGATCACGCTTGCGCATGGTTCGCCTGCAAAACATGTCATCACAAAAGAGTTTGTCGAACCGTGGAAGCAGTGTGTTGAAAAGGCTGCTGGTAGTGACGTCAGCTTCAAATATTTCCCTTCAGGACAGTTAGCGAAGATCAAAGAATTGTTGTCTGCTATGGACAAGGGTGTGGCGGACGTCACGCCTGTACCAGTCGGATACTCAAGCGATAAGTTGCCCCTGAACGGTGTATCGATGTTGCCTGGTTTGGGTGGATCATCCGAGGCCATCGTGTCAGCATATTGGAAGAGTTTGAGCAATGATCTGTTGGCGAAAGAATTCGCAGCAAATGGCATCGTTCCGATCTCCGTGATGGCATTTCCTCCATATCAAATCGTTTCAACATCCAAGAAAATAAAAACACCAGAGCAATTTGGTGGCAAGGTCATCCGATCTGCGGGTGGAGCAATGGATCTGATTATCAAATCGTTGGGAGGGTCTCCGGCCACTATTTCAATTGGTGATACCTATGTTGCTTTGCAGAGAGGCACGGCAGACGCCACGATTTCAGCCCTGGCGAGCGTTGACGGATATAAATTGCAGGAATTGGCTAAATCAATTAGTACAAATGGTTCATTTGGGACATTTGTAAATGTGCTGGCAGTGCGTCAAGCGAAATGGGACGAAATGGATAGCGGTCTCAAGAAGATATTCAAAGATTGTGGATCGAAGATTCAGTTTCAATCGGCTCGTAATCTTGATAATGCGGGTTCAGACTTGGCGAAGAAATTTGCTGGCGCTGGCGTCGAGATGTTTCAGTTCTCACCAGATCAGTTAAAAGAAATGTCAGGTAAGTTGGGTGCGGTTCATCAGGATTGGACGGATCGTCTAAATGGCCGAGGCTTAAAAGCTGATGATGTCTTGAAGGCATATAAAGCTAGTTTCTAAGATCATTATTAGTTGTGAGTGCATGTGATGCAGAAGCAGTCTGAGGCAAAGATCGGTGTGTACATTGAGAGAGTCGTTTCTTCTCTCGAAAATGTATGCGCAATTGTGGCGGGAATTTCCTTACTAGTGGCTATTCTTCTTGTTTCAGCAAATGCCTTATCTAGGCATCTGTTTTCTGCACCGCTTGAAATTCAACTAGAACTCACGGAATCATATTTATTGGTCATGTTGATAGCGTTAGCGCTCCCGTGGAGCTTCCGAAAAGGTGGATTCATTCGGATCACTATATTCGCTGAAGTGTTCAACCAGACTGTTTGGAACGCTGCTTATCAAATTGGTCTTATTGCATCGGCTTTGTATATGGCAATTTTGGGATACGAAGCTTTTGATGTGTTTCTAGACGCGTGGCAAAAGAATTACTTGATCATGGGCGTGATCGATTGGCCCGTGGCGTGGAGTTGGGTTTGGATCCCGATTGGCTGCTGGCTTTTGGCAGCTCGTGCGCTGCTGATGGCTTTTGGTTTTGGTGATGAGCCTCAGGGGCATTAACGTTGATCATTCTTGGTATTAGTCTTCTTCTTTTTTTAATAGCCATAGGTTGGCCGGTTGGTTTTGCAATTGGCATTGCTGGACTGGTTAGTCTCTATTTCATTGTTGGCGCTGAAATTACTCTTGGTTTGGTCAGTCAGGTCGTTTATCACGCGACCGCTAATTACGTCATTTTAACAATTCCTACTTTTATCATGATGGCAGAGCTCCTCAGTTCGAGTGGTGTTGCTGATGACCTGATGGCGGCATGCAGCCGTAGATTTAGGAATGTCCGAGGAGGACTGGCAAGCGCTTGTGTTGTAGCGGGCTCAGTATTTGCGGCTGCTTGCGGAAGCTCGACTGCGGCCGTTGCAAGTTTGTCCAGATCCGCTTATCCAACCATGAAAAGGTTGGGCTATGACGAGGGTTTTAGTGTTGCGACGATTAGTATCACTGGGACTTTATCGATCCTAATTCCCCCTTCAATCGCGTTGGTGGTGTATGGAATTATTACAGAAGAGTCAGTGGGAAAGCTGTTTCTTGCAGGCGTCATTCCAGGTGTTTTAACAGCATTTGGATACATTGCAGCGATTTACGCATCAATCTTGATCCGGCCGAGTATTGTGCCTCCGCTCGATACTCGGGCGTTGCAAGAACTGCCGGTTGAAAATCATGGGAACATTTGGCCAATCTTGATTCTGATTGCGGTTGTATTGGTCAGCTTATATAGCGGGCTTGCAACTCCCACAGAAGTTGGGGCTTTAGGTGCTACAGGTGCTTTTATAATTTGTGCGGTCTTAGGGAGAATGTCTCAAGATAGATTTCAGCTGGCGCTTGGGAATACGTTAAAAAATACTTGCATGATTGTGACCATTATTTTTGGGGCTCTAATCTTTGGTCATTTCATCACTTTATCTCAGGTCATACCTGAGCTCTTAGATTGGATTTCCCAATCTGGTTTTTCACCCTTAACTGTTTTGGTCTGCGTCATCGTTTTCTATATCGTGCTGGGTATGTTTATGGATCAGTTTGCAATTCTTCTGCTTACGGTACCGGTTACATATGAACTGTTAACAGGATTAGGTTTTGATGGAATCTGGCTGGGCATTTTAATTGTCAAGACCGCTGAAATCGGCCTGATTACCCCCCCGATGGGATTAAATGTGTTCATTGCTTCTGGGGCCACTGGGGTCAATACGAAGGATGTATTTGCACGGTCATGGCCCTTCGTAGTGGTCGAGATAATAATGATAGCTGTGTTTGTAACGTTCCCACAGATTGTCACTTGGTTACCTAGTTACATGTAATTTGGCGGTTTTATGCATCTTTGTTGTTTTAAAAAAAATGGCGGTGAAGTACCCGCAATCCATTTTGAGAACCGAATTTATCCTATTTCAGAACTTTTTAGAGTTTTGGAGAGATCGGATCAGATGGTGGGGTACTCGACGACTGAACAGATCCTCAGCATCGCACGTGATCCTTCACTGATGGCGAGCCTGTTAGGGGCGGTACCGCGTTCAAAAGGACTTGGAGAGCGTGAGATTGAGTATGGAGTTCCTATTCGTGGCCCTGTGATTGGGGTGGGAAGGAATTATCAAGATCACGTTGGTGAGGGCAAATTAACGCTCGGTGATTATCCTAAGTTATTTTTTAAGCATGTAAATTCACTCACAGCACATAACCAGAAGGTAACTATCCCTCCAACAATTCAGAAAACTGATTGGGAGGCCGAGCTTGGTGTTGTGATCGGTAAGCGCATGTTTCAGGTCAAAGAGGAAGATGCGATAGATTACGTTGCCGGGTTTTTAAATATCAACGATGTTTCAGCCAGAGAATATCAGTTTGATTTAGGGCCGGCTCAGACATCTTTTGCAAAAAGCATGGACGGGTTTTGTCCTTGTGGTCCTTGGTTAGTTACGGCAGATGAAGTGCCCGATTGTCAAAATTTGAGAGTGCGTTGTGAGTTAAATGGTGAGGTAGTCCAGGATGCAAATACGTCCAATATGATTTACTCAGTAGCGTACATTCTGTCCTATATTTCTCAATTTATGACGCTGGAGCCTGGGTATATGGTATCGACAGGGACGCCTCAAGGCATTGGACATTTCCGTGATCCACCTCGTTATTTAGATGATGGGGATGTTATCGAAGTCTCTGTCGATCGACTCGGCAGTCTTCGCAATCAATTTATTAGGGTTTGAAAGACATGATTCGTTATCCTCATGCTATGGTTTCCGAGCAGATCCGCCACGTACTTCATGGATTTGGACTCGAAGATTCTCATAAACAACTGATCGTAGATGGGATGCTTTACGCAGATTTGCGCGGTGTCGACTCTCATGGAATAGCCCTTTTACCTCTTTATCACAACTGGCTTTCGGAGGGTTCTTTGGACGTTTCTGGCAGGCCTCATGTCGTGAAAAAAGACGCTGCATCGGCCATGATCGACGGCGGTGGTAATTTTGGATTTCTTGCAGCAACAGCGGCATGCGAAGAAGCTATTGAGATTGCAAAAGAGAGTGGTGTCGCGGCGGTAACCGTTTCTCACTCACATCATTTCGGGGCAGCCGGTTACTATGCACACAAGATTGCTGAGGCAGGCTTTCTTTCTTTTGTCACGACGTCTACAAAAGTAGTCTGCGTAGTCCCGCCAGGCGCAAAAGACCCAGTTCTTGGGACGAATCCCTTAGCATACGGAGTGCCACGAGCTGACTCTGATCCGATTATTTTTGACATCGCGACTTCGACGGCCGCAGGAAACCGGATTCGAGTTTTTAAGTACCAAAATAAGCAGGTACCAGAGGGCTGGATTGTGGATGCCGATGGCCAGTCGGTGACAGATCCTAGCATCGCTGAAGATATCGTTTATGGTCGAATTCGTGGTGGAATAACCCCATTGGGATCTAAGCTAACATTGGGTAGTCACAAGGGTTATGGCCTAAGTCTCATGACCCACTTTTTTGCAGGATGTCTGTCTGGCGGGTCGTTCCCGGGCCGGGTTCGATTGCCCGAGGAGGAGCGACGCACCCCACTGGGTAAAGACAATATTGGGCACTTTTTCTTGGCGATTGATCCGGGTCATTTCGGATCCAATTCAGACTTTTTGACTGCTGTCGACGAAGTTGCCGATTCGCTACATGCAACAAGCGCGATAGACGACGAGAATCCTGTGCTTTTGCCAGGGGAAATTGAGTCTCGAATTTACCGTGAAAGAATCAATGATGGAATTCCGATTTCGGAAACATTGGTCCATCAGGTAAAGCAATTGGCGATCAAGCTGAAGGTTCCGGTCGTCTTGGATTAGACACGATCGATAGGAGGTATTTATGTCATTACGGGTCATGCCACACGACTCGATTTTGGGTGCCACGGTTGTTGGTTTGGATTTGGCTGATCCTCGGACGGATGCTGAACTCGAGTTAATCAGGCACTCGATGGCGACTTATGGTTTTTTGCGATTTCCGGACCAGAACTTGCAAGAGCAACATATGGTGAATTTCGCATCTGAATTTGGGTCACTAGAAATTAATGTGGCGACCACAAACAGAGATGTTCCTTTTCCGCAGGTGATGACGTTATCTAATATATTAGAAGATGGCGTAAAAATCGGATTTTCGGATGCTGGACAAGGATGGCATACGGATATGTCCTACTCTAAGCCGATTGCTCTGGCAAACATGCTCTATGGGGTGAAGGTACCGGTACGCGATGGTAAGCCTCTTGGAGACACCCAATTTGCTGACATGGCACTGGCGTACGATATGCTCCCTGATAATGTCAAAGCCAAGATAGCTAACTTATCTGCAGAGCATGATTTTAATAAATTTTGGGAAATGATGCGTGCTAAGCCGGGCTCTGATCGACCGCCATTGACGGATGAGCAGCGGACTGAAAAGCCACCAGTTGTGCATCCGATAGTTATGAGGCATCCCGTGTCTCGTAGGCGAATTTTATACTGTAATCCAGGCTACGCAACTCGCATCATCGGGCTTTCGATGGATGAGAGTGACGATTTACTGAATCTCTTATTTGAGCATCAACTTCAAGAACGTTTTTTTTACAGCTTTAAATGGACCGAAAGGGATGTGTTGCTATTTGACAATATCCGGACGCTTCATAACGCGGTTCCAGATTATAAGGCTCATGAGCACCGGCTGTTAAAGCGTTGCCAAGTGATGGCGGATGAAGTTGTTAAGTTCAGTGAGGAGAATTCGTTTGTATACGCCGATTGAAAAGATCAGAGATGTTTTTCCTTTTGATCCATTTAAAGCGATAGTTGCTCCTCGCCCAATTGGTTGGATTTCGACTATTTCAAAAGCTGGTATTCCAAATATTGCTCCGTATAGCTTTTTTGGGGCAGTATCGTCTGATCCAAATATGCTTGGATTTACCAGTTCCGGGATCAAAGATACGCTAGAAAATTGCAGGGAAACCGGTGAATTTGTTTTTAACGTGGTATCCGGTGAATTGCTGGAGGCAATGAATCAAACCGCAAAGGCTCTTGGGCCTGATGAAAGCGAGTTTGATTTTGTGAGTCTTGAGAAAGCTGGGTCTCATCTGGTCAAGCCCCCGCGAGTTGCTGATTCGCCTGCGGCGCTTGAGTGTAAGGTTGTAAGCATTAGGCAACTTGACAACCTTGAGGGTGGCAAAACAGAGAGTTGGTTTACGATTGGTCAAGTTGTTGGCGTGTACATAAATCCAAAATATATAACAACTGACAAGAGGTTTGATACCGCTAAGGCCAGAATTCCTAGCCGATGTGGCTATATGGATTACATGTCTGCTGGTGAGGTCTTCGAACTGCTAAGACCATGAAATAGTGTCTTCAACGCACCAGGAGCCAAAATACAAGTTAGGCGCATTTGGGTTTTTGATTCTGTATCAGGCTGTTTTAATTGGGAGTATTCAAACAGTCCCCATTCTCACCCCTTGGATTTCGGAAGAACTGCCTGCCTTGGAGGGACTGATAGGGCTCTTTGTGTCCTGGGTCGTGTTGTCCGCGTTACTGTGCTCTGGCTTGATCATCGTGATGCTCCGACGAGTTGAGGCGGTCCGAGGAGCGCTAATTTCACTGATGACTGTGATTCTTGGGCTGGCGGTGCTCATTATTTCCGAAGGAATCTTTGGGTTTTTAATTGCCGGATTTTTGTTGGGATTGTCATACTCGGCATTGAATCCAATCGGCTCTCAAATAGTCTCAAGTATGGGTGAGCCACGTCGAAGTAACTTCTTGTTTTCCATTAAGCAATCATCTGTTTCCATCGGGGCGGGTACGGCTGGTTTGCTGCTGCCGCCGTTGGCTGCTTTGACGAGTTGGCACATCTCTTTGGGTTCGATTATCGTGCTCGCGCTACTGGTAATTGCGTTTGGTATTTTAATGAGGCCGAGCGTTACCCCCGTGTCTAGAGTAACGAATTATCCGCTAAGACTTGCTGATCTTTTACCCCTATCAGGTTTCTTATTGTTTGTGCGAAACCCTGAGGGAAAGCGTCTTGCATTTGCATCAATGACGTTTGCTCTGGCCCAGTATGGAATTATGGCAGTGTATGTTGTTTGGGCTTGGGGTAGCCTGAAGTTGGATGCAGGTATGGCGGGCCTGTTGTTCTTTGTTGTGATGATGGCTGGGATTTTCGGACGTGTTTTCTGGGGTTACGTAGCGGACTTCGTCAATCCATCGAGGGTATTAGTACTGCAGCTTGCCTCGGCTAGTTTGTGCTCTCTTTTTATGGCAATAGCACCGACCGGCGTCGATATTGTCTTACTTTTTGGTTTTAGCGGGATACTTGGCTTTGTGGCCATGAGTTGGAGCGGCATTCTTTTGTCTGAGGTTGCGCGAGTTGGATCATCGATGGGCGACCCTCGCCAGGGAATCATTGATATGACGTCAGGTGTTCAAGTTTTGTTTTATATCGGCGGCTTGATTGGCCCGAGCTTGCTCAGTATCGTTTACCTGAACACTGGGTCTTTCAGTCTGGGATATATTATTATTTCGATGTTATTTGTAATATCGATATGGTTTTACTGCGGAAAACCGAACGTTGAAACGCAATGAACTAGATCTTTTCTCGGCAGCGTCAGCCCAGGCGCGAATTCCTGGTGCATGGCTGCCAGCGCCTGCAAAAACGATTCCCATTTTTATTTCTCCATTTACCAGTTGGCTCGGATTGCCTCAAGGTATTCGTTTTTGGGCATTTTATGTAACAGCGTGAGTGGTCGAAGTATCAGACCGTGCACCTTTAATCGATACAGGGCTGGTACGTCGACCTCGGCCATAGCATCGCGCTCCTCGGAAGTCAGATCATATTTTTCGACGAACGCCCGCCTATCGGCAAAAAACGCCTCTCGCTTGTCTGGATTTTGATTGATATCCCGAATGGCTTTATTTATTAAATAGCTCCTCATATTCAGACCCTATTTTTTTATAGCTAACCACATAATTATTAAATTGGATATGTTGTTTAAGGTAGGCTTATGATAAAACCGCATGAGTAAATTCTTTTATTTATAGCTTTGTGAAGCTCGGAAGGTAGGTAATGTTTAACCGTATTTCACGCTCGATAGGTCCGTTGATAGCGCTAAGAACAATCGAAAAAATGGGCAGTATTAACCGTGCGTCTGAAATTTTGAATATTTCTCAGTCGGCCCTAACTCGCGCAATTAGCGGTTTGGAAAAGCAATTGGATATTCAAATTTTGGAACGGTCGGCGAGAGGCGTTCGGTTGACACGCCATGGGAAAACGTTGCGAGAACATGCTGAACGGATTGAATCGGAAATAAATAGTTTGATCACTTCAGTGGAGATGGTGCAGGAGGGGGCGGCCAAGGTCCTGAGACTTGGCGCCACTCCAATGGTGTCTAGTTTTTTCGTTGCAAACGGGCTGGCTGCTCTTTATCGGAATGGTTACGCTCTTGGACATGTCAATATCATGTTTTCTGAAGGATCTAAACCAGAGCTTCTGAGTAAACTCCGAAGAAATGAATTGGACTACGTTTTTTCAACTTTGCCGTTCGAGAATGATGAAAAAGAGCTTGCTCAAATCTCGCTTTTTGACCTCAGTCTTTGTGTCGTTGTAAGCGCTTCTCATCGTTTGGCAGGCAGGGGTAAGGTGCGGTTGACCGATATTATCGGCGGTCATTGGGTCCTTCCGAGGGCAGATTCTGAGCTAGCGCGGCGTATTGGGGAGGATTTTTCCCGCTTGGGAGAGGGGTTCCCGATCAGTACTGTTGAGACGTCATCTTTGGATGCAACAAGAATATTGATCGAGAGAGCGGGATTAATTGGAATACTTCCTGAAAGAGCGATACAAAAAGACCTGATTGAAGGAAATCTAATTTCACTTCGTGGTGATTGGAGTTTTCAAAAGCGAACGGTCGGTATTTTCTGTAAAGCTGGTAAAGAGAGTGATCAAATTTTAGAGTTAATTGTCGACGGTTTTCGAGATATAGAAGACCAAGCGTGTCGAGGACATCAAGTGTCTGGATGAGCCATCAAAAATGGTGCCATCATCTGAAAAATTTCGGAAGAGACCACCCCTCTGGGTCAAAACAGTCCGGTCGAAAAAATCAAGAATCGATCTGAAGTGATTAGTTAAAAAATTCCAGTGATTTGGAATCAGGCGCTGTTAGATTCCATTATTAATGCACAGGAATTTCTCTTTGCAGCGTACACTTCTTAAAACAAGTGCTCGAAGATAACTTTGCATCATATTCATCACAATATAATTGCTGAAAGCACGAATCATGTGCTTCATATTAAATGATAAACTATAATTAGTTTTGATAAAAAAGTGACTCAATTCCGATCAGTCCTTGTATTTCGCTGAGTCGACGGAGTCGGTGACTTAGAAAATTTAATTAAATTTGTCCTGACTATTCAGGCTTCTTTTGCAGTCACCCATCAGATTTAAAGGTTGTCTCGATCATTATGAGATTCTCACAACAGGTTCGTTTTTTGTGGCCGTATTTTTGGGTCTCGGGCCGGCCAGATCTGCGAGCTAGATTAATAGCTGCATTAGTTTGTTTGGTGTTGGCAAAAGTCTGCAACCTAGTAACGCCGTGGCTACTTGGTCAAACTGTTGATTCACTCGATCAGTTTTCTGAGGCTTCAGTGTGGATGCTGGGAGCAGTTGGCTTGGTCTGTGCCTACGTGATTAGCAGACTCGGAGCATTAGTGTTCTCTGAGATTAGGGAGGTGTTATTCACACATGTATCTCAGCGTGCGATTCGTGCATTAAGCAAACGGACTTTTGAGCATCTACATCGATTGCCGATTGATTTTCATTTATCGCGCCATACCGGATCACTCGATCGACTGATTGACCGTGGTACCAAGGCTGTTGATTTTTTGCTTCGTTACGTAGCCTTCAATATAGGTCCCACTTTGATAGAGCTGGTAGTGGTTTCGGTCATTGTGTGGTCTATGTTTGGCGGTCTTTACGCACTCCTTATTGCCATTATCATGTGTGTGTACATCATTTTGACGCTCAAGGTAACGACATGGCGACTGCGTTTTCGACGCCACATGAACGATGCTGACAATTCTGTAGCTGGACGAATGGTAGATAGTTTCATCAATGTAGAAACTGTCCGATTGTTTGCTAATGAGGATTATGAAGCCAATCGGATTGACGAAGGGCTCGCTGCGTACGAAAGCGCCGCCAATCAGAGCCGATTCTCCCTGATGTTATTGAACCTGAGTCAAACCTTTGTTGTATTGGCTGGCGTTTCTTCAGTCCTGATTATCGCGGTCTTCGATGTAAAAGCTGGAACACTTACTGTGGGTGGGTTTGTCGCCCTGAATACATATATGTTGCAAGCATTTCAGCCTCTTAATTTTCTGGGGAGTGTTTATCGAGGCATTCGTCAATCCTTTATTGATATGGAAAATTTGTTTGATGTGCTTGATGAGCAGATTGAATCCGATCCCACTCCCACGCTAGGGAGTGGGGCAGTTACTTGTGCCGAAGTCGTCTTTGATCGAGTTCGGTTTGCTTACCAGTCAGATCGGTTGATTCTATCCGATGTCTCGTTCTGCGTAGAGGAAGGTCAAACAGTCGCTATTGTTGGCGAAACAGGTAGTGGGAAAACCACGATAGGGCGTCTTTTGCTGCGAATGTATGAGCCTACGGAAGGTGTGATATCGCTTGGCGGCATTGATCTAAAAAATTGGAATAGAACCCATGTCAGGGAGATGATTGGCGTGGTGCCGCAGGATGCCGTTTTGTTCAATGAGAGCTTGCGCCACAACATAGGATATGGACGAGTAACAGCTTCTGATGAAGAGATTTTTGAAGCTTGTGAAACGGCTGGGTTGGGTCCATTTTTGTTGGGGCTGCCTGATGGTCTTGATACTCAGGTAGGTGCTCGGGGCCTCAAATTATCTGGGGGTGAAAAGCAGCGCGTTGCAATTGCGCGGGCGGTACTTAAGCAGCCATCAGTGTTGTTATTTGACGAGGCTACGTCGTCCTTAGACACTGCGACTGAAGCAAATATCCAAGCAAATCTCGAGGCTATTTCTCAATCGCGGACTACCATTATTGTTGCTCATCGACTCAGTACTGTGATTCATGCGGATAGGATTTTGGTGTTAGATAAAGGAGTTATTGTTGAGTCTGGAACACACGACACGCTGATAAAAAAGGGTGGTCTGTATGCGCGGTTGTGGCAAGCAAGGGATGATGAGAGCGTGGATGCATCTGATATGAAAAACCTTGACAGATCCGCCGCCGGGGAGAGCTAGTAATGAGGTCTTTCAAAGAGGGTCGTCTCGCTTACTTCACAGCTTGACAACGACTAGAGACATTGTGCTGCACCTATAAAAACGTGCAAGGAGGCATTTGTGCAAAAGTGGGAATATTTTGAGGCAGCGTTTGAGCTTCCGACTGACAGATATAAGAATCCGTTGGAGCCGTTGGATGACAAGTTAAATGATTTTGGCGAAGACGGTTGGGAGTTATTTGAATTGAGACGGCTGAAGGTGGAGTTGGGAGAGAAGATTTTGCGTTTTAAAGCATTATTTAAACGACCTAGGTAGTAATTAGAATAAAGTTAAGTTTCTGGAATGACTGAAAGTTCTGATTTAAATTTTTTGATTTTTGAGTAAAGAGTAGGCGCTTTGATGCCGAGCGCTAAAGCCGCTCCGAAAGGGCCGCTCACGCGACCGTTGCATTTTTCGAGCGTGTTTATGATTAGTTGTTTTTCGAGTGTGGCAATCTCGTCAAGGGTTGATGCGCCTTTTGAGTGTAGAAGGGCTGGCTGAGAACGATCTAAGCGATTTCCAACTTTTATCGAGTTTTCGAAAATGAGCGATGAGCCTTGAGCTAAGATCGATCCTCGCTCGATAATATTTTGGAGTTCACGGGCGTTACCCGGCCATTCATAGTTTTGGAGTTCTCTGATTGTCGATGCATCTAATTTTGGCCGAGGAATGTTGGAGCGGCCGCATGCTAAGGCTATGAAATGATTTGCCAGTAGTGGAATGTCTTCTATTCTCTCGCGTAGCGGCGAGCAGTGAATTGGAAATACATCTAACCTAAAGAAGAGATCTTCGCGAAAGGTTCTTCGCTCGACTTCAAGCCTTAGATCACGATTGGTGGCCGCAATAATTCTGACATCTGTTTGCCGGGTAACGCCCTCGCCCACACGCTCATATTTCCGCTCTTGCAGGACTCGAAGTAACTTGCCTTGCAGATCTAAAGGTATTTCTCCAACCTCGTCGAGGAATAAAGTGCCTCCATTTGCAAGTTCAAAGCGTCCCACTCTGTTATTTACGGCGCCAGAAAAAGCTCCTTTCACGTGTCCAAAGAATTCACTTTCAAATAGATCTTTGGGGATAGCAGCGCAGTTAACACGTATTAATGGTTGGTTGCATCGGGAGCTTGCGTCGTGAATTGCTTGAGCCACAAGCTCCTTGCCGGTGCCACTCTCTCCAGTAACTAGTACATTTGCTGTCGTTGGCGCAACTATTTCTATTTGTTCAATGATTCGGTTTGTTGGTGGCGATGTCCCGATAATCGTAGCGTGGTTGCCTGCGACGCGGACCTCGTTTCGTAAGTATTCGTTTTCTTGTTCGAGTCGCTCTTTGAGCGTGTCTACTTTACGAAGCGCTTGTTCAAGTGCATGCTGAGTCTCGACACGACTCGATATGTCTCGAAAAATGACTACAGCACCCTGGATTTTTCCGTCTGTATCAATCGGTGTTGATGTGTATTCGACGTGTACTGGTTTCCCTGATTTGTGCCAAAACACTTCATTGTCAACCCGGCGAACACTTCCCTCGGTGACTGTCTTATGGATAGGACAATCTTCTATTGCATAAGGCTCACTAGACAGATGATGATGGTGAATCCACTGGTGCATATCCTTTCCGATGAGATCAGATGGATCCCATCCCAGGGTGGCCGCAGCGGCCGGATTCATGAATTCTGTTCTGCCGTGTTGATCGATTCCAAAAATACCATCGCCAGCAGCATTTAGAATGAGCTCATTGATTGATTCAGTTTGCTTATAGAGCAATTCAATTCGCCGCCACTCTAAAAGACCTGCCCGAAGCGATTCATCTGCCGAATTGATTTCTTGGGCCATGGTCAAAGTTGATTCAGGGATTATTAAAAGTAAGCATGCTTTTTGTCCATTTACTTGCAGTGTGCTTCCTTGGATTAAATATGTGCCCGAATCAGATATGCCTCCAGAAATTTTTAAGTCCATTGTTTGAGCACTGCCCATAGACTCTATTGCTTGCGTAAATACAATTAATTTAGGTCTCTGATCGATGAAGCAATCGGTTGGTTTGGATGGTATGGCTTCTCTTTTCCAGAGTTCTCTAAATGCAGCGTTGGTGAAGAGAAAGGTGTCATTAATGGGGTCGATAAGACACGCAGGTATACCCAGAAGATCAACAAATCGAGGTTCTTTGAAATTAGCCCAGGAAATACTATTTTTTAAAAAAAATTTCTTAATATTCATAAGTTATGATTTTTAATAAAATTTGATTGAAAGTCAATCGAAGAAAATAACAATTAAAACAAAGGGCTAAATAAATCTTTAAATTGGCACGAACCTCGCAATACCGAAAAGTACATAAAGCAAGTTAAGGCGAGGAGTTGCAGTAATGACAGTTAAAAGTTTAGGAAATCCGTACAGCCCAGATACAGATCTGCGCCACGGTGCTGGATGCGGTTGCGATCAATGCCAAACTCACGGTGCCACAGAGCAGATCGAGAGTATGTCGACTGAAGAGATGGTTGGTCGCGTTGTTGAAAGCGCAATCGTTCGTTCAACATTTGGTCAGAATGACCTTTCGCGTCGTTCTTTCTTAGGGGCGGTGGGCGGTGGTACGGCGGCAGCAATTTTAGGCAGCGTGTTACCAATCGAGAAAGTTAAAGCTGCAATTTTAGACAACCTCGGTCCCCCTGAGAAGAAAAATTTAAACATCGGCTTTGTTCCAATAACTTGCGCGACTCCGATCATCATGGCTCAACCGATGGGCTTTTATGAGCGTTATGGATTAAACGCAAAGGTTATCAAAACTGCGGGATGGGCAGTGGCACGAGATAAGTCACTGAATGGTGAATACGATGCATCTCATATGCTGACACCGATGCCACTGGCAATGACTTTGGGGGCAGGTTCGTCAGCTGAGCCATATATTATGCCAGCAGTTGAAAATATTAATGGTCAGGCAATCGTTTTAGCTAACCAACACAAAGACAAGCGTGATCCAAAAATGTGGAAAGGATTCGTGTTTGGTGTCCCATTTGAATACTCAATGCATAATTTCTTGTTGCGGTATTACGTAGCTGAGTTCGGTTTGGACCCAGATAAAGATATCCAGATTCGGGTAGTGCCACCACCAGAGATGGTTGCCAATTTACGCGCTGGAAATCTCGATGGATATTTGTCTCCGGATCCATTTAATCAGCGGGCTGTTTGGGAAAAAATTGGCTTCCTTCATATTTTGACAAAAGACATTTGGGAGGGTCACCCATGTTGCGCTTTTGCATGTTCAGACAAATTTGCAAAAACGATGCCCAACACGTACGGCGCACTTCTTAAAGCGATTATTGATGCAACTCAGTATGCGTCCAAGGCCGAAAATAGGAAGGAAATTGCTGCGGCAATCAGTCCAAAGAATTACCTGAATCAACCAGTGCCAGTTGTTGAACAGGTTCTCACTGGTCGGTATGCGGATGGACTCGGGAATATTCTCACGATACCGGACCGCATTGATTTTGATCCATTCCCTTGGCACTCCATGGGCGTTTGGATTTTGACGCAAATGAAGCGCTGGGGATACATTGAAAATAATATCGATTATCACAAGGTGGCAGAGCAGGTCTATTTGGCATCTGACTGTTCCAAAGTTATGACAGACCTTGGCTACCCGTCTCCTGACAAGACGTACAAGCTGCATACGATCATGGGCAAAACGTTTAATCCGGCTGAGCCCGAAGCATACGTGGACTCATTTGCAATTAAGCGGGGATAACGCATGACTACCTTAAAATCACGTGCGCTGATGTTATCAGTGGCAATTCTTGTTTTCTTGCTGGGTATTTGGGAACTTTCAATTCCTACGCAAAAAGCAGCAGAAGAATTGACGGAGTATGAGATTTTGATGGGTAGTGCAACTCCGAAGGCGGGTGTTCCCCCACCTTCGGAAATTATTATCAAAGTTTATGAAGAACTTTCAAATCCATTTTATGAAGCAGGGCCTAACGATAAGGGTATTGGCATTCAAATTGGGTATTCGCTTTATCGTGTTTTGACCGGATTTGGGCTGGCTGCAATTCTAGCCATACCACTTGGTTTTGTTATCGGTATGTCACCACTGATGTACCGATCTCTAGACCCTTTTATTCAAATTCTTCGACCAATTTCACCGCTGGCATGGATGCCGTTGGCATTATTCGTTATCCAGGATAGTGAGGGGAGTGCAATTTTTGTGATCTTCATATGCTCTATTTGGCCGATGTTAATTAACACCGCCTTTGGCGTTTCAGGCGTTCGAAAAGATTGGGTCAACGTTGCCAAGACCCATGAACTTGGTGCTTGGAAGACTGCTTATTTGGTCATTTTGCCGGCAGCTGCGCCAACAATTGTGACGGGAATGCGAATTTCCATCGGGATAGCGTGGTTGGTAATCGTTGCGGCTGAAATGCTCGTCGGGGGTACTGGTATCGGGTATTACGTGTGGAATGAGTGGAACAATTTAGATTTAACGTCCGTAATTTTCTCGATATTGATGATCGGAGTTGTAGGAATGGCTCTTGATTCTGTATTCGGGATTCTACAATCCCGTGTTACCTACCAGGAGTAAGTAATGACTCAGTCATTTTTAAGTGTTGAGGGGCTAACTCAACGATATCCAAGTTCAGAGTTTGGAGAATTAACAGTCTTCGAAAATTTAGATCTTAAGATCGAAAAAGGGGAATTCGTTTCGATCACTGGCCACTCTGGGTGCGGTAAATCAACAATATTGAATGTTCTCGCTGGTCTGGATGAAGCGAACGAGGGTGTAGTAATTATGGAGGGCCGAGAGGTTTCTGGGCCCAGCCTGGATCGGGGGGTAGTGTTTCAAAATTACTCCTTACTTCCTTGGTTATCAGCTCTTCGAAATGTAACATTTGCGGTCGAGTCGAGGCATCCCGAATGGTCTGCCGATCAGGTCAAGGAGCATGCAAATTATTACCTCAACTTGGTCGGTTTGAATGATGGTGTCGAGCATCGAAAGCCATCTCAATTATCAGGAGGTATGCGGCAGCGAGTCTCCATCGCTCGCGCGTTTGCAACAGAGCCGAAGTTATTACTCTTGGATGAACCGTTCGGGGCTTTGGACGCATTAACTCGTGGGACTATTCAAGATGAATTACTCAAAATTTGGGCAGGCACAGGCCAGACCATTTTCATGATTACTCATGATGTCGATGAGGCGATCTACCTGTCTGATCGAATCTTGCTAATGAGTAATGGTCCTTACGCCAAAATTGCCGAGAGTGTCGAAATTGAAATCGATCGTCCGCGTTCTCGGGGCAGCATTGTCGAAGATGCTCTTTACTACGATATTCGAAATCATCTTGTTCAATTTCTGACATCTAGATCGAAGGAATTTAGTGGGCCGAGCTCTGAATCTGGCGGGCACCTTCCAAAAATGGTGCGTTTATCAGAGAACTCGATAATTAAAAAGAAAACAATGGCGCTTTAACAAGGAGATAGTTTTATGAATGCAATGGGCCACCTGTTACCAACGATGTCAAAAGACGAGGCGACCGCTCTAATATTGACATCAAAAAAGTATTTCAAACTTTCATGGGAAGAGATAGGAGAGAAAATTGGTATGTCGCCAGTTTGGACCCACTCAGCCTGTTTTGGAATGAACTCGATGCCTCGTGAAAAAGCTGAGGCGCTAGTGAAGGCATTGGATTTACCGGACTCTTGTATCGACGCGCTGGAGGAAAAGCCAACTAAAATTTGGGCGCAAGCCGTGCCGACTGATCCTGCAATTTATCGTTTGTACGAGATTGTTGGAGTATATGGGCCGACGATCAAAGATTTAGTTCAGGAGAAATTTGGTGACGGAATTATGTCAGCAATCGATTTTGAAATGTATATCGATAAGGTTGAAGATCCGAAGGGGGATCGAGTCAAAGTGACTATGTCAGGTAAATTCCTTGGTTATAAGAATTGGTAAATTCTTGGTCGAAACCTCGCGCAGGTAAAGTGCGAGGTAACTGCCGGTTTCTCTGAATTCATTCGCTGAGGTGCAAATTTCGACAAATCTAGTGTTTGATTGCTTGGCAATGTCTCACTTTTTTCAGGAGTGATTGGGATCCTAAATACGTGAAAATCTCCTTGCTTATGATACTTTCGGCACAAGAGCCGATGATTGTAGTCGACAGAATAAGAATGGCTATCTCTGGCGGGCCATTGTTTAAATTTTTGTCGTGAGCTTTTTAATTTAGTCGTTTGGTGCTGTGGTTCGTTGAGAGACAAACGCGCGTTCTTGTACAAAGTGGCCTGGCTCTCTGTTTGTTCCGTGTTTAAACGCCATATTCTCTAGTGTGCCCCGAAGTTCTTGATTGAATTTAATTGATCCGCAGACCATGACTCGATCACTTTCAGCCGACCATGGCGGCACACCTAGATCTGTATAAGCAATTCCGGAGGTGAGGCGATCAGTGATTCGACCCTCGGTTTTAAAAGGTTGTCGGGTCACCGTCGGGTAATACGTGATAGGGAGATCGGATAAGAGAGTTGCGTAGGCAAGTTCGTCGGTCGTTCGCACGGTGTGGGTAAGGATGACTTCGTCAAACTTTTCGAAAGTTGCAGGATCGCGAACGATTGACAAAAAGGGCGCCAGTCCCGTGCCTGTTGCTAAACACCACAGCCTTTTGGCGGCCAGTAAATTTTTGATTACTAGTGTCCCTGTGGGGCGGCCTCCGACTTCAATTTGTTGGCCCGGTTTAATGTCTTTGAGTCTGCGAGTTAGTGGTCCGTCTTGAACAATAATTGATAAAAATTCCAGGTAATCGGCGTCTGGCGGTGATGCAATCGAATAAGCGCGAAGAAGGTCGTCGTCTCCCATGCCAATCATTGTGAATTGACCAGCGAGAAATGAACGAACGTCTGAACTACGAGTGGTTTTGAAGCTGAATAAAAAATCCGAATAATGTGTCGTTTCGAGCACGGTTTCTAAATTCATGGGATCTCCTTATTCTTCAAAGTTATTTTAACTGGTGCAGGGGATTACTTGTTATTTCTGTGACAGTCTTCAGTTAAGTCACTTTTTAACTTGAGTGGAAGAGCTACTATTATAGATCAGTATTGAAGGATTCTTCAGTTTCACTCGACTTTTCAATTTACTAATTTTATCTGAGAGACCTTTTTAAATTTTGTAATCCACTCAGATGCTTATTTGCAATAATGCGATGACTATCATTCACACAGTTTAGCTTTTTTAGAGATCTAATGAAATCGTTGGGAGATGCTTAAATGCGATTTAAATTAGGGATTTTTCATGCAGATCAGCGCATACTCTTATCTCTTTGAGTCCACTAGATCACATCAGATAATCGGTGATGAAACGGTCTGAGCGTGCGATGCTTCAATTCTCTAGGTTACAGTTTTAAAGCTTAGCCGTGTGAAATAACATCAATTGCTCAAGTGGTATGCCTGCGGCGAGTTGTAATGCTTCTTCTATTATCGGATTTCATTAAACCGTCGTGTTCTCAATTTTGGTCAATTTCATTTGGATGTAAAAATTCAACCGTTTTATTTAAGTACAGTGAGCTATTCATGGATGAGAATGTAAGCCTAATGCTTGCAAACGAAGCGGGTTCGATTTCCCTTT
>Ga0209192_10001129_pt1 | contig 22433 bp, 23 predicted proteins | sample ArcticOcean_MG_C_11_FD_187433 | JGI IMG/M metagenome (GOLD analysis project Ga0209192, IMG submission 187433) | Marine microbial communities from western Arctic Ocean - ArcticOcean_MG_CB2_154 (SPAdes) (version 2) | ecosystem: Environmental > Aquatic > Marine > Oceanic | place: Arctic Ocean... | reverse complement strand
AGGAGCCAGTCTGCGAAGCTTCGCAACTATCCGTTATTTATTTATTGATGTAAAGATTCGGACTATATATCGAAAAGTTATGCGCAGATACGAGCCGTTGAAATGCACCACAACAGTCTACCCATGACTGCCTAAACCCTACTTTTTTCTAAATCCACCTCTAATGTAGGCCACTGGTTACTACTATTATTAGTGTGGGGCTGTAGAGGCCCCCAGGGGTGCTTTAGAAGGGCCGGCTTTGTTTAAAAGTTTCGTAGGCATACAGCTAAATTCATCTGAGTAGTGAGGGCTATACGAGGCCATTCATTAAGCGCTGAAGCCTTGAACGAATAAAAGAATTGCCGCTTTTGCCTCAAGATTTTTGGCAGTTTGCCGATTTAGATATAGAAGCGGCACAGGCTTGCCGGAATTCGGCGCTAGATGGCAATGAGTTGCCGCAGCGAACAAATGCCAAGCCGTCTTTAGCACTTAAAGTAAATCCAGATTCAGTAGAGGGAATGTTTTGACATTAATAGTCAATACCAATTCGGGTGCGATAAGAGCACAAAGTGCTCTAGCGACCTCCATGAAGGGGCTTCAAACCGCTATGGAAAGATTATCTTCTGGAAAGAAAATCAATTCAGCGGCGGACGACGCTGCTGGCTTTGCTATTGCAGAGCGTATGACCTCTCAAATTAAAGGCCTAGGTATGGCTGTGAAAAATATCAACGATGCCAAATCAATGCTAGATACGGTTGAAACAAGATACGTTGGCCAATCTAGTCTTTTGCAAAGAGCGCGAGAGTTAGCAGTGCAGGCAGGAAACGACACAAATTCACCAACAGATAAATCCTTTCTACAATCAGAAGCCCTGACCTTAGTTGCGGAGATTCAGCGCATTAGCTCTCAAACAACATTTAACGGTGAGGCAATTGCGAATACAAATACCTTCCAAATTGGTTCCGAAGCCGGCCAAACTATTGAGTCAACGAACATTAACTATTCCGGCTTTTCTGGGAGTATTGTTGGTGTAAGTAGTCAAAGCTACGCGGCAGGCGCAAGTATAATTGAGTTTGTAGGAAGATCTAGTACAGGACCATTTGTTCATGGAGATATGATAATTGTGGGGCTAGAAAACTCGCAAACTTTTTACCATATAAGCGCTCCTAGCTCTGTTGTGAACAATGCCGATGGAACTTGGACACAGACTATTACGCTTGACCAAAACCTTGCTTCTGATATCGACCCTTACTCAACAATCATTGCGGCAGTAGCTCAGTTCGATCATTCAGTCCCAGAAGGTCAAAATGGCTTCATTTTGGGTGGTCGAGGCAGTTTGATGAGGATGGACTTTGTCAATGATGCTGCCGGGGCGATCACCACTATAGATTCAGTACGCCACTTCATTTCAAGCTCCAGGGCATCTCTTGGAGCAACACAAAATCGGCTTGATTACACCGCCTCAAATCTGATGACAGTCAGCGATTTCACCACAGCGGCACGCTCAAGAATAGAAGATGCTGATTTTGCAGCAGAGAGCGCTAGACTGGCTAAGGAGCAAGTGCTGCAACAAACAGGTGTAGCAATGCTGTCGCAAGCAAACGCGTCGTCTCAATTAGCTATCTCGTTGATTAAGTAAGCTAGCGGGTCTTTATGACTTTAGTCTCCCCTAAGCCTTCCGTTCTGGGCTGATCTCTGCAAAACATCAATGAGTCCTCTGGCCACTAAAGCCTCCACAATGCACCCAACATCCTACCCATGACTCCCTTAACCCTACTTTTAAATCCACCCCTAACGTATACCACTGGTAACTACCATTATTAGTGTAGAGCTATAGAGGCCCCCGGTAGCTCTTAATCAATGGGGCGCTTTGGTTTAACTAAAGTTTACAGATGCATCCAGTAACGTAAGGCGCTTGTAATTCTTTAGCGTTCCAGACGGATGAAAATAATTGTAAGGTCTCCGGGGTGTACCTAAGCTGGTTTAGCGGTTCATTTGTCATAAGGGGAATGTTTTGGATATAGGATCTGGACTTAAAGCTTATATGGAAAAAGAAGGGCGTCCAGGAGGGCAGTTAGTCTTATTTGGGCGGACGGTGTCATTACCAGATTTTTTTCAGGAGCTTTTATTCAAACACGATATTCATCATATGATTACCGGGTTTGGTACTGATCTTGTTGGAGAATTAAAACTACTCTGCTGGGAGGTTGGTGCTGGAACACCTTGGTACTATCTAGAAAAGTACACTAAGTTTCCTCTGGTTTTCTTATTCAAGCCTCTCGTTGCGATGACAGCTTTCAAGTTGGGTCAAACTCAACATAGTTTATATGATTTGGAAGATGAGCTTTTAAGAAGCAAGACGTTACTAGAAATAGAGCACTATATTGAATTTGGTCAATTCTCGGCTGACTAACTAAGCCAATCTAATGTATATCACTGGTTACTACTATTATTAGTGTAGGGCTGTAGAGGCCCCCGGGGTGCTTTAGATGGGCCGGCTTTGTTTAAAAGTTTCTAAAGAAGTTTCTAAAACATATCTGGAGCTACATAAAAATGCCTATCAGAGGTACGTTTTATAAAGTACTTCTTGGCGGGTGGTCCTGCGTTCCGGCACCATTTACCTACTTTAAAGCTTCTAAAGCCTTTGAAATTGCACGTGTTTTTCAAAACATGCACAAGGGCGGTAGACAAAATGGTAGACACTTTCCAACCCAAGTACACCTACACCAAACGTGGTGTGTACTACTTCTCAAAGTCTGTACCCTCAGATTTAAGACATCATTATTTCAAAACTCGCATCATCCAAAGTCTCCTTTAGCAGGCAAGGGCACAAAAGCATCTACCGTTTTATCTACCGCTTTAGTTTAACCAAATGCGGGTCTTTTAAAGACCGCCGGGGGCATTTGTAGCTATACACTAATATTGGTAGTTACCATTGAGAGACATTAGAAAGTGGGGTGGGCGAACTGTTGGTTTTTTAAAGGTAAGAGTTAGACTGCTGGGTAGCAGTAGAGAGACACATTGGTGTTGGTTTTAGACTTTTCACCATGAGAGCTAGCTATTCATCAGAAGCGGTAGTTACAAACACGGGAGCATAGGCGCTATCTTTAGGAAAAGCCCTAGTTGATTGCTCAAGTAGGGCTAATCATTAGTAGTCAAATCGCTGTGATTTATTCTGGAATTATCACCGTATCTATTAGATGTACAACGCCGTTTGCTGCCATCAAATCAGTCGCTATGACTTTAGCACCAGCGATAGAAACGTGACCGTCTGTTACTACTACAGCATAGGTCCCGTTTAGCGTTTCGACTTTATCTGCAGTCAAGACGTCCGCAGCTTTAACTTTGCCTGCAACTACGTGAGCTTTCAAAACACCGGCCAAAGCTTCAGGGTCTGCTAACAGTCCATCCAAAACGCCTTCTGGTAGCTTAGCGAAAGCCTCATTTGTTGGCGCTAGAACTGTAAACGGGCCTTCGCCGGAAAGAACGTCAACCAATCCTGCAGCTTTTACCGCAGCGACAAGTGTAGACGTTGCTTCTGCAGCGACAGCTATATCAATAACGGTTCCCGGCATCATTTCACCTTCTTCGTGATGACCCGCAAATGCAACCGTAGTGAAGGCTAATGTGCTGCAAAACGCGATTGCTGTAATGAGTGTAAGTTTGAGTTTTTTCACGATCTATCTCCTTTTGATTGGACTTCATGTTAATCCCTGAAAGATGATGAATTCGTGGAGTAAATGTCTGCGTCGCGTTAGCAGATCTTTTTTCTCAGTTGGACAAGTATGTGAGCCGATATAGGGGCCTCATAGATAACTTCATCCTTATACATCCAAGATTTGAAGCTGCGGTATCTATTGCTCAATGGGGTTCGCTACTCCTTATAGACAGCACAATCGTGCAGCATGTTCTACGTATGGCTACAGACCTAGGCATACCTGTGTTAACGGTACATAAAAAAATAATTATTGCTGCACCTGCTAAAGCAACAATTGAACTTATGTTGGCTAGAGCATTTCGATATGTGCTCAAAGGTACCAGTAATATTAGATCCGTAAGGATGGATTGGACTACTAAGGGTGTGGAGAAGGAGGCTGTAGTTGTTACTTTGGAGAAAAGCTAGAGTTTGGACTGATGCAGTTGTGTGTGATGTTAAGCGAAGATTCAAAGTTGACAAGCTATGAAAATCTGGCCGGGTTCGACAAGGCTTTTACAGCCTATTTGAGACCTTAAAAACCCCTATCGAACAAGCTGCCCCTGAAATGGCTGCATGAGTCTCTGTGGGCGTCTACATAAGCGTTCACTCCTAACTTGGTTGTAAACTTTTAATGTACTGCGATGTTCATCGGATCGCCTGCGTTTGCTATGGTTAATGCACATCTCGTTCAGCAGTCATTTTTTCTATGAAGCATTTGATTCTAGCCACACTAATAATCCTCTCCTGTTCCATTACTTGGGCTGCTGACTTTGATAAAGGTTTGGCAGCTTATGGCGCTGGTGACTACGATACCGCCCTGGCTGAGTGGAAGCCTTTGGCTGAGCAGGGTTATGTCGACGCTCAACACAACCTTGGTGTGATCTACGCTCAAGTAATAGGAGACGCCAAAGAAGCTGTTAAATGGTATACGCTTGCTGCTGAGCAGGGCAATGCGGAGGCTCAGTACAACTTAGGTTTGATGTATGCCAAAGGCCAAGGAGTTATTCAAGACAATATCTACGCGCATATGTGGTGGAATATTGCGGAAGCTAATGGCTATGAAAGAGCCAAATACAACAATGACATCTTCGTAAAACGAATGTTGCCTGAAGACATTTCAAATGCTGGATATCTAACTTCGATATCTAACTTCGATATGTATTGAGAATAATTATAAAAATTGTTGGTTAAAGGATAAAATGCACCGCCGTTTTAATTTTGTTGGCTTTTGTAGTGCCAAGTGGGGTGAGACTTTTCGTGAACTGGTTGCAAGAAACGGTCTTTACTGTAATAACTTCTTGGGTGTTCCATTTGCCGGGAAGCAACAAGGGTCATACACGAACGGTAAGAAAGATTGTTTATCGGGGTAGTTTTCTTGTCCTTGCGCTGCACTTTGTAATTGCTGACACGGTGGAGTCAGTTTAGCCGCTTTTAAATAGCTGATTACATTATTAATGTGAACCTGTCATGTTTGGGATTTTGAATTTTTATATGATCTCCCTATGGAGAAACCAAAAAAGGAGTACTTGATGATTAATCTTGATTTGTCTGGCAAACGAGCTGTTGTTACAGGAGCGAGTTTAGGTATTGGTGCCGCAGTGGTTAAGACGCTTGCTGACCATGGCGCGGATGTGGTTTTTTGCGCACGCAATCAAGCAGCCATCGACCAATTAGTGTCTTACCAAAGCGGCGGCGGAACTATTCGTGGTCACGTGGCTGATATGGGTGATCAAGCATCTACAGATGCTTTCATACAAAATGTTGCTGCTGCTGGGAGTGTAGACATACTGATAAATAACGTTGGTGCTTCGCCGTCTAGAAATTTTTTGTATATGTCCGACGACGATTGGCGCGACCTTCATGAACTTAATTTGCTGTCTGCAGTACGTTGCACACGCGCGTTTTTGCCCGACATGCGGAAAAATAAATGGGGTCGAGTAGTAATGATCTCAAGTTCTGCAGGCAAGTACCCCAATGCAGCGTTAATCGATTATGGGACTACCAAAGCCGCCATGATTTCTCTGAGCAAGTCTTTAGCCCGTAAGTATGGTGCAGATGGCGTCTTAGTAAATGCCGTGTTGCCGGGCTTAATACATACTGCGATGTGGGAGCGCGCAGCGGGAGAAATTGCAGATGCGTCGGGTAAAACTGCTGATGAAGTGATTGCTAATAATGGCCGCGGAGTGCCAGTGGGGCGCTACGGAACTTCAGAAGAAGTTGCGGCACTCATTGTATTTTTAAGTTCAAAGGCCGCTTCATATGTGAATGGGACTGCTATAGAAGTAGACGGCGGGCAGGCCGGCCACATCTAGTAACTCAGCGTCAACACTTCGTGCGGTTTAAGATCCTGTAACCGAAGATTATGGGACCACCGATGGCGGTATTTTAGTCCATTTTCATTCGGCGGGTACCTTAGACCGACTGACTGCAGATTACGGCTTAGTCTCATTACTAGTCACTCTATTGCTACCCGTAGTTATAAATTAGTTATAAAAGTAGTTATCAACGTAGCTATAAACGTAGCAAAGCATAAATCCCATAGGTAACTAATAATGGGTTATGGCACGCCTTACTAATCCAAGGGCGATTGACCTTTTTTCGTCGAAAAAAAGGCTTGTAGCCTGGGCCAAGTTTCAACCATGACGCGCTGCGTTTTGGTGTTCGTCCAGGCATCACACACAAATAGCTAACGGCTAGTAATTTCTCCGATCTTTAATGAATTGTTCCAATGTCCACGAACCGACTAGTTAGATTTGGGTAGGGTTTCGTTGATTAAAGCGGGTCGGAATATCACTCAGTAACTTTCTTAACCTGGAAGCCTAGACGCGGAAAATGTACGGCTACTTCGCCTGCCCGCGGGTCCACTCGCTTTACAACCAGCTCTTCAATGGAGGCGACTAGCAGTTCTCCCTGGGTAGGTTGAAACCCATAGTCAATTGGCATCACCTCAACTGTGTCGCCTAAGGACAATTCCTCGCCAGCTATGGCTGTAACCTTTGCTTCGGCGGCGCAAACATTACTACGGGCAATTTCAACGGCAGTGTCACCGGTTATGGTCGCTGGATTGCCATGGCCAAATGCCGCCATTCGCTCCATCCACTGAGTAAGCGCTGGAAAACCTTGCAGGTCAGATTTTAGTACTTCGTTTTTGTACACAAACCAACAGCAATGATAAGTTGAAAAGTCGAGGATGTTTGGGTTGGCACCGCCAATAAAATTGGCCGCAGATAATTGATCTTCCAGGCGTTGCATATGCATTAGCCAATGCGCTAAAGCAACACTCAGATCGAGCCCTAATGCGGTGGACCCTTTACTGAAGTCCGCCCTGTCTGCCATAAAAGCTTCGGCGGTGGCCGGGTCACTGAACAGATCACTACTCGCCAGGGCCTTAGGCTGAAATGCTACAGCAACGCTGACCTTAAATAAAAATGTATCAATCCAATGAGAGGCTGCCCCTAGTGTGGCCATCTGTGAGGGAACATAAACCGAATTTTTTGCATAAAGACTATCGATCAAACGGCAGATAAGCGCGCTGTCACAATAGATATCTGCGCCAATCTGCAATACCGGTGTTTTTCTATAGCCGCCGGTTAACGTCATAAGATTTGGTTTCGGCATAATTACCGGTATGTCTACGGCATGATAGCTAAGTTGCTTGTAGCCTAATAAGCAACGAACTTTTTCTGAGAATGGCGAGGCGGCATATTGATGGAGAATGAGATCGTTCATGATTTTTTGCATGTTAATAAAAAATACATCCTATCAAGCAATGCCCCGCCAATACATCTACAACACCCAGGACTTAGCAAGAAATCACAAAGTTAATTAAAGGCTGTCGCCAGGCCTGTGCGCCGCGCTACTTATGCATCAGGACTATTTGAAGCATTGGTTAATGGGCTCTGTTTTCTAATACAGAAAGGCGCCGTAATTATATTTGTACAAACAGTCAGCTCACACGGTTGGGTAAGACAAAGTTGGAGGGCCACAATTCGGCGCGCCTGTGCTAAATGCAGAAGTTTTGTAAATGGCGACTACTCTTTGTAGATACTTTTGGTGTACATTCAGCTATCCAGTGGACAGTTAGGTTGTAGAATCAAAACATGACGCTCGCTGATTCTCATTTACCAAAGTAAAGAAAAATTACCGACTAGATCAAGGGAAATTAATGCGAGCCATATATAGTCTTTTGATCTCTTGTTTGCTGGCAGCTTGCGGTGGCGGTGGCAGCACCAACGCGGCTGTGCCCACACCAACATCCACACCTACTGCAGAGAACAGGGCGCCGGTAATCACTAGTTCCGGGGCTTTGGGAGCCATCGGAGGGACTAGTGCTTTGGGATCAATCAGCGCTACAGATGCCGACGCTGATACCCTCAGTTTTTCCATAGTCTCTGGCGACGATCAAGGGCTCTTCGCGCTCACTACTGACGGTGTCCTGTCATCGATGAAATAGGGGGGCGTGTGGTTGAAGCTCCCATGGCGGGCGCGTTTGTATTTGTTGATCTCAATGGTGATGGGGTCCACCAACCTAACTCCGGTGAACCGAGTTCGACGACTGATGAAGATGGCAGATGGTCTATTTCTAAGTTTGCGGATTTCGGTGGCTCTGTTGCCTCTGCCTCAAGATATCTTTCTCTCATTGTTACCGCCACTGACAGCGGTGAACAACCGGTTGACGAATGACGGCTACATACACTTGCCGGTAAGCGCCTTTTATGGCGAACAAAAAGAGAGTGAGTGGACCCTGCACATGGAGGATAATTTCGGTGGCGTTACCGGAACCTATGCCGATTGGGGCATAGAGATTATGTACAGGTAGCGCCTTAGCTGATTAGGGCGCGCTATTTGCGCCCCTAACTAATTGTTTAAACCCGTTGCTCAGTCATATTGCTCGCTTAGACATACGCACAATGAGGTTAAGTGTGCAAACTTAAGTGCCTTAGTTGCCGAGGAAGCAAGGGCCTTGATGCGTTGGGGTTGCCGATCTGACGAAAAAAATATGGTGCTGACAATGCCTGTCATCGCCGTTGAGAAAAGCCCTTTGGGCCAGCAAATACCCGGACCTGCGACCTTTTTTTAAGGGCATATTTATGGCGCTTGTCTGTTCTGGACTCTTCGCGCAGGCGCGCCAAACTAAACGCAAAGCTAGGGGCGGCGGCTTATTTGCTTTCAGTAGATTTGATGATTAGGCCGCAATGCAAAAACACGAACTGCGTGGCATGTTAGTTGCTTCCGCAAAACGCGCCTATAACGTATTATTTCCAATGCGCGGTGCGCTTTGCCACGTGGAACTATAGATAAAACAGCACAGGTACAGGTTATGAGTAAGTTTACGTTAAGTGTCAACGGTGAAGCGTTAGAAATTGATGTTGCCGCTGAAATGCCCTTACTGTGGGTGTTGCGAGACAAGTTCAAACTCACTGGCACCAAGTTTGGTTGCGGTATTGCGCAGTGTGGTGCGTGCACTGTACACATTGACGGTGTCGCTGTTCGCTCTTGTGTCCTGCCGATCTCAGCAGTTGTGGGGGCAGTGACGACCATTGAAGGCCTAGCCCAAGGCGATGAACTGCATCCGTTGCAGTCCGCATGGATAAATCACGATGTGCCGCAATGTGGCTACTGCCAAGCTGGGCAAATTATGAGCGCAGCAGCTTTATTATCGAATAACAGTGAGCCCTCAGATGAAGATATTGATCAAGCCCTGGCCGGCAACTATTGCCGCTGTGGCACATATATCAGAATTCGTAAGGCTGTGCACAGTGCCGCGTCTTTTTATAACGCAGAGAAGAGGAGCGGTTAAATGAACAGCAAAAAAATTAGTCGCCGGAGCTTATTTAAGATTACAGCCATTGCTGGTGGTGGTTTGGTGCTCAAACTGAGTTTGCCTGTTAGCGCTATGGAAGACGACGTTACAACTTTAGTGAAGTCGTCCGAACTCAATTTTTATGTACAAATTGCCTCAGATGGTCAGATCACCATCTATGCGCCAAACCCTGAGATGGGCCAAGGTATCAAAACCACTTTGCCCATGATTATTGCAGAGGAAATGGGCGCTAGTTGGGACGATGTTGAAGTAGTTCTTGCGCCGATTGACCCGGTTAAGTTCGGGTTGCAAGGCTCAGGCGGTTCTATGTCGGTTACTAGAAATTTTGACGCCATGCGCCGCATGGGAGCATCCGCGCGGGAAATGTTGATTGGTGCAGCATCTGAGTTAATGGAAGTTGAGAGGGGCGATCTTAAGGCTGAGGCAAGCCAAGTTATTCACGGCTCTGGTCGCAGCATGACTTTTGGCCAACTTGCCTCTGTAGCTGCCCAGCAACCCGTTCCAGTGCTAGAGCAGTTGTCGTTTAAAGATCCTCGTTCCTACTCAATCATTGGTACTTCTGTGGGTAGTGTGGACAATTTGGTCATTGCTACAGGTCAATCTAAGTTTGGTATTGATGTAGACGCACCTGGCATGAAGTTCGCCAGTTATACCCGCTGCCCTAGACCAGGCGGCAAGGCGGTCAGTTTTAATAAAGCTGAAATTAAGGCCCTTGCAGGTGTGATCGATGCATTTATTCTTCAGCCCGATGCAAGGTCAGGTAAAGCGTCCATGGCCTTTTTAGATGGCTTAGCAGCACTGCAAGGCGGCGTTGCTATTGTTGGTGAGGATACTTGGTCGGTATTTGCTGCTAAGGCCAAGCTGCAAGTCAAATGGGACGAAAGCCAAGCCTCTACAGATCAATGGTCAAAAATGGTCAGCGACGCGCGAGCAATTGCTGCAAAGGGTGGCGGCGAAGTTAAATTGGCAGGCCCGTCGGTGGTTGAAGCCCTGGCTGACAGCAGTAATCGAGTACTCGATGGGTTTTATGAATTTCCTTATGTCGCCCATGTCTGTATGGAGCCGATGAACTGCACTGTAGATTTCAAAAAGGCCGCTGTGGGCAAACCAGCTTCCATGGAAATTTGGTTAGGTAGTCAGTTTCCTAACCAAGTAAAAGAAATTGCTGAAAATATGCTGGGCGTTAAGCAAGAAAACGTCAAAGTGCATGGCCTGCGTATGGGCGGCGGCTTTGGTCGACGGGCGGTACACGACTTTGCAGCAGAGGCCATGGCGATATCTCATCAAAGCGGACTGCCGGTGAAACTTACATGGACCCGTACTGACGATATTCATAATGACTACTTCAGAGTTGGCGGGTTCGAAAATATGAAGGGGGCGGTAAGTCCAGACGGTAAGCTGGCGGCGTGGGACCAGCACTATATTGGCTTTGCAGACAAGGGTAAGCCGGTGATCGGCTCTGGTTTGCGTGGTAATGAATTGCCTATGGTAGCATTTGATAATGCCAGTATTAGACAAACAATGATGCCCGTGGCCACTGCCTGCGGTGCTTGGCGTGCGCCGGGGTCGAATACCAACGCATTTGTTGAGCAAAGTTTTATTCATGAGCTGGCCAATTTGGCCGAGCGCGACCACGTTGAATTTTTGACTGAACTCATGGGTTCACGACGCTGGATCAAAGAGGGAAATATTTCAGCTTTGAATACAGGGCGCGCTATTGATGTGATTAAACTTGCGGCGGCAAAAGCCGGGTGGGGTAGAACAATGCCAGAGGGTACTGGTCTTGGTTTGGCATTTTACTTCTGTCATGCGGCTCACGTTGCTGAAGTTGCCGAGGTCTCTGTTGACGCTGAGCGTAATTTCAATGTCAAAAGAGTCACCGTAGCAGTGGATGTTGGTCCCATTATCAATATGAGTGGTGCAATTAATCAGGTGCAGGGCTCAATTGTGGACGGGCTAAGCACCATGGCCTTGCAAGAGATCACCATGCAAAACGGTCGTATTGAGCAGGATAATTTCCACCAATACCCAGTTATGCGAATTGCCTCCACGCCGGAAATTGACGTGCACTTTATTCAAAGTGACAACAAGCCGACAGGGTTAGGTGAGCCTGCATTGCCGCCATTAGCGCCGGCTGTGACGAATGCAATTTTTGCGGCTACAGGTGATCGAATTCGATCTATGCCGCTAAGTCGCGCAGGTTACAAGCTGGTCTAAAGGGAGTTGCATGCTAGCTGGCCAAGTTTTGACAGCGGGCCTTTAGGATAGGACTGGGCGAACATGCTTAGGCTTTGCTGCGCAGAGCTAAGCGCTGCCATGTGCTAAAGCCTCACGAGTGTCTAGCCATTAAATAACATCGGCTATCCGCCTCAGGCGACTATGCCGCCCTCAGTCAAGGTTTGAATACGTTCTGCAGAAAACTTAAATTCGCGCAGAACCTCTGCCGTATGCTCGCCATGATCAGGGCTTGGGCGAGAGGGTGTTAAGCGTTCTCCGCCAAAGCGCGCGGGAGATTTTATAATGCGCATCTTGCCCATAATGGGATGATCTAACAGGCCAACTGTATCATTGGCCGCTAGCTGTTCTTGGGCCAGTACTTCGTCTTTATTTAGGCTTCTTGCACAGGGCACATCGGCAGCCTGCAGTTTTTGTAAAATTTCGTCTGTAGTGAATTGCAAATAAGCCTCGGCGACCAAGTCTTTAAATTCTTTGAGATTGGCGACCATTTTGTCAAAGGAATTGAAGCGCTCGTCCACTAGCAAGTGCTCCATACCCAAAGCAATTAGGCCCCTCATTTGCATTTCATCGGTGGCCGCAGACACAGTCACAGCACCGTCTTTTGTTGGCGATAACTCGTAGAGCAAGTCGATTAACAGCGGACCTGGTTCGTGGTCTGGGTCGAGTAAAGTATGGTTTTGAAAGCCGTCTGGAAAAACAAAGAACAAGCTAGCGTCCAGCATAGACAAATCAATATGCTGGCCTTGTCCGGTTTTCTCCCGAACATAGAGCGCGCAGGTGACTGCCTGACAAGCAGTGTAGGCGGTGATTTTGTCGCAAATTAAAGTGCGGAAAAAGGCCGGCTGGTCATTTTTGCCCTGAGTGGCGGTGAGACCCGCTTGGGCCTGAATGATGGGGTCGTATGCGGGCGCGCCGCCTAAAGGCCCTTCTTTACCAAAGCCCGATATCGCCGCATAAATTAGTTTCGGGTTCAGTGCGCGCAGAGACTCGCTGCCCAAATTCAACTTTTCCATAACCCCCGGGCGAAAGTTATGAATAAACACATCAACTTGCGGAACCATTTCGCGAATGAGCGATTGGCCGTCTTCATCTTTGAGGTTAATGCGAATGGACTGCTTGCCTCTATTACAGTTAGCAAACAAAGATGAAATTCCGCCTTTGTTGGCGCCAATATAGCGCATTGGGTCACCTACATTCATCGGCTCGACCTTAATGACTCGAGCGCCTTGCTCTGCCATCATCATTGCCGCGAAAGATGCGGTAATCATGGTTGAAAATTCTAGTACGGTAACACCTTCTAACGGTTTCAATTTATTCCCCTTGTGAAAATTTAGTGTTATGCAAGCTATAGGCTTAACGTCAGCAGTGTCTATGAATGATAGATCTGCTAGCGGTTATTCTTTTTCAACGAGTAGTTCTATCCTAGATCTCAATATGACACAAGCCTAAGCATGGGCGGGATAGAGTCGTGGTGTTAACGCCAAGTTAATTGCTGGCTTTGCACGCTGCAACGCTTTGGGTGGATCGGTCCGACCAGCCAGTGCTGGTAATGCAGCCAAAATTGCGCCATTTTATTTCTTGTCAGTTGAATTGGTTGGTTCAGGTGACTTGTCTGTAAATTTTTTTTGCTTTTTATTGCTGTGAAGAAGAACAGTCGAAATTTTGCAGAAGGTGTTAAATTACGCTATAAAAATAACAACGCTTTGGGGTTTCTTCATGCTTACTTATATATCAGCGCTGGCAGATGTCTTCGCTTCATCGGCGCTACTTGTCTCTATGGTTTTCCTCCTCAAAGAAGTGCGCTTGATGCGCGACTCGTTGCGCCATTCAGATTTTGTCAGTTCCGTGAATCGTAGCTCCGACAACATGCTGCGTATTACCGAAAACGACGGCTTGCTTGGAACTATTCACAAGGTCAGTGCTTATCGCTTTAAAGAAGTGCGCGACCCCGCAGAGTTGCGTGCAATTCTTGCTGAGATTCCACCCATGGAAAAAATCCGCTACTTCCATTTTCAACGTAATGCATGCCTGAATTGCGAGGTTTTCTTGGAGAGTGTTGAATCTGGCTTTATTGATGCGGCTCGTTTTGCCATGGCTTTCGGTTGGTCTAATGTAGATTTTGAAATTTGGACCGAGCTAGGTTTGGAAGCGGGGCCTAGGTCTTTGCAGCATTTTAAAAACGCCCTAGAGTCACAAAAGCTGGCGGTGCTTAAGGCCTCTCAAATGGATGATATCGTTAACCTGTCGAAGGCCCCAAACTCTGCTGTGCCCGTTGAATAGAGTGCTGGCAGGGACTTTGGCAATGCTGGCGAATAGGGGGTTTGAACCTGAATCTTACCGACGCATTAAAACGCCAAGATTTTTACTGGTTATAGGCTTAGGATGCACGTTGCCTAAATTTACTGTTAATCAATGAATTCACCCGCTCCTAGTCAAGCAAAGTCATCGTGGATCAAAACTGGGTGGATTACTGTTCTGCTCATTGCCATGGCCGCTGCGGTGGGTCAGGCATTTGGACGATTTGGCTATGGCGTACTGCTACCTGCAGTGCGCGATGATTTGGGCATTAGCAACACCCTAGCCGGCCTTGTTGGAGCAGCAAATGTAGGCGCTTACTTACTCGGTACGTTAATGGTGGCTTGGGCCACCAGCCGCTACCTACTGATCAGTGTCATGCGCATAGGTCTTGCATTGGCAACGTTCGGCTTACTGATAGCCAGCTTCGCCATTTCTCCGTGGACGCTCGCCGTGGGATTGTTTGTGGCCGGTATCGGTGGCGCGTTTCTTTGGATTCCTGCACCGGTTATTGCTGCAGATGCTTTACCGGCAAATCGACGCCCCCTGGCTGTGGGCTTGATGAGTTCTGGTATTGGTGTAGGCGTTATGTTCGTCAGCATTTTGAGCGGTGTGCTACGACCAATACAGGGCGATAGTGCTTGGTCTAGTGTCTATGAGATTCAGTTCTTTATTGGCTTGGTTGTGCTGGCGGCGGTACTGCTAGTGGTACGGCATCAACAAGCTAGACCCTCCGGAGGGGCGGGTTTAGGCGGTTTTACGGCGTTGCAACGGATGCCCGGATGGCTACCCCATATTATCGCCTATTCCACTTTTGGCTTTATGTATTTGCTTATTCTCGGATTTCTCACAACAAGGTTAGAGGACGACAGCATTTGGAGCTCTGTTGATGCCGCCTTCGCATTTACGCTGGTGGGTTTCACGATGATCTTGGGCGGCCCCGCATTCGTTACTATAGCTCAGCGCATAGGGGTTCGAATGGCCTTAGCTCTGGCTTTTGCGCTGTGGCCGATCTTTGTTGGGCTGATCCTTACCGGCTATGAAGTGCCCGTATTAGCAGCATGTATTGGTATTGGCTTTTTGTTTGGTGCAATACCCACGCTGATGACCCTCTATGTGGTGGAAAATACCACCAGCCAAGATTACGGCCCGAGTTTTGCTGCGGCCACTTTGGCCTTTGGTATCGCGCAAACCATCTCACCGCCCATTGGTGGTTTTATTGCAGACCTCACAGGTTCTTTTACCTATGTGTTTCTGCTTGCGGCGTGTATGAGTATTGTTGGTTTAGCCGCGGCATTGCGACTGCCGCGACACGACGTAAAATAGCCATTTGACGACTGGTAGATATAAACAATATTCTCAAGATTAATAATAAGAACAATGGCCTAGATGTCATCCAAGGCGTAAATAATGAAAATAAAATCCCTACTATTGATTACCCTAGTGTCTTTTTCTACGGGTGTATTTTCTCCAGGCACATTTGCCGATTATGATCAGCGCGCCCCGGTCTTTGCTGGCCATCATGCGGAAAATGAAATGTCGGCTAACGGCGCTAAAGCCAGGGCGGGTTATGACGCTTTTACCTCTGGCGATATGCACGCTTGGAAGAATACCCAGGCGGCAGATGTGAAGTGGACCGTTCAGGTAGGCTTGCCTTATGCGGCATCCTATATAGGTGCAGGCGTGGTGAATGAGGGTGTTTTTGGCCCTATTGGTAAAATGTGGCCTGACTTTAAAGTGCAGCCCATTCACTTTTATGAGTCTGGTGATACCGTGTTTGTGCCTATCAAAATGACTGCCGAGGGCTTAGAAACGGAGTTTATCCATAGGGTGACGATTAAGAATGGTAAGCACGCAAATTTTCAGCCGTTTGAAGATTCAGCTGCCATGAGAAAAGTAGCCTAGTAGAGGGGCCTCTGCTTTAGGCGTGGTGCACTTTTGAATCATCCCCCTCGCTGCATTTCACCCAGCTTTTCTTATACCTCTCTCACACCTTTCTTGGAACGTCTCTCTAGAATTCTTTTCCAGAATCCCCCAAAGACCGATAAAACGTAAATGGATATAAGCACGCTCCCACATGTCTTTGCGCGCTCCATATTGCTCATTTTGGCCTGCAAATTAGCGCTCACATTAGAGAGAGAATCCGGTAATCTTAATTGCAGTACGTGCTACCAGGATCCGCCCGCTATTTAGCTTAAACTGCTTTTCTTTATTCGCTAATCAGCAATCGCTAAAAAGTGGCGGAAAATAAACTTACAGTTGTTGTGTTGATTAGTGAGTGCCTGGAAAAATAGAATCTACATTCGAGAGGATTTGTCATGAAATTATTAACGAACGTATTGTTTGGGTTTGCAGTTGCACTTTTGGTTGGTTGCAGTCAGCCCGGCGAAGTAGACGCGGACAGCTCAAGCAGTGATCTTGCAACTCGCGCCGGTGCGCCATTGTTTGACAATATGGGCGTTTTCACCATGCCCATTACCACCGCAGATGCTGACGCTCAAAAGTATTTTAATCAAGGCATGGTGCTGGCCTTTGCTTTTAATCACGCTGAATCTATCCGCAGCTTCAAAGCCGCTCAGACACTGGATCCAAGTTGCGCCATGTGCTTTTGGGGTGAGGCGTTAGCCACCGGTCCAAATATTAATGTCACTAGTAAAGGTAAAGTGATTATGTCTGCCCAAGAGCGGCAGAACGCTTATGCTGCATTGCAGCAGGCTATTGCCCTTATAGGTGGCGTTAGTCAGCGCGAGCAAGCTTATATCAATGCTTTGTCAGCGCGGTACAACGGCGATGTGGACAGCCCTCGAGCACCCTTAGACCTTGCCTGGGCTAAGGCCATGGGGGAGTTGGCGGCGCAATATCCGCAAGATATGAACGCGGCTTCTATTTACGCTGAGGCGCTTATGAATACTATGCCTTGGAATTACTGGTCTGACGATGGCATTGCCAAGCCTGAAACGTCAGCTGTAATTGCCAGTCTTGAAAAAGTTATGGCCGCCGAACCAGATCATCCATTGGCCTTGCACTTGTATATTCATGCATTAGAGGCTTCTTCGGACCCAAGTCGCGCTGAAGCGGCCGCTGATCGGCTGACTAACTTGGTGCCTGGCGCTGGGCACCTGGTACATATGCCCTCGCACATTTTCTTTCGCATAGGTCGTTACAACGATGCTGCTCAGGCGAACTTGCGCGCAGCAGAAGTAGATGAAGCGTATATCGCCGCGTGTAATGCTCAGGGCTTTTATCCTGCGGCCTATTACCCCCATAACATTCATTTTCTTTGGTCAGCATCCACCATGCAGGGGCAGAGTGCGCTGAGCATTGACAGTGCGCGCCGTGTTGTAGAAAACGTGCGCGTTGAGCAGGTAAAGGCCTTTCCTACGATAGAATTTTTCCGCACTGTGCCGTTGTTGTCATTGGTACGCTTTGCAAAGTGGGATGAAATTCTTGCTGAGCCGCAGCCTCACGAAGAGTTTATGTTTGCGCGGTCGGTTTGGCATTATGCGCGTGGCGTCGCCTACGCTGCCAAAGGTCAGCCTGAGCAAGCCGCAGCAGAGCTGGCGTTGCTAGAGCCGTTAAAGGATGACGTATCTGTGCGCTTCTTAGATAGCCGTGATTATCCAGGTTCTGCCTTAGTCGGTATTGCTATTCATTTGCTGCATGGGGAAATGGCCTATCGCTCCGGGGAATTTGCTCAAGCTGCTGGTCACTTCGAACAGGCTGTCCTCGCTCAAGATCAACTGCCCTATACTGAACCACCCTTTTGGTACTACCCCACTAGGCAGTCCTTAGGTGCAGCTCTGGCGGCTGATGGCAAACATGCAGAAGCCGAGGCTGTGTTTAGAAAGGATTTGCAGCAATACCCGCACAATGGTTGGTCTATGTTTGGATTGGCACAAAGTCTGACTGCCCAGGGCAAGACTGAGGAGGCGGCCAAGGCGCAGATGCATTTTGAAGCTATCTGGCAATTTGCCGATGTGGAGCTGACGGCTTCAATTCTTTAAATCGTTAGCAACAAAGCCCACCATCAGGCTGCAATAAACTACTGAACGAAAAAGACCCGCTATCGCGGGTCTTTTTATTTACAGCTATTGGTCAACGAAAGCGCTGACGAAAACGTCAGCTTTGCGCTGTTTACGCGATTTATTTAGAAGCCCACATAGCTGACGAAGTCTTCGCTTTCTTCTCTGGCAGCGCGCACAGTATTTGCTGCAAAGTTGTCATCTGGGTAGCCCATAGCAATACAAGTCATGATGACTTGATCTTCAGGGATGCTGGCCACTTTGCGAACGATGTCTGAGCGCATGATGCCTTGCCCATTGACCACCGAGCCTAAACCCTTGTCCCAAGCAGCCAGTACAATGCCATAGCATAACGCGCCCAAGTCAAAGCGTGCCTCCGCTCCTGAATCCAGCGCTCTATCGTAAGTTAAGACCAGTGAAACCGGTGCATCGAACTGTCTGAAGCCACGCATTACCCAGTCTTGGCGCATGGCTTTGTCTTCACGCTCAATGCCCATGGCGGCGAATAACTGCTTCGCTATGGCTACCTGGCGGAAGCGGTGATCGCCTTCGTACTCGCCGTGAGATGGAATGTCTCGTTTAGCCTTACCTCCCTCACTCATTACTTTCATGTTTCTAGATCTAACTTCATCTAGCGCATCGCCAGTTAAAACGTGAACATGCCAAGGCTGGGTATTCATCGAAGAAGGCGCGCGTTTCGCGACGTTGATAATCTCCTGTATAAGCTCTTTGGGTATTGCGTCCTTTTTGTATCCGCGCACACTTTTACGGCTCATCACTAACTGCTCGAATTCCACTGCCTTGTCCTTTTTACTAATAGGTACTGATCACTACTACTACTACTAGGCGTTGGTAAGCTCGGCCCATGTCACTTCAACGCTGCCGGACTCCCCGGCAATAAACGCGGTCATTCCTGTAATGGTGACACTTAACGCCACTGTTCTCTTAATTAGCCCGGCCAATTCGCTGATCTGTTCCCACTGAAATTGGTAAACATTGGCCCCGCAGTTCTCGATTTCAGTTTTTGCCTGAGACCACCAAGCATTGGCTTTCGTATTAAAGCAGTAAACTTTGACTTGCTTAGCAATGGTGCTGGCTTTACGAATCCGCTCTGCACTCGGCTCGCCTACTTCAATCCACTTGAGGGTTATGCCGTCTAGACTGCGTTGCAATAAGTCTGGCTCTTCGGTGTTGCTGAGGCCAGTGGTGAACTCCAAGCCCTCACTCAAATTTAGGCAGTACGCGAGTAGGCGTACCATCATGCGCTCTAAGGTCTCGGATGGGTGCTGGGCAACAGTGAGGTTGAGGTTTTCGTAGCGACCTTCGTCAATATCAGATAAATCGATATCGAATTTGTAGATTGTTGGTTTAAGGGCCATAGTTTTTAATCCAAAGGTCAGCGCATCCTGAAGGTGGGCGATAGTCTACGCAGTTGCTTTGGATATAGCATGGGATTCCCGCAGGTGCACAGTGGGCACCTGATTGTTGAGTTCATCCCAACGGGGTATTTGCGCTGGTTGCCAAAGATATTCACTGCTAGAGTTTTGCCGATCCAACTAACCTACACGCCACAGGAGCTGCCTCATGGGTAAGATTTATTTGCTAATTTTCACCGGACTGTTTTTTGCAGGTTGCGCCGAATATTTACCAATTTCCGGCGGTCAAATGGAAGGTGTTGTCACGCCCGCTCCACAGCAGTGGGGTGCAGTGGCGGATGACAAAATAATTCAATTTGAGACCAATGCTGGTGAAGCCTATTCGGTTAACCTTTGGGTTGTTGAGGTTTCCGGTAGCTTGCATGTTTTTGCCGGCGATAACCGCGCGAACTGGGTTGAGGACATAGAGCAAAATGCCAATGTTCGGCTGCGTGCTGGCGATTCGATCTTCGAATTTGAGGCGCTCAGAGTGATTGATGCCCAAGAGTTTGAACTATTTGCACAAGCCTGGGAGACGAAGTACGGCAATCGACCCAGAAACGAAAATATTGCTGAAACATATCTTTATCGTCTGCGGCCGCAAGCTAATTAACTAGTCGTAGTTGCGTACCTTTCTGGCTGGCTAGCCGCCATCAAAAGCCGGGTGTCCGCGCTTTTGCAACAACGGCGCGCCTGGCCGATTAGCCGGGAATAGGGGCTTGCTGCTAGTTTAACCACTTAGGCCCTTGAAATTTGGCGGTCTTTTTTCGATAAATGCATTAATCGCCTCGTGGTGCTCGGGACTTTTGTAGCATTCCGCCAGTGCTGTGAGTTCGCGTTTTTGCACAAGCTTTATATCTGCCTCTGCCATATTTTGTGTAACCAACTCTTTGACTTTGCCTAGCGTGCTGGAGGGATTTTCGCCTATGCGTTTAGCCAGTTCAGTGGCTTTTGGTAAAAGCGATTCTTGGCTTTCTACCATTTCGTCTATTAGTCCTATGCGCTGTGCTTCCACTGCATCTATGGTCTCGCCGGTGAGCATCATGCGGTTGGCTAGACCGAACCCAGCGCGGGCCACCAAATAGTAAGAACTTGCCAGCTCCGGCACTACGCCCATTTTTACAAATCGTGCGCTGAACTTGGCTTCCGGTGCCGCCATAATAAAGTCGCAGGGCAGGATTTGCGTTAATCCCACGCCGACGGCTGCGCCGTTTACAGCAGCGATAATGGGTTTTGCGTTGCGCACCAGACCAACCCAATCTCTGGGCGCCTCGTTGTCAGTGGAGGCTTTGGATTTGGCTTGTTGCTGGAATAAGTCTTTGATGTCTGCCCCAGCACAAAAGCCTCGGCCAGCACCGGTAATGATAAATACGTCTACTTCTTCGCTGGCATTGCCTGCTTCTATGGCGTGCTGCATTTCTGCGCCCATTTTGTATGTCCAAGCATTAAGGCGCTCTGGGCGATTCATTGTGATTGTCATCACGCCGTCAGTCAGCGTGGTGAGAATTGTTTCGTAGTTAGTTGTGTTCATTCGCTTTCCCCATTTGCTATTTTTTCCCGCTGCGGGTGCAAGGCGCTTAACGACCGCCAGACTAAGATGTATCACTTTGCGAGCGGCTCTACAACTTCTAGGTAAGTCCTATGCCCAAGTGATTACGGGTGTTCAATATTCAGCAGTTCTGTCAGTCTGAGCGCTGCTAAAAGTGCAGTGGCGCACTTATTTTTTAAATGGGGGTTCAGCATGTCCGCGATCAATCAACAAAGGTACGTTTCTATAGCGACCAAAAAGCGTGATGGCAGCTGGGTGTGGACTCCGGTCTGGTTTGCCGCGTGCGGAGCCGAGGGCGCATTTTACGTGTTTTCCGCCGGTGCCGCCGGGAAGGTTAAACGCATACGCAATTACCAAGACATTCAAATAGCGCCCTGTACTGCTTCCGGCAAAATTTTGGGTCAGAGTGTCTTAGGCAAAGCTTGGCTTGAAGACGGTAGTGAACAAAGCCGTGATGCCTATGCCGCGTTGAAACTCAAGTATGGTTGGCAAATGGCGGTACTGGACTTGTTCAGTAAGCTCAGCGGCAATTTTAGTAAAAGGCAGTTGCTCGGGTTTTCGTTAACCGATGATTAGTCCTGAGTTTGCCCAAGGTTCAACCTCTGCCGATCGTTAGCGCAAATAGGCAGTGTCTATAGATATCGCCTATAGACAACGCCTATAGACAACGCCTATAGACGGCGCTTACAGACAGCGCTTACAGACAGCGCTTACAGACAGCGCTTACAGACAGCGCTTATAGATGGGCGACGCATTTAATTTCTATTTTCAATGCAGGGTCCACTAACGCAGAAACGCCAATCAGTGTTTGGCAAACTTCTGGCGGTTGTCCGTATGCAGATTCTCGGACGGCGAATACGCTGCCGACATTTTTCATGACTTCTTGCACATCTGTAACGAAATAGGTTTCGTCAACGATATTGCTCATGTTCGCGCCGAACTCAGCCAGTACGCTCTTGATGTTGCTGTAGGCCAGCGCGGTTTGTTCAGTGATGTCTGCGGGTGCTTTGCCATTATCGTCCATGCCAACCTGACCGGATAGGTAGAGTATGTTGCCTACCTGGACCGCTTGTGCCATGAGGGCCGCGTAGGGACCGTTGCGGAAACTCTTTTTATTTATCGTCATTCTAGATCCTCATTAAATTTTTCTTTTGCTGTTGTCCATTATTGCCTAGCAGCGGCTTTTATAGGGTTGAAAATGTCTACTCTTTAGCTCGCGCAGCTAAGCATGCAGACCTAACTGTGCATAACTAACTGTGCAAAGTTCCAGGTGTGTTGGATAAGAAACTTTTAGAAAATTGACTAAACAACCTAAAGTTTTTACAGGCACCTCCGATTAGTATTGTAAGCGGCAATTAATTGCCGGCTTTGGTAGCGACAGCGGGCTAAAGCCAAGCCACTGGTGGTATTTCGA
>Ga0209192_10001126_pt1 | contig 22451 bp, 19 predicted proteins | sample ArcticOcean_MG_C_11_FD_187433 | JGI IMG/M metagenome (GOLD analysis project Ga0209192, IMG submission 187433) | Marine microbial communities from western Arctic Ocean - ArcticOcean_MG_CB2_154 (SPAdes) (version 2) | ecosystem: Environmental > Aquatic > Marine > Oceanic | place: Arctic Ocean... | reverse complement strand
CAGACAAGGCTGACTTTGAATGAGTGGCGAGTCAGATGGCGGCAAAGGCTCACGGCCTAGACCCTACACTATATCGCTAGATGAGTACGCAGATAACTATGATAGGATATTTGGAAATGCCCCTAAAAAAAGGAAAGAGCCAAAAAGTAATCTCTCAGAATATAAGGACGGAGCGAGCCAGCGGAAAACCCCAAGCTCAAGCCGTGGCAATCGCAATGTCAAAGGCAAAGCGAGGTGGGAAACCGAAAGCTGGGAATAAGGCGACCTACGAATAATGCCAGAGATGCAGATACCAAAGAAGCTGAAGCCATTCTTAAAGCCATCTCGCGTGAAATGCGCTGTGGGAGGGCGAGGCTCAGGTAAGAGTATGACTATCGCTGATATGTGCCTTATGGACGCAATGACGAAAGGCACTAAGACTCTGTGCTTTCGAGAGTATCAGAACTCTATTGATGACTCAGTACATTCACTTCTAGCCAGCGAGATAGAGCGCTTAGGCTTGCAAGGCTTTGAAGTGCAGAAGTCACAGATCCTCTACAATGATGTTGCTGTTTTCAAGTTCAAGGGTATGGCTCGTGACCCAGAAGCCATAAAGGGCGCACACGGCTTTGATCGGTTTTGGATAGAGGAAGCCCAAACTATCTCCTTTAACTCCCTCAAGGCGCTCATGCCAACGCTCAGGACGGAGGGTTCGGAAGTCTGGTTTAGCGCCAACCCTCGCAGTTCTGCCGATCCATTCAGTCAACGATTCATCAAGCCTTACGAGAAGCATTTACTGCGTGATGGGTACTACGAAGATGATGACCATTGCATCGTAATGATTAACATAGAGGACAACACATTAGCTCCTGATGTCTTGATCCGTGAGATGGAGGGCGACAAAGAGCGTATGAGTCCTGCGCTGTTTGATCATATATGGCGAGGCCATCATCTTGATGATTTAGAAGACAGCATCATTGAAAGTAGTTGGTTCGACGCTGCCATAGGAGCGCATAGCAAGCTAGGGTTTGCTGGTACTGGCGCAATCATTGCTTCACACGACCCCTCAGACGAGGGTGGCGACTCAAAAGGCTATTGCAAACGTCACGGGTCGGTTGTGCTGGATGTCTGCGAAAAGATCACAGGCGATGCCAATGAGGGGATGGATTGGGCTTTAGCAAAGGCCCGTGAGGATAGAGCTGATTGGTTTGTCTGGGACTGTGACGGTCTAGGCATCTCTCTCAAGCGGCAGGTAGACCAAGAGCTTGAGTCCACTAACATACAGAAGCACCAGTTCCGTGGGTCTGAAACGCCTGATGATGCGACTGTTCCGTACTCTGGCAAGGACTCAAAGACTAACAGAGACACGTTTCTCAACAAACGCGCACAGTATTGGTGGAAGTTACGGGATAGGTTCTACGCAACGTACCGAGCTGTAGAGAAGGGTGAATACATAAATCCTGAAGAGCTTATCTCGCTTTCACCGGATATTGAGCATTTAGATCAGCTTCGCAGCGAAGTTTGCAGAATACCCCTAAAGCGTGGAAACAATGGTAAAATCCAGATTATGTCTAAACTAGATCTAGCGAAACAGGGCATTCCTTCACCGAATATGGGCGATGCTTTAATGATGGCGATGTTTTCTCCAAAACAGAATATTGCTCAAGGCAAGAAAATTAACTTTAAGGGCTGGGGCTAATGGCTACTTACGACAACGGAACTGAAGAGAAAGAAGAGTCTGCTGAATATACCGAGATGGATCTGTCTTACAAAGATAAGTATGACGATCAAGCGGACATTCTGAACTTATTGTCTTCGTGCCAAGAAGCCGATCACGATATGCGTGAACAGGCAAGAGAGGCCCATTTGTTCGTTTCTAAGAGAGATGGGCAGTGGGAGGCGTATTGGTACGAGGCAAATCAGAACAAGCCGCGCTACACGTTTGATCAGGTGGGAGTCATTGTCTCTCAGATCTCAAGCGAGATAGAGCGCAGCGACTTTGACATCAGGGTTACTCCTGCGGGCGGTGATGCCACTAAGGACATAGCCGCAACTTACGATGGACTTATCCGCAACATAGAGAATGTATCTAATGCTCCGCAAGTATTTGCACAAGCTGCTACGGGAATGGTCACCTCTGGATTTGATGCGTGGCGTGTCTGTCAAAAGTATGTAGATGACAATTCCTTTGATCAAGACATAATGATTGAAAAGATAGCCAACCCAATAGATCGGGTATGGTTTGACTCTGCCGCTGAGAAGCAAGACAAGTCAGATTCTCGCTATGCTTTCATCTTGCATCCAATGGCCCTAGACGAATACAAGTCCCGATGGCCTGAAGGTTCTGAGCAATCAGTCTCGGATGACCGTGATGGTGATGCTTACTATGACAAGGCAGAAACAGTTGTTGTGGGTGAGTTCTTATATCTTGAGTCAGAAGACCGTGAGCTGGTAATGATGTCTAACGGGCAGACTCACGAAGTAGATGATGACTTTGAAAAGGTTGTAGATGACCTAGCTTTAATTGGCGTGACAGAGATCAGGCGCAGGACTCGCAAGAAGCATAAGGTATGCTCGCGCTACTTTGACGCTGAAGATTGGCTAGAGGAAAAGAAGGAGACTGTCTTCAACCGAATCCCAGTGATTCCTGTGTACGGCAACTTTAAGATCTTTGAGAACAAATCAATTTGGTACGGTGTGGTTGAGAAGCTGCTAGACCCTCAAAGGCTTTTGAACTACTCACTTAGCCGAGAGTTAGAGGAAGGCGCACTTGCACCACGAGCAAAGTATTGGATGACAATGACTCAGGCTGCTGGGCATGAGAACGAAATAGCCACTCTGAACACGAACTCAGATCCGGTACAGTTCTACAACGTAGACCCTGAAAGCCCGCAAGTCCCGCAGCAGCAGGGCGGCGCAATGATTAACCCTGCCCTGAGAACGATGTCTCAAGCTATGCAGGGAATGATTCAGGCCACCGCTGGTCTCTACGCATCCAGTATGGGTGACAATCCAAACGCGCAATCAGGCGTGGCTGTTAGAGCTTTACAGAACAAGGGCGATAATGGCACTTACGGCTATACTCGTTCAATGGAGATCGCTATATCGGCTACAGGCCGTTTGATTAAGGATGCCATACCAGAGGTGTACAACACTATCCGAACGGTTCGCATCTTGCGTGAAGACGAGTCTTACGATCTCACAGATCTAAACCAGCAGGTCATAGACAACGCAACGGGTGAGGTCGTTACTGTAAACGACTTATCTGTTGGCACTTACGATGTCACAGCTAAGGCTGGCCCTAGCTTTGCGAATCGCCAAGAAGAGACCATTGAAGCCATCACATCACTAGCACAGGTAGATCCTACGCTAATGCAGATTGCAGGTGATCTTCTGGTTCAGAACATCTCAACACCTGCGGCTAGTCAGATTGCTGAGCGTAAGCGGGCGCAGATGATGCAGCAGGGCTTGATCCCGCAGTCTCAGATGACTGAAGAGGAACTGGCTGAGATTCAACAGCAAATGTTAATGGCTCAACAAGGCCAACAACAGCCTGATCCTAATATGGTTATTGCTCAAGCTGAGCAAATGAAAGCTCAGGCCGAGATGATGCGAGCGCAGATAGAGCAAGCCAAGCTCCAAAACGAGCAGATGAAGTTACAGATCGAGGCTCAGAAGCTCCAGAACCAAATGGCTGGCGATCAGGTAGATAATCAGATTGATGCGTTCCGCGCAGAGACTGACCGTATGGACGTACAGGTTAAGGCTGAACAGGCTGGCGCTAAAGTCAATATGGACGAGATCTCAGCGTTTGGTAAGCAGTTAGATAACACGCAGAAAATGATGGAGATTGAAGACGAGCGGATGCGTAAGGCTCAGCTTAGTATGCTTCCTCCTGAAGCCTTAATGAGGATTGCTAACGGTGGCTAAGAGTAATCAACAACTTGCACAGGAAATGTCGGACGCTTTAGGCTATGACCGATTTGCGTATAAGAACCGCACGAAGTTAGCTTCTCGCGTTCAGTCAATGCGGCCTGTCAGGAATACGATTAGATCTAGCCTAACCCAATTGACCAACGATGCTATTGACTCTAGTGGTGCTGGCGGTGGATACCTCACAGGGCTTAGAAACCTCGCTGACAGCTTAGATTTTGCCGTTGATGCCGTCCCATTGATTGGTGACGCAGTTGGCGTACAAGACACGATGGAGGCTTATAACCGTGGCGATATGGTTGACACTGGCGTTAATGCCTTAGCAGCGGCGCTTGGCGTAGTTCCTGTTCTCGGTGATGTCGCTGGCAAAGGCGTAAAGAAAGTTGTGTCTAGCTTGCGCGATATTGGCGGTGACATCCCTGTTGTTAGCAAGCAAACCTCACTGATGAAAAGGCCAAATGACTTTGCAGGTGTTAATGAAATGCAAGTCAAATACTCTGAGCCTGAATTGTCTCAAGTTCCTATTGCCAGAGCTGAAGACTTAATAGATCGCGCATATATGACAGGAATTACTGACACGAGCCGTAGCGGCTTAGAGACAGTAGAAACGATTAATGGTGTTCCAATAAATGCCAAAATGCGTGGCGGGGCTTATTGGGGCTATCAAGAAGAGCAAATGAAAAAGGGGCAAGCGTTTGCTTCTGCAAAAGGAGCCATATCAGGTCAATTAAACAGAGCCAATCTTGCTCAAAAAGCAAGTGACCGAGAAGGCGTTATTTTTATTCCTCACGGAATGGTTGGCCCTAGTCCAGACTTTGCCACAATGTCCACTGAAGTAGCTGTACCATACGCAAGGCAAGTTCTAAGCTCGTCTGATAAAGCGTTAGTAGATAAACAAATTCGAGAGGGCAAAAAGAAAAAAGACGGAACATTTACAGCAGGAATACCGGATTGGATGGGAATTGATGAAGCTACCCCAGAATATTTAGCCAGCATAGGCGGCAAGCGCAAGATGGTCTTAAACGCTTTAGACGATTACCGTACAGCAGGAGCCTTGGACTTATCTCAGGTGCGCTCTATAGTGACTGACCCAGATCAATTTGATCAACCGTGGGGATCAGTAAACGCTTTCTATGAGCTAGACCCTAGAACTTATATGGGCAAATCAAGAATTCAAGGCGTAAGCTCTCACCCATCATACCCTGCGGCGTTGGGCGGGATACCAATAGGAGCTGCTCGTAGACCCTTTAACATTACAGAGTTAGATGTAAATATGGGAACAGCGCGAGCAGGTGAAAAAAACTTCTTAGACGAAATGGCTAGGCGCAGAGCGTTAGCTCAAGATGATTTGGCAAGAGAACAAATTATTGGAGACAAAGAAAAAATAGGAAAAGCTAGTTCTACTCTTAGAGGTTATGACTTCCAAGACGGCAAAGCTGGCTCCTCTATTCAAGGTGCGTTAAAAGCTGGGGGGCAAGGGCGTATTACTAGGGATATGGTAGATGACTTGATTCGTCGAGATCTGATCTTGCCTTAATGATTCTATCTTGCAGCTCTCCAGAAATACCCTCTATATCAAGATGAGCTTGTAAGGTGTCAATATCCCAGCTATCAAGATCATTTATAATTATATCCATCCAGAAATCGTAGTCTTGCATAGGATTCTCCGTAAGTTAAAAAGGATTATAGCACAAATTTGTTTGCATCATTATAGCTAATTTACCAATAAGTGTTGATTAATTAGCAAATATGGTATTATCGAAGACAGGAACACGGCCTTTTCCGTGGCATTTACCTTTAAGGGCAACATTATGAGCGAGCTGCAACCAGCAGAAGATTACGTTATTGAAAGTGATGACGTAGTAGAAGTTGAAGATTCTGAACTAGAGGTAGTTGAGGATTCCGAATCAGCACCGGAGACTGAGGATGCTCAGGATAATCCTACGAAGTTTAGTGACGAACAGCAAAAGATATTCGATGAGGCTGTAGGGAAGAAAGTATTTAAGCTCCGAGAGAAAGAGCGAGAAGCTGAAGCCCTGAAGAAACGGCTTGAAGAATTAGAGGCTAGAGTCCCTAAACAGCAAAGGCCACAGGTTCCACAGGCTCCTGACCCGTTTGCAATTTCTGACGAGGAATACAGACGGCAATTACAGCTAAGGGATCAGGCCGTAGCAAATGCGGCTGCGTATGATCAGCAGCAACGGTACTTGCAAGAGCAGCAACAAAAGTTGCAGCAGGAGCAAGCACAAAAGCAGCACGAAGAGTTCAACACTAAGGTTGAGTCTTATTCAGCACGAGCAGTAAAGCTGGGTATGACACCAGAAGAGTTACAATTAGCGGGGAATACCGTACAGACTTATGGGATCAGTGACGAACACGCTCGTTATTTGATAGATAAGGAAGACGGCCCATTAGTGACTAACTATCTGTCTAAGAACCCGCTGGAACTGGAGAAGTTAAGTAGTATGACTCCAGAGCAAGGCGCGGTCTACTTGGCTACCGCAGTGTCTCAGAAGGCTGCCGCTCTTAAACCGAAGGTAAACAGTACGCCCGACCCGTTACAGACTCCTCACGGATCTGGAACAAGCCCTAAACCTAAAGGGCCAGTTGGCGCGACATTTGAATAGGAAAAGGTAAAATGGCTAATAGCTTACAAAGTAACATTACCCGCAAAGTAGCGCGGGTCTTCTTGGATGCCTTTGAGGCATCTCGTGTAGTAACTAAAACGGTTAATACTCAGCTCTTAAACGGCAAGTTTAACCCTTCAAGTGGTAATAAGGTCGATTTCAAGCGTCCTCATGACTACAACACCATCCGAACGGCTGCTGGTGACATTAGCGGCTCAGCTAAGTCAGACATCATTGCTGGTAAAGCAACTGGTACTGTTCAGAACTACTTCACCGCAGCGACTGAGTGGAGCAACCTTGAGGAAGCAATCGAGCTGGATCAGTTAGATCAGATCCTTGAGCCTATGGCTCGCCGCATAGTAACTGACCTTGAGTTAGACCTTGGCGCATTTATGCGTAAAAACACAGGTCTTAACTACGGCGCTCGTGGTACTGCTGTAGATGCTTGGGGTGATGTAGCTGGTGCAGGAGCTATGATGGACGCTGCTGGTGTGCCAATGGCAGACGAGAAGTATTACCTGATGAACCCATTCACGACTACTGCGCTTTCATCAGCTCAGAACGGTTTGAATGCTTCCGACGGCCTTGTCCGCACAGCTTGGGAGAAAGCTCAGATATCTAGCAACTTCGGCGGCATGAGAGCTTTGACATCTAACGCTTTAAGTAGCTATACGTCAGGCTCGACTACTGACCGCTCAGGCGATCTGAAAGTAGCTCCTGATGCTACTTATCTGACAGCTAAAGATAGTATGCAGCAGACTATGGTCATTGAGACTTTAGGCGCAGGTACTATTGTAGCTGGCGATCAGATCCAGATAGCAAATGTAAATAAGCTGAACATCGCTACTCGCGAAGTAATGCTTGATGCAACTGGCGCTGCTGTACCGTGGACAGGAACTGTACTTGAGACAGTAACTATCGCAGGTAATGAGGCCACGGTTATCGTATCTGGTGCTGCTATCTACGAAGCTAACGGTCAGTACAACACTGTTGATGCTGCTCCTGCTGCTGGCGCTGTTGTTACCATCCTTGGTGCTGCTGGAGCAATCTACCAGCCTAACTTGTTCTACACTCAACAAGCGTTTGGTCTTGGTACTGTCAAGCTACCTAAGCTCTACTCAACTGACACTATTGCTACTACTAGCGATGGTATGTCTATCCGAGTATCTAAGTACGCAGACGGTGACGCGAATACGCAAAAGATTCGTTTCGATCTCTTGCCAGCATACGCCGTATTCCAACCCAACTTTGCGGGTCAGGGGTACGGAACGTAGATAAGACGGGGGGCTTCGGCCCCCTTTCTTCTTATTATGGCTACTCCAAATAAGAGTGCTACTTATGAATAACGGTCTCTACGCAAATATCCACAAAAAGAAAAAACGTATCAAAGCTCAAAAAGCTGCTGGGAAAACTCCAGAGCGGATGCGTAAGGTTGGATCTAAAGGCGCTCCAACTGGGGCGGCGTTCAAGCAATCAGCTAAGACTGCTAAAGCAACTTACGAATAGAGGTTTATAATGGCTAAAGGCGTACAGCACTTTACATCCTCTGGCAAGCCGTATAATGGGAAAACTCATAAAATGGCTGACGGAACAGTTCACACTGGATCAGCTCACACGAGCGCAAGTGTTCGGGTATTCCACAAAGGAGAACTGCCCAAAAAACCTTCAAAGAGTACATACGAATAATGGCTACTGTCGCTCAGGTCGCAAACTCGGCTTTACAGAGAATATTGGTGCAAGCATCCGAGGCTCCATTGGAACCTGACGAGTACCAAGAGTTTATATTCTCAATGAATAATTACATGACTCAGCTAGATGCTCAAGGCATTAGCTTGGGTTACACAGAGGTCGCTAACTTGGCAGACACTGTGACGATCCCTACAGGGGCGCTGAGGGGTTTAATTGCCAATATGGCAATAGAGGTATCTCCTGACTATGGAGGTGTAGTAACAGAGGCTCTGGCCCTTGCTGCGCGTCAAGGAATGCAAACAATGCGGCTGATCGGGCAAAGAATGCAACGCTCGCATTTGCCTTCTACCCTGCCCATAGGATCTGGTAACGAGGATGAGTCCTTTGGTCTTGCGGGGCATTTTTACCCAGACCAAGAAGCAACCATTCTTGCGGAAAGCACAGGCGCGATTGGCCTAGAGGTGAATACAGATGGATAGATCACAAGGCCGTAAGATCAGTGACTTTGTTACCAAAAGTACCGTTGAGGCTGGCGGCTACTTAGATTACATAGTCAATGGTAGTAATTTTAAAATCTCTTATACCAATTTTGTTTCTGGGCTGGGAGTGACAGGCACTATAGTGCAAGAAGGCGCTGTAACAGGGACTCCGGTTTTAGATGTTAATGGCACGGTCAATAACATTAGAAACATAGAAAATGGGTCAGGGGTCAATGCAAACGTCTCTTCTGAGAATGGTATTGTTTTATCTCATAACTTCACTGCTAATGCTGATGGTTTACCGATTCTGTTAAACGCCACGGCAGCGTCTCCAACGATTGCGAGCATTGTTGCTGGTTCAGGCATTAGTGTAACGGCGGTTAATACTAACGGCATTCAGATAACTTCTATTGCTGATGCGATAAACGCTCAAGTTTCTATGCACAGCAATTCAACCGCTACAACTATTTCTACAACAAGCACTCCCGTCAAAGTAGCAGGGACATTTGTTTCAGGATCTGCCTCTAGCTTTACGGTAGATACTACAGGCAAGCTGACCTATACAGGATTAACGACTACGACAGTTCGTTTAACGGCCTCTGTGACTTTGGATGTAGTAGGAACAAATCAAGATTTGACTGTTCATTTAGCAAAAAATGGCACTGTAATTTCTGCTGCTAAAATATCCAGAATAGTTTCTGCATCCAACACGGCAAACGTGGGAGTGTTTTATAACGTCTCCGTGGCTACCTCTGATTATCTTGAAGTTTTTGTTTCCAATGCTACGACCACAGGGGACATCACCGTAACGGACTGCTTGTTCGGAGTATCTTAGATGCCAGTTACCCAACTGCCAATAGCGAATGGATTCTATGTTAGTGACTCCCTGCCGATCTCAGCGCAGGAATGCACTAACTGGTATCCTAACATCGCTCAAGGGCCAGCACTCTCTCAAGAAACCCTGTTTGGCACTGATGGCTTAGAAGAACTAGCAAACGTCAACTTAATACAAGACCAAAACCGTGGCGCTCACGAAATGGCTGGCAAGCCGTACTTCGTCAATGGTGATCGTCTTTATAGATTAGATCAATCTATAGTGAATACTGTTGCTACTTATTCTCTTACTTTTATTGGTGACATTGAGGGTAGCATTAGAGTATCAATGGCTGACAATGGTACTCAGTTAATGATTCTAGTCCCTAGCGGCAAGGGTTATATCTACAATCATGTTACAGATTCTTTTCAAGAAATCACCGATTCTGACTTCACTGCAAATGGCGCTCCTCAGTTTGTAGTGTTTATTGATGGCTACTTCTTGGTGACCACAAACACTAAGAAGTTTATAGTAAGCTCCATTAATAACGGCCTGAGCTATAACGCTCTTGACTTCGGTACAGCCGAGTCAGACCCTGATGACATCGTGGCCCCTGTGGTTTATAAGAACCAATTATTTATCTCTGGCGGTCAGACTTTTGAAGCATTCCAGAACATTGGCGGTGCAGACTTTCCCTTTCAAAGAACTGGTCTTTTCCTGCAAAAAGGATGCTTTGCTCCTTACTCACTGATTAACGCGCAAGACACTTTTATGTGGATCGGTGGCGGCGAGAACGAGTCACCTGCTATCTGGGCCTTGAACGGAAACTCTACCGTCAAAATATCTACCACGGCGATAGACTCTATCCTCAGCGGATTAACCGACTCTCAAATATCTGACGCTTATGCTTGGGCCTATGCTCAAAAGGGCGCTTACTTCATTGGCTTTAGTCTGCCTTCTACTACACTGGTTTACGACACCACCTCTCAAAGATGGCACGAAAGGAAGTCCATCATAGAGAACGATGAGGGCGCTTTCAGGGTGTCTGCGATTGTTAAGGCGTATGGTCAAGTATTGTGCGGGGATACCGTAGACGGGCGCATAGGGCGCTTAGATCCCGATGTGTACACTGAGTACAATCAAACCATTATCCGAAGAATTGCTACGCAGCCATTTCAGAATATGATGCAGTCTCTTTTCTTCCCTAGCTTAGAATTGACTGTTGAATCTGGCGTTGGTAATACGGATGCTCCTGATCCTCAGATCGTGCTAGAGCGCAGCTTAGACGGTAAGACTTGGCAAGATCCTAGACCAAGAGGCATTGGCAAGCAAGGTGAGTATAGCCGCCGAGCTATCTGGCGCAAGAACGGACGCGCAGCTCGCTTTGAGATATTTAGGTTTACTCTGTCTGATGCAGTAAAACCTGTAATAATACAGCTCACAGCTAACATGATTGGTGGTGATAAGTGACAGGGCCAAGACTTAACGCAGCTCAGCCTATTGTAGACCCCAATGGCACAATGGCGCAGCCGTTTAGACAATTTACTCAAGATGCTAGTCTTAGTATTCCCATAGTGGGCGTAGGCTCTCCAGAGGGCGTGATAGAGGCTAGGCAGTACAGTTTGTACATTAACTCTACTGGATCTACTGGATCTATTGAATATCGCAAGATGCAGCCATCTATTGGAGCAGATACTTCAAAAGGCTGGATTGCGGTTTAAATATGTTAAAATCAACGAAATTATATAGGCAGGTTTGATATGGCAGCACAAGCAATAGCAGCAGGAGTAGGTGCGGTAGCAAGTCTTGCGGGTAGCTATATGGATGCTAAGAGCAAAAAGAAGGCTTTGGAACAATCTGCCAAGCAACGCACTGAAGACATTGGCTTGATTAAGCAGTATGGAGAGCGAGCTATTCAAAGCATAACTCCTGCTTATCAAAATGCTCAGGCTACCCGTCAACAGGGCATGAATCAGAATCTTGGTCTTGCTGGGTCTACCTTTCAACCTAGAATGCAAGCAATGCAGTCTGGCGACTATATGGCTCAACAAGCCATTCTTGCTGGTCTAATGGGGCAACGCAATGCCATCTTAGGTGACACAATTAACTATGGCGCATTACAAGCTCAAAGCGTACCTGTTGATTATTCAGCCTTAACAGGCTTGACAAGCCCTCAAGGATTAGACTTTACCGGAATTGAAGTCCCTGATTATTCAGCTATGGCTAACACTACAGCGCGAGATGAGTGGACTGACGGAAGCGCCAGTAGTTATCTAGCGGCTAACCCAGATGTTCTCTCTGATTACAACGCAAAGAGAGAACAGCTTATGGCTGGCGGTGACCCTCAGTTTAATACTAAAGAAGGTTATGCAAGGTGGCACTACGATAATTACGGCAAAGCAGAAGGCCGTCCATTAAGTCCTACTGCTGCAACTGCTACTTCAGGCGATGCCGCACAAGAAGTCTTCACCTCAGAGCAGGTTAGCAAAGCCCTCAATGCAGATCTTGGTGAACTTAATCAATTTGGAGAGCCTAGATAATGGCACTAGATTATTTAAATGGATTGCCGACCGCATCTCCCTATACTGTCGAGACGGTTGATAAAGTCAAAGATTTGCTAAATGCAGGTCAAGTTGATGTTAGCGAAGTGGCTATGTACTTTAATGTGCCAAAGGCGCTTGTTGTCCAGAGTCTTACTAACCTGCCTCCTGATTTAGTTACTTCTAATAGCTTAACTGCGGAGCAAGCGGACGCTGTTGAAAAACTGGTACGAACTGGAGTAATGAGCGCGCCTGAAGTTTCTGAATATTTCAGTACGCCTCCTGAAGTAGTTGAGCGCCATTTAACCGAAGTCCGTGGTTACAATCCTTCTCAGTTAGCCGAAGCGCAAATGGGATTGCCTGTAACTCAGTTTGAAGAAGAGCCTGAGCCTGAGATTAATGTAGATCCTGAGCCTGAGTTACCAATACCTCCTCCGGTTACTCCAACTCCAACTCCAACTCCTACTCCAACTCCTACGCCTACTCCTACTCCTACGCCTGTGCCTACTCCTACTCCTGCGCCTACCCCAACGCCTACCCCAGCAGCTACTCCGCTGCCTGTGCCGACTATGGCAACGACTCAGTACGCCACGGGAAGTGAAATACCTACTGGCTTGCGCGGCTCAGAGATGGCTCTTAAAGGTGGTGCTGCTGGCGCGATAGATATGCTAGATATGCTCAACCGATCAAGCCGCCAAGAACTCGCTAATCAGTATAGCTTGGGTCTTCAGCAAGCAGGGGCAGCTTCTGATACAGCCGCTGGTTATATGCAGCCCTACGCAGATGCTGGCACTAACGCCTTACAACAACAGCAAGCCTTGTCTGGTGCTTTAGGCCAAGAAGCGTTTGATGCAGCTTACCAAGAGTCTCCACAGATCGCGTTCTTACGAGAACAAGGTATGCGAGCAAACCTAGCTGGTGCTGGCGCTACTGGCGGCTTAGGTGGCGGCAACGTACAAAAAGAATTGCAAAGATTTGGACAAGGCTTAGCATCTCAAGGATTGCAGAACCAAATATCTAATCTAAGTGGACTGACTACATCTGGTCAGAATGCTGCGGGAACACTGGCTAACATTAGAACTGGCTTTGGTACTCAGCAATTAGCTGGACAACAAGCGCTAGGTAATCAACTTGTTGCTCAAAATTCTACTTATGGATTGCCAGCAGTACAACAGATTGGAAATCTTGGCCTTAACCTTGCATCTGGCAGGACTGTCGCTGGTCAAAATTTGGCTGACCAATATGGGGCTGCATCTGCTGCAATGGGTAACATCTATAGTGGGCAGGGGCGTGACGCTGCAAACTTGATTGGTTCTCAACAAAATACAATAATGGGTCTTGTTAATTCAGGCGCGATCAATGAAGCGCAAGCTCAAGAGGCTTACGGCACTGCAATGGCAAATCAGCAGTCTGGTATTGGCTCAGCTCTAGCAGGGGTTCAGAATGTTCCTCTAGCTACTACTAACTACGCACAAGGGGTCGGTAACGCTTTCCAAGCGGCTGGGGCTGGGTACGATATGTTTTCTCCTCAATCTAATCAAACTCAGGCAAGCGGCTATGGTACTAATATGAATATTGGTAGCTATTTCCCGCAAGGTTATTTTAATCAAAGTAACCGACAACAAAATGCATTAGGCGGCGGCTATGGGCCAAACACCAATCTTACGGGGATGACAGGATAATGGCTGATATCGGAAGAGCATTGGCGGGGTTAGGGGCTGCGTTTAAAAACGAGGTTCCTCAGTTTCAGCAGCAGATGCGTCAAGAAGATCTTTATCAAATGAAGCTAGAAGATCGTGATCGAGCTTTAGATGACAGAATGATGGCTCAAGAAGAAAAGCGAAAAGAAACTTTATTCCGAGACACTGCTGTTGCTAAACAATATTTAGAGGAGGGAGATTTAGACTCTATCTCTGACCTGTTCCGTGATCGCGTCAATCTATTAGAGAGAAATGGTGTAAATACTCGAAACTCTCAATCTATTTTACAATTAGCAGACCAAGCCAGAGCTGGTAATCAAGATGCAATGGGTGCGCTAACAAGCGAAATAAACCAGACTTACTCAACTGGTCAGTTATTTGGCGTTATACCTAAGCCGCCGAAACCAGATTACACAACAGTAGCTAGAGATGCTGTAGTTCTTAATGCAGATGGTAGTGTTAGGTATGACAACACAGCTCCTGTTGCTGCAAAAGATCGGCGCACTTTTGAGGATGGTAGAGGGATTAGGCGCTATGAAGATACAGGTCTTCCGGTATTTGGAAGCGCCTCTACAAGCGGCGGCTCTGATCGTGCTACACCTGCTCCTGATTCAACTATTTCTCCAATGATTGCTCGTCCCGCTAGTCAAGTGGAAACAATAGATCCCTATGCTAATTTAAATCCATTAGATGCTAGAGCTTTAAGGCAAGAAGATGATGATGCAGAAGAAGAAAGAAAACGGAAACAAAAGCAATTTCAATTTGAAGAAGCGGCAGAAAGAAGGTTAGTAACCTCTGAAACTGAGGATGAAGAAAACAAAATAAGGCAAGGCCGCACAGCATTTATGATACTAAATGAATTAAAAAATAATCCAGAAGGGCTTAGTGGTGCTGTTGGTGGATTTTCTAGCAGGATGCCGTCCTTTAGTGATGAAACAATAGATTTTGAAGCAAAGTATAAATATGTAAAAGATTTGCTGACTTTGGACAATTTGAGTCTTATGAAAGGCGTTTTAACTGATAGAGATATTGAGCTATTAGCAAATGCAGCTTCAGGTCTTCAGTTAAGAATGAGTGAAGATGCGTTTAATCAGCAACTTGATACTCTTATCCAAGAATTTGGAGCTACCTTAACTAAGGCTGGTATTGATATTAGCGAAATCTCTAGGCCAACAGTGCAATCCTATAGAAGTGACCCAAGCATAGGAAGTAAACTTTCTGCCTTTGATCAGATAGTTAATACTAACCAGACTGACGATGAGGCAATAGCCAACAATCTTTTTGACAAATAGGATTTGATATGTCATCTGAAGAAATAATTCAAATTCTACAATCTGTTGTAGATGAAGGGAAAGAAGATCGTCTTAATGAAAATGGAAGATTTCAGCTTGATGCTGCTCGTCGTGTAGGTTTAATTAAAGATAACCGAAACATTATAAGAAGGACGTTTGATCCTCAAAGAGAAGATATTGGAGAGTTCCCTGCGTCTTTAAGATTGTCCTCAGATCCAACAATGGCTCTTGAACAAATCAGAGATATGGCTGTAGATAAAAGGATGCCTTTATTTTCAGAATATGCTGACGCTGTTCTTGAAACAGACAAATATGGCAATGCAATAATTGCTTCTCCAAGCACTGGAAACCGATCTTATATTAATACTCCCTCTTTTACGCTACAAGATATACCAAGAGTTATTAGCGGCACAATGGATGTTGTGGAAGAAGTTGCTCCGTATCTTTCAGGTGCTGTTGCGACTAAAGTAGCCAAGCCTGTTGTTCAGACCTTGGTTGAAGGCGGGGTCGGTTTCGGATCTGAAGCAGTAAATCAAGCGGGTCTGGCAATGAGAGGGGAAGAGACTGATTTAACCAGATTGGTTACTACTCCAGCGTTGGCAATGGCTGGCGATATTGCTGGACGCACTATTTTTAAGATTGGAGCGAATGTTTATAATAGGTTCGCAAAAAAATCTGCCGCTCCAGCCGCTATTATGAATAAGGATGGAGAATTTACTAAAGAAGCTATTGCTGAAATGGGGACTACTCCTGCAAAAATAGATGAAGCGGTAATAGATGACTTAATAGATGCAGCTCCCAAAGCTACGCCAACTGAGGCTCAAGCTATAGCAGCTAGACTTGCAGAAAAACAAACGCAAGGCAAAATGACTGAAAGGCAGCTAAAGCGTTATAATATTTTAGTAAGAGCTGGATTAAAACCAACAAAAGCTCAAGTCAGCCGAAGCGCAGATGATTTCCAAGCTCAAAGCGAATTATCTAAAACTACTACCGGAACGAGAGAAGCGCTAGAAGAACAAGAAGCAATTCTAACCGAGTCTTTTAATAATAGAATATTAAAGATGGAGGGTGATTTGTCTCAGTCTGGGGCGGCAGTTTCTGAAGCAGTTGTTAATCGTGGTATAGCTTTAGATAATGAAGTAACGCAAATATACAAAGAAATTGATGCTCAGCTTCCAAATTCTCCAGTAATTTCTTTGGATGGCTTCCTTGGCGCTTTAAGAAGATTGATGCCAGAAGATCAATTAACAGGCGGTGTAGTCAAGCCTATTTTAGCTTTTGCAGAATCTATGGGCGCTGGAAAGAATAAATTAATTACAGCTAGAGATGCTGAGAAAATCAGGCAATACATTGTCCAGCTTCAAGGAGCTAACTTAAACGGTCAAGGCCAGAGAGTTGTGCGCCAACTAAAACAAGCTCTTGATAACAATGTCACTAAGTCAGCAGGTCAAGATTTTTATGAACGAGCTAGAAAAGCAAAGACTGAATTCCATAAAGGTTTAAGCACAGAAGCTAGAGATAAGTTTGACCTTAATCAAAATAGTTTAGTTGGCGATATATTCTCAAACACAATAAACCCTGACGATGTATTTAAGAAAGTTGTCTTAGGCACAAAGTGGAAAGCTAAAGATCTACTAGAATTAAAATCATATTTGCTAGATGGTTCTGCTGATCAAATTAAAATTGGAACAAAAGCGTGGAATAATTTACGCAGAGACACTTTAAATTTTATTAAAGAAAAAGTATTTATTGGCCCAGAAGACTCTATGGGCTATGCCACAATGAGCAAAACTGCTTTAAAATCAGTTTTAGACAGAATTGATAGAAAAACATTAGAGGTTTTATTTAGTAAACCTGAAATGGAATTTTTAGATCTTATGGTCAAAGTTTCTAAAATTAGAGAACCTGTAAGATTTACTGGGGGAGGTTTAGGGCCATCAGCTCAAGCAATTAAATTTGCCGTGGATAGAATAGAAAATATTCCAATACTTGGCGCTGGCTTTAAAAGCATTCGACTAAACAGAGAAACAGGCAAGATGGTTAATGCAGCCCCTAGATTAGAGGAAAATGTAAGAAAGATACAGTCAGATCGACTTCCATTAACGCCACGGCCTAGACAGGCAGCGGCTAGAGGGATCGGTTCCGCAACAGCGACACAAATAGGTGAAGAATAATGGCTAGATTTGGCAGCTTAGACACACAATACTTTGATGCCGCTGGCGACCCGCTGGTAGCAGGTAAGATCTATTTTTATGAGAGTGGCACTACTACTCTCAAAACTACCTTCGCTGACATCAATCAATCTATTCCCAACACCAACCCTGTTATTCTTACTGCGGCAGGTCGCCAGCCAAACATCTTTTTTGAGGGTGTGGCTAAGGCTGTATTGACTAATTCATCTGATGTTCAAATAGTCTCAAGAGACCCAGTGGGTGAAACTACCACGAACTTCGGTGATGCGTGGATATCTACTAGGATCTACGGCGCAAATGACGTTGTAATCGGATCTGACGGCGTTTACTACAGATCACTGTTAGCGGGCAATCAAAACCATAACCCAACGTCTACTACTGGATATTGGGTGCTACTGTACTCTGTTGAGTGGAGTTCTGGCATAACTTATAAAGTTGGTGCTGTAGTTACTTACGAAGGTAATACTTATCAATCTTTACAGAATTCAAACCTAAATCAGAATCCTGCTAGTGTCACTGCCTACTGGACACCTTTGGCGTTTGCTTGGCTGGCAACTAGAACCTATGCCATAGGAGAGAACGCAGTCGGTACAGATGGCGTTCTCTATACCTCATTACAGAACGCTAATATAGGCAATGTTCCTGCAAGCTCTGCGGCTTATTGGGTAGGCACAAGTGCGGCTGCGGCTGCTAGTGCTACTGCTTCGGCTGCAAGTGCGGCTGCGGCTTTGGTTAGCGAGAATGCGTCAGCGGCCTCAGAATCAGCGGCAGCTACAAGCGCCACCAATAGTGGAGCTTCGGCTACCGCCAGTGCTGCAAGTGCTTCAGCCAGTGCCACAAGTGCCGCAGCATCTGATACTGCTAGAATAGCTGCTCAAGCTGCCAAAGTTGCTGCGGAATTAGCTGAGACAAATTCCGAAACAGCCGAGACAAATTCTGCCGCATCTGCTTCTGCCAGTGCTACAAGTGCCGCTGCATCTTTAGTTTCTCAAAACGCTGCTGCGGGAAGTGCTACGGCTGCTGCTGCAAGTGCGTCAGCCGCAGGTGGATCTTCTGGGACAGCAACGACAAAAGCTGCTGAGGCTGCGGCCAGTGCTGCTGCTGCGTTGGTTTCGGAAAATGCTGCAAGTGCTAGTGCCTCTACCGCATCTACCCAAGCTGGGATAGCAACAACGAAAGCTGGTGAATCTGCTACCAGTGCAATAGCTAGTGCTTCGTCAGCTACGGCTTCGGCAAACTCGGCAACGGCAGCGGCGGGATCAGCAACAACTGCGGCTGCGACTCTAGTCGATTTTGAAGAATTGTATCTAGGAGCAAAATCAACAGCTCCCACAGTGGACAACCAAGGCAACGCTTTAGTGGTAGGTGCTTTGTACTTCAATACTGTTAGCAACACGATGTTTGTCTATTCAGGATCATCTTGGGCAGCAGCAGGAAGCGCAGTTAACGGGACAGCAGAGCGTCAGGAGTACACAGCTACTTCAGGCCAGACAACTTTCGCTGCGACTTATGACGTAGGTTTTGTTGATGTCTATCTAAATGGATCAAGGCTTGTTCCTACTACCGACTTCACTGCGAGTAACGGGGCGCAGGTAGTTTTAACCACAGGCGCTACCACAGGCGATAACGTAGGAATAATTGCTTACGGCGCTTTTAGCGTAGCTGATGTTTATACACAAGCGCAATCTAACGCTCGTTTCTTACAGATAGCGAATAACTTATCTGACTTAGCTTCAGCTCCTACTGCTCTTACAAACCTTGGCCTGACCGCCACGGCCGCCGAGTTAAACTACACAGACGGTGTTACGTCTAACATTCAGACCCAACTTGATGCAGCGGGTGTAGGTTCTGTTACCTCAGTTGGAGGAACAGGATCAGTTAGCGGATTAACCCTGACAGGCACAGTAACAAGCTCAGGAAACTTAACGCTTGGCGGTACGCTTGATGATATTAATTTGGCTAGTGGAGTCACAGGAACGCTACCTGTAGCGAATGGTGGCACAGGTGCAGCCACTCTTACTGCCAACAATGTCTTACTGGGCAACGGCACATCTGCGCCACTAGCGGTAGCGCCAAGCACATCAGGAAACGTCTTAACATCCAATGGAACAACTTGGCAATCAACTACTCCTGCGGGTGGTGGTGGTTGGGAATTAATAACCACAGTATCAGGTACAAATTCTTTAACATTTTTATTAAGTAATGTTTTAAGTGATTCTTATTATGACTACATAGTAGAAGGAAATTTAGATGTAGCAAACGGAGTCTACCCTAACCCGATAGGTTTTGAATTTCAAAAAAGTGGCGGGACGTATCAAACTAGTGACTATGCAACATATTTCTGGGGAAGCGAGCGAACAGGAACATCTATAGACACCGGAACAGGGTCTACCAATTACTACAATCTATCTGGCACATATTTAACTCCCAACCCAATATATTTAAGAATACATATTGCTCGCCCTCAAACTGCTAGTGGCGGTAATGCTTTTATATACGTTCAATCAGAAGTTAATGCGCTATACAGCACCCCCGCATTAGCAATTATTAATAACGGAGGAGTTAGTGTCGCAGCGGACTATACTGGTTTGCGAATAAAAGATTATAGAAGCGGCCCTGCTACATTTACAGGCTCAATCCGTGTTTGGGGAAGAAAAACATCATGAGTATAATTAAACCTTTATACAATGCTACAGCAAACGGCAATGTCGAGTTCACAGAAGCCGAATACGCAGAATATGAGGCAAGTTTGCCGCAAGTAGAAACTTCGTATCAAGAACATTTAGAAAGAGCAGCTAGAGTAGAACGTGACGCTAAACTATCTGCTACAGATTGGACTGCATCCACAGACGTTACTATGACTGCCGAGATGACTGCGTACAGACAAGCCTTACGAGATGTTCCCGCTCAATCGGGATTTCCTAATACAATAGATTGGCCAGAGGTATAACGATGAGCAATTCAAGAGACATAGCCGATAGCGCGGCAACTATAAATTTTATAGACACCGTTACCTCTAATGTCCAGACGCAACTGAACACAGCGACAGCGGCTATTGCTACGAATACTTCAGCGATTAGCAATATCTCTGTGACTAACGGTTCATTGACCAAGACCTTCACAAACGGCGAGGTTGCATCAATCTCACTGACCAGTAATGTTCTTGTGCCTAATGTGTCTGTGACTAAAGAAGTACCGCAGTCAGGAGCGACCAATAACACTTGGGATGTTAATTCTACTACAGAGAATTACACGCGATTGGATAGTGCTGCTGCGACTACGTTGGATTGGGTTAGTTCTTTAGTTGGAGCTAGTTATTCAAATAAGTCTTTTAGTTTTGCCTCTCAAGAAAATGCCCCACAAGCCTTTGCGTTTAATAACACAGGCACAAAACTTTTCGTGGTTGGTACGCAAAATTCTGAGGTCTTCCAATATAGTCTCTCAACAGCCTTTGATGTTTCAAGTGCTAGCTATGACAGCGTAAACAAAAATGTTTATCCTCAAGAACCTGCACCTCAAGGATTAGCCTTCAGCGCAGATGGCTTAAAATTCTTCGTGGTAGGTACAACTAATGACACCGTTTACGAATATACTTGTTCAGTTGCTTTTGATTTAAGTTCTACAGTTGCTTATTCGGGTAATTCTTTTAGCGTAGCAAGCCAAGAGCCAATACCTTACGCGCTAACTTTCAGTACTGACGGAACACGTTTTTATGTATTAGGCAACACGTATAGCACTCTTTTTGAATACACTTGCTCAGTCGGTTTTGATCTATCTAGCACAGTTGCTTATTCGGGCAATTCGTTTAGTGTTGCAAGCCAAGAAGGAAACCCGACAGGCGTATTTTTTAATACTAGCGGAACACAATTTTACATTGTTGGTATTAATGCGGATACAGTTTTTATGTATACCTGCTCAACTGCTTTTGATTTAAGTTCTACAGTTGCTTATTCAGGAACTTCGTTTAGCGTAGCAAGTCAAGAAGGCACTTTAAGCGATGTACTTCTAAGCGTAGATGAAACAAAACTTTTTGTTGTTGGAACAGCAACCGATAGCGCATACCAATATACTTTAGGTAGGAATTTAGCACTCGGCACAGGCTCATTCGCTTCAGCAGACGTAGGCAAGACCATCGAAGCTAACTCAGGTGTGTTTGTCTTAACAGCCACAGACGGTAGCTATGTACAAACTACAGCGCCTACATCATACGCTCAGGTCGCTTCAGGCTCTTGGAGTATGTACGGTGTTGTCTATAACACTGTTGATGGGGATTTGGAGCTTAGTAGTGTTGCTGAGGGATACAGCATATCTTCTGCAAGTTACGACTCAAAAAGTTTTACGACTACCTCTCAAGAAACTGCGCCTTATTTTTGCAAATTTGATACAAGCGGCTTGTCAATGTACGTTGGCGGTATTACTTCTGACACAGTTTTTCAATATACGTTAACAACAGCGTTTGACATATCAACCGCAACCTATGCTTCTATTAGTAAAAGTTTATCAGCCCAAAGCGTTACTCGGCTACAGGACATTGCATTCAAAACTGATGGGACAAAAATGTATGTTTTGGATGACGGCGCTAACGTCATTTATCAATATAGTTTAAGCACTGCTTGGAATGTTTCAACCGCTACTTACGATAGCGTTAGTTTTAGTCGCGGCGCTGTTGAATGGCTTGGACTTCAGTTTAGCCCTGACGGTAGCACACTTTTTCTTTTAAACTTAACTGATGACACTGTTTATGATTATGCACTATCTACTGCTTGGGATGTTTCAACCGCGTCGTCTGTTACAAGTTTTGTAATTACTCAAGAATCTACGCCACTCGCACTTGGGTTCAATGCTGATGGAACAAAAATGTTTATTGCAGGAACAGCAAACGATACTGTGTATCAATATTCTCTTGCGTCGGCTTGGAGTTTATCTGGAGCAGCATATGACTCAATTAGCTTCAGTGTTGCCGCACAAGCTACCACTCCTTCCGATATAACATTCAATAATGATGGAACTAAGATGTATATTGTTGATATTGCGTCAGATAAAATTTATCAATACTCAACAAGCTCTGTTTCAGCACCGTCAGGCTACCAACCAGTACACACCACAGCCTCAACAGACACTACCTACTGGACAGACATCAACTCAATGACGGCAGACCAAGCTGCGGGTAGCGGCAATGTCTACTACTGCATCTCCACAGACGACC
>Ga0209192_10001118_pt1 | contig 22607 bp, 22 predicted proteins | sample ArcticOcean_MG_C_11_FD_187433 | JGI IMG/M metagenome (GOLD analysis project Ga0209192, IMG submission 187433) | Marine microbial communities from western Arctic Ocean - ArcticOcean_MG_CB2_154 (SPAdes) (version 2) | ecosystem: Environmental > Aquatic > Marine > Oceanic | place: Arctic Ocean... | reverse complement strand
AAAAAAAAGTATGCAGACAAATAAATTATAGAAATTCAGGATTTGCTGCATTATGCTTTAAACTGGAATTTCGTATATTTCTGAAAAAAAAGTGGTTGCACTTTTCAAGAATTGGACATTTTCAGAATGTCCTTTTTTGCTATATACGAAACACTTTTTTATTTTGTGTTTTTTCTGACAACTATATAATTTGAAAGAAGGACTTAAAGAATCAATGAATTTGATTTCATTAAATTGTGGGATTTATAAAAAGTGGGAACTTCTTATAAATTATTATTATTCGTCAATATCTTCAATATGTTCATCTTGTTCTTGGGTAGGTGTATCTTCCGAATCTAACGCGATAATGGTATTAGATACACGTTTGTGTATATTCTGTTGTTGCATAAAGTATAAACACGTGTCTGGTAAATTGGCAACACCGTTCATAATAGAATTATATGTACAGCTTGTTACAAATGTTTCAGGATTACTGTCGTATTTAATACTGTACCACCAATAAGGTGGGATACTCACAGTGTAACCAGCATTAACATCAAATTCTAAAAACCGAAGTTTCTCCATTTCATGTAAATACTTGCGTTGTGGTTTCCACATATTCACGGGTGACCAGAATTCATATAAGTCGTAATCTTTATTTTGGTATAGATATTTAGTGCTCTTCCATGGAGTCATTTTTATGGTAATTTTTCCAGTAATGACGGTTAATAATACACGTTCATTTTTATGATATCGTAAAGGCGTACATGTATTCTTGGAACCAACTAATATATCGTATTGTGTGTTCACGGTGAATGATGGTTTAAAAAAATCATCGTTGGTTTGGAATGTTTTTAATAAACCGGATTCGTCAATAGTAGTATGATTATTTTCTGTAAAATAGGAAGACTTAGTATCAGTTGTCATAAGTGTTTCTGCACTACGGAATGGCATAACTGTGAAATCAACATTGGGTTCATCGGCATAATAGTCGCGGACATCTTTAACATTTACGTCATATGAGTCGAGTCTATCTAAATGTTCATGATCTAATTCCTCAAAGAATTCAGGATGAATGGATTTGTAAAAAAATAACACAGGTTGTTTGATGTTACACACTTCTTGCAAATGCTCATTGGATACATAATCCATTTCATATATTTCCATATCTTCACTTGTTTTAAATTGATGTGTGATGTGTATGTAGATGAATAATATGAATATGAATAAAAAGATGTGAAAGAATGCGTTCATAAAAATATGCTATATATAATAACATATTTTTATCTTATAATTATTGGAACGAAGAAATATTAATCATCGTCACCTATTTTTGGAGCAAGATAAAATGTGAAAGATGCATCACCCCCATCATCTGCATCACCCCCATCATCCCCCAGTAAATACTTGATTTTCATTGGAAAATCATTAGTAAGATGAATCTCAACCTCTTTCGCGATTTTATTATACATACAAATATTGTGTAACATAGTTAGGCTAAATGATAATTTCATAACTTCTCCTTCATTAATAGAATACTCAGTTAAGTCGTCAATATTAATATCTACCACCATTTTTCCAGCTTCTATACTAATAGAATGCAGTGTTATTTTATCCTCGGTGCATTCTATCTCAATTGTATCCCCAAATATTTTAAGTTGATTAATCAAATTAGAAAAAATAGCAGAATCTATTGAAAACTCTGCTGCACTTTCCGTAGTGGGTATCGCCATAATATCGCAATCTAAATCCATTAACGGAAGCTCAAATCGTTTATTAAAGACAGATGTATTAATAGATGCAAAATTTATGAAAAGTTTATCATCATCTGCATTATATATAATTTGAGTATTTTGGGACTTATCTCGGGTGTTTAAAATTTTAAATAACATAGTTGCATGTATACCAAGTGTAATTGGAGCAGCTCCAGTATGTTCATATGAATCAAACCATGTGGCTGGTAATGATAACTCAAATACTGAAATTCGCGAGGAATCCATTGATTGCATGAACATTTTATCCTTATCAAATGTAACATTTACATGTTCTGTGAATAAACGGATGTGTTGAAATAGTAGTCCAAATCGCTCAGCGTTGCCTGTATTATTTATAGTAATATTCATATATTACTATACAATTCTATAGTTTAAACCCTTTACTAATGTACTTATTTATTTTTCAATAGATTATTTAATAATTCTTCACTTTCACTTTTATTAAATAGTATTACTTTATTCAGAACAACTGGATGTATGATTGGTGTCATTAATTTTGATATAATTTGAATAACATTAGGTGTATAATAAACATATAGGTTGTTTAAATTATCATGGAAATTAAATTCGTCATTATCAGGTCTATTTAAAAATAAATTATATAACTCTTTATAACGGTCATGAGAAGAAATTGTATATGTATTCCAATTAATATGCATATCATATGATTTATTTTTTATTATAGTTTTTTTTATTAGGTCATATATATATTCAACGAATGATTGAAAAATGGGAGGCGTCGCATATGTTTTAAAAAAGGTATAGTCAAAATACAACTTATTTGTATTAGGTAAAATAAATACGGTGTTGGAAAATAATTCTTTTTTATCAATTATATTAGATATGGTATTTGCACAGTCTATTTTTTGATTTGTTTTAAATAATACACATCTTGTATTATCTTTATAATAATTAGTTTGTAGTTGTGCAATTCTTTCTTGAAAATTTACGTTCATTATTGTAATATGCTATAATATGTTACAATAATATTTTTATAACTACGATTATTTATTCGTTATTATGATGAGTGATGCCGATTTGTTCAAGATTGTCTTGAGCACTTGAACCAGATTGTAATTCTTTATTATCAGAATGGGTTATTGCATTATTTCCTAAATCAGATAATATATTAATACGTTCATCGTATAATGTTTTATTGACAGACATCGTATAGGTCTGTAATTGCATAACTATATCTTTTAAAGAATTCATTTCGGTTACAATTATTTCAAACCGACTATTAAACTCATCAACAATTAAAGATAAATCGCTTGTACTGTTATTGGTGCCATTATTTTGCATAATAGTTTCAACTTGTTTTAATCGTTGGTCCATTGTAGTTATCACTTGTTGGATAGTCAGTTGTTTATTAATGGACGGTGACTGGGGTGTTGGGTTACTATTAGATGGTGACTGGGGGATTTGTGTATTAACGGGTTTGGGTTGTTGTTGTGGATTTACGCGTCGGCGTATGGCGGCTGCGTTAGATGACATCTTAGATATACAAATAATGTAAAACTATTTAAATGATTTTTTTAATATAATATATAAAATGTTGAAAAATGTGGTTGACATAAATAAGCATAAGGGACGCGACATTTCTAAACCAAAGCACGAAGAGTATCAATACTTAAACTTACTTCAGGATTTGTTAAAAGAAGGACAGTTGGAAGAAGGTAGAAATGGGAAAACAATTCGGGGTGTGGGTGCTGCCATGCACTTCTCGTTAGAGAATGGTAAGATACCTATATTAACTACCAAAAAAACTGCTTGGAAAACTTGTTTTAAAGAGTTATTATGGTTTATACGTGGTGATACAGATAATAAAATATTGAATAATCAAAAGGTGCATATTTGGGATGGAAATTCAACACCCGAATATATGAAATCACGTGGATTAGAACATTATGTGGAAGGTGATCTGGGTCCACTTTATGGGTTTCAATGGAGATATTTTAATGCACCATATAGTTCTTGTAATGAGGATTATACAGGAAAAGGTATAGACCAATTGCAATTAGTAATAGATGAATTAAAGAATCCAGAAACCAGAAATTCACGACGTCATATAATATCAGCATGGAATCCATGTCAAATGGATAAAGGAGTTTTACCACCGTGTCATATATTATTTCAATTTATTGTAACTGGTGGTAATAAATTAAGTTGTTTGCTTTATCAACGCGCGAATGACGAATTTCTCGGAATTCCATTTAATTTGGGGTCATATAGTGCATTAACATATATAGTAGCAAAAATATGTGATTTGGAGCCTTACGAATTTATCCATTATGGTGGAGATTGTCATTTATATGATGACCATCTTGACCAAGCAGCAGAGCAGATTACACGTGAACCTTATCCATTTCCTACATTAGAAATATTAAATAAACGAGATAATATTAATGATTATGTAATTGAAGATTTCAAACTTACTGATTATCAATATCATCCACAGATAAAGGGGGCAATGAGGGCATAAATTCGTCTTGATTAGTGTCCACATAAAAATAATTAGCAAATTTTGGATTAGGTGACTTTATACGATGTAAAATAGTAGCAGTACATACATTTAATTGTCTTCCAGCTTCTGTTGCTGATATATATCTTTTTCCGTATATTAATACTTTTCTTGCGTTTGTTGGTATATTACCATATTTGTATTCTCTAAGTTTTTGTTTTATTTCTTCACTATGATGTTTTCCAAAAAACGGATTATCTTTACCTGTATATTTACCCTTTCTAATTTTTGATAAATATTGTTTTGTTTCCTGAGATGCTTTACTACCAAGATTATATGTATTACCTTTATGTAAATTAGAAATTAATTGTTTAACTTCGTCGGTATGGGTTCTTCCATACATACCATTTTTTTCTCCATTTTGTCCCCACTTTGCCTGTCTTTCTTCTTTTGTCATTTTGCTAATTTGTTCTTTTTGGGTTTTATTAATTTTTTCTATAATTTCTTCTCGGTTTGGATGATATGTTAGCATATCACCTCCACTACTATTATAATGTAAGTTATATAATTTATCTCTTATATTTTCATCTTCTAAGTAAGAAAGTTCATATTTTTGTGCTTCTTCTTCTGTTTCACACACATGTAAAATTTCATATGTAAAACAGTCTGCTCCGTATTTATCATATGCTCTTTGCAGTAATATATTACAATGTTTATTAGTTTTTAGTGTTGAACGATGTGTTCCCCATCTTTTGTGAATATCGCATGAATACCCGATATAATACTTCCCTTCGGGACACAAATTATTTGAAATTTTGTAAACACCAATGATTTTTTTCATTTCTATATATTCCCTAAAGATATTCTTTTTATATAATATTACGAAATATTATATAATTCCTAAATATTTTCACTTTTTGTTTTTAATTTTTCTTTTTTATTTAAGTATGCTTGTCTCGCATATTGTTTCTTTTTTTCAGGAGATATTTGATAATTTTTATTTTTGTTCAGTATATATTCTTTATGATTATCATAATAAGTTTTAGTCCTGGCAGGTGCAGTATATTTTTTGAGATGGTCTTTGGTTTCTTGTAATTCTTGTTCTAATTTTTGAATAGTTTCTTTAAGATGGTTAATCACTTCATCTTGGTTCATATTGATTATATATAACGAAACATATTTATATATTTTTTAAACATTATGTTATAGAATATACACGATTATCAATATCATCCACAAATAAAGGGGGCGATGAGGGCATAAATTCACCGGAATATAACACGATATTTCCAATATTCGCAACAATATGTATCATGCAATGTGCATATGTAGATTCCCAGTAACGGTTACGATTATAATAATAATATCCCAATGGGTAAAAGCTAACAGCACATATCATAATTGCATAATATTGTGCCATATATTGTGAATAATATGCACGATATAATTGATAACTCAACGACGAAGAAAGGTAACCTATGTCAATGTATCTTCGCGGTGAATCAAATGTAGGTTTACTCCAATAATATATAGAGGTGAAAAATACTCCACCTGGACAACATGCTAATAAATATTGATTATTGTATATAGCATATACAGCAGAAAATAAAGATACATATGATAGATTATATATTATTTTACATTGTTCAGGATGTAAAACATAATTGTCTATGTTTTTTATTTGAGAATTCATAATAAACAGTATATATCAAAAATTTTATATCCATTTCACTATAGTTTTACTGGGATTTAGACGAACTCAAATATTTTTATTTTCTAATGGGTTTCTATAGAATTAGTAGAATGGAACTATTACAAGAAACAGCAGATATTACACGAAAGACATTTATGTCTCATGTATTTTCTATGACCGAAGAAAGTAATGCAGAGGTTTTAAATGTAATTCAATATTCAACTATGGGTGTCGTACCTGTAGTTATGTTGAATAAATTAATTCAACGATTTGTACCGGAGGCAGACCCCGAGAAATCCTCGGTTGAGATTTTATTGGAAGTATTTATTCAATTGGTGGTAATGTTTAGTGGAATTATATTTATTCACCGTATTATTAATTATTTACCAACCTATAGTGGATTTAAATATGAGACATTGAATTTAACCAATGTTATACTCGCGTTTCTAATCATTGTTTTGAGTATTCAAACTAAATTAGGTATAAAGGTTAATATTTTAGTAGACCGTTTACATGAACTGTGGAATGGACCTGATTACAAGGAGGGTATGAAAGGAAAAGGTGTACGTAAAAAACCCAATAGTAAAGAACACATGTCAAGTCAAGCAGATTATTTAGACCAGAGTGGTATGCAAAATGGTATGTTTCCACCAGGACCAGTAGCAACTACACAACAAAACTCAGTTATGGAGTCATATGATCATATGATGCAAGGTGGAAATGTTCAAACTGAAATGAATGCTCCTATGATGAATATGGGTCCAGCACCTGCAAATGGAGTGTTAGGTTCTTCGTTTGGAGCTTCTTTTTAAAAATGTTTGATACACTTTAGTATAATATAGATAGGTAAATTACAATAATAATGTTGTAATTTATAAAATATAATGTGATTGTAATGTAATTACAATGTCAACCAATAATAATGAATTAAATACAGATGACCCAACTGAGAATGTATCATTAAATATTGAAACTGCAAATCAAGAAACTATTCCAGCAGCAGAAGAAACTATTCCAGCAGCAGAAGAAACTATTACAGCAGTAGAAGAAACTATTCCAGCAGTTGCGGAACTCACCCCGAAAAATAATGAAGAACCCGATTATAATTTACACTTAAACCACCATAATAATATTGATTGGTTTGAACAAACTGAATACATCGTTTTTAGTAATGAATTAAAATCATTACAACGAAACAATGTAATTATTTTGAAAGAGTGTAAAGATAATAAACGTCTACTCGATTTGAAATATGATGATTTGAATACAGTTGTAAATAATATTCAAACATCTGTTATATTTTTTTCCACATTTTCTGGATTTATTCAAGCAACCAGAATACAATTAACTATTCCAGATACAGTATCTTCTATATTTTCAATTACTGTTGCAACTTATATTTCATTAATCCTTTCCATCTCAAAATACTATAAATTGGACGAAATAAAGGAAAAAATTCAATTATTACGTGAAAAATATTCACTACTTCACAATAAGTTAGACCACCGCATGGATGTAATTGGTCCATGGGGGGCAAAGAAATTATGGATACATCAAGACCCTGTTCAAAAATTTAAAGAATGGAAAGCAGTTTGCAAAGAATTAGATGAGGATTATGAAGATATTATAAAAGATAAACAATCATTAGTAACCGAATTTGAGATTATCATGGATACGAAATCACGAAATACTTATTTTATAAAAAATAGACAATTTAATTATGCAAATCGTGAATTACTATATTCTTGGGATAAAAAAGAAACAGAATTGGAAAAACGTATAGCAAAAGAAAATATAAACCGTCGGCCATCATCTATAAAATTACAGCATGAAGAATTAGATAACTGGGTGGATGAGGTATAAACGAGTTATTTTATATTATAAGTATCATTTATTTGGCGGAGAGTATACAATAATCTGTTTGTCTGGATTATATACGCGAATTTCCCTATTTATGGTTGACCCTCCTACAAATGATTTAATACTTTGGTTAAGTAAATTCCGCGATTTTACGAAACGTACCATAATAGCTAAATTTGTATATTTAATTTTCATATACAAATTTATTATATATTTTTTATGAATATATTATTTATCTTTTACACATTTGAATTCACTGTTACGTTTATATCCCTGTTTGCATGTTTTATTGCAATGTTTTGTTTTTGGATTTAACTCTTTTCCAGCTGGGCATTTTTTTGAGCTTTTCGTTTTCTGTGTCTTCTGTGTTTTCGTTTTTCTACACAAAAATTTGTTATTACGTTCAAAACCAGGTTTACATGCATTTATACAACGATTAGATGTTGGATTTATTTCTTTACCCTCTGGACAGGTAAGTATTAATTCTTTTAAGAATGTTTGTACAGCCTTTGGCATTTTGGGTTCCTTTACTGAATCATCTGCACCTACCAATAAATGATTTTCAAATCTCATATTATATTTATCCAATAATCCGTGACTTTGTAGTATCTGTTCATATTTGGTAACTATTTCAGTAGGTGATGGACGTAGAAATATATTACCATTTACCATACTGTTAAACAACACTGACAAATCATTAGCTAATTCTTTATCTATGAATTTTTGTGTTCTTATCAGCATAGACAATAAACTGAAACCGATTCCAAAATTATCAAGTGTTTCCATAGACTTTTTTAAAAAACAATAATAATCCTCTTTTTTTAGGATTTTGCACATTTCAAGAAAGCCCTTCCCATGACGCATTGCTAACTGCAATTTTGTTTCACGTTTCTCATCGTGCATATAATAGTGAACGTTGTTGAATGCATATTTACTATAGTCTTGAAATAAATTTATTATATGCTGAGATTTAGGGTTACCTTCTGTATTACATAGTGTATTAAACGCACGTTTATCATATAATATAACTTCTGCAGGAAAAGACCAGTGTGTTCCAAATGGATATGTATTTTTTGTTGCTGCATTTTTCATTTTTAGTATTGTAGTCATTAAACCAAAATCGATAAAATTCACACGACCAGTTTCTTCGTTGTACACTATATTTTGTTGTTTTAGATCGTGATGAACAATTTTTTTATCCATTAATAGCATTGATCCGTACAATATACGACTCATATCTAACCAAAAACCTTCCATTTTACGTGTACTATGCCTATTTTTAGGCATAGATTTATATTTATTTTCTATACCACTTAAATCTGAACCTCCATTTTTTAATAACAATAACTTATAATCGTTTATTTTATTACTATCAAAACGGTTACATGAATCAATAGCTGTTTTGTTTTTCACACCCCGATCAAGTTCACACGAATCAGGTTGTCCTAAATAAAAATCTTCTTTGTTATCTGCCTTTTTAATTAATTTAAACTCTTTTAATTCATCATTTGCATTCTTTTTTGTTAATAATTTGGAAACGATATTTGGGTCAGGGTCATACTCTTTGTTTTTACATTTTAATGCGGGTTTATGAACACATCCATAACTACCTTCGCCTATTACTTTTGATGATGGCATTTATATATTATATATATAGAAATATTTGCATTATTTTGATAAAAAATCCATACCATTTACAATTTCCATTTTACGCATAGATTGTTCAAGTGTATTTTCCCTTTCCAAATTTGCAAATAAATAATCTGTATTAGGACTTTCCTCGTTTTTCTTAATTTGTTTGTAAATAATATTGATTTTTCCTTTGATGGTTTCAATTGTGGACTTGTTGTTTATTAGGTCAATATTTGTAGGAATTGTTTCTGTAAGTAGAGAAACTGCAAAATATAGTAAATATCTACGTTTTTTGCTTGAAGCAGTGGTATATTTAATACAGAAAATACTGAAAATAGAACCCATTAATTGAAAACAGTAGGTTCCTTTTTGTTCAGCATAATGAAACATTGCTTCCCATAATATCCAAATAAGGTCTTTTTTACATTTTTTTTCTACCGGATAATTCCGTGATTCACTATAACATGGTTTTTTTCGTTTTTTACATATTTGTTGAAATTCAATAATCCATTCAATCCAATAACATGCATTAACCATATTTAATTTGTCTGGTGAAATATTGTATGCAAACTCATTGGCAGCAATAAATAATTCTTTTGGATCGTCTTTTTTGAATATAGGCTCAATATAAGATATGTTGGGTGCTATTAATTTTTCGGACATCTGTGTTATATCATATTCTTCTTCGCGATCTATTTTGATAGCTTCGAAACTATTTCGTTTATTTGAATTGGCTAATATACCAATAATTTCAGCAAATAAAGCGCGTATAGTAGGATGATTCCTCAATTGTAATTCGTTTAAATGTTGACCTTGAGCCATTATATTACGAAATATATCATATCGTTTTTCTATATAGCATAATATTTTTGGATTACCTAAATGGATATGCTTTCCAACATAATGTATGATCGTTTCCCATACTTCCATAAAGTGACCTCCGCAAATTAATTCGGCACACCAATAACACGCGGGTTCAATACGTCCTTTTTTTAGGTTCTCAATAAGTTGTTTTCGTACTTCTGTTTTTTTATATTTGGAGAAGGATATACCTTTGAATTGAGCAGGAGTGCGTATATCATTGATTTCACTATTATCATTTACTTTTGGACGGGTTGATTCGTCCATTTTTTGTATTTTATTCTGTAGGTGTATATTAATTTAGAAAAATAAACTTACGTATATTATTGTCATCAATGCGTATTCGTATTTTTTCAAGTTGGTGTGATAGTATAGAAGCAAAAAGAGTTATATTAGAACAAGGTTTATATAGTTCTCTATCTGTTTCCTTTACAAGTGATGATGATTATACACATGTAATAATTTGGAATACAGCAATGCCGCAAATACGCGAAGGGGTACCTATAGAAAATGTGGTCGGGTTTGCATATGAACCTTATGTATACCTCGGTTTAACAAATAAGTTTGTAGAGTATGCAAAGCAAAACATATATAAATATTATATAGGTGACCAATTAAATTTACCCAAACCATTTGTAGAAGGAAATGGTTATTTAACATACAATGCAAGGTTGCCTGTATTGAAACCAAATATGAATAGAATGTCATTAATGATAAGTCAAAAAACACACCAACCTGGTCATAAATACCGACATATATTAGCGAATGCAATATTAAATACCGATTTACCAATAGATATCTATGGAAGAGGCTGCAAATTTTATAAACAAGATTCCCGTATAAAAGGGGGGTTTGAAAAATATGAAATGTATGACGGTTATCAGTTTCATATTTGTATTGAGAACATTCAAAGCAATCATTATTTCAGCGAAAAAATAATAAATTCATTGTTAACTAATACCACTCCAGTATATTTGGGATGTCGTAATATAGAAACGTATTTTCCAGATAATGTTGTTTATTTAACTGGAGAACCTGACCAGGATATGCAATTAATAACTAATATTTGTAGAAATCCAGACAAATATAAGAAAGATATTGATATTGATGCGATTGATAAAAAGGTTTCTTTGAAAAATAATATTACTCAATTATTTAAAGAAATATAAATTATATTATATATAAAACCTATTATATATAATGTATGATGATGATAATGATGATGATGATGATGATGATAATGATGTTGACGATGATGAAATTAAACATTATTTATATGAATGTAACTTGAATCATGATATAGAAAATAATGTTGGAGAAGTGAAAGCACCAGAATTTACCATGGAGGATATTATAATTATTGATGAAAAATACAAACGATGTTATGAAAAGTTAATTGAGAATGCAAACAAATACCAAGATACTATAGATGAACTGACAAATACACTGGGTATTAATGAGTTGTATATGGAACATAGAAGTAATGTTGAACGGTTAATAAGTATGATGAATGAATATAATGCAATTTATAAATTCGTTGCATTAAATACCGATTTAACCCCATATGAAAGAACGACTGAATATATGAATGCACGGTCCAAACAAATTCAAATGTATTTTCAGGAAATACAACCTATTATACAAGCTGACGAAGAAAAGTTGAATTCATTGTTGGAAGATCCATGATGAAATGTAAAAAATTGATTTAAAAAAGGCTTATTAAATCAGATACATCTTCCACAATCAGATACATCTTCCACAATCAGATACATCTTCCACAATCAGTCTATTTAAAATGATTCTTAATCCTAATATCGGCCCAAAGCACTTTAGTTCTGAACTCAATCGTAATCGTAAGAGTGTATATACTCCATATACGGCAATTGCAGAGTTAGTAGATAACGCAAAGGATAAATTCTGTAAAAATGTTATTATTGATTTTACAGAAGTAAATGAGATTTGTACAGAAATAAAAATATCTGACGATTGTGAGTGCGGTTTGCAAGGCTTAATGCTTGATGGGGTGTCAAATCCTGGAAACTTGGGTTATACAACAGACGAACATGATAATTGTGAAAACATTAGTGAAAATGGTATAGGTGGAAAGGCAGCCTGTCATAATTTAGCAAATGTGTGTCAATATTTGACATATGATAATTCAAATAAATCTTACATTATGGCAGAGAACAATTATAAAGTTATGTGTAAAACAACCGACGTAACTCGGTCATACGACTTTACCAAATTAACGTATATAGATCAAAAATTATATACAGAAACCCATCCGTTCGTCCAAGGAACGTCTATTATTTTGTCTGATTTAGAACCAATGGCATTGAAATTAAAAAAAAATAATAACACCACCACCACTCATTCCGCATTAGAATCTTACTTACTGCAAACATACGGTAAAACTGGTATTAATATTTCTATCAAGATAAACGGGGAACTCAGGAGTTTGCCCGCATTTCGTTCTCCTCTTTCTCATTCTTCATCCGCGAAAAATACTATCATTCACAATATAGTTATCTTAAAACCTCGTTCTTCTAACTATAAATTGGAAATTTTAGTTCAACGTAGTAAAGGTTGTCAACAAAACGCGTATTACAAGGTGAATACTAAGAAGAAGAAGTACGAGTTAAGAGAATGTCCTTATAAAACAGAGTATACGGAACTAATTAATAGTCCCAATTATACTCCATATAAGGCGGTTTTACATTCAACCTCTACGTATTTAACGGATTATATTGATGAGAATGGTTCTGAGAAATTATCAAGAGGGAACATTTATACTTATTTCAATGATAGATGTTTGGGCGAGAACACATTTGAGCGTGAACAAGATGGGTGGGCTAATCATATCCACCATGAGTTATATGTATATGATAAAGAAGTGTGCAAAATGTTAGGCGTATCTTTCTTCAAGACGTTATCAAATAATCATATTTCACCTTTTACTGAAGTATTGGCTTGTTTGCAACGGAAAATTAAGGGAAAAACAATGCTTCATAAAGATAAAATAGATAAGGATATGAATAAACGCAATATAATAGTGCCTAAGAAATTACATATTATTCATACAGAAACAGAAGTAGAACCAGTGGTAGAATCAGTGGTAGAACCAGTGGTAGAACCAGTGGTAGAATCAGTGGTAGAACCAGTGGTAGAACCAGTGGTAGAACCAGTTGTAGAATCAGTGGTAGAACCAGTGGTAGAATCAGTGGTAGAACCATTGTTAGAGGCATCTAATACTGTAGTTGAAGATACAGGAATTATAATTGATAATGAAATACTATCAGTAGAAACTGTTCCAGAACCAACTCAAGTGAAAATTACGATTAGCGCGAATATTATTCAACAGTTAGAAGTTATTTTGACTACTACGAAAGAACAAAACTTACCACTCAATGAGTTTTTACTTGAGTCTCAACCAATATTTATTAAGATGTTTGAGAACGCAATGGCATAATAAAAAATAAAACAAAAGAAAAATATGTAGATATTGTATTTTTTGTTTTGGTCTCGCATTACACATAATAAGAAAAGTTATTAAACAAATTTATAAGTATTTATTCGGTAATGATACGAGGAACGATATTAATTGTTTGTAATTCTTGTGACATTAGTTTGTATGCATAAGGAATGTCAACCTTGGCAAAGTCGGTACGATTATCACATGTTTTACACAAATGAATGGAGAAGTCGCCACTGGTATGTAGTTTACTTTTCTTACCATCATTAAATGATGCGACCATTCCACATTTCTTACATACATGTACATTGTACTTGTCTGATACATCATACATTCGTTCTTTACAGAATCGCGTCATACCATGGGCAATCATAACATCTCTCTCCATTTCTCCAATACGGAATCCTCCATCACGACTTCTACCCTCAGCAGGTTGTCTGGTAAGATTCACCATAGGACCAATAGAACGACTATGTTGCTTATCTGCAACCATGTGTTTGAGTCGCTGATAAAATACAGGACCCAGGAATATATTGGTTTCAAGTTGTTCACCAGTAAGACCATTGTACATGAGTTCGTTGCCGTAACTTTCATAACCCAGATTTAATAATTCGGCGGCAATCGTCTTGACATCTAAGTTACCAAAACTGGTACCATCTCCAAACATTCCCAACTCAAGAAGAACCTTTCCAAGTAAAGTTTCTTTCAGTTGTCCAATCGTCATTCTTGATGGAATAGCATGTGGATTAATAATAATATCGGGGCGTAGGCCAGACTTTGTAAATGGCATATCACATTCAGGAATAATGTTACCAGCAGTACCCTTTTGTCCATGACGACTGGAAAACTTATCACCGAGGGTAGGTTTACGTAACACTCTGGTGCGTACTTTGGCAAAGTTATAACCGTCACCATTACGTCCTGTAAAGTTTTTGTCAATATACGTATCTTCTGTAGTACGAAATGTTTTACTTTGGTCTTCATATTTAATGACCTTTGTAGGGTCATTACGATTTTCTTTGATGGGTACAATTTTCGCAATAATTACATCTCTGTTTTCTACACGTTCATTCACCGGAATAAACCCATCTGCATTGAGTTTGTCATAATTTCCAAATTTAATACCCTTTGTTTTAGCAGGGTCTGGTTTACAGCGAATAATTTCATCGCGAATAATATTTTTATCTTCATCTTTTTCTGTATGATAAATGGTAGCTAAGAATAAACCACGGTCAATAGATGCTTTATTAATCAATACACTATCTTCCTGATTATACCCAGTATGTGTCATAATCGCAACATGGATTTGTGTACCAGATGGAATCTTATTCAGGTGTAGAAAGTTCATAATTCGCGTGTCCACCAATGGACGCGTGGGATAATTGAGCACATAGGCAGTTTTATCCATACGCTTGTCATAATTGGTAGCATATACGCCCATGGCTTGCTTACCCATCGCACATTGGTAGGTGTTTCTGGGTGCTTGATTATGGTCGGGGAAGGGGACACATGATGCTAAGACCCCAAAAATAGTACTTGGATGAATTTCACAATGAGTATAATTGAAATGTGACGATTTTTGTAGATATGAATTCTTGGATTTCATTGCAATCATAGCATAATTTTGTTCTTCAGGGTCAATATATTCAATAACAGATTCATCAATATTACAATTGGTTAACAAATCATTCCATGTTAAATTCTTATCAACTAACTTTTTAATTATATCAGCAGTAATAATTGCCTTGTTATTTTTAACACGTAAAACTGGGCGGGTTAATCTACCACCGTCATTACAAATACGGATTTCCATCAGTTTATAGTCAAATACAATGGATGTATAAATATTAATAATTCCAGTATGTTTTTTCATTTTTAAATCAGTATATAGTTCAGTTGGTGTATCAGTAACACCTTGCCATGCACCATTAACAAATACCTTAACTGATTTATACAAATCCGTCGTATCTTGAATATTCTCAAATGTAGTAATGTATGGTTGAATATAGTCATACAATGCAGAACTATTTGTAGAAATAGTCAAGTGCGCCATATAACTAATATTTTTCACAATTCCAATAGATTGACCTTCTGGTGTTTCCGCTGGACATAAAAAGCCCCAAATAGTATTATGTAATTTACGAGGAGCGATAAGCTCACCGCTTTTCTCCAGTGGAGTATTTATACGTCGTAAATGACTCAAACTGGATGCATATGTAAGACGACTAAGTACTTGTGCAACACCAACCTTACTACTGTTTGATTGTTTAATACTGAAATCACCTGTTGATAATGCCCGATTAATACCATTCTCAATCGTGGTTGATTTCATAATTTTGTAAATATTTGTCATGTTAACAATATTGCCATAATCCTCACTTGAACGCCATGACCCAGTGTTAATTTCACGAACAATTTGTTTTTGCATTTCTTTCACTAATTTATTGAAATAGTTACGGAACAAGTTATTTAATAATGTACCAGTCAGTTCAATTCGCTTGTTTAAATAAGAATCTCTATCGTCCGCATCTCTCCACCCTAATTTTGCACTAAGTAGTTTGGCTGTCATATAACCCAATAAGAATATTTTTTGGGACTTTGTTTTACAGTGGGGAAATATATCGTTTTCGATAATATCTAATGTAAACTCCCGCTTTTTTTGGATACCCGTTTCTCTATCCATGTTAATTGGAGTATATATGGCATAATTAGTAATATATTGTATAGCAGCTTCCTGTGTTAAATACTCGTTTGCATCAATAATAGACGCGTGTAGGTGCTGCAACATAACTTTTGTTTCATCATTGTTGATATCTAATAGAATGTGTTTACAAATATCCTTATCAGTAGTAATACCAAACGCCCTGAATAAGATAAATAATTCAATCGGCTGTTTAACACGAGGAATATTAACAAATATACCGTTACCAAAACCATTATTTTTGGTTGAAACCATCATTTGGACTTGCTTTGGTGATATACATTTGAAATCTGGTACAGACTTTATTTCAGCAGACCATAACCATTTTGTTGAGTTCTTCTTGACATCAAAACAATATATACGGTTTTCTGCAGCACGTTCCTGACCAATTACTGTTTTTTCAGAACCTTTAATAATAAAATACCCACCAGAATCCATAATACATTCTCCCGTTAATTGGGAATTCGTGAAATTGTTATTCTGGTTCAATACACAAATTGATGATTTTAACATGATTGGCATCTTTCCAATGTTAATCTTGGGAATTGTTTTCTTGATTACACGTGGAGTGTTCATACATTCTGTATTACGAATCGTATATTCAATATCAATATCAATAGTCATGGTAGATGCATATGTAAAATTTCGCAATTTAGCTTCTTGTGGTAACATAATCTTTGTTGCTCCGTTATTTTCATGAATTTGAGGAGGGTATAATTTAAAATTATTGAATTGAATGGAACACTCTAACATATACATTTGTTTTTCCTCTATAAAATCGTTTTCGGAGTGTATTTTCACTGGATTAAACATATCAATTGTACGCTGAATTTGATAATTTACAAAGTTGTTGTATGATTCTATTTGGTGGCGAACCAACCGATCCAAATGTTTCCCTTCAAAATAGGATTCAATGATTTGATACGGCTCCTCTGCATATTCACCAAGATGTTCCAAAATATCTTTCTCCGTAGTATCCATTTTATCTTGAATATCCTTCGTTTGCGTTTCTATTTTTGTTTCAGTATCAATAATGGATTTAATAATACTGGTTTCGTGATTTTCACGTGGTTTACGTATTTTTAATTTACGGGGTACCGCTACTGGCACAATATCCTTGGTTGTATCTTGAGATACTGCTTTCATTTCTAATGACATGATTAATTGCAATTTGAATAACTAATTGGACAATAATTTATTTCAATTTTTTGAGAAGTTATTATTATGAATCTAATTAGAAAGATACTTTTATATTGTATAATCGTTATTATGTATAAATCAACAAAATTTCTTACGTATTTAGATAATTACTCAAATAAGTTAGATGTATCCTCGTGTCATTATAAAAATTTAATCGCTAATATTAATCAATATTATTTGAATACCAATAATACAACTGGTTTACACTCAGAACATATATATAATTATACTGATACAGCAGATACTGATACAGTGGTAAATTATATTCCAGGTATTATAGAACCTGATAGTATTCCTATTAAAACAAAAAAGGTTAATATAACTACCAATGTCACTTGTATAAATGATTTGATACAAATTATTGATGAAAATGAGTATGACACCACAGTAGAATATAATATTGATTTGAAATCTTTGCACGGTATTAAAAAAGAATTGAATATTTTAAATAATATGATTGGTATGGAATCAATAAAGACATCTGTATTAAACCAAATGCTGTATTTTATACAAGATTTGGATGGTGATATTCATGGTGGTGGGGATTTCAAACATACTGTGTTGTATGGAAAACCAGGGACAGGTAAAACGGAAATCGCGAAGTTAATTGGACAAATATATTCAAAAGTGGGTATCTTAAAAAACAATGTCTTTAAAAAGGTTACTCGCGGGGATTTAATTGCTGGATATTTGGGTCAAACCGCGATAAAAACAACCAAAGTTGTCAATGAATGCATCGGTGGAGTTTTATTCATAGACGAAGCATATTCACTTGCACCCCCCGATGGAAACGATAGTTTTTCAAAGGAATGCTTAGATACATTATGTGAATTATTGAGTGACCATAAAAATGATTTAATGGTTATCATTGCTGGGTATGAGGACGATTTAAATAATACATTTTTTAAATCAAATAAAGGTTTGGAATCCAGATTTATTTGGAAATTTTCAATGCAACCCTATACTGCACCTGAACTGTTACTTATTTTTCAAAAAAAAATCAACGAAATTGATTGGAAACTCTCAATAGAACAAGGTATATTAAGTAAATGGTTTTCTGGTAATTATAAAAAATTTGTTCATTATGGTAGAGATATGGAGCATTTATTAACATGTGTGAAAATATGCCATGGGCGTCGTATCTATGGTAAAGATAAAGAGTTGCGTAAATTGATTACATTAGATGACCTTACTTGTGGGTACGATGAATTTGTAAAGAGCAATAAATCACAAGATATTCCTACGTATTTGCAAAGTATTTATGTATAATAAAAACCTATATATTATATAAAATAATGCTTTCAGTAAAACAACGAATGTTCTTATTTTTATTGGGTTGTATACCTATGCGTATTACATTAGCTATGTTACCATATTATATGGATACCGCATATCTACCTTATTTTGGTGTATTATTATTATTTATTGCTCTTAGTTTTTTTACGTTATATTTCAAAAATTTACGTTTAAATGCGGCTGAGGGGGGCGGAAACACTTGGTGGGCGGATTTTAGATTATTACATGGATTTTTATACTTATGTGCTGCTATTTATGCATTTCAGTCAAAAATATTATTGGTAGTTCCGTTGGTAATTGATGTTATTTTAGGGTTGATATTATTCATATATCATCATAACTTTAGCAAGGTTTAAAAATTGTTTATTATATGCATATAATATAAAATATGCGTATACATTTTGAGACACCGGGGGTTTTGAGGTTGATGAAATGATTTATAAAAGTCTCATATTATATTGGCCTTCGTTGGTTACGAGTAACTCCAATAGAGGGAGTAAAACGGAGGTTCGATTCCTTCGGTTGGCATGAATGGTTTATTTAGGAAAATAATAAGTATTTCTTATCATTTTCTTTTCGTAAGATGTACATATATTATACACCTTTGAAGATTTCAAATGGCACGAATGTCACTGTATATCTTTCAAAGTTAGACATAACCAGTCTGTGTATATTTTGATTGAGGATTGCTTTGTTAGTAAAACAACTGAGTTAGTCAGACCCACATTCGTTGAAATGCCTTGATTACGTTTTTGAGTGGTTTTTATGTGGAAACCTCAAAATTGCGGTTAGAGCAATGAAGCACCCACCCACGAATGTGTCTTAGAGGAACAATTATAAAAACCTCTCTCCATTAGTATCATGTCATATGATTTATTTAAGTTATTTTGTCCCATTTTAAATCTTCAAAGATATAAATACAAAGTTGAGGGAATGAGTGATAAAAAAATACTTTCGATTGACCCAAATATGTTTTCATTTTCAAATAATACAACACGTAAGAAAAAATCAAGTAAACCAACTGAACCTAAGATTAAAATGAAACCTCGTACTAAACCTGTAAATAATGCATCAATCAAAAAACGCTCTATTATAAATATGATGAGGCAACACCAAGCTGATAAATATAAGAAAACATTTGACACAACAAACCCAGAACCTCCTAAGAAAATGGATGTGACAAATTTTAATAATGATTTCAGTGTTGCAAAGGATTATTTTAATAATTTAAAAGAAACTGTTAAAAAAACTACGAATAATTTACAGCATACTGTCAAGCAAACACCAACCTATATTAATTCAATGACTACTAATAATGTTCCAACCATATTGAATACAAATAATTTAACAAATATTGCCGATAACATTCGTTCTAAAGTAACGGACCCAGTGGTAAATATAAATCCAAATATACAGCCTTTACCAAAGTATGGTTGTTTGAAAAATGGTTTATTGCCAACATATCGCACATTAATGAATCAAACACGAAAACATCTACCAGATATGACTGGCGGGGGGGGTATTGAATCTGCACCTATAACTAATTCTAATGTTCTCAATACTTCAAATGAATTGATGAATAAATCTATACAAAAACAACAAATTGATACTAAATTGGCGAACATACAAAAAAATAAATTAAAATACAGAAAAAAGAAACAAAAGAAAACAACACGCCGGACATATAAAGTTGGACGGTCCAGCATAATGCCAAAAGTGTCTGTACTTGTTTCAAATAAGACTATACGAAATAATATATCAACGAAAACGTTACTTATGAAACAAACCCCTATTTATGAAGTTAGAAAGTATTTAATTAAACATGGATTTATTAAAGTAGGTGCAGTAACACCCAATGATGTATTAAGAAAAATGTATGAGACCGCCATGTTAATTTGTGGAGAAATACAAAATCATAACCCAGATAATTTGTTATACAATTTCTTACATGACACTGAAACCAATTAGATTATTCCATTATTCACCAAATATGTTGTAATTGTTACAGTACCCACAATAATAACACCGTAAATCATATTATCTATGCAAATTACTTTATTGGCATTCTCTTTATTATATTTTGTGTATTTTGTATTATCCTCAGTATCTAAATGGTCAGTTTCATTCTCATGAATAGTATTATCAGGATTGTTATATGAATAACCCGACTTAATGTTACATTTATACTTTGAAATATAATTATTAATACCCTTTTCTAAGTCTAATCCTGGGTCACAAAAATATCCATATTCATTTGGATTCGTCGTGAGCTCTATATTAAGTTCTCTAACTATGTATGATATGCTATATGAGTGCATGTTTTGGTTATATTATGATGATATATTAATTTTTTGGGTTACTTATCAATTTTATACATTATTTATACATAATAATATAAATAATTTAACTTAATAATAGTATGATGTCAAAGGATAATAAATCTATATACAACTTATATTTTGATTATACAGACGAATACAGAACTAAGTATGGAGAACAAACTGTTGTATTTATGCAAGTTGGTGCATTTTTTGAAATATATGGGGTAAAAACACAGAATGATACGATTGAACGAAGCCAGATTCAAGAAATTGCTACTATTTGTGGATTAAGTATTTCGGCCAAAACCCAGAACTTTGAAAATGGTGTAATTGTTATGGCTGGATTTCGTGACTATACCGTTGATAAATATATTGCAAAATTAACTGATAATGGCTTTACTGTGCCTGTATTTATTCAAGAGAAAACTGGAACTGAAATAAAAAGGGTTTTACATAATGTATATTCCCCTGGCACGTATATATCATGCGAAACCGATAGTAAACCAGCTATGTCTAATAATATTATGACTATATGGTTTGAGTTATATACACCGTCAGTAACCTCTTTACGTACAAATGCAAATGAGAGAACCAAGGAATTATTGGTCTACGGAGTATCAGTTATTGATATATTTACAGGACATTCTTCCATTTTTCAGTATGAAACCGCTTTTCATATGAGTGTTACCACATTTGATGAACTTGAGAGATATGTTTCTATTTATGCACCCAGTGAAATTATTATTATATCACCATTTGACGCATCTACGATTAAAACAATTGTACAGTATACTGGAATACAAACGAATTCCATACACTTGATTGATTCAAATGATACATCTAATGACAAACTCACACGATGCTCTCAAGAACGGTATCTTAAAGAAGTGCTTACTACGTTTTATAAAGAAGATACATATGTCGTTTGTAGAGAATTTCAAGAACATATTTTAGCCACCCAGTCGTTTTGTTATTTGTTGAATTTTATTCAAGAACATAACAGCAACTTAATTAACAAAATTTCATTGCCTACCTTTAATAATACGTCTAATCGTGTTATCCTACCTAACCATACGTTGTTGCAATTAAATATTATCGGCGATATGACCACAGAGAACAAGAAAATGGGCAAACTATCATCTGTTATGTCCTTATTAAATACATGTAAAACACCTATGGGACGCAGATTGTTCCAATATTATTTAACCACCCCTACATTTGACGAATCCTGGCTAACAAACGAATATACACAGATAGAAATCATGTTGGAACGAGAACATTATGAAATGGTTCTAACATTTCGTAAACTACTCACCAAAATCAAGGATATGGACAAAATAAATAGACAAATTATTG
>Ga0209192_10001116_pt1 | contig 22618 bp, 14 predicted proteins | sample ArcticOcean_MG_C_11_FD_187433 | JGI IMG/M metagenome (GOLD analysis project Ga0209192, IMG submission 187433) | Marine microbial communities from western Arctic Ocean - ArcticOcean_MG_CB2_154 (SPAdes) (version 2) | ecosystem: Environmental > Aquatic > Marine > Oceanic | place: Arctic Ocean... | reverse complement strand
CAATTGAATGCCTACCTGATCTGATGCCGGATTTGGAAACATTTCAAAGTTTAAACGTTTTGTTTCTGAGGTATTTAAAGCCCCCTCTGCAACTACAGTAATAGTTCCAAACATGCTCGCATGCGGAGTGCATATATAATAATTTGATCCTTCGGATGTAAAAGTATATGAAAAAGTAGTTCCTGATGGAGTGCCTTGATAAGCTCCACTATAAAAACTTTCATTTGCACCTTTACTCTCCACATTGTGACCGCTGCTACTCCAAACCCAAGTTACAGTGTCTCCAATCTCCACAGTCCTGCTCGCATTTGCCGCGCCACTTGCACTTGGATTTGAACCAAAACCCCAATCAATGGTTACTGTCTCAGTTGTCTGTGCAACTAAGCCCACAGTAAACATTAAAAATAAAATAAAAAGTAATTTTTTAATCATAATTTAGTATTTAATTGCCCCCAATTTTTTAAAGAGGCTTTATTTATAAATGATAAAAATAATTTATTATTTCTATACTTTTACAAAACAAAATGTTAAATATTTGCATCAAAACAATAAACAGTTTTAACATTTACTGCCGTATTTTAATGCATTCCTGCTTTATAAAGACAAGAACTGCAAACGTTTAAAAAAGGTTGCTTCCGCAATAATTTTTTATTTAAAAAATTAGAATTGTATTTTTGGACCTGTGCACACTACCATTTTTTGTACTTTTCAAACCAAGTATTATTTATTCTTAGTATTAGACAGCAAGCAACAACCCTACTATAATCAAAATAAAATCTGACATATGATTAAAAAATTTAAAAGTATCGAAGCATCTCAATTAACCATTACCGAATTAATGTTGCCGTCCCACTCTAATTTTAGGGGAAAAATCCATGGAGGTCATATTTTAAATTTAATGGATCAAATTGCTTTCGCGTGTGCCTCTAAACACTCCAGTAACTATTGTGTAACTGCATCCGTAAATAAAGTAGACTTTTTAAACCCCATTGACGTTGGGGAATTATTAACCTTAAAAGCTTCCATAAACTATACGGGCAGAACTTCTATGGTAGTTGGTTTGCGCGTAGAATCTGAAAATATTAGAACCGGAGAAACCAAACATTGTAATTCTTCTTATTTTACGATGGTCGCAAAAGATGAGCAGGGAAAAAGTACGCCCATACCTGGAATTGTTTTAACGAATAAAGAGGAGATCAGACGCTATGCAAGGTCCATAACTCGACAAAAAGAAGGCAAGCACAGAACCTCACGTTTTAGTAGCAAAACTTTCGCAATTGAGGACTACTTGCCACTTTTAACAGCAAGTAATGCTAAAATTGAACTCTCAAAGTAAAGCGCTCGAAAGATTCGTAACTCGGCTTTTTTCTATTCTTAAACCTACAAAAAAAAAGTCTTCAATTTCTTGAAGACTCTTTCACTAATTTTACAATACTCTAATTATTTTGGCATTACAACACGATCAATCGCGTGTATCAAACCATTTGAAGCTGCTACATCCGCAATAACCACGGTTGCTACATTTCCATTTTCATCTGTTAGAATAACATTTTCTCCGTTCAGAGAAGCTACTAAAGTTCCACCTTGCACCGTTGTGATTGCAAATGTACCTTCATTTGCATTAATTGCTGCAACTACTGCCGCTGCGTCAAATTTTCCTGCGACCACATGGTGGGTTAGTATGCTTGTTAAAGCTCCTTTATTCGCTGGCTCCAATAAACTAGCTACCGTGCCTTCTGGTAACTTCGCAAAAGCAGTATTCGTAGGCGCAAATACGGTAAAAGGCCCAACACTACTTAACGTTTCCACTAAGTTTGCTGCCTTCACTGCCGCCACTAATGTTGAAAAATTCTCATTTCCTGCTGCTACTCCAACAATATTAGGTGCCTGTATTACTGTTACTACTGCTGCAGCCCCTTCTTTTACTTCTTCTGACTTTGAAGTTTTACAAGATGACATTGAAAAAACTCCAATGGCCAACACTGCTAAATATAAATTTCTAGATTTCATAATGTATAGATTATAAGATTAATTACAGTCAAAGGTATTTTATATATCTACCGCTCCGTATTAATTTTGTTTAAAGTATTGTTAAAATTAATAAACAAAAAAAAGAAGGTTCTCCAACTCAAAAAAAAACATCCAACTCTATGTTTTAGAATTGGATGTTTTTACTTTAAAATAGCAGGCGCTTGTTTACTTATTCAAATACATTTTACGCCTTGCATACAGATCGTAAAATGCATCATCTTTTAAGCTGTCTATAAACAATATGCTTTCTCCTGTAGATTTCATTTCTGGTCCTAGCTTTTTATCTACATTTGGAAATTTATTAAAAGAAAAGACTGGTTGCTTAATTGCATAGCCGTCTAACTGTGGATTAAAATTAAAATCTGTTACTTTATTGTGACCTAGCATTACTTTTGTTGCATAATTCACATAGGGTTCTTTGTAAGCCTTTGCAATGAAAGGAACAGTTCTAGAAGCTCTTGGATTTGCTTCTATAATATATACAATATCATTTTTAACGGCAAACTGCACATTAATCAAACCAACAGTCTTTAACTCTCTTGCAATGGTGTGTGTGTGATCTTTAATCTGCTGCATGACCAAATCACCAATATTAAATACTGGCAACATCGCGTTAGAATCTCCGGAATGAATTCCACAAGGTTCAATGTGCTCCATAATACCAATAATATATACATTTCCGTCAGCATCGCAAATAGCATCTGCTTCGGCCTCTATAGCACCGTCTAAATAATGATCTAACAGTAGTTTATTCCCCGGCATTCTGCCTAATAAATCTACAACATGGGCAACCAGTTCTTCTTTATTGATCACAATTTTCATTCCCTGTCCACCTAAAACATAAGAAGGTCTCACTAAAATTGGAAAGTCCAGTTCATCTGCTAAAACTAAAGCTTCGTCTGCAGTTTCCGCAATACCAAATTCTGGATATGGAATATTATTGTTTTTTAATAATGTAGAAAAATTTCCTCTGTCTTCCGCTAAATCGAGTGCTTCGAATGAAGTTCCTATAATTTTAATACCATATTTAGTTAATTTTTCTGCCAATTTTAAAGCCGTCTGTCCTCCTAATTGTACAATAACACCTTCTGGTTTTTCATGACGAATAATGTCATATATGTGTTCCCAGAAAACAGGCTCGAAATACAATTTGTCTGCGGTATCAAAATCTGTAGAAACCGTTTCAGGGTTGCAATTGATCATAATGGTTTCATAACCGCATTCTGCAGCAGCCAATACACCATGCACACAACAGTAATCAAACTCAATTCCTTGTCCAATTCTGTTTGGGCCAGAACCTAAAACTATAATTTTCTTTTTATCAGTTACAATACTCTCATTTGCAATAATAACTTCTCCAGTCGCAGTTTCAATTTCGTTCTCAAAAGTTGAATAATAATATGGTGTTTTTGCTTTGAATTCTGCAGCACAGGTATCTACTAGTTTAAATACACGCTGTACTTTTAGCTCCTCTCTCTTCGCATATACAGCACTTTCTAAACAACCCAGCATGTGGGCTATCTGCCTGTCTCCATATCCTTTTTGTTTTGCCTCTAACAATAAATCTCTTTCGATCGTGTCTATAGAATATGTCGCAATTTCTTTTTGAAGTTGAAACAATTCTTCATATTGTTTTAAATACCACATATCAATTTTTGTGATACTGTGAATTTGACTTAGTGGTATTCCAATTGCAATGGCGTCGTAGATCGCAAAAACGCGGTCCCAACTTGCGTTGGTTAACTTCTCAATAATTTGATTGTAATCGGTATATCCCTTTCCGTCCGCACCCAAACCATTTCTCTTTATTTCTAGAGACTGTGTTGCTTTGTGCAATGCTTCTTGGAAACAACGTCCAATTCCCATCACCTCGCCAACAGACTTCATTTGCAATCCTAAAGTTCTATCTGAACCTTCGAATTTATCAAAATTCCAACGCGGTATCTTAACAATCACATAATCTAAAGTAGGCTCAAATAGCGCAGAAGTAGATTTAGTAATTCCATTTTGTAATTCATCCAGGGAATATCCAATGGCCAGTTTAGTCGCTACCTTTGCAATAGGGTATCCCGTAGCTTTTGACGCCAAGGCGGATGATCGCGAAACTCTTGGGTTAATCTCAATCGCTATAATATCCTCCTTCTCGTCTGGTGAAACTGCAAACTGCACATTACAACCTCCTTCAAAGTCACCAATAGAACGCATCATATGGATGGCCATGTCTCGCATTTTCTGATAGGTTTTGTCAGAAAGTGTCATCGCAGGTGCTACTGTTATAGAGTCTCCAGTATGAATTCCCATAGGATCCATATTTTCAATAGAACAGATAATGACGACATTATCATTTTTATCACGCAGTAACTCTAACTCATATTCTTTCCACCCCATCATCGCTTTGTCAATCATCACCTCGTGAATTGGTGATGCCTCCAAACCGTAACTTAATAAGTTGTCAAAATCTTCTTCCTTATAAACAATAGAAGCTCCTGCGCCCCCTAGAGTGTAGGAGGACCTAATTACCAAAGGAAAACCAAATTCTTGTGCAATTTCTTTTCCTTTTAAGAAAGAGGTTGCTGTTGCCTGAGGTGCCATTGGCACTCCAATCTTCAACATTAATTCTCTAAACTGCTCTCTGTCTTCCGTAACGTTAATAGCGGCGATGTCTACTCCAATTAATTTTACGTCAAAATCTTTCCAAATGCCCTTATCATCCGCTTCAATACAAAGGTTCAATGCCGTTTGCCCACCCATTGTTGGCAAAACAGCATCGATTTGAGGGTGTTCTTTTAAAATTTGAATAATTGATTTTGTTGTTAAGGGCAACAAATAAATATGATCCGCCATTGACGGATCTGTCATAATTGTTGCTGGATTAGAATTGATTAAAATAGTTTCAATTCCATCTTCACGTAAAGAACGTAAAGATTGCGAACCAGAATAATCAAATTCACATGCTTGGCCTATCACAATAGGACCCGATCCAATAATTAATACAGATTTGAGATCTTTTCTTTTTGGCATGGTAAATAGTTGTGTTTTGTTAGTTGGTAAAAATAATTAGTGCTTGGGTATAAAAAAAGGTGTTACTAAAAATAGTAACACCTTAATTATTAACAATTGTTAATCATTATATTATTTTTTTGGTCTAAATTCTGAAGACACAGAAACTTTCTTTCTTCCTTTAGCTCTTCTTCTTGCTAATACTTTTCTTCCATTAGCTGAAGCCATTCTTTCTCTGAAACCGTGTTTGTTTCTTCTCTTTCTTTTTGATGGCTGGTAAGTTCTTTTTGGCATTATATGTATTTTTAAAAATCTTCTTAATTACTTTTTTTTGCTTTCAGAAATTTACCTCTTTTAAAGCGTGGGCAAATATACAATTGTTTTTATTTTTGACAAACACTATTGGAAAAAAAATAAAAAAAAAGTCCTTGCAATTTTCTATGCCCATTTTCCGCGCTGTTTAAGTGATGAAAAAACGATGCTCTTAGAACTTTTGAACCTCCGATATATAACTAGCATATTGAAAAATAGTAGCTTATAGCTAGAGGACTAAAGATTTAGTAGTTGCTAACAAATCCTTAAACGTTTGATTCTAATCGGAAATTAAGAAGCCAACATCAAAAAGTATGTATTTTAAAGTTACGAATGTTATTAATTTCCGCTGAGACGAAGGCATATTCTTCAAAATCAATAGCAAAATAACTGAATTAAATAAAAACTACAAAAATATAGAATATTTACACCTTTTTTATTTGAGATATATTTTAGAGTTAGTACTTTTGCGCAAACCTAAGAATACCATGAGTAACACTAAATACGTTTTTGTCACAGGAGGCGTAACTTCATCCCTTGGAAAAGGAATTATTGCAGCATCTTTAGCAAAACTATTGCAAGAAAGAGGTTTTTCTGTAACCATCCAAAAACTAGACCCATATATTAATATAGATCCAGGGACGTTGAACCCTTATGAGCATGGGGAATGTTATGTAACTGATGATGGTGCTGAAACCGATTTAGATCTTGGTCATTACGAACGTTTTTTAAACATACCTACCTCACAAGCAAATAATGTTACTACTGGTAAAATATACCAATCTGTCATCAACAAAGAGCGTAAAGGTGCGTTTTTAGGAAAAACAGTACAAGTAATTCCACACATTACAGATGAAATTAAACGTAGAGTTCAACTTTTAGGTGAAACCGGAGATTATGATATTATAATTACAGAAATTGGAGGAACCGTAGGCGATATAGAATCTTTGCCTTATGTGGAGTCTGTGCGTCAATTACTATGGGAAAAAGGTTCTGAAAATGCCATTGTTATTCATTTGACACTAATTCCTTATTTAGCCGCCGCTGGTGAACTAAAGACAAAACCAACTCAGCATTCAGTAAAAATGTTGATGCAAAGTGGTGTAAGTCCAGACATTTTAGTGTGTAGAACAGAGCACGAAATTTCTGAGGATATCAAGCGAAAACTCGCCCTATTCTGCAACGTTAAGAAAGAAGACGTCATACAATCTATCGATGCGGAAACCATTTATGATGTTCCAAATCTAATGCTAGAACAAGGTTTAGATACTGTTGTTTTGAGTAAATTAAAATTATCCTCTAAAGGGGAACCTGCATTAACCGTTTGGAATGAATTTTTACGAAAACATAAAAACCCAAAATCTGAAGTCGAAATCGCTTTAATTGGTAAATATGTAGAATTACATGATTCCTACAAATCGATTACCGAAGCATTTATTCATGCCGGGTCTTCTAATGAAACCAAAGTAAAAGTGCGTTGGGTACATTCTGAAGGTTTAACACCTAAGAATGCAGCAAAAAAACTAGAAGGTGTAAATGGTATTTTAGTAGCTCCTGGTTTTGGCGATAGAGGTATCGAAGGAAAAATTAGAGCTGTAAAATATGCCCGAGAAAACAACATTCCTTTCTTTGGAATCTGTTTGGGAATGCAGATGGCAGTCATTGAGTTTTCTAGAAATATTTTAAAGTTGGAAAGTGCAAGTTCAACAGAAATGAACAAGAGTACCAAACACCCCGTAATCAACTTAATGGAGAGCCAAGAGGGAGTTACAGAAAAAGGAGGAACCATGCGTTTAGGTGCTTGGGATTGCGAATTGAAAAAAGATTCAAAAATATTTAAAGCCTATAAATCTAAATTTATTAGCGAACGCCATAGGCATCGCTTTGAGTTTAACAACAACTATTTAGCTCAAATTGAAGCTGCAGGAATGAAAGCAACCGGTGTAAATCCAAAAACGGGTCTCGTAGAAGTGGTAGAAATTACTTCTCATCCTTGGTTTGTTGGCGTACAGTACCATCCAGAATATAAAAGTACGGTATTGAAGCCCCATCCTTTGTTTGTCGATTTTATAAAAGCAGCTTTAAAACAATCTAAAAAGTAAAGAACCCTATTTCTACAGTCCTCAAATATGGACAGTGCACTAATAACAAAAGTAAAATCAACTAAAATAGGTACAGTTTTGTTACATTTGTCGCTTTTGACTACTAATAAGGAGACAAAGATCAGCAAATTGACATTTTAAAAAAATACAATGGAACAAAAAAAATTCGACATCAATTCTTTTATTGGAATGATTTTATTAGGAGGTATCATCTTTTGGTGGATGAGTACTCAAAAATCAGAAATAACCGACACTCCAAACGCAACAACTACAGAAATTGTAGCGCAGAAAGCAGATACATCAGGAAGCAATGGTTCAAATACAACCGTGCTTGTAAACGACTCTATAAAACAAGCTGCTCTTCAAAACAGCTTAGGTGCTTTTGCGCAAGGTGCAATGACCGCTTCTGAAGGCGTTTCTGTTTTAGAAAATGACTTACTAAAGTTAACAATAAACAACAAAGGGGGACAAATTAAGGAAGTTCTAATTAAAAATTACAAGACATATGATTCACTTCCTTTATATATGGTAAAGGATAATAATGCCTCTTTTAATATTAATTTTGGAACTACCGATAATAGAATATTAAACACAAAAGATTTATTTTTTCAACCAACCATCACACAGAACGGAAATAACCAAGTGGTGTCTCTGAAGTTAAAAGTTTCTGAAACAAAATTCTTAGAATACAGATATGAGATGAAGCCAAAAGAGTATATGGTTAATTTTTCTGTTCGCTCTCAAGGTTTAAGCAATATCATAAATGAATCGAATCCTATTCATTTAGATTGGTCTTTGGATGGTTTTAGACATGAAAAAAGTTTAAAAACAGAGAATACCATGTATTCTTATTATTATTTCAAAGCAGAAAATGAAGTGGACTACCTCGGTGCAGGTAGCTCAGATGTAATAGAAGATGTAGATTGGGTTTCTTACAAACAACACTTTTTCTCTTCAAGTTTACTCACCGACACTCCCTTTAATAAGGCAACGGTTACTTCTACAGACTTGGTTTTAAATGAAGCAATCGATACCGTTTTCACGAAACGTTATGAGCTAAAAACGCCATTAGCTTTGTCTAATGGAGAATTAAATTACACTATGAAATGGTTTTATGGTCCTAGTGATTATAACCTACTGAGCACTTATGAGGATACCGATCTAGATCAAACGGCTGATTTAGGCTGGGGGATTTTTGGTTTTTTAAACAGAACTGTATTTTACCCTGTATTTAATTTCTTAAAAGGCCTCTTATCTAACTATGGATTGATCATTATCTTAATGACCGTTATTGTGCGTTTAATTATGTCTCCTTTAGTATACAAGTCTTATTTATCCAGTGCGAAAATGAAGGTTATAAGACCCGAATTAACTGCTGTAAACGAGAAATATCCTGGAAAAGAAAATGCCATGAAACGGCAGCAAGAAACCATGGCCATACAGCGGAAAGCTGGGGTAAGCATGATGTCTGGTTGTATTCCCGCATTATTACAAATGCCGGTTTTCTTTGCCTTATTTAAATTTTTTCCTACCAACTTGGCTTTGAGGCAGCAAGGTTTTTTATGGGCTCCTGATTTATCTTCTTATGATACCATTTTTCAATTGCCTTTTACAATTCCTTTTTATGGCGACCACGTAAGTTTATTTCCAATATTGGCTTCTGTTGCAATTTTCTTTTACATGAAAATGAATCAAAGTCAACAAGCAAACATGCAAGCACCAGCGCAGGAAGGTATGCCTGATATGGGTAAAATGATGAAGTATATGATTTACTTCTCTCCTATTATGATGTTGTTTTTCTTTAACAACTATGCAAGTAGTTTGAGTTTGTATTATTTTGTTTCTAACTTATTAACCATTGCAATTATGTTGGTTATTAAAAACTATGTAATAGATGAAGATAAAATTCATGCTCAGATAGAAGAAAACAAAAAGAAACCAGAAAAGAAAAAAAGTCAGTTTAGACAAAAAATTGACAATGCCATGAAGCAAGCGCAAGAACAACAAAAGAAAAAATAATTTTCTTCTGTAAAAAAAAAGCCAAAACTTTAAAGTTTTGGCTTTTTTTTTGAGCTTCTATTCAAGAAAACAGGTCTGCGTATTCTGCTATCCTACGCCTGCCAATTTTAGAGGTATCTTCTGATGGCTTACAACAATTCCTTTAGTTTTGAAATCGTAAAATCGATGTCTTTCTTTTGAGTAAATCTAGAGAATGAAAAACGAATCGATGTTTTTGCTTCTTCCGCACCGAATAAAATTTCTGAAAGTACGTGTGATCCCGAATTGCTTCCACTTTGACATGCACTTCCTCCCGAAACGGCAATTCCTGCGAGATCTAAGCTAAACAGCAGCATGGCATTTTCAACAGGAAAACGCACATTTAAAATCGCATAACTACCGCCATCCACCTCTCCAGAAAGTCCGTTAAACTCAATTTCCTCAGAAATTTTATGCAATTCAGAAATAAAATAGGTCTTTACCTCTAAAAGCTGTTTTTTATCTTTTTCCATAGCACTTTGCGCTATTTCTAGAGCCTTTTCCATCCCCACAATTGCATGCACATTTTCGGTACTTGACCTTGCTCCTTTTTCTTGATCCCCTCCATGTAGCATTGGCAAAATACCAAACCCTTTTCTAAAGAAAGCAAAACCTACTCCTTTTGGACCATGGAACTTATGCGCACTTGCAACAATAAAATCGACTTTAATACTTTGCAAATCTAACGGGTAATGCCCAATAACTTGCACCGTATCTGAATGAAACAAGGCATTATTTGATTTGCATAAATTGGCCACCATCTCGATTGGTAATATGTTCCCAATTTCATTGTTAATCATCATTAGACTTACCAATGTTTTTGCTCCAGAAGACTTTAAAAGTGTCTCCAAATGTTCTAAATCTATATTTCCAAGGACATCTACCGCTACAAATTCCAATACAATTTGCTGGCTCTTTTCTAAAAACTCGCAGGTATGTAAAACGGCATGGTGTTCTATTTTTGTGGTAATAATTCGTGTAACCCCTAAATTTGAAACCGCATTTTGTAAAATTAAATTATCTGCTTCCGTACCGCTAGAAGTAAAGATTATTTCAGCGGCAGCTACCTTAAAATGCTTCGCTATATTTTTTCTTGCAGTTTCTACAGTTGCTTTTGCTTTTCTACCAAATTGATGCGTAGAAGAGGGATTGCCAAAATTCTCTGCCATTGATACTTGCATCACCTCTATAACCTCGGGGTACATTTGGGTAGTTGCTGCGTTGTCTAAATAGATTGGATTCATAGTTGAAAATAAATTTTTAATTCCCCAAAACTGTACATATCGATGTCTATTAAATGGGTATAAAATTACATTTTTTTTGGAGAGAGCCCTCATAAATTAACAAAAAATAAAAGCTGCTTTTTAACCATTGGTAAATGTCTTCACCCACAGAAAACCAATACTGCTTATTTGGTATCTATAGGAAGCTACTCTTCCGGTTTGTTTTGAAAAACATAAACCTCTGTTGCTCCCAGACCATATTGTTTGTAGGAGGCATCGTAATGTTTTACGGGGTATTTATTCAACAGCGATTGGAGTTCAGATTTTAAGACCCCTTCGCCTACCCCGTGAATAAATACAATTTTAGAGATTCTTTTATAAATCGCAAACTCCACTTTTCTTTTTGCAGTATCTAACTGAAGGTTCAGCATGTCATAATTGTCCAAGCCTTTTAAAGACTTTACTAATTTGTTAATGTGCAAATCTACCTCCATAACAACCTCTTGATGTTGCTTTTTAAAAAGGTTTGCTTTTTTCTTAGGCTGACTGATTTTTTCTTTTAAAAAATCATTGTTGATATCTGAATATTTACTGAGCTCTTGTTGGTCTCTTTCTATTTTAACCAACTCATTTTCATTAAAATTAAAAATCATACCGTCCGTAGTTTTAATAGAAATCAAATCTTTTAAAATAGCCGTAACTTCGCCTTTTAAAACATCATCTAAAACCGCTACTTTATTTCCAATTTCTAAACCCTTTCTTAACATTGTATTGATTCTTATTTAAATAAAAGCTGTTACATTTACCGCAAAAATAAGCATATGTCCAAAACTTCCACTACTTCTCCTGAAAACTTCTTTAAACTGGCTTCAAAACACGTCGAATTATCAGAAGTTCGAAAAAAAACACTGCTTGACATCTCTCAAAGCATTGCAAACACCTATTCTAAAAAAAATGCTGCTAATTTAAACTTCATTTGCACACATAACTCTCGAAGAAGTCAATTAGGACAAGTTTGGGCCTATTATGCAGCCCAGTATTTCAACCTCAATATAGATGCTTTTTCTGGAGGTACCGAAGTAACTGCTTTTTATAGAAATACCGTAAAGACCTTGCAGGAAGTTGGATTTGATTTCAAAGTAACCGATTTTTCTCATGAAAATCCTCACTATTTAATTTCATTTCAGGGGAGTGCAAAAGCTATTCCCGGTTTTTCCAAAAGGTTTGATGACGTACTAAATACAGAGCCTTACATTGCAATTACTACCTGTAACAATGCAGATAAAAACTGTCCATTTATTCCGGATGCCCTAGCCCGGTTTCACTTGCCTTTTGTAGATCCAAAAGCCTCCGATGACCGTCCTGAACAGGATGCTACCTACTTAAAAACCAGTAAACAAATTGCTGCTGAAATCTTTTTTATTTTTACTGAAGTTAAAACGTTACTCTCTTAGATCTCCAAGTCTTTGTCGTAAGGAATACTATTTAAAACATGGTTAATCACATTTACCCTCGCCTCGGTTTTCCTATTAGCACGTATAACTTTCCAAGGAGATTTAGGTGTATTTGTTTTTTTAAACATCGCATTTTTATACTCGGTGTATTGTTCCCATAAAATTTGTGCCCTTTCATCTACCTTGGTCATTTTCCACTGTTTTAAAGGGTTGCTTTTTATATCTACAAAACGCTTTGCTTGTTCCTTCTTAGAGATAGACATATAAATCTTTACCAAATGAATCCCAGATTCTAAAATCATATTTTCAAAATCATTTACCTGGTTCATAAAAATATCATATTCTTCTGGTGTACAAAAACCATTTACAGGTTCTACCACCGCACGATTGTACCAACTTCTATCGAAAAAAACAATTTCCCCTGCTTTTGGAAACTGCTCTACATACCGCTGAAAATACCATTGTGTTTGCTCATCTTCTGTTGGTTTTGTTAATGCCACAATGCGCATATGCCGCGGATTAATACGCTCTGTTAACCTTCTAATTGCCCCACCTTTACCAGCAGCATCTCTTCCTTGAAAAACAATAATTATACGTTCATTGTTGGCAATTCCCCACGTTTGTAAACGAATAAGCTCTACTTGTAACTTTTTTAATTTTTTCTGATAATCTACATATCTTAGACTCCTCTCGATACTCAAGGGCGCTTTTGATAAAAGTGCTAATAGCCCTTTTTTTGTAGTTAACTTCTTTAATTCTTGTGCTGTTAATTTTATTTCCATACCATTAATCGCTATTATTATTAGACCTGTAATACCGCATGACAACGTTTGGATCAGGTGCTAAAATTGTTTTTGCTGCTGCCTTCCCTTCATAATCAAATTGAGAAATCACATGCCGAATGGCTTCTAACCGCGCCACCTCTTTATCGTTTGTTTTTATCAGTATCCATGGACTATACGCCGTATGGGTTTTAGAAAACATTTCAGCTTTATACTGTGTATACTTGTCCCAAAGCGTTTGTCCTTTTTTATCTACAGGACTAAACTTCCATCGTTTTAGAGGATTCTCTTTACGTTCTTCAAATCTTTTTAATTGTTCGTCTTTCGTTATTGACAACCAAAACTTAATAATAATCACACCATCTTCGTACATCATATGCTCAAATTCTGGTACCTGTACTAAAAAATCCTTGTATTGTTTCTGTGTACAGAAGTCCATCACTGGTTCTACTACCGCTCTATTGTACCAACTTCTGTCAAAGAAAACTATTTCCCCTGGGTTTGGCAACTCCTTGATATACCGCTGAAAATACCATTGTCCTTTTTCTATATCTGTCGGTTTATTTAAAGCCACCAACCGACTAGATCTGGGATTTAAATGCTCTGTAAACCGTCTAATATTCCCTCCCTTTCCAGCTGCATCCCTGCCTTCAAAAATGACAACTACACGCTTGTTCTCTTTAGATATCCAACGCTGTAGCTTTACCAACTCTATCTGTAAAAGGCGCAACTCTTCCGTATATAAAAGTGTTTTATTTACCTTTTTAAATAAGTCACTTTTCCCTTTAATAAGTTCCAGCAGCTCTTTATTTGTTTGTAAATTTTGAAAATCTTCTGCAGTAAATGTTTTGCTTGTACTCATGTGTTTTTTTCGAAACTTAAAAATATTACTTTTTTTTCTAAATAAAGTTAAAAAACCATGAATTTACGCAAGATATTTTATCTTTGTTCAGCATGAAAAAAAAAATGTTATTGCTTTTCCTCCTTTATTCATTCGGGGTTTTTTCACAAAAAAAATTTTCAAAAGAGCTTCGTTTTATTACAGACAATGATTTGTATACCTCTACATATGACGATCGGTATTACTCCAGCGGCTTGTTTTTATCCTTTTCCTACCTTTCGAAAGAAAAAAAAGAAGCCCTAGAAAAAACAATTTTTGAATGGTCTGTTGGCCACCAAATGTATACACCACATAAAGTTGTTCTTAAAAACGAGTACCAACATGACCGGCCTTTTGCAGGGTATTTATTTGGAAGCTTTGGAATTCATAAAGTCTATAAAAACAACACCAGCTTTAAAATAAGCTTGCAGCTAGGTGCTCTCGGGTCTTCTGCTTTTGCTGAGGAACTACAAGGCCTTATTCATGACCTCTATGGCTTTAAAAAAGCGGAGGGTTGGAAATATCAAATTAAAAATGCACTCGCGGTAAATATCAATACCCAATTTAACAAGTTCTTAGTACAAGACCAAACAAATCATTTTGATATTTCTTGGATCAATGCGGGGAAAATTGGGACTGTTTTTACGAGTATTTCTTCCGGTTTTTTAGCTAGAATTGGCTTCAAACCTTTGCAATCATTAGCAAATTCCATTGCTTACCAGACCAATATAAATAACAAAAACACCTCCTACTTCAGAGCCATTGAATCTTTTATTTTCATCAAACCTAGCATGCGCTATGCTTTTTATGATGGGACACTTCAAGGAAGCTTTTTAAATACAAGCAGCCCCGTAACGCGTGAATTAGTTCCCTTGGTTTTTAATCTCGCTATTGGATTTCAATGTACTGCAAATCAGTTTAATCTGGGGTATCTTTATAATTACAACTCTAACAAATCTAAAGACTTAAGGTTTGCCAATGGACATACTTATGGTTCCATTCAATTGAGTTATGTTTTAAAATAAGACCACAAATTTTTGATTTTCAATAGGTTGGTTTTTTTTAGTATCTTGGTTTTTAAGATTATTGGGAGATTGCCTTATTTTAGTCTTATTTCTATAAAAATTTTAGTAAAAAAATAAAGTTGTTTTTAAGGCTTCATTTCGTGCATTTCTTACATTATAAAATATTGAATGCTTGAAATAACTTGATTAATGAATTGATTTGAATTCATTGAAAGCATCTACTACTCAATGGAATTATTCATGCTACGGCAAATACTTACAAAATAATTATAGTCTTAATCTACATCATTACGCATAAAAAAACCCTCACATTTCTGAAAGGGCTTCTTAAATTATTTTAAGTCTAATTAATTCTTTATAAATTTTCTATTGGTTTGACCCACACCATCTGATATTCTAATCACATACACACCGCTTGGCAATGCTTGTACATTGATGTTGTTTGTATTCTTTATAGAAAGTACTTCTTTGCCTAATACATTGTAAATAGCCACCGTTATTGGAGTTTCATTCCCCGTGATAAATAAGGTGTTATTTGTTGGATTGGGGTAGATAGCGATTTGGTCTTGTAAAGCAAATTCTTTGTTACTTAAAGAGCCAGAATTTTCCTCTAAATTTAAAGCCCAAATACCCTGGCTAGAACATACAATAAATCTATTTAACTGATTGTCGTAATAACTAACAAAAGACTCTCCTGCTGGAGGAACCTCCCCATATTGTTCTAAATCTTCCCATTCGCTTTCTGTGTTCGGGTTAAATACTTTTAGTGTATTGGTCCATTCTAGTTCTTGACCATAACTTGTTGGTGGCGTAAAACCACCAAAGCTATAAAACTTATTATTTTCATAATCATACCCAAAACTTCCAGTAGACGTGAAATTTGAGTTCAGAGGTAAAATAGAACGAATACTCCAATCAGATAAGTCTATCTCCCATAAATCTCTCAACCAACAATATTCTCCAACATCTGTAGCCCAAGGTAAAGCACCTGCTATAGAACAAGAACTTTCGCTTTGGTTCCCCGAGGCATTTCCTTTGCCATCTATAATATACGCTTTGGTAAAATCTTCATTTGGATATATAGTGGTTTCTCTTTTAAAAGGTTCGTTGTCTGAATTATCTCGTGTCTGCACCCACACTCCTTCTAGTAACTCATAAGCTGCATTTTTATTTGTATAAAACCCATATCCATTCATTAAAGCAGGATTTGTTGTAACACCATTATAAATTGCATCCGACCCATATAATTGTGAATTATAACTACCATCTCCTATTGCACTGATACTGCCTCCATTCGTAGAAACTTCATATACATTGTCTGTTCCAGACCGCCAAAACTGCAGTGTTTGGCTAGATGGATTAAATACAAAGGAGCCACTTCTATCAAAACTAGGGTAATTATTTACTTGGATAGGTGTAAAAATATTGGTATCTATGTGATATGAATACATCCAATTCTCCTTTACATTAAGAAGATAAATTAGACGATTTTCTTTATCAAAACTGTAAGGAAGATAAATGAAATTCGTTTTGGGAAGTTCGGAAATAGAATTTAATAATTCCCAAGTTGGAGTTTGTGCATTATTTGATGAATCTGGACAAGTACCCCAAACAGGTTTATTACTTTCAGATAGTGGTGAACCAAAACTAAATTGAGTTGGCTCTGAACTAATATTTGTAACACACCATTCTGATATATCTTGGTTGAAAGAGGGTGCATTATAAAACATATTATCCATATCAGTAACACTACTCACGGCCCAAGTACTAATATCTTGATTAAATGGGGTATTTTGAAATAATCTATTCATGTCAGTCACGTTAGACACATCCCAATCACCAATATCTTGGTTGAAAGGTGCATTCATAAACATTTGTTTCATATTAGTTACATTGGAAATATCCCAATCACCGATATCTTGATTGAAAGAAGATATACCCACCACATTTCTAGAAAACATACTTTCCATATTAGTTACATTGGAAACATCCCAAATTCCGATATCTTGGTTGAAAGAAGTTGCACTTTCAAACATACCCCACATATTAGTCACGCTAGATACATTCCAATTTCCGATATCTTGATTGAAAGGAGTACCAAGAAACATATACCACATAGTAATCACATTGGATACATCCCAATTACCAATGTCTTGGTTAAAAGAAGTTGCATTAGCAAACAGATCCCGCATATTAGTCACGCTACTCACATCCCAATCACCTATATCTTGGTTGAAAGAAGTTGCACTACGAAACATACTATACATACCAATTACATTGGACACATTCCAATCCCCAATAGGTTGGTTGAAAGAAGCTGCACTACGAAATATTCTACTCATATCAACCACATTAGATACATCCCAGTCTGTAATATCTTGATTGAATGCTGATGCTTCACGAAACATGGCATATAATGATTGTGCATTACTTACATCCCAGTCTCCAATATCCATGTTAAAAGATATTGCGGATCGAAACATCTGATTAAAGATCGTTACATTGGATACATCCCAATTGCCAATGGGTTGATTAAAGGAAGTTGCATTAAGAAACATATTCACCACAGCAGTCACATTGGACACATCCCAAGCACTTATATCTGCATTGAAATCATTTCTATCTACAAATGCATTATTCATTTCTGTTACTTGACTAACATCCCAATCCGGCATTGCACCATATTCACTATCACTACACATCCCATCTACAGGATTGGTAGATAAGCAAGTATTAATAGCTTGATAAAAATTAGCATCTGTAAGTAATTCAGGTGTAGCTTGATCTTTAACCTCAATTATAAATTTTTCTGGTGTTCTATCACCACAATAATACTCTAAACCATCATTCCACTCGCCTGAAGTTGTAAGTAATACATAATCTTCGCCATAAGGTCTGCAGGTAGAACCATTTCCCGAATTATTTGGCTCTCCACTCCGCCAATTTGAAAAATTATATTCATTTCCATCACTCCACCCCCACACACCTTCCTCTATGGAATCTGTTAAGCCAATCCAAACATCTGAATTAATTTTACTTGTAATGAAGTCATTTTCCTCCTGAGAATTTATAGAAATTAAGTTACCGCCATATTGCTCAGCATATGCCTGTGCCTCAGACCATATCAGTTCGTTTTCAGAATAATAATAGGAACTATCCTCAAAAGAACCAATAAACACTGTCCCCTCTATACCGATGTTAATGTCTACGACATTTACTGTTCGTGTTACTTCTTCTGCTGCACTACCGTTTGCATCACTAACATTATACGTTACTACATATGAACCAACAACAGCTGAATCTACATTGTTTACGATTACTATAGTATCTGTAATATCGCCGTCATAATTATCAAGAGCAGTTGCTCCTGCATCGGTATATGTAGTTCCTATCTCTAATGTTACTGTAGCTTCTCCTAGTAATGTAATCACTGGAAGGGTATCAGAACAATTTAAACCTGCATCTGTTATTACCCACCCATAGGTGTCTATAATACTTTGCCTTGCAGCTCCTGCTGTACAATATTGTAAAGTAGAATTAGAAAAGGTAACTCCTCGTTGCAATGTTAATGCTGACCAACCTGTAAATAACGCATCGTAATTGGCTACTGAAATCGAAGTTCCATCACCAAAATAAGTCAAATCAGTCACATTAGATACGTCCCAAGAACTTATCTCTTGATTAAAAGCGGATGCATCCCTAAACATATAACTCATATTAGTTACACTACTCACATCCCAATTAGAAATATCTTGATTGAAATCATATGCATATTCAAACATAGCAACCATCCAAGTCACACTGCTCACATCCCAATTACCAATTGGTTGATTGAAAGCATTGGCTTGGTAAAACATACCACCAAAATCTGTCACACTACCCACGTTCCAAGCGCTAATGTCTCCGTTAAAAGAAGTTTTAAATTTAAATGCCTCATTCATATCCGTTACTTGACTCACATCCCAAGTTGGCATAGCACCATATTCACTATCAGAACACATACCATTTACAGGGTTTGTAAACAAACAATTGTTTATTGCTGTTTGAAAATTAGCATCTGTGATTGGGGTTTGAGCATATCCAAATATTGAAATGAATACGAGTAATAAAGTAATTTTTTTCATGGTGGTTTTTCTTTGAAATTATTTTAATTCTGTCTTAATTCTTTATAAACTTTCTATTAGTTTGCCCCACACCATCTGATATTCTAATCACATACACACCGCTTGGCAATGCCTGTACATTGATGTTGTTTGTATTCTTTATAGAAAGTACTTCTTTGCCTAATACATTGAAAATAGCCAATGCTATTGGGGTTTCATTCCCCGTGATAAATAACGTATTGTCTGTTGGATTTGGGTAGATAGAAATAGCGAATAAGTGTTCATCTTCTAATCCTGCTGTAGTACAATTTAAACCCGCATCTTCAATAACCCACCCATAGGTGTCTATAATACTTTGCCTCGCAGCTTCCGCAGTGCAATACTGTAAATTAGTACTATTAAACTCAACACCTTGTTGTAATGTTAATGCTGACCAACCTGTAAACAACGCATCATAATTGGCTACTGAAATCGAAGCTCCATCACCAAATTGAGATAGATTAGTTACACTACTCACATTCCAAGCACTAATATTTTGATTAAATACGCTTGCAGAAGCAAACATATTCTCCATATTAGTAACATTACTCACATCCCAAGTACCAATGTCTTGATTAAATACGGATGCTCCATAAAACATATACCTCATAGTATTTACACTACTCACATCCCAAGTACCAATGTCTTTATTAAATGACTGTGCATTATAAAACATAACACTCATATCAGTAACACTACTCACATTCCAACTACCAATATATTGATTAAACAAGGATGCATTATAAAACATACGCTCCATAGAAGTAACACTGCTCACATTCCAAGAACTAATATCTTGATTAAATGAATTTGCATTATAAAACATTTGATACATATCAGTCACATTACTCATATCCCAAGAAACAATATCTCCATTAAAATCTGATTTACTTTTAAAAGCCGCTCGCATAGAAGTCACATTACTCACATCCCAAGTTGGCATTGCACCATATTCACTATCAGAACACATACCATCTGCAGGGTTTGTAAACAAACAATTGTTTATTGCTGTTTGAATATTAGCATCTGTAATGGGGGTTAATTCATCATAATTATGACATCCTGCAGCTAATCCTGCATCTTCAATAACCCACCCATAGGTGTCTATAATACTTTGCCTCGCAGCTTCCACAGTGCAATACTGTAAATTAGTACTATTAAACTCAACACCTTGTTGTAATGTTAATGCTGACCAACCTGTAAATAACGCATCATAATTGGCTACTGAAATCGAAGCTCCATCACCAAATTGAGATAAATTAGTTACACTGCTCACATTCCAAGCACTAATATTTTGATTAAATACGCTTGCAGAAGCAAACATATTCTCCATATTAGTAACATTACTCACATCCCAAGTACCAATGTCTTGATTAAATACGGATGCTCCATAAAACATATACCTCATAGTATTTACACTACTCACATCCCAAGTACCAATGTCTTTATTAAATGACTGTGCATTATAAAACATAACACTCATATCAGTAACACTACTCACATTCCAACTACCAATATATTGATTAAACAAGGATGCATTATAAAACATACGCTCCATAGAAGTAACACTGCTCACATTCCAAGAACTAATATCTTGATTAAATGAATTTGCATTATAAAACATTTGATACATATCAGTCACATTACTCATATCCCAAGAAACAATATCTCCATTAAAATCTGATTTACTTTTAAAAGCATCTCGCATAGAAGTCACATTACTAACATCCCAAGTTGGCATTGCACCATATTCACTATCAGAACACATACCATCAACAGGGTTTGTAAACAAACAATTGTTTATTGCTGTTTGAATATTAGCATCTGTAATGGGGGTTAATTCATCATAATTATGACATCCTGTAGCTAATCCTGCATCTTCAATAACCCACCCATAGGTGTCTATAATACTTTGCCTTGCAGCTCCTGATGTACAATATTGTAAAGTAGAATTAGAAAAGGTAACACCTTGCTGCAATGTTAATGCTGACCAACCTGTAAATAACGCATCGTAATTGGCTACTGAAATCGAAGTTCCATCACCAAAATTAGATAGATTAGTCACACTGCTCACATTCCAAGCACTAATATCTTGATTAAATACGAGTGCAGAAGCAAACATATTCTCCATATTAGTAACACTACTCACATCCCAAGTACCAATATCTTGATTAAATACGGATGCTCCATAAAACATATACCTCATAGTGTTTACACTACTCACATCCCAAGTACCAATATATTTTTTAAATGACTGTGCATTATAAAACATAACACTCATATCAGTAACATTGCTTACATCCCAAGCACTAATATCTTGATTAAATGCGCGTGCATATTGAAACATATAAGACATATCAGTCACATTACTCACATCCCAAGAAACAATATTTCCATTGAAATCTGATTTGCTTATAAAAGCCTCCCGCATAGAAGTCACATTACTAACATCCCAAGTTGGCATTGCACCATATTCACTATCAGAACACATACCATCTACAGGGTTTGTAAACAAACAATTGTTTATGGCTGTATGAATATTAGCATCTGTAATTGTGGTTTGAGCATATCCAACTATTGAAATGAATAGAAGTAAAAAAGTAAGTTTCTTCATAGTGGTTTTTCTTTAATAGCTTTTCAAAGGCAATTCCTAGATTTTTCCTTTTTTATTTTTTAATAAAGCGGTTTACTGCTTGACCGTTTTCAGTAAACACCTTTATAAAATAAGTGGCTGCAGGCAGCTTATTTACAGAGAACTTTGTTTGTTTACTTTCTAAAACAACCTGTCCTAGCAAATTATAGACTTCACACTTTATAAAGTTTGACTCCGCAGCTAAGACAATCTTCAAGTCCTGATGCACGGGGTTTGGATACACGCTAAAACGGGAAACCGTATTTATTTTATTTGTAGATAAGTTTCCGATGCTGTTAAGGTTTAAAATTTCATTTGCACTCAAGGATCGGTTCCAAATAGCGATGTCGTCAATTTTTCCATTAAAAAAACCAGCAGGACCTTTTTTCCCAATAAGCAGTGGGTAGCTTGGAAAATCCACTTGCCAGCCGCCCCAATTGTGGTCACAGTCTGTTTGAACTTCGTTTCCATTGATGTAGAATTTAAAATTTGCATAACTAAAGTCTTCATTGTCTCCAATTACTAAAACATAATGATTCCAGTTATTTTGATTTTGAAAATTAACAGAGCCGTAGTGTGCAGGTTGACTGTAGGCAAAAGATAATGGAGAGGTTCCCATATGACCAAATTCACACACGTTGGCAGAGTTTAGAAACTTATTAAAAATAAGATTATAAGCGTTATAACAATCATCGCCACAGTTTTGACTCAATGCAGACATCTCAACATCACTAACATCTGAATTGGCCCAAAAAGAAAAAGTAAGATTTACTTGGCCCACACCTAACACAGCCTCTGTGGTTATGAAATCATCTACGCCGTCAAATTTATAACCATTGTTCGCGTTACCAAAACGATCAGAAGTAAGAACAGCACCATTGACCGTTCCATTATGTTCATTCCCACTCTCATCATTTGCATTTCCATTAAAAGGATAGTAGGCTATTAGACCTTCTAAAGGCAAGTTGCCTGTTGCGCAATCTAAACCAGCATCATTA
>Ga0209192_10001115_pt1 | contig 22631 bp, 31 predicted proteins | sample ArcticOcean_MG_C_11_FD_187433 | JGI IMG/M metagenome (GOLD analysis project Ga0209192, IMG submission 187433) | Marine microbial communities from western Arctic Ocean - ArcticOcean_MG_CB2_154 (SPAdes) (version 2) | ecosystem: Environmental > Aquatic > Marine > Oceanic | place: Arctic Ocean... | reverse complement strand
ACTAGAAAAGTTCATATTAGTGTAACTAGTAATGCTTCAAAGGATTTAAACAAGGGTACTGTAGCCGCTAAAGGACTATCAGGCTCACTTAAAGGGGTGGGTGCTTCAGCTAACTTAGCTACAGGAGGTATACGTGCTATGACTATGGCGCTTATATCTAGTGGTGTAGGTGTCTTTGTAGTAGCTCTAGGCGCACTAGCAGGTGGTATAGGTGGTGTTATATCTAAGAGTAAGGAATTCGAGAAGGCACTATCTACTTTAGAGGCGGTAACAGGCTCTAGTAAAGAAGAGATACAGCAACTTTCAGACCTAGCAAAAAAATTAGGTAGTACTACAGCTTTTACAGCTTCACAAGTATTAGAGTTACAGACTGAATTAGCTAAATTAGGTTTTAAAACTGATGATATTAGCAACGCTACAGGCTCTATATTAGACCTAGCAGCCTCCTTAGATGTTGACTTGGCAGAAGCAGCCGAGTTCTCAGGTAGTGTAGTGCGTTCTTTTGGACTAACTACTAAGGATACTCAGCAAATTGTAGACGTAATGGCACTATCTACTAGTAGCTCAGCGTTAAACTTTGAGTCTTTAAGGGAGTCAATGAAGTTGGTAGCTCCTGTATCAAAGGCTGTAGGTGTATCTGTAGAGAAGACCACGGCTTTACTAGCTGTTTTAGCAGATAGGGGACTAAAGGGGTCTATAGCAGGAACGGGACTAGCTAAGACCTTTATTATGCTTAGTAAGCAAGGTATGACCTTAGAGCAAGGGCTAGACAAGTTAAACGCTTCAGGGGGAGACCTTAACACGGCCATTGAAATGGTAGGTGTTGTAGCTGCTAAGTCATTTTTAACCTTGGCAGGTGGTCAAGAAGATATAGCAGGACTAGAGCAATCTTTTAAGGACGCTGAAGGAGCTGCTAAGAAGATGGCAGATATTAAGCTAGATAACCTAGCAGGAGACACTACAAAGCTAGCTAGTGCGTGGGAGGGTCTTGTATTAGGTTTAGAAGATGGTCAGGGTCTTTTAAATAAGATGGCTAGGGGCTCAGTTAAGCTACTTACTGAAGCTATTGGATTCCTTCAAACACAATCTTTTAAACTAGGAACGTCTTGGGATTCTTTAATGTTAGGATTTGAGTATGGAGAAATCACTATGCGTAAGATGGGAGCGGAGTTTACTGTGCTAGGTAAGGAGATGGCTATATTTGCCGTAGATGCTATGATGGCAATGAGTGACGTTCCGATTATAGGAGGCCTAGCAGATGAAGATGCGTTAATAGCTAAAAGAAAAGAACTTACAGGGGAGCTAGAGGTTGCTAACAAGGCTATAAATGATTTTTCTATACAACAATTTGAAAACGAAAAGCTAAGGAATCAAAAGAACGTAGAGTATAGATTAGGCAGAAGACTAAAGGACTACAGAAAAGAAGAGGAGGCTATTGAAGCAGAAGACGAGATAATATTAGACAAGAAAAAGAAAAAGCTAACTAAAGAAGAGCAAGAGGCTTTAGATGCAAAAAAAGAGTTCTTAGCTAAACTTAAAAAACTAGACCAAGACACAGACGATAAAACAGCTCTAGAGAAAATACAACGTAAAAGAGAGCGTCACTTAGATGAGCTTAAGACTATTAAGATGAACGCAGTGGATAGAGCTGAAGCGGTTAAGACTATTGATGCGATGTACGACCAACAAAGAGACGCACAGATTGACCTAAATAACGAGAAAAGAAAGAAGGCATTTGATGACTTTACTAAGCAATTTAACATTGAAGCTGAAGACCCTTCAGATAAGTTAGCACAGCAAAGAGAGGCCCATTTATTGGAGTTAGAACAGCTTAAATTAGATGAGACGGAAAAGAAAGAAGCGGTTAAGGCTATAAATGCTTTTTATGACAACGAAGAGGCTGTTTTAAAGGCTGATGACAGGGTTTTAAAGCAAGAGCAAGACTTAGCAGACTTAGAGACTAAAAGGATGCTTATATCACAAGGTTTAGACTTAGCTATTGAAGCTAGTGGCCAAGAGTCTAAGATAGGACAAGCATTATTTAAAATTAAGCAAATGATGGCTTTGGCAGAGATGGCTATGCAGATGCGTACTTATATGGTAGAGATGAAAATGAATGCTCAAAAGGCTGAAGGTAAGCTATCTATGGACGCTGTAAACCAAACAGGTGCATTGTCTGAGGGTATGGCTAACTCAGCAAAACTAGGGCCTCCTTTTAACGCTATACCAATGGCTATCATGGCTATTCAATCAGCTCTTATGATTAAGAATATGATGAAGAGCAAGAAGGAGATGAAGAAGATAACGGGTCGTTTTAGCGGTGGTAGTATAGGCGGTGGAACAGCTCCACAAGCCCCTAACTTTAATGTTATAGGACAGACTAGCGCAGGAGACAATATGATAGCGGATACTATTCAGGGAGCTAACAGCAGACCAATTAGAGCCTTTGTAGTAGATAAAGACGTAACTAGCTCACAGGAGTTATCACGCAACACAGAAACTATTGCAAGTATTGGATAAAATATTGTTTTTAAATAAAGGTAAATTATGAAATTATACGAATTACTAATAGACGAAAATGACCTGTTACTTTCAGGGGTACACGCTCTTTCAATAGTGGAGAATCCTGCCATACAGTCAGATTTCATTGCTTTGGGAGACCAAAAACCTGTCTTATTGGCAGAAGTTAGCAAGGATAAGCAGATACTTATGGGTGCTGCTTTAATTCCTGACAAGCCTATCTACAGAAAAGACGGAGACGAAGAGTACTATGTGTATTTTTCAAAGGAGACTATAGCTAAAACGGCTGAGGCTTTTTTCAGAAATAACAATCAAAACAACGCTACTCTAGAGCACGCTGAGGTCTTAGATAATATGACTGTATTTGAATCGTGGATAGTAGAAGACCCTGAGTTTGACAAGTCTAAAAAGTACGGCCTTGAAGTACCCGCAGGTACGTGGATGGTGTCGATGAAAGTTGATGACAAAGACGTATGGGATAACTACGTAAAAGATAACAAAGTTTTTGGCTTTAGTATTGAGGGTAAATTCGCAAATGTACTAAGAAAAGAAAGCTCAGATATGGACTTCAGCGACCAAGTTTTAGACAAGACTTTGGATATGATACGTGAATTTGTAAAAGAAAATTATTAATATATAAAACAACAATATGCCAATTAGAGAGATTACAGGAGTAAATGACGGGTCACATTTGTTTCCCGATAACACGGAGTCAACATCAAATAACAATAACTCAGCAACAACTAACTTTACTTCAAGTGAGGTTATAACGGATAGGATACAAGGATATATAGGCCTTTTATCGGCTGTTTATTTTGACGGAGCAGCAACGTCTAACGAGGTACTAATAGAAGACGTAGATGTTTGGCAAGAGGTTGTAATGACTATACACCCTAACGGAGTATCTGACAAGAGAGTAGATGCGCAGAAAGAAGCAACACCTAACGGCTTTTCAGGAACAGGAGCTGTAGGAGACCCTATAGTTTTCTTATTAGAAGGTTTAGTTGAGGAGTCAGCAGCAACGCTTAGAACTTCTTTGACATTCATACCTGACGAAGATGGTGGACGTTTAGACTCTAGAATCTTTTTAGAAAGACACTCAGGGGCTACACCTTCAGAAGATTTTCCAATTAACGCGGCAGGACTAGCAATGGAGTCAGGAGCAGACGAAGAGTACCCGCACCTTGTGAGTGTTCAATTTTTTATAGGAGACACTATTAATACTAACGGAGTAGGAGACGCGGGGAAAATTAGATTTCAAGTAAAGTCAGATGTAACGGGAACTATCTTAATGAATGAGATGGCATTATTTATTCAATACTAAAAACAAAAAAAAATGGCAAATAAAGTAAAAATATATTCTGACCTTAAGAGTGGTAAAGTTCAATTTGATGGCTCAAGAGTTCGTAATAAAGAGATAGGCTCTCTAGAGGTAGAAGCACACCCTAGTATATCTAATAGAATACGCATTAAATCAAATACGGTATTCAAGAGAGGTAGTGATACTAATTACAGAGTATTCTTTGGTAAGTTAAATATCAGTCGTATTCAGAACAAAGCGGGCCAAGACTTAGTGGCTGACTTAGGAATGGACAGAGACGCTGTTATAGCTTACGTAGAGGCACAAATTAAAAAGCCTATAGTTACAGAGTACTTTGAGTACAATCCTATCACAGACAGGCTAGAAGCTAATAAAAATATTGAAGTAAAGAAACACGGTTTCTATATCGGTGGTAAGTACAAAATGGCCTCAGGTAATAGTAACCTTTACTATGAAGATTTAGCCACTAAAGGTAATCAATATCCTGTAATGGGAGAAGTATTTGACCAATCATTACCTGAGAATCAAGTTGCAGGAGCAGGAACGTCTACACCAAAAATGAGAGTGTTCGGAGACTATCAAGAAATCCCTTTAGGTGGTAGCCCTGTAAATGACACATCTATATCTTATGACGGAGACAACTTTTTTCCATTCAATATCTCAGGTGTGGGTATCACAACTAGAACGGCTGAAGTAGTAACGGCAGACCAACAGCTTAAGTATGAAATTATTATAAACGGCATATCTGTTTATATTCAGTACTTAAATAACGGCGCATACGCTGTAAATGATGACATTACGTGGTACTTTGACCACCCTCTAGATATTGAGGCGGGTACTACATTAAAAGCTACAATTTACAAGGTATCTACAGTAGATAATCAAGAGGTTAACGATGGTGTGCTTCAAGTATGTGAAGGTAGTTCGTCCCCAACTAGATACGCTACAACGGTTTTAAACAGATTCTTTGAAGACAGAGACTTAGAACTCATTAGTCCTTATGTACATTATCAGGCTATGGACTTTGGACTTGACTCAACAGGCTCCACAATCCTTTTAAGAGACTTAAGCTTAGGAGCTGACAGTTTGTTACAACCACACGCAGTAAACACCTTAGAAGCGATTGCTAACGGTACTACTATTAAAATTAAAGCTAAAGGCGGTGCTAAGGTAATTTCTGAAAGTCTACCTGTTAACGCTGTGAGTATTAACGGAACTTTTGTAAACTCAGTACTTAATCAGGCTGTAGTACAATTAAACGCTATCTTTACAAATACGGCTTCGTTTGTAGATACAGATACTTTTGTAAATTCCTTTACATTAAGCGGTAATGATTTAACATTGGGGTTAAATGACGGAGTATCCTATACAGTTGATGTAACTACTTTAGGAGTAGACGAAAATAACTTCATATCTAGTGGCTCATTAAGTGGCTCAGATTTGACGCTTACAATGGCAGATGCAAGTACAGTTACTATAGACGTTACTTCTTTAGGACTTGACGAAAATACCACTGTTTCAAGTGGAGCTGTAAGTGGCACAGATATAATCTTAACAATGAGTGACGGCTCTACAGTTACTGTTGACGCTTCCACTTTAGGTGGCTCAAGTGGCTCAGGTAATCCTGTAGTAAGTGGCTCAGTTGTAGGTACTAATTTAGTGCTTGTTTTAGATGACGCTACACAGATAACTATAGACGCTACTAATATGATTAATGGCTCTAGTGGACTAGCTAGTAATAACGGATGGTATATCTCTTATGGAGCTAATGCAAATGATGCTGTAGGAACGGGAACTAATGACTCTACAATTAATCAACAATTACCTTTTTACTTTGGCCAAGCTTTAGAGCAAGGAGCTGAGTTTAAATGGAACTTTCAATCAAATGGAGGAGCTAACCTAATAATGGGTATTTGGGACGGAGCAGAAGTAGCTACAGCTTATAATGGCGGTAGTATAACACCTTCTAATTGGGGTACAATGTTTATATACGCAGGTGGCTTCACAGCAGGGTCAAATAGTGCTTTACTAACTACCAACTCAGGCTCTAAATACGTTGTTTCTAACGGAGACGCTATGGGCATAAGATTTGGTAATGACGGACACTTAACACTAGTTGACTTAAGCGGTGCTAATGAAGTAGCTGTAGCTAAAACTACAATACCTTTAGCGGTTACATCTTTCAATATGCAGATGCATACTTGGACGGGTGGAGTTTTACCTAATGGTATTATCAACAATGTTGATTACATTTGGGACATTGTACACGATTTCGCAAACACTGAAGCGGGTATCATTAATGGTATTTTAGACCACACAGTTCTAAAGAGTGCTATTTCTATTGAGAAGGGAGAAAAACTAATGTTTATGTTTGACGAAGTTGGACAAGGCGATTACTTCGGTACTAACTATACAGGAGCTGCAAGTGGAGTATCTACAGCAGAAGACCAATTAGATAATGAGTTTTCTTATGCAACTAACGAAGCTTTAAGCTTTGAATTTGGTGGTACTTCAGATTGGAATGTAAACACCAACGCTACATATTACTTTGATAACGGAGCAGGTATAGTAGGATATAGAAAAGGAGGAGCTAGCACGATTCAGGGAATGTTTTCAATGAGATTTAATGATGACGGAAAGCTTACCATATACTCTGAGGATAACGGAGAGAAGGTAGCAACAGCTAAAGCAGACCCGACAATAGGTAGCTCAGTACATTTGCACTATGGCGTAAGAGGTAACAGAGCTTATTACTCTATTCCTGTAATATCTAAGCAATCTATAAACGGAGGCTCACAACCCAATATTGATTTTGTACCTACAGTAGCTAATCAAACAGCTTCAGTTACAGAAGGGGATGTATTAAACTTTCAGATTATAAGCTCTGACAATATCGTTAATCAATTTGTAGAGTCAGATGCTCCTAGTTGGATGACTTTAAATCAAAATAGTGGTGTACTTAGCGGTACGGCCCCTGCACACTTAGGAACGGCTGCAGATACTATTGTAGTTAATTGTAAGGCAGGTAATGCTATTGGAGGTGCTATTGAGTTCACTATTACGGTAACGGTTACACAGGTAGCTTACACTAACAATAAGTCTTTAAAGTTTCCTAGCTCTTCTAACGCATACTTAAACGGTAATCACGCACTAGTAACTTCCTTACAGAGAACAGGTAACGGAAGTGGAGCAAGTGATGCTTGGAGTATTTCAATGTGGGTAAAACCATCTACTATTACAAATAGTCAAACACTATTCTACTTCGGTGGAGATGATTTGACAAATGAAGGTAGAATCGATATAACTCAATTTAGTGGGAGTAACTTATTATTTAGATACGGTAACAATGCCAATAATCTAAACTATATAGGTGTAGGTAACTTCACAACAGGGCAATGGAATCACGTACTAGTTACTTATAGTGGTGCAGATACTCTTATTGCTAATGGTGGTGCAACTGCGTTTTCAATGTTTATTAATGGAGTAAACGGAACTAGTCAGCTACAGCAGACAGGTGGTGGATTCAGTGCTAACATTCCCGCAGACAAGTATAGAATAGGTAGACTTCTAGGAGCTACAACTAGTCAATACTTAAGTGACGGTGTCGTTAATCAAATAGCAATATTTAACACTGACGAGTCAGCTAATATAGCAACTATCTACAATAGCGGTGCAACACAAGATTTGAGCTTATTAAGTTCGGCTCCTGTTCATTACTATGAGATTGAAACTAGCGTAACTACTATACCTGATTTAATTGGTTCAGCAGATTTAACAGGGTTTAATTTCAATAATGTTGACTTAGTAACTGACACACCTTAATTACTTACAGCCCCTCTTTAACTAGGGGGGTTTTAGTAGAGCAAAATAATGTTTTTAAATAAAGAGTATGTACATAAAAGCAAAATATCCAAAAGTAGGTAGAGAATGGTATAGGCAGGGTGTCCAAGGTTTTGGTAGCTTGTACGGAGGCAATCAAATGAGTGACGTAACTAACAATGCGTCTAGTAACCTAACTAGCAGATTATCAACTAGTCAGATGTTTGAAGGTAACATCGTATCTATATACACCAATACTAACAACGGAAACGAGCTTGTATTTACAAATGAATCTGTTTTTTTAATCAACAATTCTACTTTAAACATAACAGAAATTAACGCTGAGAGGGCTTTAGAATTTATTAACGAGTCAGATTGGCTAAAAGAAGATTAAACAATGGCAATAACAAATACAGGAATAGTAGAGAGAGTAATAACAGGAGTTAACGAATCTGACTTATTCTTAGACAGTGAAGCAACTAGTGTAGTAAATAACACGGGTATAGTAGAGCGTTCTGTAGTGGGTGTAAACACCTCAGAAACTCCATTTTGGAGACCTACAGAATCTGATTCAGTAGTTAACAATACGGGTATAGTTGAAAGGCCTATCTCAGGAGTTAACGAATCCGACCCTATGTTTCCTAATAACACAATTTCCAACATAATTAACTTAGCGGGTAACTTACTGATAGCTTTATTCGAAGCCTTCAAAACAAGAGTATCGACAGACGGCGGTACTTTAGATAACGAAGTAGGCCTAGATACCGATAACTTTGACGATACATCATCTCTTACAATGCTCCCTAATGCCTATAAGGATGGTACATTATATAGTGTATTGCCTGAAGATGGTACAGGAGACTTTGACGTAGTTAGAGGCAGTAGTGCTACTAGAGTAAACTCTTTAGGACTAATTGAAGAGGTTTCTAGTAATGAGCCTAGAATAGACTACACAAGTGGTAGCCCTGTTTTATTGGTAGAACCACAGAGTACTAATTCATTACCTTATTCAGAGGATTTAACAAATTGGGCAAATAGCGCAAGTACATTGACAAATGGGTTAACATCTCCAAGTGGGGATAATTCAGCTTATAGTGTATTAAGTGGTGCAGGAGCGTCAGACAGACTATCTTTTATAACAACACTTACTGCGGTAAATACACAGCATACAATGAGTGCATTCGTAAAGCAAGTAGGTGGCTTCAATACTGCATACTTAAGGTGGGGTCATTCTGAGCTATCAAACAACATAGCAACCTTTGCCTTTGACACAGAGGTGTTAACAAATGTATCAGGTAATTCTACAGATTTGTTTGTTGAAAATTATGGCAATGGTTGGTATAGAGTAGGATTCACTTTTACTACGGGAGCAACTATTACTAACCAACAACTACAGGTAAATAGAGGTGCTAACGTTACCGCTGCTTATTGGGGGATTCAAATTGAAGAACTATCATACGCTACTAGCTATATTCCAACTACAGGAGTTATTGCCACAAGGTTAGCAGATTCAGTAACAGGAGCAGGAGATGCAAGTACATTCAATTCGACTGAAGGAGTATTATACTTTGAAGGAACTGCTTTAAGCAATGGTGGTTCTAATAGAATTATCTCACTTTCAGATGGAACTAACGACAATCTAGTGTATATTAGAATTGATAGCACAGCAAGCAGATTTAGATGTTTTGCTAGAGGTGGTGCAGGCTCATATACTTCAGCATTAAAGAGTGGTATTATCCAAACAGATAACAATAAGATAGCTGTGTCTTGGGATAATACAAATTTAAAAATGTATATAAATGGCTCACTTGCTGCGTCTTCGTCAATAAATAATTTACCTGTTGGTTTAGATAGAGTAAGTTTTACTAGCCCTACAGGAGGTGACACCTTTGAAGGAAAAGTAAAAGACTTGAGAACATACAATACAGCTCTTACGGATGCAGAATTATTAACCTTAACTACAATATAATGATATATATTAGATACGAATTTAACGATAAGGAACAAGCTGAAAGTAAGATACTATCTCAAGAAGGTGTTAACGCAACATTTATAAAGCTTAATAAGTTTATTCTAACTGAAGGTGTATACGATAACGAAGGAGTTGAATTAACAGCTCCTATTTTATCTGAAGGGTATGCTTTAGACGTGCTTTGGAGAGACTTAGATGCTTCGCCTTATGGTTGGAAAAGCTACGAAGTAGAGCCTAGTAACCCAAAACATAAGCTTTTGTAGTCCTAAAAATCAAATTAGCATAAAAAGTGTTTTTAAATAAAGTATAAACCCTTAAATCACATTATGTTAAACGCAAAAGACACGTTACAGAAAATCGCTGAAGCTCTAAACATAGCAGCACAGCCACAAGAAACAACTGAAGTACAACCAACTCCACAACCTGAAGCAGTAGAGCCAACAAAAGAACTAATAGAAGAGCCAATTGCTGAGGTAGTAGAAGAGGTTAAAACAGAAGTAGAAGAGCCAAAGGCAGAGCCACAGATTGAGACCGAGGCAGAGCCAAAAGAAGAGGTAAAAGACGACAGAGTGGAAGCTCTAGAGAGTCAATTAGCCGACCTTAAAAAGATTCTAGCAGACGCTATGAAAGTAGAAGAGGTAGAGACACCTGTAGTACCTGAGCCTGAGACTAAGGCCCTAACTCACAGCCCTGAAGCTGAGGTTAAAACAACCGCTAAAGGAGTAGGTAGAAAAGGAACTACAATTCAAGAACGAGTATTCAAGTACATTAATAATAACTAAAATTAACAATTAAAATTCATTTAAACAATGGCAACAACAACTAGTATCACAACAAGTTACGCAGGAGAAAAAGCTTCAGGATTTATCGCAGCAGCTTTATTATCAGCGCCAACTATCGACAAAGGCGGAATTACAGTAAAGCCGAACATCAAATTCAAACAAGTAATGCAAAAGCTTGCAGTAGGAGACATAGTAGCAGACGCTTCTTGTGACTTCACAGCAACTTCAAGTGTAACACTTACTGAGCGTTATTTAGAAGTAAAAGATTTCCAAGTAAATTTGGAACTTTGTAAAAAAGATTTTGAATCGGATTGGCTTTCAATTGAGCAAGGTTTTTCTTCTTTTGACGAACTACCTAAGTCTTTCGCTAACTACCTAATCGGACACGTAGCAGGTAAAGTAGCAGCTAACGTAGAGAACAACATTTGGAACGGAACAGGAGCAGGTAAATTTGACGGCTTAGTAAACTTAATGACGGCTGACGCTGACGTTAACGATGTAGCTTTCACAGGAGTAACAAACGCAGGAAACATTATCTCTCGTTTAGGAGAAGTAGTAGACGCAATTCCTGAGACTGTATACGGTAACGAAGGACTAGCAATTTATATCTCTCAAGCAGATGCACGTTCTTACGTAAGAGCTCAAGCAGCTTTAGGTTACAAAGACCTTTACCACGTAGGACAGACTGCAATGGACTTTGAAGGAGTTAAATTATTCGTAGCTAACGGACTTTCAAGTGGACAAATGGTAGCAGGAGAAAAGGATAACTTAATGTTCGGTTGCGGTTTGCAAAATGACCAAAACTTAGTTAAGCTTATTGACTTAGCAGATATCGACGGGTCTCAAAATGTGAGAATCGTAATGCGTTATTCTGCGGCGGTACAATACGCTATCGGAGCAGAGCTTGTTCTTACAACTCAGTCTTAATAACAGACTAATTATCTAAAGGGCCTCTTTAATTAGGGGCTCTTAATTAACTCAATATCAATAACTTAAATACACAAAAATTATGGCTTGCAATATAACAGCAGGACGTTTAGAAGGATGTAAGGACGCAGTAGGTGGCTTGAACGCTATCTATTTCGTAAACTTCGGTGCTATGGGAGACTTAACTATTTCTGACGAAACGGTTACAGGAATCGCAGCAACTACACCTGACGCTTTCAAATACGACCTAAGAGGTACATCTACCTTTGACCAATCACTAACATCTAGTAGAGACAACGGAACTACTTTCGCTGAGCAGACGCTTACAGTTTCTTTAAAGAAGCAAGACGCAACTACTCACAAAGAAGTAAAGCTATTAGCTTACGGAAGACCACAAATCCTTATTGAGGACAACAACGGTACTGTATGGCTAATGGGTGAAGAGTTTGGTTCTGAAATGAACGCTACAGTTTCTACGGGAGCTAGTTTAGGGGACAAATCAGGATATGAGCTTACTTTCGCAGCAATGGAGAAGGGTTTCGCTAAGCAGTACACAGGTGTAATCGCAACAGATTTCGCAGTAACTGTAGGTATCTAATAACTACATTTGAATACTATAAGAGAGCTACCTTAATCGGTGGCTCTTTTTTTGTGTCATTATCTAGATTAAAGTGTTTTTAAATAAAGGCTTTACAAATGAATTACATTGATATAACACAGAGCAGTCAAACTCTAGACATAAACACAAACTCAGATAGTAATGTAGGGGACGCTGACTTTAGCATTTACAAGGACGGCTCGGATACTTTAATCATTCAACATAGTTCAGACATAACGTATCACAACTACTATAGCTCTATAGATTTTGACGAAGAGGTTTTAGTTGTTTTAAAAGATGAGACTCAATATAGTATAGAACTAGTAGACACAGTAAATAATAAGGTAATATACAGAGGTAAATTTCAAACAACAAGTAAAGACATAAATAACCTATCTATTAACGAAGGACAATATATTAAAAAAACCACAGCAACTAACTACACAATACTAGACTAATGAACTATACTATAACCAATTTAAGTGCTTACGAAATGCCTAAGGCTATCGAGGACAAGCTAAAGGACTACGTGGCTTACGGAGAAGATAACGACTACTTCAGTTTTTTAATACAGCAATACCTACAGAGTGCAACTAACAACGCAGCTATAAAGTCTATTTCAGATTTAATCTACGGACAGGGCCTTTGTATCGATGGTCTAGAGAAGGATAGCGCACAAGTTAAGGAGCTAAGAAAACTAATCAATCACAGAGACTTAAAGAAGGTTATACTAGAGCGTAAGATGTTAGGAATGGCAGCTATGCAGGTTATATATAGTAAAACAGGAAACAATAGAAAAGTAGTAGGTATAAAGCATTTTCCTATACATACTTTAAGACCTGAAAAAATGAACGCTGAAGGTGTTATAGAGAATTATTACTACCATCCTAATTGGGTAGACAAAAGACCTACGGATACACTTAAAAAGATACCTACATTTGGTAACTCAAAAGAGGCTATTGAATTGTTTATATTAAAACCATACATTTCAGGTTACTCATATTTCAGCCCTGTAGGATATAGCGGTGCTTTACCTTATTGTGAGCTAGAGAATGAAATCTCAGACTACTTACTTAATGAGGCTAAGAACTCTTTTAGCGGTACAAAGGTTATTAACTTCAACAACGGAGTGCCTTCAGCTACAGAGCGTTCAGCTATCTCTAACGACGTTAAGCAGAAGCTTACAGGCTCTAAAGGTCAAAAAGTAATTGTAGCCTTTAATGAGAACGCAGACAGCAAGGCAACAGTAGAAGATATCTCTTTAAATGATGCACCTGCTCATTATGAGTATCTAGCGAATGAAGCTATGCACAAAATTTTAGTAGGGCACAGGGTTACTAGCCCTATGCTACTAGGAATTAAAGACGGAGGTAATGGCCTTGCAAGCAACTCAGATGAGATTATGGTAGCTTCTCAGCTATTTAACTCTACGGTTATACGTAACTTTCAGGATGAGATTTTAGATGCCTTAGAAGAGGTCTTAGAGCTTAACGGAGAAGTGCCTGAATTATACTTTATTACATCGCAACCTATTGAGTTTACTAATGAAAACCAAGAGGAAGAGACAGAAGAAGTAGAAGACAAAAAAGTAGCTAAGGTAGAGGATAAGGATAAGAAGGAGAATAAAGTAGACCAAAACTTAAGCTCAGCTATTGAAGTAGCTATGAGTGCTTACCTAAAGACTAGAGATTAATGTGTACGTTTGAAGAGCAACAAGCCGAGACTTTGCTATACCTAAATAAGGTAGGCGAAGTTATGCCTGAAGATTGGGTATGTATTGATGCACGTATAGACGAAGGGGAGACAGAAGACGAAGACTTTGAAACTATGTTAAACGCTACCTTAAACGTGGCCCTTAGTTTCGCACCTGCAGATAATAGAGCAAAGGATAGCAAACAAGATAACAAGTTTGTGAAAGTTCGTTACGCTTACGTACAAGGTGCAAAGAAGCACGGCAAAAGTAACAACGGTAAAAAGATGCGTCCCTTCTGTAGAGCTATGGAGTCGGCCTCTAGGTTATATAGAAAAGAAGATATTATTAAAATGCAAGCAGACGGTGTTAATTCGGTGCTAGGCCACAACAAAAACGCTTATAGCATTTGGAAACACAAAGGAGGGGTTAACTGCCACCATAAATTTGAAAGACGCATATATATAAAGAAGACTAAAAATGATGGTACACCTTGGGGAGGTGGTGCAATGAACGGAGTAAAAAAGAGTACAATAGCACAAGCTAAGAAAAAACATTTTAACCCTAAAAGTGGACGCTATAGAAATGATAGGAGGGTAGCTGAGGCTCAAATAGACAGAGCAGACAAAGGCCACCATCCAAGTTATAAACCAAAAGGAAAAAAGAAATAATATGAAAGCTTTATTTATTAGTAGAGATGACCTAGTAAGATATACACCAATATCGGGAAACCTAGATTTTGACAGAGTAGTACAATATATTGAGATAGCTCAAGACATTCACGTACACGAATTACTAGGAAGTAACTTGTATAAGAAACTACAGGCAGATATCTTAGCTAACACACTTACAGGAAACTATGAGACTTTAATGACTACACACATTAAGCCTATATTGGCTCAGTATGCACTACTAGAGTTCTTACCATTTAGTCAATTCAGTATCAACAACAAAGGTGTATTTAAACACACTAGTGAAGCCGCTGAGACGTTAACTAAATCTGACCTTAATATGATGGTAGAGGCTACGAGAGATACGGCACAGCATTACGCAAATAGAATGGTAGACCACTTATGTAGCTATCCTTCTTTATACCCTGAGTACTTAACTAACTCTAATGACGAACTGAGCCCTAGTAGAGACACCAACTTTGGAGGTTGGGAAATTTAAGACACACTAACTATTTATTAACTACCCCCGCAAAACAACAGCAATGCTTGATTTATTGAACACCCTAGTCCGTAAAGTGGATAACCAATATTTGATTTTTATCACTATAATAATAACACTAATATCTGTTATATTTAAAAAGGATATACAAAAAGCAATTAAGAAAATTACCTATTATATAGGAGTAAAAAAAGGTATAAAGGTGTCGGCTCTTATAGACCACGATATTTTTAGCACGTTTTCGAGAGTAGTTAATGAGGTGCATAATATGAGGTTTTATACTAGCAATGAATACGACAAGACTAAGTCTATAATGTGCTACGAGTTTACTGTTCAAAAAGCTATAAGCTGTCAGATATTGATGAAAGAAATAATCTTTACTGACGGTATATGTGAAATGAATACAGACAAGCTAAAGAAGTTAATACTTGAAAAGCAGACAGAGATGCACGTTGATTACGTAAAAGAGATACGCAGTTTGTGGCTTAGTAAAGGAATAGCTCCTAGCAGTGTAGACCACGTTGTTTCATTATTTGAAGGCTTTAGGTTTCCTGTGATACGCTCCTTTGAACATAGAATCTCTGCTATATTTGGCAGTAGCTTTCACCCGAATAACGTTGAAAGAATTTTAGCTGTATTTGATATGTGGGCTATGGGTATTGACTTACTACCTAATGATATGAAGATAACCTTTGAAACGCTTAACGGTAAATTCAAAGATATAGATTACAGGTAAATATGAGGGCTATAAGTAAACTAATAATACATTGCACAGCTACTCCCGAGGGTAGAGATGTATCTGTGGACACTATAAGACAATGGCACTTAGATAGGGGTTGGAGCGATATAGGATATCACTATATAATAGACCTTAAAGGAAACCTACACGAAGGCAGGCCCGTTGAAAGACAAGGTGCACACGTAAGAGGATATAACAAAGGCTCTATAGGAATCACATACGTCGGCGGTGTTGACTCTAATATGAAACCTAAGGACACAAGGACAGAAAATCAAAAGGGACGCCTAGAAGCTCTTATAATGGATTTAATGGATATGTACCCAAATAGTACACTACACGGACACAACGAATTTAGCTCTAAGGCTTGCCCTAGTTTTGACGTACAAAAAGAATATATAGATATAATAAACTACTTTAAAGATTGTGAGTAAGCTAAGAGAGATTTTTATAATACTTTCATTTATTGGAGGTGCTACAATTAGAGAGGACTCTACTAAGTATCCTAAAACTCTTATGCTTATAAACAGACTTTTAACTATAACACTAACACTATGGATAATAGCAAACCGAAATTAAGAAAAAACGGAGGAGAAGGAACTAACGTAGGTAATGCACTTAGATGGCTTGTGAAGCAAGGTAAGAGCGTTTCTCCTGAACTTTTAACTCTAGCAGGTAATATCACGGGTATAAAACAATTGAGTACCTTAGGAGACGCTATAAGAGGCGATAAGAATTTACCTGAAGCGGACAAGACTTTACTACTCCAAGAAATGGAGAATGATATGATTGAAATGGTAGAGGTTACTAAGCGTCTAGGTATGGATAACGAGCACACCGTTACACGTCTAGTTAGGCCTGTGACTTACGGAGCTATGTTTTTAATGTTCTTAGCCTGTGTATTCTTTGATGGTAACCTAGGGGAGTTTACAATAGATAAAGCTTACGTTCCTGTGATTCAGTCTTTATTCGGTACTATGACTATATTTTACTTTGGCTCTAGAGGTATTGAGAAGGTTATGAAAACTATGAAACGTGATTAAAGTGTTTTTAAATAAAGACCTATATACTTAAAAAATTAGAAGGATATAACGCAGGTTTTATGTAGGGTTTTTCCTGCGTCCTTCTCTTCACTATGGCAAAGAAAAAGAAACGTACTATAAAGCAATGGAAGACGAAAATAGACCCTGTCTTTCACGAGTACGTACGCCGTAAAGAGGTAGACAATCACACAGGCTTAGGTAAGTGTGTTACCTGTAATAAAACATTTCATTTTTCAGAGCTAGATTCAGGCCACTTTATGGGTAGACAACATCTATCTACTAGATGGGACGAAAGGAATGTACACATACAGTGTAGAAAAGACAACCGCTTTTTATATGGCTTACAATACGAATACAGTTTATTCTTAGGCCCTGAGTTATCTGACGAATTATTACAACTATCTAGGCAACCTATGAAGAGAATGGAGTTTGAATATCAAGAACTCTTCGATTTATATAAGGCTAAATTACAGGAGCTCAAAGACTTACAGAGCTTTTAATATACTTTAACATAATTTTAACATTTTATATTTGGCATATACGCTTCTTTTGTGTATGTTTGCATTGTGCTCATTTAATTATGGGCTATAAAAACGGCTTTTTAGATAAAGTCAACGGAAACCCTGTATCATATAGCTATCAATAACAACACCCACTAAAAACAACACCCACTAAAAGCAATACCCACTAAAATATAAACCTTAAAGTAAATTAATTATGCAAGAAAAGAAACCACTAGAAAGAGTAACTATAAAAGAAGGTAAGACTTTGGATATAGAAATCAAAAGAAGTAAATTACTAAGAAGTATGACTCCTGTAAAATTCGTTAGTAGTGTAGTAGAAGTATCTAAAAATAAGGCTTTTCTAAAAGGCTATCAATTAAAGAGACTAAATGCAATACTTACTAAGTCATTAGATGGTTTCCCTGCGGACTTAAAAGACTATGAAGCTATTATAGAAATGCAAGCAACAATCAAAGCTTATATAGTTAGCAATAATATGAACGCAGGTGCTAGAATAAGCAGGATAAGAAGATTACCCTTAACTAGATTAAGAACTAACACTAAAGACTAGAACTATGTGGACTATAAAAGAACGTAAAGCGTATAATGACGCAAAAGAAAAGGAGGTACAAGACAAGAAAAAAGCTAAGTCTATAAATAGGGTTAATTCCGAAATATCTATTAAGGAGTCAATAAGTAAAATAAGCACAAGTTTACAAACACCTAAACAGAGAGAAATGCTACACGCTATATTGAAAGTAGCCAATAAAGGATATGATGCTAGGTTTATAGACTCCTGTATAAAAAGAAAAACCCTAAGCAACTCTCAAAGACTTATACTAAATAAAATATACACTAAATACAAAAACCTAATATAATGAATAAACTAACACTTACACAATTACAAGACAGAGCAGACAATAAGCTAGAGGCTAAGATATTCTTTGCAACCAAGAAACTACAAGAATATAAGATGGTACAAGACGGTATACTAGACTATGGAGTATCTCAAGAAACTATCTGTAATATGATTGATAGCCAAGAGAAGGAGCTACAGGTATTGCATTATATTAACCACCGCTTAACGTTTAATGATTAATATATGAAGCCTAAAGACCATTGCCCAAAACATAAGAGAGCTTTTACTATATATTATAGACATACAGGGGAGCTAATATGTTCTAAATGTAAAGAAATACTAATTAAAGCAAAAAAGATTAAAAAAACTTTGCCCTCTAAGTAACTGCGTTCTAGTAAGTTATAAATTATTTTGAAATTATTTTAAAAAAAGTTGTAAAAAAGTTTGGTAGAAACAAAGAAAGGGTTGTATCTTTGTACCAAGCAATAACGCTTATAACATTAAAACAAAATATTATGACAACTTTAAAAACAATCACATTAGGAAACGTAGAATTAAGACTAGACCAAATATCTTCTATAAAAGACAATAAAGTACTAGGGTATATGGTAAGTAAATTTGAGGACGGATTAAGATACTACTTAAGCTCCCCTAACACAATAGAAGAAACAGAAGAGCATTTAGATTTCTATACTAATCAATACAACTAAAAATAACGGGGGTGTAAAAGCCCCCAAAAAAATAAATTAAAAAAACCTTGTATAAACTAAAAAGAGTTTGTACCTTTACAAAAAACAAATTAAACCCTTAAAAACAAAACATTATGACTTACGAACTTACAACTAAATTCATCGCAACTTTAACAGACCAATTACAAAACACATTTATGCCTAAACAAGTTGCCTTGTTAGTACAAAAAGAAATAGACAGATTAGAATTATTATTACAAATCGCATAACTAAAAATTAACAATTAAATTTAAAACTATGAACAAGAGAAAACAAGTAAAAGTAAGAAAGACATTAAGAACTATTAACAAGACAATAACCAATTTAGGAGCAGGTGCAGGTCACGCTCTAAGAAACTAAAAATAAATTAAACCCTTAAAACTAAAATTATGAAAAAAGTACTAATTACAATCGCAGCAGTATTAACATTAATGAGCTGTTCAAAAGAAGAAATGACTGAGACACAAGACCTAAGCTTTAGCGTAATGCCTATCTTTGTAGGAGAGTATGCAAACAATGAAACCTTAATTAATGGAGAGGTATCTGACACTTGTAACAAGACTTGGAGTTTTGCTAGTACATCAGTAAATATTACAGATTGCGATAGTGGCTCTTGGACTTCAGGTTACACCTTTGACAATGAAACGTTATTTATTGCACAATACACAAATACTGAGATAGTATTAATTGAGTATCATTACACAGAAGACGCAGACGGGAACTTAACACTTACACTACTTACAGGAGACTTTGAAATAACTTATAAATTAACACGCTAAAAACTTGCACAGTATATAAATTTTACGTATATTTGCATAAATAATTAAACCCTTAAATACATAAATATGATTGACAAATTAGTAAAGATTCAAAACGAGCTTAAAGCGCCTAAGAGCCAATACAACTCTTTTGGTAAGTATAGCTACAGAAACGCAGAAGATATATTTGAAGCTGCTAAACCCTTAGCTTTTCAACACGGGCTGTTCCTTAGCATATCTGACGAAGTAATTGAAGTAGGTGGCGCTCTATTTGTAGAGTCAACAGCATCTATAACAGACGGAGAAAATACATTCTCAGTAAAAGCTCAGGCGGGTCTAGATTTAAACCGCAAAGGAATGGACAAGGCTCAGGCAAGTGGAGCTTCTAGCTCATATGCACGTAAATACGCTCTAGGAGGTTTATTCTTATTAGATGACACCAAAGACGCTGACGCAACTAACACGCACGGTAAGGGGCCACAGAAGGCTGTATCTGCTCCTGTAGCTAAACCTCAATTAAAGATTAACTCAGAGGCATACTTAAAAGCTATACAAGCTGTAACTAATAAGCAAGTAACTATTGCACAAGTAAAGGCTAAATATGACTTAGATACAGTAGTATTAGGTAGTCTTTTAAAAGCTAGTAAATCAGAGTAAAAATAAATCAAAAAAAGCTTGCATATATTAAATAAAAGTTGTATGTTTGCACAAAGATAATAAACTATGAGTAGAACGCAGTACTATAGAGATTGGAGAGCTAAAAACAGAGATAAAGTCTTAGCAAATAAACGAAAAGCATATCTCAAGGCCTCTAAAGGATATGTCGTGTACACTCATACGTCGAAGGACGGTAAACTTTATGTAGGAATGGGTAACGGTAAAAGACCTAATTCTTTCGCAAACAGGCTAAAACACCATAAGGCAGTATTTACAAAGAAAGATACTACAATAAGAGTACTAGCTAAGATGGAAACTAAACAAGAAGCGAGAGAGTTAGAAGAGCTTATTATTGAAACTATAGGACTACAAAACTTAATTAATATTATAAAATAACCCTTAAAACTAAAAATTATGTCAAGTATTATTTCAGTAGGAATTAACAAAAGTAAAATTCAATTCAACGAGCAAGGATGGGCAAATGTCACTATCTTTGTAAATGACGAAACCAACGCATACGGGCAAAATGCCTCAGCAGCTATGGAGCAATCTAAAGAGCAAAGAGAAGCTAAAGAAGCTAAGGCCTATATCGGTAACGGTAAAGTAGTTTGGACAGATGGAAACATCCAAGCGGCTGACAGAGTAGAGAAGCAAACAGAAGCTTCTGAGCAATCTTTAGCAGGTAGAGAAACACCTGATTTACCATTCTAGTATTATAGTGGGGAGGTGTAAAAGCCTCCCTTTATTTTTTTATAGTACTAACCAATTAAACCCCTAAGAATGTTAACAGATTTCAAAATACTTAAAGAAAAGTTATATGATGTAAAGTATGACAGAATTGAGCAAGGCTTAGGTTTAGATATAGACGAAGTAGACCAATACTTAAGATACAAAAAAGGAGCTTTCAACATTTGCGTAGGACACGCCAACACAGGAAAGACTACAGTGATATTGTACTTACAAATGGCCTACTCTTTAAAGCACGACCTAAAATGGTTAATCTTTAGTTCTGAGAATAGTGATTACAGCATAGCTAGAAAACTATTAGAATTTAAAACAGGTACACCAATACAGAAGATACCTGACTCTCAAATTGAGACTGAGATGGAATGGATTAACGACCACTTCAAACTAGTGAAAGTAGATAAACTCTATAGCGCCCGTAGCCTAATGGCAGAAGCTAAACAAATATTAGATGTTTGGCATTACGATGGTTTACTTATAGACCCTTATAACTCACTAATTAAAGACCCTGCGTTACTTAAGTCAGTAGGAGGGCACGAATACGATTATCAAGTAGCAAGCGAAATGAGATTGTTTTGTAAAAATAACAATGTAACAATTTGGCTAAACGCTCACGCTGTTACTGAGGCCCTAAGACGTAAGCATACTAACGACCACGAATTTGCAGGATTACCTCAACCGTGCGGAATGGCAGACGTTGAAGGAGGTGGTAAATGGGGTAACAGAGCTGATGACGTTATATCAATACACAGATATACACAGCACCCAACACGATGGATGGTTTCGGATATTCACGTAGTAAAGGTCAAAGAGACTGAGACGGGCGGACGGCCAACAGGAATGGACACACCAATAAGCTTACGAATGCAAGCAGGTAATGTAGCCTTTACAGTAGCAGGTAAAGACGTTATAGACCACAGCAAAGTAGCAACAATGAAAGTACCTAATATAAACCCTAAATTAGCTTTTTAATATGAATGATAAAAACAAGGCCCTAGAGATGTTAGCTGTGCACCACACGGAGTACATTAAGATGGCTAAGGCAATAGCAGGAAACAACAACGAAGTATTCAACTACGCAGAAGACTTTGTACAGGAGGCTTACTTAAGGCTTGCGAGATACGAGGATTTATTTGACAAAGTAGTAGATACCAAAGGGAGGGTTTCTAAAGGATATATGTTCTTTTGCTTGCGCTCAATAGTTATAAACACTATTAAAAAGAAGTCTAATCTTAAGTATAATTACTTAGGTAGTCAATACGACTTTGAAGAGAAGTACAACCACATAGACGAAGGCCTAGATAAAGAAAAGCTAGGAGTAGAAGCTCTAGAAACTAAGATGTACCAAGTGTTAAAAGAAGAGGCAAAATGGTTTGATTATGAACTATTTAAAACCTACTTAACAACAGGTAAGAGTTTTAGAACTATAGCAGAAGAGTCTAAGATAGGAATTAGAACTATTTACCTTAGTATTAAGCGGTCTAAGATGATTATAGCTGAGAAGTTATTTGAAGACTACCAAGACTATGTGAATGGAGATTATGACCTAATCTAAAATAAGTAACAAAAAGCTTGTGTATGTTAATTGTTTTACATATATTTGCAGTATTAATAATTAAACCCTTAAAAAATGGATATTAACGAGAAAGTATTTGAATTACATTCTGAAGGTTTCAAAGCAGGTAAGATAGCTCAGAAGCTTAGAATTAAAAAAGCTGTAGTACTAGACATTCTAGGAGAAGCAGGAAAAGAAGGACTAGGAGACATTGTAACGGCTTTTACAGAGGTTACAGGTATCAAAGCT
>Ga0209192_10001113_pt1 | contig 22644 bp, 35 predicted proteins | sample ArcticOcean_MG_C_11_FD_187433 | JGI IMG/M metagenome (GOLD analysis project Ga0209192, IMG submission 187433) | Marine microbial communities from western Arctic Ocean - ArcticOcean_MG_CB2_154 (SPAdes) (version 2) | ecosystem: Environmental > Aquatic > Marine > Oceanic | place: Arctic Ocean... | reverse complement strand
ATACTTGCACTAAAAGGTGAGACTGGTACATTCCATGCAGGGTATCCAACTGCACAAAGAGTTGGTTATTATGGACCAAGTGCTTATACGCCAAGCATAGTAAATGATGATGCAGTAAATCAGTATGCAGGATTGTTAACAGTTAATAATACATATTCAATGGATGATTATATTTGGGAAAACCCAAACGGTAGTGGCTTACGAAAGAATAATATTGTCGAAGTAACAGAGCATGTATTACATACTTTACATGTAAACGGCATTAGAGGTACAACTAACTCAGATGCATTTAATGAATTAAACATGGCAAGTGTAACTAGTAAATTCTACTTAGCAATGAAAGAAGCAGTTGATAATGGTATTTTTGATACAAGTAGTTATAGTATTGTATTAAACGGCAGTGAAACAGCAGACCAACGTAGATTACTTGGAAAAGAATATGCATACCTATTAACATTTGGTATGTGGGAATACATTACAGTTTATGTTGATGGCGGAACACTAGCACCCGAGTGGGCAAATACTGCAAGAACGCAAGCAGGAATACAATCAGTTAATCCTTTAGGGTTTGCACTATACAATGACTTTTTTGCTAAAATGATAGCAAAACCAACTATTACTCAACTTGAAACAATGTTTATAGATGGTAACTTAGGTACAAGTGGATACGTTATAAGTCCGTCTGCAGGTTGGTTAACAAGACCAGAAACAACATACGACAGAGTTAATAAGAAAACATTCACAGGTGATGCTAGTACAACTGCATTTGCATTGGACTCAACACCTATAGATGGTCGTAGTGTGTATGTAACAATTAACGGTATTGAACAAGCAAGAACAGCATTCACTGTTAGTGGCTTAACAGTTACGTTTGGTACTGCACCGACAAATGCTTCAACTATTGTACTTGATGACACAAGTTATCAATCAAATAGTTCAGATACAACATTTGATGGAAGCACAACAAGGTTCTTCGCATTTAGCGATAAACCAAGACAAGATTTAAATAATGGTAACGAATACATTAAGTATCCGAGAACTGTAATTACAGATTTACCTTAAGATAAATATATTATAATATAATGGAGTTTTAAAAACAAAATGGCAAGTTCTATAAACACAGGAAATATCGACGGAGCATATCCGGTTGCTGGACAAGATAACAGTAGTCAAGGATTCCGAGATAATTTCACAAACGTAAAAACTAACTTTGGTTATGCAAAGTCAGAATTAGAAGATCTACAGACAAAGGCGGTTCTTAAGTCTGGGCTAACAGGTGTTGCATTAGACAACGATTTAGGTGGCAACTTACTTTATAATTTAGAGATAAGCCAACTAGCACAGTCTAAATATGCCGCAGGTGTTTTAGCAGGATCTGTATCATTAAATTATGCAAATGGTTATTACCAAACAATCACAACAAGTGCAAGTGTAACATTAGCATTTACTAACTTTCCTGTAAGTGGAAAACATGCAGAAATAGCAGTAGCAGTTACAATCGCAAGTGTAGCACATACCGTTACATTACCGGCAGCATGTACAGTTGGTGTAGGTACCGTGCCTGGAATACTTAGTAATGTAATTACATTTCCAGCAGCCGGGCAATATTTGTTAAAGTTTACAACAGACGATAACGGTACAACTATTGCAGTAGAGTATGCACAAGCACCTGGAATTGCAGGAGCAGTTAAATTTGGCACAATCGCAGCATCAATTGGATCTGCAGGTGACACAAAAGGTATGGTATCAATTGATGCTAGTTACATTTATGTATGTACTGCAAACTATGATGCTAGTACTAGTGTATGGAAACGTATTGCAATAGCAACTTGGTAAAATAATTCCAAAAAAGATAAAAAAACTCTTGATCTTGCCAACAAAAGTCTGTATACTATAAAGTAAGTATACAGACTTTTCTATTTAAAAAACAGGAGTATTTATTGGACAACGTAGACTTAAACAAGTATAAAGACTTTGTAAAAGAAGTAACCAGTGAAGCATCAAACAGTACATCTGCTTTAACTGAAACTTTAGATAACTTAGAACAACAAAGTGGTGTTAATATGGCATTACTATTAACTGGAGCCATTGGCATTGCAAGTGAAGGTGGAGAATTTGCAGAAATTGTTAAAAAATGTGTATTTCAAGGTAAACCACTTGATAATGACACTATCTTTCATGCTAAACGAGAACTTGGTGATATTGCTTGGTATTGGGTTAATAGTTGTCGTGCATTGGGTTTAGACCCTAACGAAGTTATAGCAGAAAATGTAAACAAACTAAAAGCACGTTACCCGGGTGGCGAGTTTGATGTACACTATAGCGAAAACAGAAAAGATGGTGATCTGTAAGTGTTAAAGACAAGAGATCATATTGTAATAGGCATAATAAGCATTATTATGACAGTGCAAATTCATGTCATGATATATGCAAATAATATAATCAGTAGCATATTTGCTGGACTACTAATCGGGTATGCCTGGAACTTCTTTCATACATATGCATATGCCCGCAAATTACAAGAAGATAAAAGGAAATGGTAATATGTCACACCCTTTAGAAATCAAACTAGTAGACTTAACAGATGATCAACTTAACGATCGTATTACTGAATTATACGGACGTATGAAGTTCTTTGGTCCTGGTGGCAACTCAGGATTAATAAATCAAATCCACTTATTCCTCGATGAAGCAATAAACGAGCAGATAATGCGAAGTGAGCGACAAATGGGCGGATACGATAAAAACAAAGATAAAACATGAACACAGACGAATACGGTTTAGTTTATTATAACGAATTAGAGCTATTTAAAGCACTCTACAAGGACCCAAACATGGACTTGGGTAAGTTTAGTGTATTAGATCCTGATAAGTTTAACAGTAGTGTTAAGATGCTTTATAGTGAAGCACCTACACTAAAACGTATTGAAAAGCCGTCAATAAGTGTTGATGAGTTTGATAAGGCTAACCAAGACAAGTGGAACATGCCTAAAGAATACCAAGACTTGGATATTGCAAAAGTTATACTAGACTGTTGCAACAATGATGATGAAATGCAGAGATGTGGAACAGAGTTATTATTATACCAAGAACGAAAACTTCTAAATTTATTAAGGTTCTTAAAGTATTTTGTAGATACAATGAGAGCAAATAATGTTGTTATAGGACTAGGTAGAGGCAGTAGTGTTTCTAGTTTTGTTTTATACAAACTTGGTATACACAAGGTTAACAGTATGTATTATGACCTTGATATAGAAGAATTTCTAAGATAAATAATAGTAGCATATAAAGGAAAATGAAAATGGCCAAAAGAGCATATAGAACTGCCTCTGGTAAGATGGTTGACATGGATACCCTTGCACTTAAGAACGAAACTGTACTAGCAGTTGGCAACATGAATGTCAATGCTCGTGGAGATCGAGTTGGCAATGGTGGACAGATTATCCAAACTAGAGAAGAACTAATGACAGAGCATTACTCTGTTAGAGAACAAACTGTTCCTTCTGAACAGGAACTTGCAAAAGCACCAAAAGATAAAACAAACAGAAATGCACCAATTGTTGATGCAGATCCAGAACCTGCTGTAGTAGTAGAAAAAGATTTATCTGATGATACTGAAGGAGTAATGGAAGACACAGATCAACCAGTACCTACAGACTCAAATGAAGAATGGGTTGAAGATACAGATGGTAATTTTGTTAAAAACACAGACATTCCAAAAGCACCATCTACAAGAGGTATTGCAGACGCATTAGCAGATACAAAGAGTGTAAGTGTACCGTTTGTTGAAAGTGAAAAACAAAAAGCAAGAAAAAAGAAAGGGATTAATAGGATATAATATGTCAGAACAAATAAATTTTGATCAACTAAATCGTAAAGCAGGATATCATTCAGCAATTAAAGCAAATACAGTAACACCTTTACATGAAGGCGTAATTGTAAGTGAGATTAACTTTGGTGAACGTACAACTGCAAGTGGTATTATTATTCGTAGTGATGATGGAACATCACACGGAGTTCGTCCTCGCTGGGGTAAAGTTTATTCCGTTGGACCAACACAAACTGATGTTAAAGTCGGACAATGGATTATGATTGAACATGGACGTTGGACTAGGAGTTTTGACATTATTGGTGATAGTGGCGTTACTACAACTTTATGGAAAGTTGAAGAAAAAAGCATTTTGATCGTTACTGATGAAAAGCCACTAGACTACGGCGACACAAATCCTGACGCATACTACGGATAGTGCTTGACTTTACAGATAAAGTACACTATAATAAGATATATAAACAACTCGATTAGGCAAACATATGCAAGAACTATGGACTGAAAAGTATCGACCACAAACTGTCGATGATTACGTATTCCGCGATGACGCACAAAAGAACCAAGTAAAAGGTTGGGTAACTGAAGGAGCAATTCCTCATTTACTTTTTAGTGGTGCTCCGGGCGTTGGTAAAACTACACTAGCAAAAATTCTTATAAATGAATTAGAAATTGACCAGTATGACGTACTAGAGATTAATGCTAGTAGAGAAAACTCCGTTGATACTATTCGTGATAAGATTACTGGATTTGTACAAACTATGCCTTTTGGTAAGTTTAAAGTAGTATTACTTGACGAAGCTGATTATATATCACCAAATGGACAAGCGGCACTACGTGGCGTTATGGAAACTTATGCACAAACTGCAAGATTTGTTTTAACCTGTAACTATCCAAACAGAGTTATTCCGGCATTACACTCAAGATGTCAAGGCTTTCATATTGAGAAAGTAGATCAAACAGAGTTTACTGCAAGAGTCGCAACAGTAGCAGTTACTGAAAATGTAAAGATAGATATTGATACATTAGACAGTTATGTAAAAGCAACATATCCAGATCTAAGAAAATGTTTAAACTTAGTGCAAATGAATACTGTTGATGGTGTATTACAAAGTCCACAAGAAAGCGATGGTGCAACTGCTGACTACAAGTTACAGATGGTAGATATGTTTAAAGCAGGCAAAATACGAGAAGCAAGAAAACTATTATGTAGTCAAGTTCGTCCTGATGAAATGGAAGATCTATTTCGTTGGATGTATGATAATTTAGAATTATGGGGTAACACTGATGAAACACAAGACAGTGCAATTCTTGTAATTCGAAATGGGTTAGTTAATCACAGTTTAGTTAGTGATCCTGAGATTAACCTAAGTGCAACACTTGTTGAATTAACACAAATTAAGTAGAGGGACATATGGTAAAGTTAACAAAAAGAGAATTAGATGATCACCAAGCAGAAGTTGATGCATGGTTAGCAAAAGGTAATAAAGTTACAGTATGTGAGCCCGGTGCTAGAACTGAAGATATCAAAACAAACATGTGGGGCGGTAAAAAGAAGAAGAAGCCCGAAGAGAAAATTGAAGATAAGAAATAAATAGTTGCACTACAATGAGTAGTAAGTGACTTACAAATAGGAGATATCAAATGTATCATCACAGTGAATCAATGGTTGTAATGTTAGAAGACATGCAACGCAATGCCGCAGCAATGGAAAACGAAGTGAAAATGATGTTGGAAATGGAAGGCAGATCATACGGAATCGAATTAGATAGACGCAAAAATGCAAGAGACCTCATGGAGCAACTTTCAGCACACATTACAGCATCAGCAGCAAATGATGCCGCTATGACTTGGGCATATGTTGACGAAGGTACCGTTAATTATGATGTTGAAATGCCAACAGACTATATACCGGCAATGACTCAGGAAATATTAACGGAAGCAAATACTATTGGAACAATGCCAATAACTGAAGATGCTGACTTACACATAGAGCCAGAAAACTTACCATAGTTTTTAATTACATATTTAGAAAAGCACCTTAATTGGTGCTTTTTTTACGATCAAAGGTTGACAAGTTGTGTATATGTGCTACATTAATAAAGTAAGTTAATTTAAAGGAGAGTTTGATGAGCAAGTACTTTTTTGAAAGACTAAAGCAAGGTTATGCAGGACGTAAATTAAATGTTAAGAAAAATAGTTCTGCATGTTGTAAGTTACCCTGGTGCGATAAGCCACGTACTATGTACAAAGGTGTAGGCGGTACACTATGTGAAGAACACCAAGTAAAAATGCGAGAATACGGTGGACCTGCTAGAATAGATCGTAAATGGTCATTTAACAAAAAAGAATGTTGTGAAATGTGTAATTTTGATCCTAATAAACAAGAACTAGTTAAAAAGATATCTAACCCTCTAGTACAAAGACGTACTGCACTAAGTTTGTTAATTGTGGATCATATTAAGACACAACGTGATGGTGGAGATGATTCACCGGAAAACGTACAAACATTGTGTATAACTTGTAACTTTATTAAAACAATGATAAGTGGCGATAGTGTACCTCGTAAGTTGTACAAAAGCATAAAAGATTATCAAAAGGTACAAAACTTATTAAAACCTATAGCACAAGAGGTATTAGGATGAAACTATACACTTGGCACCTAAAACTTTATTACAAATAACATAAAAAAGAGGTTGACAAACCTTGTATATGTGCTATTGTGTAATAGTAAGTTAATTAATAAGGAGTTAAGTATGATAGTTGAAATAACAGGTAGCACAAAAGCAAAACGTGAACTAGTAGAAAGTATGACAAGGTTCTGTGCAACTAAACTTATGACAACTCGTCTTGCAAACACACTAGAAATTAACATTGAACTAGTAAACAACCTTGCTAAAAAAGAAGGTGTTTATGGTGATTGTATTTGGGAAGACAAGGCTTTTAGAGCAAAAGAATTTACTATTAGAGCTGATAGTAAACTAAGTTTAAGGCATATTGTTGAAACTGTTGCACACGAAATGGTACATGTAAAGCAGTGGGCAAGAGGTGAAATGCAAGAGTTAGTAAGACAGAACAAAACAAAGTTTAACGGAACACTATTTGGTGATACTGAATATTGGGATCGACCTTGGGAAATTGAAGCACATGGTCGCGAGAAAGGTCTGTTCGTAAGATGGGCAGAAGAAACTGGTAAGTGCAATGAAGCATGGACACAAGAAAACGTTTATTAAAGGAAACAAATTATGGGTTATAATATTCTAAACAGGCACGAAATTAAGCCAGAAGAAATGATGATGCAACGTGTTGGCGAAAAGATGATGGACTTAGGTTGTAAACTTGATGATCATGTTAAAGCAAATATGTATAGTGTTGTTGGTAATTTATTAGCAAATTCTGGAACTTTGTTTGTACGTAGGTACAGTGAGTTTACAGATAAAGAAAAAGAATGTGTACACGAAGTTGCAAGAAGTATGGGAATCAGATGCTAGAGTTTATTGGATTCTGTGCAATAGGTTATATACTGCTTAAAATGGCACCAGGAATACTTGAAGGTGCATTTAAGTTTGCAGTAACCTGCATTGGATTCTTAGTGTTTATTTTAATAGTGTTTTATTTTGTTGGTGTATATTATCCAAGTGGGATTGGTGTATAATTTATCAAAAGAAGTTTGTAAATAAAGGTTGACAAAGTCTGTGTTTGTGCTATTATATAATAGTAAGTTAAACAAAAGGAGAAGTAAATGACATTAAAATTAAATAATATAGAAGTTATCGATGCTGAAATTGATGGTATTGATATGGCAGACTTTCCAGACTGTGTAGATGCTTATTTTAGTGAAGCAAAGTTTAAAGGTACTAAAATTGAGTTAACTGATAATGAGTTAGCAGAACTGCATGAGCAAAACGTAGATGAGTTTTACCAGTTGCTACAAGATGAAGTCTTTTCAATAGCAGATAGATACTAAGGAGTTTAAGAATGCCTAAGCAAGTTTTCAAATTCAAAGATGTTATTATTAGTAGTATTGTTGCAGACCGTGTTAACAACGGTTACATAAAAGAAAGCAACTATAGATTTGATAAAGAATCTGAAGACTATGTTCCGGTTTCTGTTGCTAATAAAGATATCATGAGAGAGATACTAATGCCGGGTAACGAAGTTCGCAAGAATATGAAACTTCTTGGTAAGTTACCAATTGAGGCTACTGACAAAGACTTTAAGGTTGCTGATCAGATTATTGATCATATTGAAGGACTTGCACTTAAAGCTCTTACTGATGAGTTACAAGGTTACGAAAAAAACATATATTACATATATGAAGGCGACGAAGTAACTTCATATGACTTTGGCCTTATTGCAAGTTTTCCAAGTTCGTTTAAGAGAATGGTTAAAAATGATGCACTAGAAGTTAGCATTGGTAAGTTATGTGGTGATGTAGGCTACATCGGTAAAGTAGGTGAAAAGATTGCAACTGATCTTAAGATTGTTAACCACGTGTTTAGTAGAAACTATAATGCTCATATCTATACTGCAACTACACCAGAAAACAACTTGGTTACTTTCTGGAGTCAAAAAAGCACAGAAGATTTGGCTAAAGTAGGTAAGACTATTAAAGTTACTGCAAAGATTAAAAAAACTATAGAGAGTAGATTCTACCCTGGAGTTAAAGAAACTCAATTAAATTATGTTAAAAAAGTTGCATAAAAAGGTTGACTTATGTTGTAATAGTGCTATTATATAATAGTAAGTTAACAAAAAGGAACAAAACATGTCAAAGCAAATATCAGTAGCAAGTTTAAAAAAGAACATTAAAGATAAGCCAGAGCAAATCCGTTTATTGCTTAGAACATTACCATACAGTATAAAGACTGAGATGGAAACCCACAATAACCCTAGTGTTTTAAAATCTCTAAAGGAGAGACTTAGCATGGTCGAGGGATTATACTGGAATTCAAATTGTGTAGAGAGCATATAGATAATGATTAAATTTATTTCGTATGCAAGTATTGTAATAGGACTATTAGTAGTAATCGGAGCCGCAGGAGATGACTGTGGCGGGGATTGCATAGAGCGAGCAATGCCACTAGCAGATTTAATGTTGATGGTTGCTATTGGTTTAGGAATGATGGTTGCAGGAATTATTGGCGTAGGAGTCGTCAGAACTCGATAACAGAATTCAAAGTTTAACGGTACTTATCTCCTTTAAAACTTACATCGAACCCTGTCATGTTGTACCGTGTGGCAGGTTTCACTTTATTTAAATTTAATAAAAGTTTAATACAGATGCAACAAAACTGTAACATATCTTTTGTAAATAGTATTGTAAAAAATAATCCAAGGGGGACGAGATGGATCAATTAACACTGTGGATGGCATTAGGCTTTTTATTTGCAGGTTATTCAGTTATTGCAAACGATAGTGTACAAACACTTGGTACATGGATTGCAAGTAACAATCAAAAATTTAAATGGACGACAATGTGGGCCGCCGCTAGTGCAGTTCTATTATGGGCACTCTGGTATGGGTGGACCGTAAATGGTGGAGACATCAGTTACGGAAGACTTACAAAGATACCGTTCCAAGAAGTACAATGGTATCATGCAACGGCACCATTGTTATTATTATTGCTTACAAGATTAGGTGTACCAGTTAGTACATCTTTTTTAGTTTTAAGTGCATTTGCTAGTACGTTTGTATTAGAGAAAATGCTAGTAAAATCTATTATGGGTTATGCAGTAGCAGGTGTCTTTGCATATGCAATTTGGATACTAGTTGCTAGGTTATTAGATGAACGTAATAATCCAGTTAAAGAAGAACGCAAAAAGTACTGGAGAATAGCACAATGGGTAACGTCGGGTTTCCTATGGTGGACTTGGTTAGCACATGATATTGCAAATATAGCAGTTTTCTTACCAAGACAGATACCTTGGGATATGATGGTTGCTGTTAGTTTAGTATTCGTTGGTGGACTTGGTTACATGTTCCGTGAAGGCGGAGGTAGAATACAAAAAATTGTATTAGAGAAACAACATACTAGATATGTACGAAGTGCAACTATTATTAATACAGTTTACTTCTTGTGCTTGTATTTCTTTAAAGAACTAAACGATATTCCAATGTCGACTACTTGGGTATTTGTAGGATTGTTATGTGGTCGTGAACTTGCTATTAGTACAGTTAGCAACGGATCCTACAGATTAAAGAATGTGTTTCCTATTGTAGGAAGAGACTTCTTGAAGATGATGGTTGGGCTAGGTGCTAGTTTAGGTATTGTACTAGCCATACACTATATAATAGTTCCAAACGGATTATAAGAACCAGAAAGAGTACCTTTGGGTACTCTTTCGATAAATAAACAGATGAACAAATAAAGTCCCAATTTTTTTTGGGCTAAATTTTTTTTAGGTTAAAAAAGGAAAAATCGATGACGCAGTTAATAAACCCCGCAAAATTTACTAAGACAGTTGGCCTTTTAAGGTCATTTTTTTTGGATAAAGGCTTTGAAGAAGTCCACACTCAAAATAGATTAAGTATACTTGCCGCATGTGAAGATCCGTTCAATGTAGCAACTTACAACTATGCAGGTCAGGTATGGCCATTACCACAAACAGGCCAGATGTGGTTAGAACATGAATTACTTACTCAGCCTTTAAAGAAAGGCTTTTTTTGTGTCAGTACTTCCTACAGACAAGAACCTAATGCAATACCAGGAAGACATGATATAATATTTCCAATGTTTGAATTTGAAATGCCTGGTAACATTGATGACTTGAAAGCAATGGAATACGAATTAGTAGATTACTTAGGATTTGATAAACCAACAGAAAAAACATATGCTGATTGGCAACAACATTACGGTATAGATGCAAGTGTAGAAATGGAAGCCGAGCAGGAAACAGATATGTACTCAGAATTTGGCAGTACAATGATTACAGATTTCCCAGAAATGACATCACCATTTTGGAACATGAGCAGACACAGTAACGGTAGTGAAAGTAAGAAAATTGATGTAATACTAGGTGGTATGGAAACAATAGGTAGTGCAGAACGTAGCTGTGATGTTGATATGATGCGAGATACATTCCATACTATTACAGAAGGTGCTTACAGTAACTTATTATTTGAACTGTTTGGTAAAGATAGAGTACAAGCAGAACTAGAAGAGTTTTTAAAGTTTGACTTCTTTCCACGTGTAGGTGGCGGAATTGGCATGACACGTATGATTAGTGCATTAGACAAGCAAGGAGAATAGTTTATAATCTGGGGTGACGAAATAGGTAGACGTGCATGACTGTTAATCATGTGGTGAGTATAGTGCAAAAGTATATTTACCGTGGAGGTTCGAGTCCTTCCCCTAGAGCCAACTAAATACAATTATGGAACGTACAAAAGAAGAAATAATGGAAAACATAGATCATATCATTGATCAATATGTTCAACCAGCAGTAGCAAGCCACGGTGGCATGATAAAACTTGAAAACTTTGATGTTGAAACAGGTCGTGTGCTTGTGATGTTACAAGGCAGTTGTAGTGGTTGCTCTAGTAGCACAATTACACTTAAAATGGGTGTTGAGAACATGCTCGTACACTATATACCCGAAGTAACTGCTGTTGATGGCATAGACGATCCTAACTACAACGATCCATTTTACCCATAAAAAATACATATTTCCTTAAAAAGAGGTTGACTTATTATATATAGATGCTATTATATAATAGTAAGTTAAATAAAAAGGATTGATATATGTACGTTAATAAAAATAAAACAATTTTAGTAGACTGTGATGGTGTATTGCTTGACTGGGAATACAGTTTCCATGCTTGGATGTGTAGACATGGTTATAAGATAATTCCAAATGGTTTTGACATTTATAAAGTAAATGAGAGATATGGTATTGAATATGCTGAAGGCAAAAAACTTGTTAGGATGTTTAACGAGAGTGCCGCTATTAGGAAACTTCCTCCACTAAGAGATGCGATGAAGTATGTTAAGAAACTACACGAAGAACATGGTTATATTTTCCATGCAATTACTAGTTTGTCAAATGATACTTATTCACAATACTTAAGGTCAAAGAACTTAATTGAGTTGTTTGGTAAAACTGCATTTGAGAAGTACACTTACTTGGATACAGGTGCTGATAAAGATGAAGCACTTGCTGAATACAAGGACAGTGGTTGTTGGTGGGTCGAAGATAAACCACAGAACGCAGAGTGTGGATTGAAGGCTGGTTTAAACCCAATACTAATAAACCATAAGCATAACGAAAATGCTGATTTATTACCTGGTATTCATAGAGCAGATAACTGGTCAACTATTTACAGTATGATTACACAGTAATCAAGTTAGAGAAACTAGGGTATTATTTCAACCCTAGTATCACATCGAAATTAGTCCTTGTCGCCGTAAATCGATAGCACCTCCACTACTGCTGGATGACGTTCAATATCTGAATGTTGAAATTGAATACCTTCCACAAATTTACTATTCTGGTAACGTTCAACAAGTTGAGTAAAATCTAATAGACCGTTGTCTACTTCTCTTTTATCCGTTTGTCGAATGTCGCCAGTAACAACAATTTTACTTCCTTCACCTAAGCGAGTTAATAACATCTTCATCTGATTTGGTGTTGCGTTTTGCATCTCGTCTGCGACGATCCATGCATTTTTAAAAGTTCGGCCTCGCATAAATGCCAGTGGTGATATTTCGATGATCTGTTCTTCTAGCATTTTAGTGGTTTCATTAGGAGAGTAATATTCGTGAAAAACGTCAAACAGTGGACGAGTCCACGGTTCCATCTTTGCATTAAGATCACCCGGAAGAAATCCATGTTTCTCATCATCCACACCGACCGCTGGTCTGGTTAAAACAATTTTATCACACAATCCACTTTTATATGCTTTTATGCCGGCTAACAAGCCTAGCATGGTCTTACCGGTTCCGGCTGGACCACTAGCAAGTACTATTAGTTTACTCTCGTCTGTAAGTGCCGCAAGATATGCTTCCTGTCTACGAGATCGTGGTATTATGTTAATTGTCTTTGGTTTGGAATGTTGATACTCTTTCAACGCCTGCTTTTTAGACGTATACATGTATTGTTCCTGTTGTCTTCTTTTCTTTCCCAAGTTAAACCTCCTGGTTTGTTTAGTTTATGTAGTATGCTCATCATATCTACAAAAATATTTAACACAAATATTTCAGAAATAAGTAATAATAAGTTGATAGAGAGAAAAAGGATAAATAATGTATAATCAAAGAGTAGAGATAACATGCAATCATTAGATATTATAACTAACCTAAACGAACTCTACAAAGCGGATAGTTTCGTAGAAACAATCACTGACTTCGAACGTGTCTTAGATACTGTGCATTTGTATGCATACGATAACTGGAACAAAGGTGAGTTAGTACACGGACCAGAGATAAGCCGTCACTGGGTTACATGTACGTTTATGTGGCCACACAAAGCAATGCCAGATCCAGTAGGCGGAAAACGTTTACTTGATTATAATATACACGTAAGTTACAAAAAAGACATGTTAGAAGCACCTGTAAAAGTTACAAAGGCAGAAGATTTAGAATCTGGAACACAGTTTGCCAAAGTTGCTAAACATCCTATATGGTTAGTGCAGATTAAGATGCCAAAAACAATTATGCAAGATGTACAACGTGGTGCAATGGAAGTTGAAGGTGAAACAGTTGACCTCGAAGCCATTGACAGTGCATATGAACAGAATTTAGATCTAGGCGGAACAAAAGATGACAACACAGAACAAGAAATCTAAACTTAACGAAAGTGCAGTAGGTAACGAGATTGCAAAATCTAAGAGCTTACTTGAAGGTTTAAAGAAAAACGACTTAGAAGACTTAGTCGAACCAATGATTTCAATTGATCGTTACCAGAGTAAGATGGGCGAAGATGATCAGATACTTGTTATTGCTTTTAAAGCATTAGATGAAAGATCAGCAAAAGATTTAGTTGAATTTATTGAGTCTGGATATGAGTGGGTACTAGATGCTAACCAAAGTCCGGCAACTGATCAAAAAGGTAAAGTTACAGTATTTGTTGAGTTTGAAAGACGTACTAGTTTAATCGAACGCATACTAACTTTAACAGATGAAATTACTCGCTTAACAGGCGACACAGAATGGACATTCACTTACTACAAAGGTGAAGCACCTATTCCATTAACAGCAGAATCTCTAGAAATGATTCCTGACAGTCCAAAAAAGTATAGACACAGACTTATGCAGGAACAAGAACTAGACAGTGTAATGGTGACAGCCGGACTAGATCCGTCTAATCGCTATAAGAAAACTCCACAAGACAAAGATATGTCATTTCTACAAGTCCTTGCCGGAGTTAAATAATCTAACAAGAGGCAATCAATATGCAAGACAATTATGAAAAATGCTTAGAGATGATTCTCCACCACGAAGGTGGCTATGTAAATCATCCTAAAGATCCTGGCGGAGAAACTAACTTAGGTGTTACTAAGAGAGTTTATGAAGACTGGGGAGGAGAGAAAGACATGAAAGACTTAACTGTCGAAGATGTTGCTCCTATATATGAAAAGAATTACTGGGGTCGTACAAAGTGTGATCAAATCCCAAGTGGATTAGATTTATGTGTTTTTGACTTTGCAGTAAATGCAGGTACAGGACGTAGTGCAAAGTACTTACAGACGCTCATTGGGACGGTTGCTGACGGTGGAATTGGACCAAACACACTAGCAAAACTTAATGACTATGTTGAGGAAAATGGGCTAGAAGATACTATTAAAAACTTCCAAGGTGCACGACAAGAGTACTATGAAAGTTTAAGTACATTTGAAACTTTTGGTAGAGGCTGGACAAGACGTGTTGAAGAAACTACTGAGTCTGCTTTGGAAATGATCTAATGGGTTTGAAACTCGCGGCAATGATGGCAGTTGTTCTTGCAGTTGTATGTGGTGGCTTTTATTGGTATTATCAAGATACACAAAAGGCTATGAGAGTATATGCTGAGAACAATGCCAAACTTAGTGTTGCAGTACAAACAAGCGAAGCGGCAGTTAAAAGCCTGCAAGTAGATATTAAGAAAGCAAATTCTACTGTTAACAAAGTTAACAAACAGATGTCTGAAATTCGCAGTCAAAATAAAGAGCTATCTAAAAAACTTGGTGATCATGACATGGGTTATTTGGGTGAAAATAAACCCGGACCAGTTGGAAAGATTATAACTGGTGCTACTAAAAAAGCAAATCGGTGTTTTGAATTATTAAGCGGAGTAACTGATTATACAGAAGCAGAGAGGAAAGCAAAAAATGGCAAAGCGTTCAATAGTGAATGTCCTTGGTTGTGGCCTGGCACTACTACTGTTAAGTAGTTGTTCTAGTGTACCGCAACAAATAAGCATTAGTGCAAAGCCAATAGAGCGTCCTCAACTTATATTACCAGATGTTGATAAACTTGAGTTACGACCAGTAGAATGGGTTATCATTACTCCTCAAACTAGTAAAGCAGAGTTTGACAGACTTAGAAAATTAAAAAAGCCACTTGCTTTTTTTGCAATGGATGAAAAAGGTTATGCGGCACTTGGATTAAACTTTAGTGATATTAGAGCATTAGTTCAACAACAACAAACTATTATTGATGCTTATAAGAAATATTATACAGAATCAACCAAGAGCTTTGATGATGCAGAACAAAGCATAAAAGAAACTAACGAAAAAGCAGACTTTGCCGCAGGTATAAGAAAGCAAAACTCGAATGTGTTAGATAAACTTAACCCGTTCAAATAAGGATAAAAACAATGTGGGATATGATTACAAACATGGCAAGCGATCGCTTGTGGATTTACACAGGAATTGCTGGCAGTTTATTTGGAGCCGCTTTCCTATTTTGGTTTAAAGATACAAGTGCTGGCCTATGGTGTTATGCAAAGTTTGCAAACATTTTAAATTACTTTGTAGAACGTTGGGGTTGGACATGGCTTGCACCAGACCCAGATGCATGGCGTGTTAAGTATCCGCATGTTACAGTAAAAATAGATGAACTTGAAACAAGAATTAAAAAGTTAGAAGGCAAGTAATTTAAATTACACACTATAGGTAGATCCTAAGGAGTAATAAATGCCTGCAACCACAGAAACTATTGAGCATGTAAAAGAGATTTCAGGTGCATACAAATACGGCTTTATCACTGACGTTGAATCCGATAAGGCCCCAATTGGGCTCAGTGAAGACATAGTTAGGTTTATATCAAAAAAGAAAAAAGAGCCTGAATGGATGTTAGAATGGAGATTAAAGGCGTATAAAAAATGGTTATCTATGAAAGAACCAGATTGGGCGATGGTTAATTATCCTAAAATTGATTTTCAATCAATATATTTTTATTCAGCCCCTAAGAGTAAACCAAAGTTAAATAGTTTAGATGAAGTTGATCCAGAACTGTTGAGAACATACGAAAAATTAGGTATCCCAATAAAAGAACAGGAAATGTTAGCTGGCGTTGCAGTTGACTATGTTTTTGATAGTGTAAGTGTAGCAACCACATTTAGAGACAAACTTGCCAAAGAAGGTATTATATTTTGTCCAATATCTGATGCCATTCATAGCCATCCTGATTTAGTTAAAAAATATATTGGTTCTGTAATTCCAGTTGGTGATAATTATTATGCGGCACTTAATTCTGCAGTTTTCACTGATGGATCATTTGTTTATATTCCTAAAGGCATTAGATGCCCAATGGAACTATCTACTTATTTTAGAATTAATGAACAAAACTCTGGACAATTTGAAAGAACATTAATAATTGTAGAGGATGATTCTTATGTTTCATACCTTGAAGGATGTACGGCTCCACAGAGAGATGAAAATCAATTGCATGCAGCCGTTGTGGAATTGGTTGCCATGGATAATGCTCAAATAAAATACTCCACTGTTCAGAATTGGTATCCAGGTGACGAAAATGGTAAGGGTGGAATATATAATTTTGTTACGAAACGTGGAAACTGTTTAGGTAAAAATTCTAAAATATCATGGACACAGGTGGAAACTGGTTCTGCTATTACTTGGAAGTATCCAAGTTGCATACTTAAAGGTGATAACAGTGTTGGAGAATTCTACAGTGTAGCAGTTGCAAACAATGCCCAGCAAGCTGATACTGGTACTAAAATGATTCATATAGGAAAAAACACAACGTCAACTATTATAAGCAAAGGGATAAGTGCAGGTAAGGCTCAAAATACATATAGAGGACAAGTCCAAATTCAAAAAAGTGCAAAGGGAGCAAGAAATTTTGCTCAATGTGATTCTTTGCTTATTGGTGATAAATGTGGAGCTCATACTATACCTTACATCAATCAACATAATCCAACTGCAAGAGTTGAGCATGAAGCAACTACATCAAGAATTTCTGAGGATCAAATGTTCTATTGTCAATCAAGGGGTCTTGACAGTGAACAAGCAACTTCAATGATTGTTAACGGATTTTGTAAAGAAGTTATGAAAGAATTACCAATGGAATTTGCTGTTGAAGCACAAAAACTTATAGGGATCAGTTTGGAAGGCTCTGTTGGATAAGATATATCCAAACTAGCATCTAAAAGACTTTGATACCTTATTCAATAATTTATTAATAAACAAAGATTAAGAATTTATGGTTGGCGTTCTTAGAGAATACAAAGAACTGGTTGTTAAGCAACTAGAAGAAAAATAACAGTTTTTGATAAGTACTGCTATTAAAGGAGTACTCAAATGGCAGAAGAAACCAAAGCACATAATCATCATCCAGCAGACACAAATGGTGATGGCAAAGTAACACCAAAAGAAGAAGCAATGTACTTAGAGTTCAAACGTAAAGAACTTGAAGATGCAGATGCAATGAGAGATGCTCAAAGAGCAATGGCTTGGTTTTCACTAGCAGGTATGCTATTGTATCCTGTGTTAGTAATCCTTGCAATAGTAACTGGACTTGACCAAGCCGCTAAGATATTAGGCGACATGGCTGGTGTATACTTTATTGCAGTTGCTGGTATTGTTGCAGCCTTCTTCGGCGCACAGGCATTCGCTAAAAAGAAATAAGTTGACATTCACCCACAAACTATAGTATAATAAACTATGAATCATTATAACGTACTCGGCGTATCACCTTCTGCGAGTCAGCAAGAGATCAAAGACGCATATCGTAAAAAAGCAAGAAGCACTCATCCTGATCAGGGTGGAGATGTAAAAGAATTCCAAAGAGTACAGGAAGCCTACGATACATTAAAAGATAATTCAAAACGTCATCAATATGACAATCCAGGACCACGTGTTAACGTTAATGCAAGAAATGACCCAAATCATTTTGCAGATGTATTTGCATCAATGTTTGGAAAACAAGCACAACAACAAAGACAACGACAGAATCGCGGTGGTGATATACAGTTACGTATGCCATTAACACTTGAAGAATTAGCTGTAGGTGTTAGAAAAACTATAAGTGTAGAAGTAGGTAACGAGACAGAAGTAATTGATGTACATGTTCCAATCGGTGCTAAAGCCGGTGATCGTATTAAATACGGTGGACGAGGAAGTACACCAATGTCTCCGGCTTTTCCAAGAGGTGACTTATACTTGTCAATTGAACAAGAAAAGCATCCACGTTTTGAACGTAAAGGAAACGACATCTACAGTATGCAAGAAATAAGTGTATGGCAAGCAATTAAAGGTTGTAACTGTACTATAACCACAGTTAACAGTAAAGAACTAAGTTATGCAATACCGCAAGGCACACAACCTGATAGTAGAGTAAAACTTGCAAAACAAGGTATAAATGACGGACATCATTATGTTGTTATTGTGGTTAAAATACCAAAATATGACGACATGCCAGTAATGGATAAGATACTATTAAGCAAAGTAGAGAGATAAATACTTGCACGTTCAGCCTTGTAGGGCCGGAAGTAGCATAAAAGCGAAGGAACGCATTATCATATCGTTCATCCCATTGTGGGACGGAAGTAGGTAATGAGGTGTACCGAAGGAACGCACTCAACTTTAAGAAGGGGAGAGTGTTATGTATTACACACTAAAGTTCGCTCACCAAAAAGAGCAAACTCGCAAAAACCATCTAGCACTTATATTAAAAACTTTGAGTATGTTACCAAAAAGAAAGGTTGACATTTCTTTAAGAAGTGCTATATTAGTAAAGTAAGTAAAGACAAGGAATACTATGCAAAGCACATTAAAAATACAAAGAACATCTTTTGTAAGCCTAAAAACAAAGTGTAAGCCAGTAGAGTTTGGTGACCCATATAGTTTACAAAAAATCGGCGTAGAGCTTTGCAATTTGTTAGTAAATACGAAGTATCATTCGTTAAGTGCTAATCAATGTGGAATGACATATAGTATATTTTGTTGCAGGGTTAATAATACTTTCACAACGTATTTTAACCCTGAACTTATTGATATTGGAAGAGACGGTGAGTATGATATGATTGAAGGCAAAGAAGTTTGTCAGTGCTTTCCATCAATGCAATACACAGTGAAAAGACCAAATGTTATTAGAGTACAATACAAAGATTACATGGGCAATAATAAGATGACATGGTTATACGACTTATCTGCTAGATTTTGGCTGAAGGGTTTTGATCATGTTAATGCATTAACTGCTTACGACAGAGATAACAATACTAAAACAGAACTACCAGAGGACATGAGATATGCTTAAAACAAATCCTGAAATAGATTTAATAGTTGAGAAAGCAAGTGAGTTTGCGTTTACATGTGGACATTCATATGTAACAGTAGAGCATCTTACGTTTGCATTAATTAACTATAACAACTTTAAGATTATGTTAAATGAATTTGGTTGTGATTGGAATGCGTTAAATAACGAATTAAGAAAGTATCTTGAAGGTGCAGATTACTTTAAACAAAACCCAAAACTAACAACTATCGACGCTGATTATAAGCCAATAAGAACACATGCATTAGAACGTGTATTTAATCGTGCTTATACTCAAGTACTGTTTGGTGGTAGAGCTCACATACAAACTATTGATGTATTCATGGCTATACTTGTTGAAGAAAAAAGTTATAGTACATATTTGTTTGATAAGCATGGTGTACAAAAAGAAAAGTTATTAAAATTCTTTAACGAGACTTATGTTGATGACGTAGAACTTCCAGCATTAAGTCAAGAAGAAGCAGAAAAAGTATTACAAGAACATTGCGAAAATTTAAACACTGCAGCAAAACGTGGTAAGATTGATCCTGTAATAGGACGTGAAACAGAAACAGATGAATTATGTCAGATACTAGGTAAACGTAACAAAGCAAACGTAATACTAGTAGGTGATCCAGGTGTTGGTAAAACTGCTATTGCAGAAGGACTTGCACTAAAAATTGAAGATGGTGATGTGCCTGAATACTTAAAAGGTGCAACTGTGTATAGTCTAGACATTGGTAGTTTAGTAGCAGGCTCAAAGTATAGAGGTGAATTTGAAGAAAAACTAAAAGACGTTATGGAAAGTTTAGCATCAAAGCCAAATACTATTTGCTTTATTGATGAAGCACACACTATGCGAGGAGCAGGTGCAGGTGGTAGTCAAAATGGACCAGACTTTTCTAATATGATAAAGCCTTACATTGCTAAAGGTCAGTTAAGGATTGTAGCAAGTACAACTTGGGAAGAGTACAATCAAAGTTTTGAAAAAGATCGTGCTTTGATGAGACGTTTTTACAGACTTGCAATCGATGAGCCTACACCAAAAGTTGCAAAGGATATACTTAAAGGACTTAAAAAGTATTTTGAAGAATTCCACAATGCAAAGATTACATCAGAAGCATGTGAAGCAGCCGTTGATTTAAGTGTACGTTATCAGACAGACAAGAGATTGCCTGATAAAGCAATTGACTTAATTGATACTGCTTGTGCAAAACAAAAGTTATTAAACAGAACTAACTTTACTATTACTAAAGCAGAAGTAGTTGAAGAATTAAGTAAAGCAGTTAAGATTCCAACTGATCAATTAGGTAGTGCAACTAAAACTGATGAAACACAAAGTATTGAGGCTATTGAAAAAACAATTAAGAAACACTTGTTTGGACAAGATGAAGCAGTAGATACTATTATGAATAGTGTTACAGTTGCAAGAGCAGGATTAAAATCACATAGTAAGCCGATTGGTACTTACTTAATGGTAGGTCCAACAGGTACAGGTAAAACAGAACTTGCTAAACTATTAAGCGAAAACTTACACATGAAACTGTTACGTTTTGATATGGGTGAATACCAAGAGAAACATACAGTTGCAAGACTTATCGGTGCTCCTCCAGGATATGTTGGTTATGATGATGGACAACTTAGTGGCGGAATGCTAGTAAGTCAAATTGAAAAGAATCCTAATGCAGTACTACTGTTTGATGAGATTGAAAAAGCACATCCAGATGTAACTAACGTACTGTTAAGTTTAATGGATGAAGGTTTTGTTACTAGTACAAATGGTAAAAAAGCAGATGCTAGAAACTGTGTTGTATTGTTAACTAGTAACTTAGGTGCTACTGAAAACGAAAAGAACAACATAGGCTTTAATCAAACACTTCAAAAGAGTAACGAAGAAGATGGTGCAGTTAAAGATCACTTTAAGCCTGAGTTCCGTAATAGACTTAACGGCGTTATTAAATTTAAGCAACTTGATCAAAGTATTATGAGAAAGATTGTACACAAGTTTATGAATGACATTAACGAGTTATTAACTGAAAAGCAATTACATGTTAGTCTAAGCGAAAGTGCAGTTGAAGAACTATCCATAAAAGGATATGAACCAACAATGGGTGCAAGACCATTAAGTAGAATTATTGAATCACAAATTAAAATTCCACTTAGTAAGAGTATACTAAAAGATGCACCAGTTGCTGGTACAACAATACTAGTAGTATTTAGAGATGATAAGTTTGAATTTGAGTACAAGAACACCAATGCAATGAAAGCCATTGCTAACAATGTTGAAGTACCTAACAATGTTCAGCCAAATGGCATGATAGTTTTAGACCAATTTAAACCTAAATAAATACTTGCATGATAGTTAATGAACGGCTTTTTTATAACAAGTTTAAGTTTAGAATACGTTTCCATTTACGAAAAGGTTTAGCACTTTTACGTAATTGTTCAAACTATACTGATACTCAAAATTTACTAAACGAGATAGAAAAGATAAAACAGTTTTGGGCTGATAGAAAACTCACTGCAAAGTATCAGTTTATCTCCAGTCAACAATGGGACTTAGACGGCAGAGAAAAAGACGATCTTGTTCGTATATTCCATTACAGAGAAGACTTCCGTAAACAACCTGTAAAACAAATAAGAGTAGAAGTACCTCTAATGGATTTCTACACCTGTAATTTGGATTACGTTAAGAAAGCAGAAGATACAGGACTAGATCCTGAAATATGTACTGCATTGATCGACGATCCAAATGTTATTGCAGTTAAAAAACTTCCTTTTGAAGGATTTGAAATAAAGTTAATTACTAAGTGCAGTTTAATTAATAGACAAGTAGCCGATAGTTTACTCGAGTATGAAGATGCCGGTGAAATAAAGTTTCCATGGACTTGGGAGACCAGGCGGTTGTACTTAAATGCTAATGATATTCCTTTGCCTGAGTACATTTATGCACAGAACAGCGATAGCATTACTTTTGTAAATCTTATTGCTGGAGACGTCATTTCTACAGTATACTCTTACAGAATTATATAAATATACATACATTACAAGTACAAGGAGTTTTCTGTATGGCAAAACTAAACGAAACAGTTTTGGTAATCAAAGTTAGCGAGTTACTAAGAGA
>Ga0209192_10001111_pt1 | contig 22651 bp, 17 predicted proteins | sample ArcticOcean_MG_C_11_FD_187433 | JGI IMG/M metagenome (GOLD analysis project Ga0209192, IMG submission 187433) | Marine microbial communities from western Arctic Ocean - ArcticOcean_MG_CB2_154 (SPAdes) (version 2) | ecosystem: Environmental > Aquatic > Marine > Oceanic | place: Arctic Ocean... | reverse complement strand
TAATAATCCTATGCCTGCGGGCGCAGCGTTAGAGGCAGCCGTAGAATTAGATCCGGCGCTATTAAAAAGCTGGCAGTTGCTAGTGCCGCTTTATAAAGCCAGTGGTAGCAGCAAGGCACGTGATGCCGAAACGCAGGTAGTTTTTTTGAAAACGCTACCCAGTGAGCTCCTTACCGCCATTAGTTACATGTCTGCCGGTCGGTTACTCGAGGCAGAGAAAGTTTGTCGTGGTTTTTTAATGCAAAATAAAACTCATGTAGAGGGTATGAGGCTGTTAGCTGAAATAGCCACACGCAACAATATTCTTGAAGACGCTGAGTTCTTGCTTGAAAGCGTTATTGCGTTTGAACCCGATCATATGGATGGCAATATTCAATTTGCGCATATATTACTGCGCCGGCAGCGCTTTCATCGGGCTTATGACCAGGCTAAAAAAGTATTTGATAATTACCCCGAGGCTAGGTCGCGCACTCAGACAGTCTATGCTTCTGCCTGTTTTGGTGTTGGTAGAAACGACGAGGCGATTGAGCAATATCTCGAAATGATCGAGTTAGACCCTAGTAATGCGCAGTTGTTTGTCTCTTTAGGTCATATTTATAACTCGCAGGGCGATCCGGGCAAGGCCGCTGAGGTATTTATGCAGGCCTATAAGGTAAGCCCCAATTTTGGTGATGCTTATTGGAGCCTGGCTAACACAAAATCGTATAAGTTTGATGATCAGCAAATTAGTGCGATGCAGGCGTCCGAAGCCAGCGGGGATACCGAAGCACTGGATCAGATTCAAATCAATTTTGCGCTTGGCAAAGCCTTTGAAGATCGTCGCGACTATACGCAGGCATTCCATCATTATGCCAAGGGCAATGATCTCAAGAAGCCGACGACACATTATGCGGCGGGGCAGTTGCAGCGACGAATAGATTCGCAAATTTCAGTCTGCACCTCTGAATTTCTCACTTCAAAACAGGGCCTAGGTAATAGTTCTGCGGATCCTATTTTTATCGTAGGGTTACCCCGATCAGGCTCGACATTGTTGGAACAAATTCTGGCTTCGCACTCACAGGTGGATGGCACCATGGAGCTGCATAATATATTGGACCTAGCCAAACGTCTGCGTGGGAGAGATAGCAAAGATGATGAGAATCCTAGGTATCCGCAGATAATCACCGAGTTGGATGACAGCTACTTTGAGCGATTTGGGACTCAATTTATGCAGGACACCAAGGTTTATAGGGACTCTGCGCCATTTTTTACCGACAAGATGCCGAATAACTTTTTCCATATTGGTTTGATAAAGCTAATCTTGCCAAATGCAAAAGTCATTGATGCTCGGCGGCACCCGATGGCCTGCTGCTTTAGTGGCTTTAAGCAACTGTTTGGCGAAGGGCAGGAGTTCTCCTACGGCCTAGCTGATATAGGTAATTACTACCGCCAGTACGTCACTCTGATGGATCATTGGGATAAGGTATTACCTGATTTTGTGCTGCGTGTGCAGCATGAGGACGTTGTCGAGGATCTCGAAACTCAGGTACGTCGCATGCTCGATTTCTGTGGGTTGCCATTTGAAGAGGCCTGTCTAGACTTCCATAAAACTGAACGCAGCGTGCGCACGCCCAGTGCGGAGCAGGTACGTCAGCCGATTTATAAAACCGGTCTGGATCAGTGGCGCAACTTTGAAGAGCATCTTCAGCCATTGATCGATTCTTTGGGCCCCGATGTTTTGAAACGCTATCCGATTAATTAGTAGTGATAGTTTCTCATGCCAAACAGTTTATCTTTTTCGCGGTGCCGAAAACTGGTACCCATGCGGTTCGTGAGCTATTGCGTGTCCATAAGGGCCCAGATGACTGGGAGCAGCAAATTCTGTTCGGTAAACAATGTTTGCCAATACCAGAGATAGCGAAAATTCAACATGGACATATCAGTGTCCAGCAAATCTCGCCCCATCTTGAGGCGGCTATTTGGCAAAACTATTTGAAATTTGCGATTGTGAGAAATCCCTTCGATCGATTTATCTCAATCTGTTTTTTCTTGAATCGTAAAAACCCCCTGTTTATCGAGACGCCGCTGCAGTGGATGAAATCAGCGATTAAGGTGCCGCAATTTAGAGAGCGGGTCCTAGTAAAGCCTCAATACCTTCAGTTGATAGATGCTCAAGGCGAAATAGCAATGGACTATGTTGGTCGCTATGAGCATTTGCAGTTATCAGTTGATGAGATTTGTAATAGGCTCCAGATCAAGGCGGTGCCTTTGGAGATAAGAAACGCCTCAGCACATAAACAGTATCGCGAGTACTATGATGACGAACTAAAATCTGCAGTTGAAATGGTTTACCGCGAAGACCTTAAGCAATTTAATTACTCCTATTAGTATAGGCGTTCATTTGCTCGACATTGAGTGCGGCATTGATTAAACGTTGCATTATAATCGGGTTTAGGCCAACTTGGTTGCTGCCATGGTGTAGCGCTAATGGGTTTCTGTCGAGCTGGTTTGCAGTGTACCTCAATAGCGCTCTATACTCCGCCCAGCCTGCTTCTTCGTAGCCATAGAGATGCCAGATCTGACGCCAGTCTTTGGCCAGGTTTAGGAGTATTATTTTGTATCTCGCAGCGATCTCTGGATCATTTTTAGGATTATTTTCAATATCACCAATTAGCTCGTTGGCAATGGCTTCAAGTTCGCCTGGGGCCATAACGGGCGCTATATTGTAACGCTCCGTCTTAATGCTGCTTTGCAGGCCAGGTTGGTAGGGGTGCGCATTAATCTTAGTCTGGAGCAGCGGGGTATCTCCGTTTATCCCAAAGGATTCCATCTGGCGCACAGTCTCCCAAAAGCGTGAAGAGCCTGAGGTATCTATTACTAGATGAACACGATCTTGGTCACTATTATTGATGACTTTATGGCGACGCCAAGAGTCAAATATCCAGCATTCGCCAGCGCGCATATGAATCGCTTGGTCCCCACAATGAAACATGACCTGCGGGTTGGTGATAATAGGAATATGGATTCGAACTCTACTATACCAGTGGTAATTAAAATCTACGTGTTCACTAACCTGCGCGCCTGCATTGAGCCGCATTAGCCTAGACCTGGCCAGAACCTCACCAAAGCTGGCCATCACTTGTTGCATATATTCACAGCTCAACAATTCTGGCGTGGAGGCCATAGGCCCATTAAAATCATTATTGCGCTGACCGTTTAGAGAGATCAATGGTATTGCAAGGTTACCAACCAATTTTGAGGGATGTTCCATCCACGCATCGTTGGACAGCTCAGCAATTTCACGCGCTAATTGAAGAGCATCGAATTGATAGGGTAGTCGCACAAAAGGTTGAGCTAGCTTCATAGAATTTATTGGATTCTCGTTAGCGTTGATTATAGTCAACAGTCCCGGCTTTTTTGCCGCCGCATTCCAGAGTATAAGCCGCGCCCGTAAATGGTGCAATTTAGATGCCGTTTTTAGAACTCCAATTGGGCAACAAAACTGTATAATTTATGCCATTAATTTTGATCTAGTAATTGTCCCAAATATAAGAGGTGATGCATGTCCGACATAAAAATGACCGAACGAGAAGTCCAACAGCTAGTGGAGGGTTGTCTGATGGCCAATGGCTGTAACCATGAAAACGCGGCAGCACTGGGTCGCACCATAGCCTCTGCTGAGCGCGATGGCAGTGCGTCGCATGGTCTGTTTAGAATGCCTGGCTATATTGCCTCGTTGCGCAGCGGCAAAGTTGATGGCAAAGCTGAGCCAACAGTAACACGTATATCGCCCTCGGTGATTAAGGTTGATGGCCATCATGGCTATGCGCCACTGGCGCTCGAAAAAGGGCGCGAAGCACTGATAGAGGCCGCTCGTGAGAATGGTATTGCCGCGATGGCCTTGGTCAATGTGCATCATTTTGCCTCGCTCTGGGTTGAGGTAGAGCCCATAGCTGAAGCTGGTCTGGCGGCCATGGCCTTTACCACCTATAAACCCGCGGTGGTGCCCGCTGGCGCTAAAGAGCCGTTATTTGGCACCAACCCCATGTGCTTTGGCTGGCCCCGTGGCGACAAGCCGCCGCTGGTGTTTGATCAGGCCTCAGCCTCTATGGCTCGTGGTGAAGTGATGATTGCCGCTCGTGATGGTCACGCCGTGCCCGCTGGGACTGGGGTTGATGTAGACGGTAATCCCACCACAGATGCGCAAAAGATTCTTGATGGCGGGGCACTGCTGCCCTTTGGCGGTCATAAAGGCTCTACCATTGCCATGATGATTGAGTTGTTGGTCGCCGGTCTTACTGGCATGGACTTTAGTTACGAAGCGCAGAAAAATGATAACAATGATGGTGGCCCACCTAATGGCGGCGAATTTATGCTGGCGATAGACCCGAATAAATTTGGTGATGCTGAGGGTTGGTTAAACCATTCTGAGGCATTTTTGCAGCGGCTAGCTGGGCTGGAGGGGGCACATATGCCGGGTAATCGTCGCTATGCCAATCGCGCTAAAAGCGCCGTTGAGGGGATTACTGTCAGCGAAAAGGTACATGCCAGTTGTATTGAATTTATTAATACTGCCAGCTAGTTAGAGCATGGTTAAGCCGTATTTTTTCGCCTGCTGAGGTGTCTCCCGAGTAATGGTCTCGATCATTGCCTCAGCGGCTGGCGATAGCGTCCATCCTTTGCGCGTAATCAGGTAGATATTGCGCGATTCAGAGGGTACCAGCGGCCGTGACACCAGATCGTTGATTGATTTTGGCACTGCCAGGGAGGGGAGTACGGATACGCCAAGATTAGATCTCAGCATAGCCACTAATGTGGTGATATTGGGAAAATTAAACTTGGACTCGCCGGCGTTATGGCGCGCTCTTAATGTTTTGGTAATGCCGGTATCCAAAAAAGTCACGTTATCCAGCTGCGCCCACCCAATGGCGGCGATATTTTGTGCCAGCGCATGATCCCGATGGCAGATTAATTCCAGCCTGTCAGCAAACAGCGGCGTGAACTCCAGTACCTTGTTGGGCCTCCACATGCTGCCAATACCAAAGTCAACCTCATTGCGCTCCACGCGATGCTGAACGCCACGGGAACTATCATCATCGAGATGCAGGTTAATGCCGGGAAATTCAGCGGCAAATGTTTTAATGATTTCTGGTAACAGGTTGGTTGCTACTGAGGGGACAACGGCCATACTGACATGGCCACTGCGCCGCTCTGAGGTGGATCTAAGGTCATGGATAGCGGCGTCAAAATCTCGCACCAGACGCTCGGCAATAGGCAGGAAATTTTCACCCTCAGTGGTGGTGCTGACGCTGCGAGTTGTGCGTTCGATCAGTTTCAAGCCTATAAACTCTTCGAGCTGTTTAACCGTCAGAGTGATAGCGGGTTGAGTGCGGGACAGCTTTTCTGCGGCACGATTAAAGCTACCTTCTTTGGCGACCACGATAAAGGTGCGCAGGTGTCGAAGAGTTACATTTAAATGTTTGATATAAATACCTTTTATTGTTTTTAGGGTAATTTTATATAATCTGTAGCATAAATTAATTTAGCTTATATATCTATATAAATTAGTCATTGGATTTATCACTGATTAGAACCAAGAATACGGCGCTAGAGGGCGTGATTAGATACATTTAGGTCGTCATTGCCGATTTTAAACATCAAAACAAAGAGGAGTAGTCATGAATCAGGAAATGTTCCAGAACTATATCAATGGCCAGTGGGTAGGCAGTGCAGCAGTCATCGAGAATATTAACCCGTCAGATACCAGTGATGTAGTGGGGCACTATGCCAAAGCCTCTCCCGAAGATTGTCTTACCGCTATTGCTGCGGCCAATGCGGCATTCGATGGCTGGTCACAAAGTGGTTTAGAGCAGCGCAAGCAGATACTGGATTTTATTGGTGCAGAGCTTATTGCTCGCAGCGGTGAAATTGGTGAGATTTTGGCGCGAGAGGAAGGTAAAACACGAGCGGAAGGCGTTGGTGAAGTTCACCGCTCGGGTCAGTTCTTTCAATATTACGGTGCCGAAGCACTGCGTCTGATGGGCGAAAACACCCAGTCCGTGCGTCCTGGGGTGGATGTTGAAGTACACCGCGAAGCCTTGGGCGTTATCGGTATTGTTACACCATGGAATTTCCCTATGGCGGTGGCGGCATGGAAAGTGGCACCGGCATTGGCCTATGGTAATGCCGTGGTACTGAAGCCTGCCGAGTTGGTGCCAGCCAGTGCTTGGATACTGGCAGATATTATTAGTCGCAGTGGGTTGCCTGCTGGTGTCTTTAATCTAGTGATGGGTTCGGGTCGTGATGTGGGTGAAACACTCTGCACCTCCCCCGACATTCAAGCTGTAACCTTTACTGGTTCTGTAGGTGTTGGCCGTCATATTGCCCGCAATGCTATCGACAATATGGCCCGTGTGCAGCTAGAAATGGGTAGTAAGAATGCCCTCGTGGTGCTCGACGATGCCGATATTGACGTCGCCGTTAACTGTGCCCTTGCCGGCGGTTATTTTGGTACTGGGCAGAAATGTACCGCCTCCTCCAGAATTATTGTGCAGGCTGGTATCCATGATGCGTTTGTAGAAAAGCTGAGCACAGCAGTGGGCAAACTCGTGGTAGGACATGCGTTAGGCGAAGGATCCCAGATTGGGCCCGTTGTCGATGCACGTCAGCTTGCTCAGAACTTGGAATATATGCAGATTGCTAAGGATGAGGGTGGCCAGTTAGTTGTCGGTGGAGAGCGTTTGCAGTTAGACACTGAGGGTTACTTTATGTCGCCGGCACTGTTTATTAATACCACTAATCAGATGCGTATTAACCGCGAAGAAGTGTTTGGCCCCATCGCCTGTGTCATCAAGGTTGCCAGTTATGAAGAGGCGCTGGAGGTGTCGAATGATTCAGATTTTGGTCTGACATCGGGTATCATCACCAGCTCGCTAAAGTATGCTGGGCACTTCAAGCGTCACTCCAAATCAGGTTGTGTGATGGTCAACTTACCAACTGCTGGAACCGACTATCATGTGCCCTTTGGTGGTCGTAAAAACTCCAGCTATGGTGCACGTGAGCAGGGTCAATACGCCCGCGAGTTTTACACTATTATAAAAACCAACTACAGCAAGCCATACTAAACGGGAGTTTCTGATGAACAAAGATATACTCCTGATTGATGGCTTGCAGTACGTCAATTGGAATCGCGGGCTATTTGAAAATGCTCAGCAGTCTGGGATACATGCCATTCATGTCACTATTGCCTATTGGGAAAATAGCCGCGAGACCTTGGAAAATATTGGACATTGGAACCGTCATTTTCTGGATCATGGCGATCTCATTATGCCGATACATTCGGCGGCCGATATCTTAGAGGCTAGGCGTCTGGGTAAAGTGGGTATCATTTTTGGGTTCCAAAATTGTTCGCCGATTGAAGACGATGTCAAAATGGTACAAATTCTTCACCAGCTGGGTGTGCGTATTATGCAGCTCAGTTACAACAACCAGAGCCTTTTGGCGACCGGTTGCTATGAGGAACAGGACGGCGGTATTACCCGATTTGGTAAACAGGTAATTAAAGAAATGAACCGCGTCGGCATGGTTATTGATATGTCTCACAGTGCTGAAAAGTCCACGCTTGAAGCTATCGAAATTTCTGAGCGGCCCATTGCTATTACCCATGCCAATCCAACATTTTTCCATGGTGCACTGCGCAATAAATCAGATCATGTGCTGCGCGCGATTGGTGACTCTGAAGGTATGCTCGGTTTTAGTATGTATCCTTTTCACTTGAAAAATGGCTCAGATTGTACGTTGCAAGAATTCTGTCAGATGATTATGCAAACAGCAGAGATGATTGGTGTTGACCGTTTAGGTATTGGCTCTGATCTGTGTGAAAATTGGGACTACTCGGTATTAGAGTGGATGCGCAGTGGCCGTTGGACCATGGGTGTCGATCATGGTGAGGGCACCGCAGAAAAACCGTCTTGGCCGCGTCAGCCAAATTGGTTCACTGGGCCAAAGGATATGCATACGATCGCTCAGGGTCTTCAAGATACCGGTTTTAGCGAATCGGATGTGGCTAAAATCATGGGCCAAAATTGGCTCTCATTTTTTGAGAAATCATTTACGGGTAAGGATCGAGTATGAGTGACCAGGTTGCAGACAGCGTAACGACAACCATTGACTGGCCCGTGTTTATTTTGAGCGGTGGATTTCTAATGCTGTTTGTCGCCACCGCAGTATTTGATATCGATTTTCTTTCCGCCACTGTTGGCCAGGCGTTTGGCGGGGCGACTCAGATGTTTGGTGCCTACTGGCAGGTGTTAATGCTGCTAACCTTTGTGATCGCTTTAGGCGTCGCCGTATCTGGTTCTGGCAGGGCTAGGTTGGGTAACCTCAGTGAACCTGACATGAGTACCTACAAATGGGTGGCGATTATTATGTGTACGCTACTGGCTGGGGGAGGCGTGTTTTGGGCGGCGGCAGAGCCCATGGCCCATTTTATCTCTTCGCCACCATTGTTTGGCGTCGAGTCATCGAGCCCAGCTGCGGTATATCCCGCCCTGGCACAGAGTTATATGCACTGGGGCTTTTTGGCTTGGTCAATCCTAGGCAGTCTGACCGCAATTATTTTTATGTATCTGCACTATGACAAAGGTCTGCCGTTGAAGCCGCGTATATTGCTGTATCCGGTGTTTGGTGAGGCAGTTCTGCACGGATGGCTCGGTGCCCTGATAGATGCCGCCTGTGTCGTTGCAGTGATTTCTGGAACGGTAGGGCCTATTGGGTTTTTGGGTTTGCAGGTGAGTTTTGGACTCTCCGAACTGTTCGGTATCAGCGATAGCTATAGTACGCAGTTAGCGATTATTGTCGGGCTCATTGTTATTTATACTGTCTCAGCGGTGTCCGGCGTTACCCGAGGTATTCAGATACTCAGCTCATTTAATATTGTGTTGGCTATCGGCCTAATGGTCTTTATCTTAATCGCTGGGCCAAGCGCCTTTATTTTTGACAGTTTTATTCAATCAACTGGCCTGCTATTGACTGAGTTTATCCCCATGGCTACCTACCGGGCTGATGTCGGCTGGTTGAATGGCTGGACGGTATTTTTCTGGGGCTGGTTCATTGGCTATGGCCCGTTGATGGCAATGTTTATTGCGCGTATATCCCGCGGTCGAACGATCCGTCAGTTGATTATTACATTGTCACTCACTGCGCCCCTGGTAACGTACTTCTGGTTCACTATCGTTGGTGGTACCGGGATTGCCTTTGAACTGGCTGATGTTGGGGTGATCTCCGGGCCCTATGCCGAGTCTGGAATGCCAGCGGCTCTGTTGGCGATTACCCAGCAATTACCCTGGGGATTTCTGATCTCAGTACTATTTTTGGTGCTCACAACTATCTTCGTTGCGACCACGGGAGACTCCATGACTTACACCGTTTCCATGGTGATGACAGGCACCGATAACCCGCCAACCGCGCTTCGTGTTTTCTGGGGCATTATGATGGGTGTGCTGGCGGCAATACTGATCTCAATCGGCTCTGGTGGCGTATCCGCGCTGCAGTCTTTTATTGTCGTAACAGCCGTTCCAGTGTCGCTTATATTAATGCCATCGCTGTGGAATGCTCCTAAAATGGCGCGACAGATGGCTGTCGAGCAGGGCCTTAATTAACTAGGATGGGATGTACTGTGCAGGATAATTCGCTGACCAGCTCTATGCAAATGAACGCCAAAACACAGGTATTGCCAATGCGTCCTGACAGTCAGGTAATGCAGCTGGAGCGTCTGGGTAGCTTTCATCAGTCGCGGCTAAGTTTTATGCGCACACTGGTGCGACGCATGGTTACCGAGAACTGGCAGATTACCAGTCCAGTATTTGATCTAGATGATCAGGGTTACGGTACTGTTGTCTACCAGGTTGAGGCCAGATTTGGCACCTTTAGCTACGTACTATTTTCGCATTATCTGGATCCAGATAGCCGCAATGATCGCGTGATCGCCAATCAGTGGGACCTGACGATGGCGCTTTGCGAAGGTAAAGTTGATGCCGATCAGTTAGCATTTTTGCGCACGAATGTGCCGAAGCAGGAAGCTGGCCGCGTTGACTCGCGGGTGCTGGTTTTATCGCGCGCCAACCGCAGTGGGCGAACCTTTGAATATGTAGTCAGTGAACTTGCCGAAGGGCGACAGCCCTGTATCGACGTGATCGCCGAAGTGGGCTATCTGTATCGCACTACCGCGGCCTACGGAAGTGGCAAATTGGGTATGGCGGATTGGGAAAAAGTGCGTACCAAGCATCCTGACTTTGCGCGACCTTTTGCCGCGGAAATGTTTACCTGTTTTATGTTGCGCCACTTTAGTATGCAACAGGCTGATCATTTAGCATCACGGCGAGCACCGGGCAAGGCGGTAATTCTGGATAAAGATATTAAACGGTACCTGGGCATTGGTAATTCTACTGGCCTGGGTATGGCACCATTTTTAATCAATCATCCGCTATTAATCAGCCAGTGGATTGAAATGCGTGAAACCGCATTGGCGAGAGTTATTCTCGCCAGCGAATCTGGTGTCGATGAACCCATATTTTTTCGTTTGGCAGCTTCGGTGCAGCGAGTAATCCAACATCTGGGTGAGATTGTCACTGCTGATGAGCGGCAGCATAATTCTAATATTTTAGTGCGCAAAGAATTACAGGTTTTACTTGCGTGGATGCATGATGATGGTCTCCGTTTGCTGCGAGATCATTATGTGTGGGCCAACCTGGTTCAATATGTAGAGCAGTTCTGCCACATAGAAACTCAGGAATTGATTAACACATTATTGATTGAACTTTATCCTGAACTAGTCGACGATCTCGAAGAACAGATGGGGATAGACGAATCTATCAGGATTACACCTGAAATGCCGGTCACTGAGCTGTTACAAATTATCGAAGATAAATATGATTGGGCGCTGATCATAGACTTTACTCAGTATGAGTCTATCGGGGCATTTTGGTATCGCTCTCAAGAAAAAATGGAGCCTCGCCTTGGTCAGACCAACATTGATATGGGCATGGAAAAAGAGATGCCTATGGCAATTGGTCGTCGAGTTCGGAAATGTTATGACCAGGCTAGCGCTTATAATTTGACTTACCCGCAGCAGAATGTGGCGCATTTTATCATGCGACACCCTAACCGCAGTGGCATCGTCGGTCGTATCCAAACCTTGGCTCAGAGACTCTACGGTGATATTCGCGAAAACCTGGTGCACTCTAACGTACTGCCAATTCATTTGCTGCGCTGCAAGTTATCTTTTTTTGGGGTGAGTAAATTTGATCCCCGCTCGCGCCTATGGGTACGCAATACCATGTTCCAAGGCGCTCCGCTGATCAGTGATTTTGGCAAACCCTTTGTTGATGACTGGCAGTTCCCTATCAAACCTGTTCTGACATCTGGCTAAGCACTATGAAAGTGTCCAAAAATGAATTGATGGCTTCACTTAAGAAGGCATTTGAAGGCTTGGGTTTCCATCCCGGGGACTACTATGATGCCGCCGACATGGTGGTCTGGCTAGAGACTCATGGTCTGGATGGTTTTGATCGATTGCAGGCAGCTCTGGCCTATCTGAATACGACCGGGCCGACCCATGCTGAACTTATCGAAGAAGGTACGAACTATTCAGTTTTGGATGGTAATGATAGCTCCATTTTACTCTGCGGTAGCGAGGCGATTGACTTACTGAGTGCTCAGATAATGGAAGGTTCCGCGGCTAGGTTACAGCTTAATAACTGCTATAACCGAACTTTTATTTTACAGCGATTAGTTAAGGCTGCACAACGGAATCTGGCCTTTATTGCCTATTGGCGTCAGGACGACTGTTGCATCAAGGTCTCTATTGCGGCGGGTGCCGACCTTCCAGAGCACCAGACGTTTAGTATGGCTGAGGATATTGATCCGCAGTCGCTAACCGTTTTTGCCGGTACAGACTTAGTCGTTGTGGAGCAGCAATTTTCTGAGCAGATAGTAATCGGAGAGTTGATTGAGACCTATTCATCGGCAGGAATGAGCATCTGCTATCAGGATTCGGTAGAGCAGGGCATCGAGATAGACGAGGTCCTTTGGTCAACTCTTGAGGGACTCGTTGAAAGAATATTAGTTGAGTCCACAGAGAGTTCCAGAGCGGGCGCCGGAGACTAGCCTAGCGCCGCCCTGTGATAGTACTACTCTGGCATTTCCAGCTCAGCCTGGTTGATCAGCCAGTATCGAAAGGCCTCGACATGAGGATGGATATGCTGATTAACCGGCGTCGCTAAAAAGAAGGCCTCGGACGTTGCTAAGCGCTCATTAAATGGCGCGATTAAACGTCCACTAGCTAACATTCCTGCTACCAAAGATGTTCTGCCCAATGCGACACCATGGCCTAGCGCGGCCATCTCCATAGCAGTAATGAGCGAGTCAAAGCTTATGCCTTGAGATGAATCTACGTCATGGTAACCAAACTGACTGAGCCAAATGCCCCAGCCCTCCTCATAACCTATGACATGGAGTAGTGTATGATCAGACAGTTCTTTAGGTTTTTTCGGTGGCTGTGCTGGCGATAGAGAGCCGCCGACCAAGTCAGGACTGCAGACAGGAAAGAGCTCATCCCAGGTCAGACGGTTACTGGTAAATCCAGGCCATAGGCCTTTGCCGTAACGGATTTCAATATCGGCATCCTTGTCGGGATCGCCGACCCAAAGATTACTGGTGAAACGCAGGCCAATGTCGGGGTGCTGTTCGCGAAAGTGGGCTAAACGGGGCGCCAACCAGGTGGTGAAAAAAACCATATTGACACGTACGGTGAGGGTGCGGCTACGCTCTTTTCCAAAGATCTCGTCGGTGACCACGGATAGCGTTTCAATCGCTTGGCGAACACTTGGTGCATAGGCATTGCCAGAATCTGTCAATGCCAGTCCTCTGGGCAGACGCTTAAATAGGGCACAGCCTAGTTGTGCTTCGAGCCCCTTGATCTGCTGACTGATAGCAGCTTGAGTCATATGCAGCTCAGCCGCAGCCTGGGTAAAATTAAGATGTCGGGCGGAGGCTTCAAACGAGCGCAGCCAGTTTAATGGGGGCAGTCTTTTTTTCATAATTAATGTCTCATTGTTTCTTTGACGTGCCCGTTAGGGCTGATCGTCGTCAGGATCATCGATTAGGCGACCTAGTTCGTCGGCGGCTTGGCGCAGGATTGGCAGATAGCCAAGAAGCTCATCCAGACTCTTTCTAATCACTGGAGCATGAGTGAATAGACAGGCTAATAGCTTGCCACTGCTGTCCAGTACAGGCACCGCACAGGCAACCATACCATCGCAGAACTCTTCGTTGTCAGTGCCGACCTCGGTTTTCTTAATGCGTTGAAGTTCGGCTTCTAACGTCCGTGCTTCGGTGATGGTATTACGTGTGTACTGCTCCATTGGCAGCAGATTAATAATTTTTAGACGACGTTGTTTTGGCAGAGAGCTAAGATACAGTTTGCCGCTGGCTGTGCACCAACTCGGGGTATGGCTGCCGACCTGTAAGTTTATCTGCAAAGGCCAATCCGTCTGTACACGATCGTAATAAATCATCTCAGTGCCATTGGGAATGGCGATACCGCAGGTCTCGCCGGTGTGCTGAGTAAGCTGCGTGAGGAGAGCCTGACGCACCGCTTTGAATCTGCTGTTATGCAGTATCCCAAGTGCTACGCCATGCATGCGATTGCCGGGCAGTATTAAGCCACGCATCGAGGTTAGCAGATAGCCATCCGTCTCAAGTTGATTGATCAATCGGTGCACGCTGGATTTAGGAATATCCAGCTGAAAAGAAAGATCGGCAGGCGATAAGGGACGCTCAGCCTTAGCAATAGCCTCTATGATCTCCATCACTCTGGAAATGGAGGAGCCTTTCTCTCTTGTGCTCACTGTGGTTCCGTCTTTCATATGTTAACTCTGGAGTCTATTTCATCGTCGGCATGGAAAACATCGCACCTTCACGGATACCGGCAGATGGCCAGCGCTGGGTAATAGTTTTACGTTTGGTGTAAAAACGTACAGCATCTGGGCCATAGGCATGTAAGTCGCCAAACAACGAACGCTTCCAACCACCGAAGCTGTGGTACGCAACCGGTACCGGTAATGGCACATTGATACCGACCATACCGACCAAAATCTGATCGGAAAAATAGCGTGCAGCTTCGCCGTCGCGGGTAAAGATGCAGGTGCCATTGCCGTATTCATGGTCGTTAATAATATCCATAGCTTCTTGCATGGTATCGACGCGCATGACTTGTAGTACTGGGCCGAAAATTTCTGCCTGGTAGCTGTCCATCTCGACGGTGACATTATCAATAAGTGTGCCACCAACAAAAAAGCCATTTTCATAGCCTTGAATCTGCGGGTTGCGCCCATCGACGACAATGGTGGCACCCTGTTTTTCTGCACTGTCTATATAGCCAAAGACTTTTTGTTGATGTTGCCGAGTAATCACAGGGCCAAAGTCATTGCTGGCATTGGTGCAGGCGCCTACTTTTAATCCTTTCATGGCCTCTTGCATCTTGCTGACTAATGAGTCGGCTGCTGCGTCGCCTACGGCAACCACAACGGACAGTGCCATACAGCGTTCACCTGAAGAGCCAAATGCGGCGCCGAGTAACTGGGCAACGGTATTGTCCATGTCGGCATCTGGCATCACGATGGCATGATTCTTAGCGCCGCCCAGTGCCTGGCAGCGCTTGCCATTGGCATTTGCCGTGGTATAGATAGTCTCCGCAATTGGTGTGGAGCCTACAAAGCTAACCGCTTTAACGTCCTTATGATGAAGTAGGGCATCAACGGCTTCTTTATCGCCATTGACTACGTTCATGACACCATCGGGCAGACCGGCCTCTTTTAATAGGGAGGCAATAAATAGGGTTGAGCTAGGGTCGCGTTCTGATGGCTTAAGGATAAAGCAGTTACCACAGACAATGGCCATTGGATACATCCATAGGGGTACCATTGCCGGGAAGTTAAATGGGGTAATGCCAGCTACCACACCCAGAGGTTGAAATTCACTCCAGCTGTCAATATTAGCCGCCACATTTTTACTGTGCTCACCTTTTAATAGTTCTGGTGCGCAGCAGGCATATTCAACATTTTCGATTCCTCGCTGTAATTCACCGGCCGCATCGTGACTAATCTTGCCATGCTCGTCGCCAATCAATGCACAGATTTTGTCGGCATTGCTCTCTAATAATTCTTTAAATTTAAACATGACTCGCGCCCGTTTAATGGCGGGGGTGTCACGCCACTCAGGAAAGGCGGCCTGAGCCGCATCAATCGCCAGCGCCACTGTCGTCTGAGATGCCAGTGCTACCTGTTTGCTGACTTCGCCAGTGGCTGGGTTGTAAACGTCCTGAGTGCGATCATCGCTAGCGACCATCTGGCCGTTAATTAAATGTCCTACTAGTGTCATTATTGTGTCCTCAAAAATATCAGTCGGTTTACCAGAGCTTTTTGTAGATCTCAATGATCTCATCTGCGCTGGGCACCCTTGGATTGTTCGCCGGGGATCCAGATGCCAATGCCTGCTCAGCCATCACCTCGAGATTATTAAAAAAGTGTGCCCGTTCGATACCAAATTGCTCTGGTGTCGGCACCTGTAGTTCTTTATTGATGGCGTATAACTCCGCCATCAGTTTTTCATTGGCTAGCTCGGTACTATCAGTTTGGTTGGCCACGCCCATGGCTCGCGCGCAGTCAGCGTAGCGCTCGGCAGCTGCAGGAATGCTGTACTCGGTAACCATAGGCAGTAACATGGCATTAGAGAGGCCGTGGGGTACATGATAAAAAGCGCCGATAGGCCGCGACATACCATGGACTAGGGCGACAGAGGCATTGGAAAATGCGATACCTGCCAAGGTCGACCCCAGCATCATTGCTTCACGAGCCTGCTGATCGCTGCCGTTGTGAAATACCTTGCGTAGGTTGGGCCCGAGCAGGTTCATAGCGGCAATGGCTTGGCTGTCACTGTAAAGGCTGGCCTTCTTGCTGACATAGGCTTCCATCGCATGAGTTAGGGCGTCGATACCTGTATCTGCGGTGGTACGTGCCGGTAGACTTAGAGTCAGGCTATAGTCCACCAGTGCAGCCGTGGGCATAAAGCCAATACCGACACAGAGCATTTTCTCATCACTGGTTTCGTCGGTAATAATGGTAACTCGGGTACATTCCGAACCAGTTCCCGCCGTGGTGGGGATAGCAATAATGGGTAGACCAGGTTCGCTGACTATGCGGGGGAATTTATAGTCGCGCATCACGCCACCATATTTACCCAAGATGGCAATAGCTTTAGCGCTATCGATGGGGCTGCCTCCGCCCACCGCGATAATGCTGTCGTAGTTGCCATTGCGCACCTGCTCCACACCCGCCTGAATCGAGCGCTCTGTGGGTTCCGGAACAGTGTCATGGAATACATCAGAGTCGATGCCTGCGGCTGTTAAGCTTTCTTGCACTGCACCCACATAACCAAGTTGCACCATCATCTTGTCGGTAACAATTAATGGGCGCTGACATTCTAAGGCGATCAAAATAGTCCCCACTGCTTTACTGGCACCGTCGCCCACTTGCAAAATACGCGGGAGAATTATCTGTGTAGACATAGTATTACTCTTTATTAATAACAGGTTCGTTAAATAGTGCTTTAAATAGACCGTAAGCGGCGACAATTAAAACGACAGAAAATGGCAGTGCGGCGACAATTGAGGCAGTTTGTAGGGCCTCGAGGCCTCCCACATATAGCAGTACCGCGGCAACGGTGCCTATCGCCAGTCCCCAAAATAATCGATAGCCTGTGGGCGGCTCTGCACTGCCCATGGAAATTAAGGTGCAGATAACCAGCGTTGCCGAATCGGCCGAGGTAACAAAGTATGTCACTAGCATGATGGTGCAGATACCGGCCATTGCTGCTGTCAGGACCGGACTCAAATTCATCAGGTCAATCGTTTTAAACAGCGCTGTGGTGGTATCGCTGTTCACTGCCTCGACCACACCGCCGTCGCCGAATAGCTCTATAAACATGCCCGTACTGCCAAATATGGTGATCCATACAATTGCTAATGCAGTGGGTGCCAGCAGCACACCAAGTACAAATTCGCGCAGGGTGCGGCCGCGAGATATGCGTGCAATAAAAATTGATACAAACGGTGACCAGGCTATCCACCAACCCCAGTAGAAAATGGTCCAGGCAGACTGCCAGGTGCTAGCGGGATCGGAGTCAATCCAGGTACTTGTTGCTGGTAGATTGATGATGTAGTCAATACTGTTGTTAAAGAGTGAGCTGAGTTGATAGCTGGTGGGGCCGAAGACAAGGAACATAACCAATATCAATAATGTGAGTCGCATATTGAGCACGCTAAGAATTCGAATACCTCTATCAACACCGGTAAGTGCTGAAATGGTGGCAATAACAGATATTCCGGCAATCAGAAAAATCTGATTTTGTGTGGAAATCTCTGTATCCATTAAATAGTTAAGTCCTGCATTCATCTGTTGGGCGCCCAGCCCCAATGACGTTGCTATGCCAAAGACTGTCCCTATGACCGCCAATAAATCGGCGATATGACCAATCGGACCATAAATACGCTCACCAAAAATGGGGTACAGGCTAGATCTTATCGCAAGGGGAAGCCCTTTGCGGTAGGAGAAGTAGGCCAGTGATAGGCCTAATACGGCATAGAGCGCCCAGCCGTGCATGCCCCAGTGCATCAGTGTAATCCTGGTGGCGATAGTCGCGGCCTCTGGAGTCATTGAAAGTGCTGGATCGAGCAGTGGGTTGGCCTGAAAGTGGGTAATGGGTTCGGCAATACTGTAAAAAAGTATACCAATACCTATGCCTGCTCCAAATAGCATGGAAAACCAGGCGAACAGGCCGAACTCAGGCTTGTCGTCAGAGTCACCCAACCGGATACTTCCAAAGCGGCTAAAAATGAGAAAGATCGATAGCAGAACAAATACATTCATCAGGCCGATGTAGTACCAAGACAGCTGGCTGGCAATAAAGTTTTTGGCGCCGCTGTACACCGAATCCGCATATTGAGGATCGATAATGGTAAAAATAACAAATCCTAAGACTAATAAAGCAGAACCTATCGCCATAATGGGATGGGCTCCGGATAAAAGGCCGCTGGGTTGGTTGGACATCAGTATCTTCCCCTTTGATTTTTTAACTATTAATTTACCGTAAAATGATACGATTTATATTGTTATACATAAAAAAGATTGATGCAACCCCTAAAAAAGTACTCTGTCACAGAGGCCGAGTAATGGTGCCATTAAAAAAACGATGGCGATCTATAAATCCATTAATGGCGGGGCCTGTAGCCCATATTAGGCATAAAAAAACACTGACCTTAGGGGTGTTATTTATTGCTAGTCGGGGGTGACTTTGGTTCTTATTATCGCGCTTTCTCACTATTGACATTTGAAGCGGTAATTAAGGTATGAACAATCTCAGGCATTTACCTCTCTTGGGCGTAAGGGTTATCGACTTCGGTCAGCAAATTGCGGGACCAGCTGTCGCTATGGTGCTGGCTGATTTTGGTGCTACCGTTATTCATATTGATCCCCCCAGAGGGCCTCAGTGGGTGCATCAGGCGAATGCTATACTGAACCGCAATAAACAGTGTCTAAACATTGATTTAAAAACGGTTGAGGGTCTCGATCAGGCTCTTCAGCTAATAGATCAGGCGGATGTGGTGATTGAATCATTTCGCCCTGGAGTCATGCAGCGCCTCGGAATTGATTTCGAACGACTGCGTGCCGCTCGCCCTGAGTTAATTACTCTCTCCGTGCCGGGCTTTGCCAGCAACGATCAGTTGCGTAGTCAATGGAAGGCAACTGAGGCCGTAGTTGCAGCTACAGCTGGAGCCTACACAGATATGGGCTTTAACCGCGTGTTAATGGGTTTAAACCCCTGCTTCTCGCCGCTACCGTTAGCCTCGTCTTACACCACTACCCTAGCCGCCAGTTCGGTCGTTCTAGCGTTGTTGGCGCGGGAAAAAAGTGGCTATGGCGATCATATAGAAGTACCAGTGATTGCAGCGATGATGGAGGGGCTGTCTTACAATTCCTATCAGGTAGCCGGCCTACCGGAGCGCTACAAAACGATGCGTGAAATCGAAATTGAGCGCCGTCGTGAGCATAATATTGAGTTTGATCTCAGTTACGAGGAGCTACAGGCTTACCTTGATCCTTTTTACCGCAGTTATGAATGTGCCGATGGTCGTATGTTTTACGTTGTCTGTCCCTCTCATCGCAACCATGCACGCCGCTGTTTGCAAACGCTGGGACTCTACGAAGAACTGCTGGCTGAGGGTCTGCCCGAGGTAGAAAACCTGCATCTACCGGTTAGTGAATGGGCCGGTGAGGCCTCTTTGGGCGTGTACCCACTACCGAAAAAGTGGGCGGACATTATCGCTGCAAAAATTAAGTTGGTGATGTTGACTAGGAGCTCCTCAGAATGGGGCGCTATTTTTGGTGATAGCCAGATTCCCGGTGCACCCCATAGAACGACTAAAGAGTGGGTTAACAGTAAACACTGTAATGATGCTGGGTTGATCGTTGAAGTTAATGATCCAGAATATGGCCTGATGAAGCAGCCCGGTCCAGTGGCTTGGTTAGAAGAGTCTGTGGGCCATATGGTGTCACCCAAAGCACGGGAATTTGTCTCTTTTGAGCAGGCTTTGGCTACGCTTGCCGCGGTGCCAGCAACGGCTATGATTCAAAAGCCAGAGGCAGATCTGACGAAAGGTTGGTTAGATGGACTGCGAGTATTAGACTTAACCAATGTTATTGCTGGGCCACATTCCACGGCATTTTTAGCGCGATTTGGTGCAGAAGTTACTAAGGTTGAGCCGGTGGTGCCTATGTATGATCCTCTGATCGGTACGTTGTTTGCCTTTCAGTCGGATATGGGTAAGCGCAGCGCGCTGGTAGATATTAATACGGCTGAGGGCCGCGAAGCCTTTAATCGCCTGGTACGCTCCGTAGATCTGGTGGTGATAAACGCACCGGATCGTCAGATGAAAAGTCTTGGTTTAGATCATGATAGCCTGCAGCGAATTAACTCCGGTGTCTTGTTCTGTCGTCTGGATTGCCTCGGTGGGCCCATGGCGGCGGGCAAAACGAACTATATTGGCTATGATGATATTATTCAGGCTAACAGCGGGATCATGAGTCGCTTTGGTGGTGCAGATACGCCGGAAGAGCATGCCCATCTGGGTACCTTGGATGTAAACTGTGGCTTTGCCGGTGGCCTAGCCATGGCAGTGGCCCTGTATCACAAAGCCAAAACGGGACGGGTTAGCCGCGCTCGGACATCGCTGTCCGCGGTCACCAATCTAGCCCAGCTACCGTTTTGTTTCGATTACGCGGGGCTGGAGGAGTTTGATGAGCCTTCGGGTCGTCAGGCCATGGGTAACCACGCTCTGTCTCACTTTTATGCTACTTCCGATGATTGGATCTTCCTCGATGCTGAGACCTCAGATCTCGAAAAATTAGAATCTATTGAAGGCTTGGCGGGTATTACTACCACGGCCGATATTCAGGTATTTTTGACCGTTGCCTTTCAACAGGCCTCTGCTGAAAAGTGGGTTCAGCGACTTCAGTTAGCAGACATTGCCGTGGCGCAGCCTCAGTCCATCGAGACTCTGCGTGATGACAATAGCCGCATTGCTGATGGCACTGTCGGCGTCGAGCGAGGCAGTTTTGCTTTTTCCGTTTACCCAGACCATCCCAGTGGTCACAGGCTGACTCAGATCGATCACTACGCGATCCGTCCAAAGAATGCTCACATTAAGGCGATTACCCCGACGGAAGCTCATGGTCATTCTACCTGTGAGATTCTGGCTGATGTGGGTTACACCACTGAACAAATTGATTCGATGGTGGCGCGAGGCATTGTTGGCTTGGGCTGGGGAAAGACCTTCCTACCCGCTGACACGGCTGGTGTGCCGATTTCCGGTCTAGATGCTAGCTTCGGCACATTGGATACAGAGACTGTAAGTTGGATCGATACTGAGTCGACCGAGGGGGATCTGTTCATCACATAGGGTGCAATAGCCGTAGTTGCCAGCGTCGATACGCATCAGTGCACCGACAATTCTTTTCAGGGTCTGTTGGCGTCGGCGAGATGCTTCTTGTGACATGTTAACGGCTTGCATTGCGTCCATCCGTGATAACCGACCGACCATAGATTGGTCCAGTTCTGCGGGTTTTCGGGCATCTGCAGACATGGCCTCGAGTTCTTCCAACTCAACTCTCAGATCAAGCAGCCGTTGGCGATTTTTGTCATCGATAGCCTGGTTAGTCATTGGATCATATCAACGGCATTTTATCGATCGAGTAGGCCTGCTTATCCAGCCAGGGCGCTATCGCGATCAGCTGAGGGACAATTTTTTCACTATAAATAGAGCGGCAATGTGCTGATATTTTCTGTGGTATGTCGCCTAATTCATTATCACGACAGAGCATCGTTAAATGCCTTGCATGGACCCCATTAGCCAGAGGCATCACTCGAGTACCTGCGAGTAATTCAGGGTAACGCACCATGCACAGCCCGGTGGTGATGGCCCAGCCCTGACCGGACTGCACAAAGCGCAGCAATGTCTGTGTACTATCCAATTCATAGGCGGTGTTCAACCTAAGCTCCATACGACGAGCAATCAGGTCAGTCAGTCTGCCCAGCCCTGAACCTCTGGTATATCTTACGAACGGAACATTGTCGGCTAGCCAAGCAGCTGACACGGCACCGTCTTGCGCATAGCTTTCTGGCACGATCATAACAAAGGGATCGCGTAAAATAGGGAAGCGCTGTAGTTCAGGATGCTCATCAATTGAGTCGCTAGTAATCAATATATCTAAATCACGATTTAATAAATCTTGTGACAGCGAGGAACCGAGCCCGGTGCGCAAAGTTAATCTAGAGGTAAAGGGTTTTACCTGCTGCATAAACTGCAGGCCAGCCACATCACAAAATGAGTCGATCATGCCGACATTCAGGGGCAGTAAGCCGCCCTTGGAAACCATGCGTACTTCGGCAAGCATGCGTTGGGTATCATTGATAATTTGCTGGGCATAGTTTTTCAGTACCTGACCGCTTGGAGTCAGTTTAATCGGGCGAGATCGGGTAATGACTAACTGGGTTTCAGTTTGTTGCTCGATTTGCTTGAGGGCTTGCGAGACTGCCGACTGAGTAATGCCTATACGCTCAGCAGCTTGGGTCAGGGTATCAGCTTCGGTTATCGCGAAAAATATCTTTAGCGCACTGATTTCTATAGTCTTATTGTTTTTCATAGGACAAAGTATAGAGCAAAGTACGGCTTATAGGTTATCCCTCTGCGGCAAGTTCTCGCATAGACGCAACACCCACGGGGCCACCGTCATACTCCAGCATTGCGTCGATTAGGCAGTCCCAGAGAAATTCAGCGGCACTGACATCCGTAAGGACGTAGAAGCAGTGTGTCGTACCTAGATCATGACGAACAACAATGGCACTAGCTTTGGCAACGGAGGTTTGCGCGACCGCGTTATTGGCAAACTTATGTGGGCGCAGGTCAACACCACAGACCTTGGAGAACATCTCTGCGGCCTGACTGCCGGTGACCGCAAGCCAACAGTGACTATCTGCTCTGGGCAGTGTGTATGTCTGC
>Ga0209192_10001109_pt1 | contig 22697 bp, 19 predicted proteins | sample ArcticOcean_MG_C_11_FD_187433 | JGI IMG/M metagenome (GOLD analysis project Ga0209192, IMG submission 187433) | Marine microbial communities from western Arctic Ocean - ArcticOcean_MG_CB2_154 (SPAdes) (version 2) | ecosystem: Environmental > Aquatic > Marine > Oceanic | place: Arctic Ocean... | reverse complement strand
CGCCTCACGCCAACTCGTTCGCGTCCGTTTCCGGGTCCCCCTCCTTTTTCCACAGCGCGAGCCCGCCGCCTCGGCCGCGCGCCGCGATGACGGCGTCGTCGGCGAAGACGAATTTGAAAAACGGGTTAGAACCAGGCTTTGGCGTTTTGTCTTTTTCCTTTTTAGCGCCAGCGCTGTCTTTCTCGATAAGCCCCCCCCCCTCGCTCGCGGTTTGCTCCGCGAGCTTCACCGCGTCCCACTTTCCGTCGTCGATGTCGAAGCTCACCGGGCCCAGGCTGCCGAGTTGCAGACTAACTTTTGTAAACGTGAACTCCAGCATGCCCAGTTTTTCGCGCCACAGAAACGGGCCGTCGAAGAAAAACGAAACCGGCCCCAAATAAATCCCGTTCCTGATGCGCCCGTTTTGCATGTCGAAGCTCTGTATCGCTGGAATTGGGAAGTAGGACCCGCCGAAACCGGCTTTGTTTAAGTTCGCCGCGACTTTTTTCGTGCCACTGGTGTATATCAACCGCCACTTGCCGTTCAAGTCGGCGCCGTTTACCTTACGATGAGTGAAAGAAAGTGTCAGTCGTGTATATTGCGATGTATGGACAACAGTCACCAGCTTCGGTAAAACAGTGTGTCTGGATTTGGGAAAGGCCCAATACGCACCTTCAGTTCGCCTTTTTCAACTTTCTTCTTCTCCAGCGCCGCGATGGATTGAAACACGTCATCCACGAACGTGGTTTTGTCCGCCGCGGCTTGCCTGATTGTTTTGACCGGGTCGGGAGAAGCGGCCGGGTCATCGGAAAGCGCTTTTTCCACCAAACGCGCCACGGGACAGTACCCCAAAATCCCGAGGTCGACGTGCCGAAACTTGGAGTTTTGCCAGAAAAGTGTCAGTGTTGTATGGGAAAACAGTCATGACAGTGGGCGGGATTTGGTAAGTGCACGACGTACTTTTTCCTCGCCGTTTTGAAAAATAAAACAGCCGCCTCTTTGCGTCAACAAAGAATCGTCGGCCGGCGCTAAGGCTTCCCAGTCGCCAAGAATGGCGGCCATGTTCGTAAGCCGAAGCGTGGCTAATTCAAAAGGCCTTTGGTAGTCCTTACCCAGGGTCGCGTCCATTGCACCGCGAATCGCGGGGTTGTCGTAGTTGCTGCCCGCCTTGAAGATGGGTTTTTTGTTTTTGCCCCCCTGATTGTAAAAGAAAAAGTGTCAGTCTCGTATGGGCAATCAGGGAGGCGGAATGTGGTGAGTGGGAAATACTCACCACGTACCCGCCGAAAACGGCGCCCAGGGTTCCGGGTGACCCGATTCCGGCGCACATTATTAATAACTTGGCATACCCGTTTACGAAAGAAAAAGGCTTCGTGTCTAGCCACCCGAACTCGCCACCCTGCCTGCCGAACCCGGGTTCGAACTTGAGCGCCGCGTACGCGTCGCCCGTGGCGTCGGCGAAGAGTTTGTCAACCGGGAAGTTTGTTTTCTCGCAAAAAAGTCGGGCCGCCTCCACGGACCCGATGCCCACCGCCACGACCGTCACCCCCGCTTCCGCCAAGGCAGGCAGGTCATCCACAAGCCGCTGCGCCAGCTCCCACGAGTCGAAGTCCGCGAACTGGGTCAGGAACGGAACCACGACTCTTCCCGTGGTGGGGACGATGGCGCACGCATCAACAGAGGTGCCGTCGCTGGCGCGTCGCAGGGTGACGCCTTTCAACGCGACGAGCGCGGCGCTGTTCCCTGGAACAGCCTCCACCGAGGCGGCAGCGGTGACGACGCCACGAGAGGGGCGGCAGCAAGACACGCGGCGGGAGGTGACGCGCGGCCCTCGTTGGCCGGAACGAAACAGCGACACGGGCGCGGCAGTCGCCATCGCGACGGTTCCAGCGGCCATCGCGAACGGCTGGCGCGAGAAAGAGTGCGCCAAGAGGAGCGCCACGTGTGCGCAAAAAGAGGTCGCTGATGTGTGACTCTCTGGGCCCAGGCTCCGCCACGCTTTTGGGAGACTGTCCAACTGTGAGACGAAGCAGATGCGCAGCCCCGGTACACTCCCATGCACGATGGGCACAAAAAAAAATCTTCGAGCACGAACTCCTCTCCTCCATTTGCGCCCACCCGCACTCGGCACCGCGCACTCGCCGTGCGGTGTCCTCCACAGCTCCACGGCGACGTTGGCGGTTGCGATGGCGACCCGTGTGTCGTTGCTAGGGTCGCTCGCGCCGACCTCGAGGGTTCCACATGGAGGGCGAAACAACACGCGGGTCAGAGAATCGCCGATGTCATGTCGTCGTGGAACCCGAGGGATGTCATTTCTCAAAAATGGAGAATCGGGGGTTGGCGTTTTCCGCGCGCGCGCAGTGCGTGGCGTCTCCGCCCGTTTCGCGTCGCGTACCACCGCTTTATGCACGCCAAACTCTGTGCACGACGCGCTTGGTCCGAAACCAACCCCCGAAACGAACAAAGTGATGGGCACCGACCCGATTGGCTCGCCTCAGTTTCTGGGAAACGTCGCCGCGAAGTCGACTGGGTTGGGGACCACATTTTTTACCTCCTTGTTGGTCCCCGCGCTAGGCGCCGCCGCGCTCGCACTTGTCGCCGCGTGCGTCGCCGGGTTCCTGGTGGCGGTGCGGGAGATGGTTAGGGCGTGCCGAGAAGCCACCATCGCGAGCCGGAGCGTGACGCGGTGCGCGGTGTCCATCGACGCCGCGTGTTTGGCGCTTGAGCGGACGTTGATCAAGGCGGATTTCGTGTTGGAGGACGTGGGGAAGATGAGCAGCACCACGTCGTCGGTGCTTGAGACGAGTTTACGGGAAGCGGGTGTGCTACAACGACGGCTTTCAGATCTGCCGAACACCGCAAGCCGGACGCTGATGGAGGCGATTACCAGACAATACGCGTCGCCGATACCCCTTACGGACGGGAACGGGAACGTAACAACCTCGAAGAACGGAACCGGCAACGCCGTGAACGCGCAATCGGCCGGGGTCTGGGCCGGGGATACGCGCATTGTGATCGGGGACGTGATTGAGGGGACAAAGGACGGAAATCGGTGGATCGGAGGGACCATCGGGTGTAACTTTCAGGTGCGTGTTTCCCACTGAACACGTTCCGCCTCTGCGGTTGCCCATACGAGACTGACACTTTCTTTTATTTATTTCAGTTCAACCGCGCCAACCGGTTCCGGGTCGGGGAGTACTGCGCCGTGCCGAGGAACGACGACACGGTGCGTAGATTCCGCGCCACGGCGGGTAATATTTATCAGCACTTGAAACTGTGACAAGACCCACTACTTCCCTTTCCAATCCCACCACAAGACTGTTTCGTTTAGGTAACTGTACGTACGAACCCACGCGCGCGCGCTCGCGACTGACACGTATTTCCCCTCCTCCCGCAGTACACCTGGGGCGTAATCGAGCTCAACGACAAGGACTACAGCGTGGACGACAGCGGGGACGGGTGGGCGAGTAATATGACCGGGGACGAGGAAAACGTTTCGGGTTCCGGGGCGCTTTCGTGCGTGTGGCCTCCGCGGGACCCCGATTCCATTCCGGACACGTGCGTGGACGGGAGCAAGGATTTCGACGGGACCAAAGGGTCGCGAGCCGGGTACGTGTTGCGCGTTTCCCAAATCCAGGCACCGGCCGTTTGCCGATTGTCCGCCCGTACTTACTGTTTACTACATACATCAAAATCACGACTGTTTGCCCATACATGGCACTTGTACACTCAAGACTGACCCTTTTCTTTTCCAAAAACAGCTCGGCGCGGGACGCGGCGAACAACGCGAGCTGGCTCGAACGCGTCGTCGTGAAGTTCCTCGGGGACGAAACCGCGGACGCGGTGGAGGGTTGGGTGCGGTCCGCAACGGGGCTGACCACGGTGGAGGAAGCGGAGTACAAAGTCGTGGTGGAGTTGGACGCGGATGCGTATAGCTTCAAAATCATGAACGCGGGGGATTTGGGGAAAAGGCCGAGCGCTTGAGTTGTAGGACTGGTTATGTTTTCTTTTTTTAACAAACAACGAGCCACCCGATACGCGCCTGGGTATGACAATCTGCATTAACACTGACGATGGGCAGGGCCACGTCACTTCAACGCGAACATCCCCTGAGAGGTTTCTTGCTTCGTTTCGTTCGTTTCGTCGTCGGCGACGATGTTCGTTTGTGTAATCGACGTCCCCGTATCCGGCACTCCCGTCCCCGTCTCCGGCAATCCAAATTCCAAGGCGGTTTCTTTTTCCGAAAAGGTTCCAGTCGCGCCCGCCTGCGCCGCGGCCAAAACTCGGGCGTCTCTTCCCGAAAACCCGTCACCAGTTCTCTCCACCGCCGCCCTCGTTGCGCCCGGGAAGAATGCGTGCGCAGCGACGAGCACCGCGACCGCGCCGGCGCGAGTGTCCGCCTCTGCGCACGCATCCACCAAATGCGTCGCCGTCGCAGCCTTGACGCAGTGGTACGCCGCGAGCGGCGATAACGCCGCAATTGCCGCGAGTGCCGCCGCCGCCGCCAAACGCGCCCCTCCATCCGCGTCGTCCAGCCTCTGCGCGACCGCGTGTATCAAGCGCGCCAGCACGACGGGCGCGGCGAGAACGGAGGACTCTTTATTGGTATTTCCTTCGTTCGCATTGGTATTTCCTTTGTCGGAATCCGTACTCGTAGCATCCGTACTCGTAGCATCCGTACTCGTAGTCCTCTCTGTGACCCTCACGGCTAACGCTCGCGCTAAATCAACAACCCGCGCGCGTACGTCCGCGGGCGTTTCCCCGCAGTTTTCCAAAACGGACACGACCCTGGCTGTTATTTCACCGGTGACATGGAACACGGCGGCGGTGCTGGAAATGTTACCGTCCAGCGCCTCGGTGATCGCGGCGAGCGCTGATGATGAGGAAGACTTTTCGGTTTCTTTTGTCGGTTTGTCAGCGCGCGTTTCGTCGCTCACCGCCTGTAACGCCGTGCGTACCAGCAAAACGACGTCTTCGTCGCTCAGCCGTTCGGCGATATTTGTCGTCCGTACGAACGGAAACGACACCAGGGTTTGGTGAATGGAACGCACATGGCGGTTCGTATCCACGTTACCCGAGTCAGTGGCGTCGGCTGTTTTGTTGCCGAAAACGCGCGAAAACGCGACGAGCGAACACAGGCGAATCGAAACGCTTGTTTGGTCTTTGGAAAAAACACCGCGCGCGGAGACGATTTGCGCCAGCGCGGACGCGTCTGAAACGCGCCACGCTTTAGGTGGAAGCACGGCGAGAGGATTTAACAGCTCGGAACGAACAGTTGACACGACATCGGGTGGTGTGCACCGAAGCGCGGTCGCCGCCGCGGCCAGCGCCGCGCCGAACGCGCGCGCTTCGCTTGAATCATTTTTCGGAGAGTCACCCCGCGCTGCTCGCAGCGCCGCGCCCACTAAGCGCGCCACTCTGTCTTTTCTCCCCCAGGTTTCCGGCCTTGCACGCAGCAAGATCTCCACGACACGACACACGGCGACCCGCACCGACGTGTCTGATGAGTCGTAAATAGCTGGGCTTTGCAGGAGGGATAAAATTTTGTCAATCGGCGACGCGCCGGTTTCGGGCGTTTTCTCCATCGCGTCAATCGACGCGCCGCCGCACAACTCTGCTATCACCACGAGCGCCCCCGCTTTTGATGGCGATTCGGTTTCATCACCGCACATCCCGAGGGCCACCTCAAGCCACTCGTTCGGGGTAACAAACGCGCCAATCAATCGACAACACTCGCCGATCACGGGCACCACGTCGCTCGCTCTTTGCCGCGCGGAGTCGTTTTGCGAGTTTGCGTTTGCGTTTGCGTTTGTTTGGTGGTGAGTATCACCACTCACCGCGCTCATGACCTTAACAAAAGCAACGCAAAGCTGCTGGCAGTGCTGCGTGGCGTTTTCTTCAAGAAACACGAGATTCGCGCGTAAAAGCTTCGCCGCGCGGACGCCTGAGATTGTAAAAAAGAAATGTCAGTCTTGTATGGGCAATCAGTCGGCGGAATGGGTACAATGGGAAATACTTACGCGCCTCCGCTTGCCACCCCCCGATTTCCGCCAGAATGGGATTCACCACCGCCGGGAAATTGTTTTTCACCAGAACCCGCGCCCCCAACCGAGGCCTCTCAAGGAACGGCGCCGGGTACAACGATTTTACGTGGGTATTGTGAAGCGAAACCCCTTCGAGAAATTCCGGCATGTACGTCATCACCGGCTTCAAATCCTTTTCGTGTTCCATCTCGTACTGTGCGCCCAGCTTTTCAATCAACTCGAGGGCGTACGTAGACACTTTGGTATCGCCGTCCGCCACCGCGCTCACGACGTACGGCAGTAACCGGGGTTCGTGGTCCACGCGTTCCACCAAACTCGTCATCCAATCCCCCAAGGTTTGAATAAACGCGAACCGCACCTGAGGCACCGTGTCTAAAACTAGCTTTCCGAAATAGTTAACCTTCAAGTCTTCGCCGTAAAACGCTTTGATTGTGAACGAAAAGTGTCAGGGCTGTATACGCAAACAGGGAGGCGGGATTTGGTGAAAGGACAGAGGCCGTACCTTTAATAGGCACCAAGTTGGGGTGCTTAAACGCGCACAGATCCAAAATCGTTTCGTGCGCGCCGCAGTGCATGAGCTGGCGAAGCGCGTCAAGCGTCGCGACGCGGACTTTGCTTTTTTTGTGCGTCAAGTTGGGGGCGAACGTCCAGGCTAGTTTCTTCGCCACTGGGGCTAGCCTGCGCCCTAACGTCTGCGTCAGGAAATCCAAACCAACACAAGCCTCGCAAACCACCTCGGAAAACGAATCGTCCGCCGCGTACGTAAGCGCTACGATTGTAAAAGAAAAGTGTCAGTACTGTATGGGCAAACAGTGTTGGGATTTGGTGAAAGGCCCAATACGTACCTGACACCAAATCCGACGCGTACGCGGCGATTGCGTTTTCGCTTCCGCTTGTTGACGCAGCGCGTAAGGTGTTTATAAACGCAGTTAGTAACTTCAGCCTTATTTCCTCCGAGGGCTCGGTCGGGTCGAGACGAGTTACTTTTTCTTTTTCCCGGGCAGGGCGCTGGCGGTTTTCGTTTTCGTCGTCGTCGGTATCGCCCCCGACCGGCCCCAAGCGGTGTCGCAGCGCGGGCACCGCGTACGGGAGTATTTCAACAACACCGCACCCACCTTCGTCCCGTTGGCACTGCTGTACGACCACCACGAACAAATCGATGGCCCCTTCCCGGACCCGCTCGCTTTTGTCCTCCAGCCGCCGCAGCGCCGGCTTGGCGAAGCAATCGACCGCGACTTGGGTTAGAAACCGTGGGTCGACTTGGGTAGCCACGTTTTGTATCCTGCGAAGCGCGAGCACGCGCGACGTCGGTGGAGACTGCAGGTCAGATAGCACGTTCACATCGCGGGCTACTTTTTTTTTGAGCGAATCAGCGGACTCGATCGCAGGTACCGCGGAGTCGATTGCGAGCTGTTTTTCGTCGTCGGCGTTTTCGTTGGACGAGGACGCATTCGGCAATTCGTCGCCCCTCGCATCACCCGTCGCCGTCGTGGCTTGTACCGCGTCTTTGGGTTGTTTCGGACCACCGGCCTCGCCGCCCTCGACTGTGTTGGTGGTCGATTCGGTGTGGGTGTCGCCTGTGCTTGATTTGGTGACAGACACGCGCGAAAGCAGCGCGCGACACCCCTCGGCTTTGCCCGCAGCAGCACGATCAGAATGCGTTGACTTCTTCGAATCTGACGACACCCCCAGTGTCGCGTCTCGCAGCAGCGCCTTCGCCCTCGCCGCGTGCTGCGACGGCGCGGACGTCGCCTTGAGCGACGCCCATATCGCGTCCACGTCACTGGCCATGGCGTGCCTCCCGCCACGGCGCGGCGCCGCAGATCTGGCGGACGATTGTGATGGTGCCCACTTGTGCAAGTCACGGAATCTGAGTTTCAGTTTTCATCGGGATTCGAGAAAACCCATCGAGAGCTCCTGCCCGAAAAGCCCACCGGGTGAGCCGCCATTCCGCGAGACGCCTTCGCGCCTTCCCCGTTCCCACCAGCCACCCAAACATGGCTGCTTTGGCGCAGTTCTCCGTGTCCTCGGTCGTCGCCAGGACCGCGGGTTCCAAAACCAGGCGGCGTAACGGTACGTGCTTCCCCACAGCGTGAGGAGGCACTCGGATACGATGGATGATGTAGCCACACGCATTTTTGCGTTCCCGGAATCGGCGCCTTCAATCGTCGATCGATCCTTCCGAGGGGTCCGGTCGCGAGACGAACCCACAAACCCCACGCGCTGCTTGTGTAACCTTTCTTTACGAACGTGTTTAGCGACCGCTGTGTGACTCGCACGTGCCTCGCCCCATGAAGTCACCGTAAAACTCACCCCCCATCCCCTTTCAAATTCACTGCCCTTCCCGTTTCCCAATCACAACACAGTCACCAGCCGCGCCATCTCCGCGACCGCGGTCACTCCGAACGCGCAATCTGTTCCAAACGGATCAACCGGCGCGGAATACGCCAAGGAACTGGAAGTCGCCACGGATGCGGTGCGCATGGCGAGTACGCTTTGCCAGGAAGTGCAAGGCCAGCTGATGCGGCAGGACGAACAGGCAGTGACGAAGGATGACAAATCGCTCGTGACCCTTGCCGATTACGCGGCGCAGGCGATAATCTCCTGGCGCATCCAACAGGAGTGGCCTGATTTCACGATGGTCGGCGAGGAGGACGCGGAGGCGCTTGTGGAGGGCGGTGCGGGTGGCACCCAGACGCTTGATAAAATCACCGCGCTGGTGAACAAAACCTTGCGGCACCACAAAGGCGACGCCGCGCCCACGTTGACGAGTGGGGACTTGGTCACTCTTATCGACAAAGGTACGTCCCCGCATTTCCCAAATTCCGCCTCCCTGTTTGCCCGTACAAGGCTCTGACACTTTTCTGGCAAAACTCCAAAGGCAAAGGCAGGGGCGGCAACGGCCGGCACTGGGTCCTCGACCCAGTAGACGGAACCCTCGGGTTCGTCCGAGGCGACCAGTACGCCATCGCGCTGGCGCTGATGGAGGACGGGGTTTTGAAAGTCGGCGCCATGGGGTGCCCGAACATGCCCAAGATGGGCGAAGGTTCGTGTTGCGCGTTTCCCAAATCCCGGACGACTGTTTACGGACCCTACGTGACGTCCACGGCCGTCATTAAAAGGAGTACTACATACAGCACAAGTGCACTGTTTTACCTCTAACGCTGGTGACTGTTCAGACCGATTACGGTGACTGTTGTCCATACATCGTCCAATACATCGCCCAATACAGTACACGCGTACTCAAGACGTGAAGACTGACCCTTTCTTTGTTTGGTCTCAGTCCTGGAGTACGACTCTTCCTACACGTACGGGTTTTCGCCGCGGCTGGTGAGCAAGATGCTGGCGGGTGAATCCTTGGGGTGGTTCCGGGGGTGTCTTTTCACCGCAGTACAAGGCCAGGGGTGTTTCATGTCCCCGACGGATACGAAGTTAAACGTGGAACCCATCGCGGTACGGGTTAGTGAAACGTTCGAACCGAAAACCGCCAAGTTCTGCGAACCCGTGATGAAAGCCAACAGCAGCCAGGGTTTCACGGCGAGCGTGGCTGATAACCTGGCGATGACGAGCAAGCCACTAAGGGTGTACTCGCAGGTCAAGTACGGATCAGTAGCGCGAGCGGACGCGGACGTGTTCATGAAGTTCCCGAAAGCGGGGTACACGGAGAAAATTTGGGACCACGCGGCGGGGGTGATTATCGTGGAGGAGGCCGGGGGGGTGGTAACCGACGCGGGGGGCGCGCCGCTGAACTGGGCGGGAGGAAGGTACCTCGACACTCTGGACCGGGGAATCATCGCCACGTCGAAAACACTGCACGCGCGGCTCATGGACGCGGTGTCCAAGTCGTGGAGCTCATCGCAGCTGTGACGTGGTTGGACGTGTTTGCGTGTGGTGGTAGTTGCGGAAACACAAACAGCGGTGGCATTGGTTGCGTGTTGCGTGTATCGCTCCGAGAGCGATACGGAAAACGAAAACCAAAAACATTCGCACAAGGCGACTGAAACGCGCGTTCGCAAATTCGAACGCGACTGGCGCCGGCGTAGCGGGGACCGGGACTGGATGAAAATAGCCCCCGAGGCGAATCTTGTCAAAGAAACTTTACCCTCCAATTACTTACTAGTCTACTCAGTCACGTCGTTCACGTCAGATCCGCATCGGCGATCCCGTTTCTCGTCGTCAATCCAATCACTTGGCGTACTCGTTCCAATCACGTCTCCGTTTAGTACACCAAGTCCTTCGGGTCTTCGATCACGGCTTTCAGGGTTTTCAGAAACGTCGCGGCGACGTCGCCGTTGATGTGCCTGTGGTCCGCGGTGAGGTTCACGGTCATCATGGTTTTCACGCCGATTCCGCCGTCGATAGGTACGACGGTTGGTTTGCTTCCCCCCACGGCGAGAATACAGGACTGCCCTGGGGGGAGAATCGCGTCGAACACGTCCACGCCGAACATGCCCATGTTGGAGATGGTGAAGTTGCCGTTGGCGTAGTCCGCGGGGGCCAGGCCGGGCCCGCGGGCTTTCTTGACCAGGCCGGACCACACCCGGCCGAGTTCGTACACATCCGTGCCCGCGGTGTCAACAAGCACCGGCGTTATTAACCCACTGTCCAGCGCAACCGCGATGGCGATGTTCACCTTTTCGTTGTACACGATCGACTTGCGATGGGTAAAACAAAGTGTCAGTCGGCCGTGTGGGAAAACGTGGAGGCGGGATTTGGGAAAGGATGAAGACGTACCTTCGCGTCAGGGCTGAGCGCGCTGAACATGATGGGGTGCTGCGCCAGCGCCACGCCAACCGCCTTTGATTGCAAAAGAAAAGTGTCAGTCATGTATTGGGCGATGTATGGACAAACACTCACCAGCTTCGGTGAAACAGTGTGCCTGGATTTGGGAAATGCAATACGTACCTTCGCGAGCAGCGCGGTCATAGTGACGCCCTTGGGTTTCACTTTTTTGTAAAGCGAATCCAGGTCGTCTGTGCACATGGTCATGGCGATTCTCGACACCGGGACGGCGAGGCTCGGGAGCATGTTCTTCGCCACGGCGGCTTGCATGCCGCTGAGGGGGACGCCCACGCCGGGCGCGGCGGGGAGTTTGGCGGGGGGCGAGCTCGCGACGGACGGGCCACCCGCGGGCGCAGACAAGGGCGCACCCGCAGCCGCGGTCTTAGGCGCGGTGCTGGAAGGCACCCCCGCTTTGGCTTCCACGTCCCCCGCGGTGACCCTGCCATTCATGCCAGAACCGGCGACGGTGGCCAAATCAATCTTCAGCTTCTTCGCCAGCTTCTTGGCGTAAGGCGTGGCGATTATTCGGCCGTCCGCGCGGCCCGCAACAGGGGCGGCAGGGGCGGGCGCGGCGGGGACAGGCGCGGGAGCAGCCACAGGGGCAGCCGCTACAGGGGCGGGGGCGGCGGGAGCCTCCGCGACGGGCGCGGGCGCGGGCGCGGCGGGCGCGGCGCCGCTAGCGGCGGCGGCCATGGCCTTTGCTTGCTCAAACTCCGCTTCCGTGGTCGCGACGTACGCGATGGGCGCCCCAACGGTGGCCATCTCCCCGTCCTCCACCGCGATAACGGCGAGGTAGCCGTCGAAAAACGACTCCACGTCCATATCCGCCTTGTCGCTCTCCACCACCACCACGGCGTCGCCCTTGCTGATGGCGTCCCCCTCGCCCTTGAGCCAGCTCACGATCTTGCCCTCGGTCATGGTCGACGACAGCGCGGGCATGTGGATCTCCTGGACTTCCGCGCGAGCGGTCACCGATCGCGTAGTGCGCGCAACCTTTTTGGTGGCGAGCTGCTTGCGCGACCCCGAGAACGAGCTGCGCGTCGCGGCCAGGGACGCGGATCGCGCTATGGCGGACATGATGACTGTGATGACTGTTCGACGATCGTTTGGTGACTGTAAGGTTCAGCCGTGACGCGCGACGACGAACGGTTTGGATCTTCGCTTCGCGCGCGAAACAAAGGACGTGGGCGTTAAGGCGTTGTCGCGCGGTGGGCGTGACGAAGCGCGTGCACAAGTGGCGTCGTGTCGCAGGCCGCGGGCGATGGGAAGACGAGATCGGAAAAAGCGGCTCGCGAACAACTCTTGGCCTCCCAAAAAGCTGATCCATTTGACATCCAAACTTCTCTCTCCAATCATTGATTGGCTGTAAAACGTAGGCGAAGCTTGACCCCGGTGGACGTTTCGTTTCTTCGTGTTCTCGATCAATCGGCTGGAATCAAATTGGGTTCATCGTGCACGTCGACCGACGGTTGCCGATGAAAAGGCCGCGTCTTCGCACTTGCCTTTTTGGGTATTTTTGGTCAACGGAGAATGATTTTTTTATTGACCGAGAGCGGCTTTCGCGTCGCGGCTTTCGCGTCGCGCCGTTCGCTTACTGCTGGGACGAATTATTCACAAACTACAGAGACGAAGCGGCGACGACGAAAAACAGCGTCCCTAGAGATAGCGCTAGGTAGCTTCGTGACTCAATCGGAAACCGGGGGGCGCCGTGAAACACGCGGCGTGCCCCGTAAACTTTTGAATACATTGCCTTCTTTTTTTGAAGGTATTTCTTTTCATCGTTTCGCTCACACAGACAAGGGCCAAGCCCTCCTTCCCCATTCGCTCGCTACGTGTTACCGTACCCCGGTACCGCTTCTCTTTCAAACACCACAAAACAACTCAAAACATATCCCCACCCCGTACCAGCAAGAAATCGAAATCAATCCACGAACGCGGGGTTCCCTTCCTTTTTCCTACGCTTTTTGTTTTTCCACGCAGGCAGCGCCTTGGCCTTGTCCTCGCGTTTTTTGTCCGCTTTGCACGGCCCGCAATGCCTCTTGAGCTTGCCGTGCGGGCACGGGTTGCACTCGCCGCAGCTGTACTTGACCTTGCCGTGTACGCACCCGTTGCACTTGCTGCAGTTGGCTTTGCGTTTGCCGTGCGGGCACGGGTTGCAGATCGAACAGAGGCGCTTGAGCCGGCCATGCGGGCACGGGTTGCAGTCCGCGCAGTCTCGCTTTACTTTTCCGTGTGCGCACCGCTTGGACTCGGGGTTTTGTTTCTGGGTCATGCCCATCAGCGCGGCGACGGTTTTGCACGCCTGGCACTCGTACTTCACCTTACCGTGCGGACACCCGACGCACTGCGTGCAGTTGCGCCGGAGCTTGCCGTGCGGGCACGGATTGCACACGGTGCAGTTCTTCTTCAACTTCCCATGCGGGCACCCGTTGCACTCTACGCACTCGCGCTTTTGCTTGCCGTGCGGACACGGGGTGCATATCGCGCAAGCGTACTTAAGCTTGTCGTGCGGACACTTCTTCCGCTCCATGGCGCACGCCGCCCCGCCGCGCCGCGGGATCTGGACGAATTTTCAAGAACTCGAGAGATCTGGCAAAAATCGTGGCGGTTTGAAGTGTTGCTTTTGAAGCCGTTTAAAAGGAACTTCCGAGACTCCCGGCTTAGACCGCAACGCGCGCGAGTTTCGGTCGCGCGGACTTTTGCGCGGCACAGTTCCGCGCGAACGGGAGTGGACCCCTGGAGTACCGTCGCACGACGTATCTCGTGGTCGCGCCCGTGGTACACGTGGTGCGCGGAGAGTTCGCGTTTCTTTCCTTGACCGAGACCGGGTGCTGTCTCGGCTCTCGGAAGGTTCGCTACGATGGAGTCTTCCCTACGCAACGGGTCGGACACCATGAACAAGACCAAGGTATCCACGCTTCTCGGCTCCACTAAAAAGGTCTTCACGAGTAGCATAACGAGTACCACCACGCACGGTACTAAGAGCCGCACCACGCAAGGTACACGGCCGAAGACAGGCTTGGACTCGAAACGCAAACAACTCAAAGTGCCAATTGGGAAGTTACTGTCGATTCCCGAGAAACTCAAACGCGGCGCGGGGAGTGACGCGATCATCGACGACGCTGAGGAAAAGGCGGCGAGAAACACGCGGGTAAGGCCGTTGCCGTTACTGCGTCCTGTTGTGGATCCGAAACTCTCGACGTTGACGCCGACGCCTTTCATTGGAAACGACGGCGGCGACGACGACGATGCGCAAAATAAAAATAAAAACAAAAACGACTCGCAACACGAATCAACCGCTGAGTCGCTCGCGTCCTTGGAAGGAAACCTCCGCTTAGCGGTTAAAAAGCTCCACAGCGTTCAAACGAGCGGCAAAACGTGGTTGACAAACGCATTGACTGACGTGGATTCCTTCGGAGTAGGTGTTTTATCGCGTGACCAGTTTACACAAGCGTTGAGTCAACTGACCGGGATACAAATTTCAAAAAAACAAGCGCGCGCGCTGTGCGTTGTCGCCGACGCAAACGGCAAGGGAGACACCGTGGAGATCGGTAAGTTCGTGGCCCGGATTACGTGTGGGGCGTCAAGGGCTGACAACTGTGTCAAAAAAATACCAACACTCCGTGGGTACCCGGTCAAAGACGACGAGTTCATCGGCGGAAAGATCGCCTACCCGAAGTCTCGGTCGTTGGTACGAGCGCCCACGAATTTTGACGTTAACGCCGTCGACGCCTCCATGTTCCCGCCAGACGCGAATTTGGTGCTGCGACACGTGTTTGGGTACGACGGCGGCTCGAAGTGCACCTCCCAGAACCTGTTCGTCACGGGTGACCAAACCGTGGTGGTGTTTGTCGCGGCCGCGGTCGGGGTGGTGCACGACACGGTTAGCAAAAAGCAACGCCACTTTTTGGGACACACGGGTACGATCACTTGCCTCACAATGTGCGACTCTTCCGTTACGTACAAAGGCGTCACGTACCCGCCGCGCACGTTGTGCGCGACCGGGCAGACTATTGCCCGCAATCAAGGGCAGGGTGGGGATACAAGCTGGGAGGGTAAGGAAAATGCAAGTGGCAACACTCAATCTCAATGTCCTTTCGTCGCCGTCTGGGACGTCCGGACGCTCCAAGAAATTACCCGCGTTCCGCTCGCGCGCGACACTCAATCCGTCGCCGCGGTCGCGTTTTCAACCGACGGCAATTTGCTCACCACCGTGGGGAACGACGCGCACCACACCGTGCAGGTTTGGGACTGGAGAGTTGATGACGTGGACCGAGTATCAAACGTGGGATCTGTCAAAAAAACGAAACTGGGCGACCTCGAAAAGCCAATCCTCAAAAAAAAGCCAAAAGGCGTTCACGAAAACGGCTCGCCCGGAAGCGTTTTCGGGCTGCGGTTCGATCCAAACACCGCGACCAAGGTGACGCGGTTCGTGACGTGGGGCAAGAAGCACGTCAAGGTCTGGACCCGTTACTCGGAAAACGGACCGTGGGTTTCGAGGCAAATGCGTTTCGGGAAGTTTGGCGTGATGGACGTCGCGTTTTTGCCACCCGTCGTCGCGGAAAACAAAGACGTGCCCGGTGACGGCTGCGACAAAAAAGTAACGCACAAAAACTGCTTTTCCTCAATCGTCACCGGGCACGACGACGGGTCCCTGCTCGTGTGGGTTAGCGGCGTCGCGGTTCGCCAGGTCAACGACGCGCACGTGGGGGGGGGGGGGGGGGAAGTAACCGGGACGGCCGCGTTTCCATCGGCGGCGGCGTAAGCGCGCTTCACGTGACGCGCGACGAAAACGATCACGAAAAGTGCACCCTGACGTCGGGAGGGTCGGACGGGTTCGTGAAACGTTGGTCCGTTGTACGTCACATGATACGCGGTGATACGGACGGGGTGCCCCACGAGTTTCACACGATTGGGGACGCGATCACGGACCCGGTGGCGTTGGCCGAGGCTGAGTCGGCTGGAACGAGTCAGTCCGGTGGTTTCAAGTTACGCAACACTAACAGCGCGCAAGCCGTTTCCTTTAAAAAAACCTTTCCTCAAAACACAAACGCGATCGCGTCCCTGGACTCTGCGCTAGACTCCGGTGTTGTTTTCGCGGGCACTCGGAACTGCGAAGTGTGGCAGGTGCGCGGCCTGGGCTCTGAACGGGAAACGACCGCGGTCGTTACCATGGGGCACGCCGGCGCGGTGACCTGCGCGTGCTGGCACCCGACGGACCCAGACAAAGCGTTCACGGCATGCGAAGGCGGAGTGGTGCTTTGCTTCGACGCGAGTACAACATGCGTTGTCAAAAAAACAGGGCTGCCGTTTCCAATCACCGCCATCGCGGTCGGTGGGCGCGGGTTTCATTTGGGAAACGAGGCGAATGATGGGCAGACGCAAATGGGCGGAGGTGGGGGTGACGCGACGCAAACGCAAACGCGGCAAATGCACGTCGCGATCGGGGGTTCTCGCGGCGAGCTCGTGGTGCTACACGAGCACAATTTTTCAACGCTGTGGAACACCACGCACTCGCAAAAGTCCCAGGTGGAGGACGTGAAGTTCTCCCCGGACGGCGGAACGCGGCTGGTCACGACGCACAAGGACGGGAGCGTTTGCGTTTTTCAACGGAAACGTCTCAACGGCGAAACCGTGTACGCCGCGGCGCACAAGTTCTTCGGGCACGGCGGTTCCTCCGCGAAACACGTTGACTGGTCGAGCTGTGGTAAGATGCTCGCCACGTGCGGGGGGGACCGGGAGACGCTGTTTTGGGACGTCGTCGCGGCGGGGGACCAAACACGGGTAGGTGATGCATCAAAAAAGGGTGACCAAGTAGGTGGTACGTCAACAAAGGGTGACCAAGCCGGTGACCAATCCAAAAAAGTAAAGTCTCTCCCGACAAAAAAATACGGCCCGAACAAATCGTGTCACCGGGACACGCGCTTCGCGACGTGGACGCGCCCGCTCGGGTTCCCGGTGATGGGCATTTGGGGTTGCGACAAATCCGGGCAGGTCAACGTCAGGTACGGCCTTGCGCGTTTCCCAAATCCTTTATGTATTTCCCAAATACTTCCCAAAAGACCGTTTGCCGATTGTCCGCCCGTGATTACGCAATACACGCGGCCTCACAAGACTGACACTTTTCGTGGACACGACCGCAGCTCGATCGACGTCTCGCCGTGCGGTCGTTTCTGTGTGACCGGGGACGATGTCGGAAACGTGACCCTGCGTCCGTACCCAGCGCTGGCGAGGAACGCCGGGTTGAAACAATACCGCGGACACGCCGGGCGGGTCACGAACGTCCGGTTCAACAAAGACGGCGCGCGTTTACTCTCCGTCGGCGGCACCGACCGATGCGCTTTTCTTTTCGATGTCGTCCAGGAAGACGTCCCAGAGCCGGTAAGTGTGGCGACCCCGGAAAAACAGTGGGGGGCCCTGGACGACACCGGGAAACGGTTCGGGTTCCGGGTGCCGACCGAGGTTGGAGGATTTGAAGGCGTACGCGCGGAGGTTTCAGAGGAGTTTGTGGAGAAAACAGATTTGTGTGTGGAACAGTCTGAGGAGTACGTTGATAAGTCAGGTCCGTATGAGGAACAGTCAGGTGAGTATGCACAACAGTCCGAGGAGTATGCACACACGTCAGGTGAAAACGTTTTTTCAGAAGAGCCGTCCAGCGCTGATGACGATATCGCCGAGGAGGATTCGGACTCCATCGTGCCGGAGGATCCGTTCGCGAACGAAACCGTTTTCGTCCCGCCGGTTGGGCTTTTTCAAAGCCTCGGGAACGCTTCGTCCGAAAAAGAAACCGTCGTTCACGGCGGCGTGTCTACGCGACACCGAGAAATCTCGATTGGTAGATCGATCGACGACCTCGGGGGTGGCGTCGTATCCGTCCGCGACGACCGAAACGACGACCCTCCCTTCGTCGCGTCCCCAAAAGTACCGATAGATGATTCAGAATCCGAGCCCGAGATTGACGAAGATTTAGGGGAAAGCGTAGGGTACTCGAGCGAAGAGGTTCTTTAATACATCTATCGCCTAAGTGTCGTCGTCGTCACTATCGTCGCTCATCCGCTCGATCCATTCCAGCGTTTCCCAGCATTCATTGGTACTCGCTTCAACTTTGCAATCCCACTTGCTCCACGGGCAGCCGTTCGCGCGCGCCCACTGCAGCACCTCGAGATGCCCGCCCTTCGCCGCGTGTAAACACGTTTCCTCGTCCCACGGGCACCCGTCTCGCTAATCTCTACTCAATCATATCATCGCCGCACGTGCGCGTCGCGTCGTTTCCGTCGTCACACCGCGCCGGCATCCCTGAGAATCTGAACCACAGGCTCATGACCAATTTCAGCGGCGATCAACAGCGGCGTCGCGCCGTCATCCATCGCCATGTTGACGTCCGCGCTCGCCTCAATCAGCGCACGCACTACCACCTCGTGGCCGTTTGCAGCGGCGATGAACAGCGACGTCGCGCAGTCATTACTTGCCTTGTTGATGTCCGCGCCCGTCTGAATCAGCGTCCGCACCACAGTCTCGTGGCCCTCTCCAGCGGCGGCGTACAGCGGCGTCACGCCTTCATTACTTGCCTTGTCGACGTCCGCGCCCGCCTCAAACAGCGCCCGCACCACCGCCTCGTGGCCATTTTCAGCGGCGACGTACAGCGGCGTCTCGCCGTCATTTTTCGTCTTGTTGACATCCGCGCCCGCCTCGATAAGCGCCCGTACCACCGCCTCGTGGCCCTTATGAGCTGCACAAGACAGTGGCGTCTCGCCGTCATTTTTCGCCTTGTTGACGTCCGCGCCCGCCTCGATCAGCGCCCGCACTATCGTCTCGTGACCCTCTTGAGTGGCGATTGACAGCGCCGTCGCGTCGCCATCCATCGCCTTGTTGACGTGCGCGCCCTCGTCGAGCAGCGCCCGCACTACCACCTCGACGCCCTTATGAGCAGCGACTAACAGCGGCGTCGCGCCATCATCATCCGCCTTGCTGACGTCGGCGCCCGCCTGGATCAGCGCCCGCACCACAGTCTCGTGGCCCTCTCCAGCGGCGACGTACAGCGGCGTCACGCCTTCATTACTTGCCTTGTAGACGTCCGCACCCAACTGAGTCAGCGCCCGCACTATCTCCTCGCGGCCGTTTCGAGCTGCGATATACAACGGTGTCACGTCGAATTGATTTGCCTTGTTGACGTCCGCGCCCGCCTTGATCAGTACCCGCACAACCGCCTCGTGACCCTGTTGAGCGGCGATGTACATCGTCGTGCCATGTATAAACCGTGCCTTCTTGTTGACGTCCGCGCCCGCTTCGATCAGGATCCGCACTACCGCTATGTGGCCTTCTTTAGCGCCGATGTACAGCGGCGTCGCACAAGCATTACACGCCTTGTCGACATCCGCGCCCGCCTCGATCAGCGCCAACACCACCGCCTCGTGGCCCTTTTCAGCGGAAACGTACAGTGGCGTCTCGTCGCGAAAATCCGTCGCTTTGTTGAAGTCTAAGCCCGTCTCTATCAGCGCTAGCATTACCTCAAGGTGTCCGCCCTCTGCCGCCGCCGCAACCGACTCCTCGTCCCACGGACAGCCGTTCGCGCGCGCCCACTGCAGCACCTTGAGATGCCCACCCAGCTCCGCCCCAGCGCACGTCCTCTTGTCCCACGGGCAGTCGTTCGCGCGCGCCCACTGTAGCACCTGGAGGTGTCCGCCCAATGCCGCCCCGGCGCACGTCTTCTCGTCCCAAGGGCCATTCTCCGCGCGCAAAGCCTTCAACTCCTCGAGTTGTCCGCTCCTCGCCGCAGCCTGGCACAGGCGTTCTTCACACTCGAGAAGACCTCGCCGTTGCAGGCATCGAAGCGTGGTTAAGCATCCGCGTTCGACGGCGGCCCATTGCCCCCATTCCATGGCCCATTCAGCGAGCTCCCCAATTCGTCGTCCCGTCGCATCCACCGCGTCGCGCATCCCGCGGCTCACCCCGCGAAGCACCGCGAGGTCCGCGGGGTCGCGCAGACTTTCTTCTCGCAGGACGTGCGTGACAACCACATCGAAGGGCAGACCCGGGATGGCAACGCCCGCTTGCGCATCCAGATGCCGCCTTCGCTTGCGCGCGCGCGTTTCCACACCGCGCGCCGCCCCGGAGATCATCGCGGTGGCTGGCGCCGCACCAAGGCCGGGCCTTGGCCGCACCGCGCGCGTCGTTGTGCGCCCCGTGTCAGATCTCACCGAGATTCGACCAACAAACAAAAAAAAAAGCATCTGATTACACATTGACATTGATGAGATTTGTTTGGTGGATGAACGATGTACTACTTTCACCCATGACTGCTACTTCTATTTAACAACCACATGACCTCCATCTATACCTCCGTGTCTGTTCTGGTCAGCACCAGCACGTCGAGCATCTCGCGACCCGGCGCGCGCCCGGACCAAAAACTCCCGAGCGTCATCCCGGTGGTTTTACTTTCGCCGTCCATCCATCCGCTCGAGTTACCGTCCATCCCAGTCACGGTATCTTTCGGGCACGTAAACCCGGCCTTAAATTCGCCCGTGAAACACTTCCCATCCAGCTCCGTTCCCAGTGACCACGTGAAGCTTCCGATGGAGGCTACCGCGAGCCACTCGCTTATGGCGGCTATTTGGTAGTACCTTTTCAAATCCACGAAACACAGGGTGAAGAAACTTATCAGCGACGCGATCTCCGCGCCGACGCAAACACTTTTCAGAGCCAACGATTCACAGGTGGTACACCTCGGGTGCGTGTAGCGTAGCTGTGCCAGGACGCAGGCGTGCCACACCGCAGTGCCTGTTAAAAAAAACACCGCGAAGGAAAAGTGAACCTTCAGATTTTCGCGTTCGTTCACCGCGGCAACGACGCATAATGAAAAAGACGCGACGCAACCAATGAATGAATGCAGTGTCGTGACTACGCGCCAGGGTACGTTTGTCCGTGGTGGTGTGTCACCACACGCGAACAGACTCAAGTAACTTCTCACCACGCACACCGTGATTGCTAACAGGAAACCCACCAACCCTATTCCGACTCGCCCTACGTAACTCGCGGGTGGATAAACGAACGTGTCGCTTATCATCGGTACCAACACACCGGCCGGAAACTCGCCATTCATCACGAATGTCAAAACCGTGGTGGTGGCCACGGTGAGAAACGCCAGACCCACGGTGGCTCGAACCACGGTTCCCGCGCGAACCGTGGATACCATGTGTGGCATCGCACTCACTCGATGGCGCCTCCCGCGCGCGCGGCGTGGAGTGCGTACTGATGACTACTCTGAGACTCGCATTCTAATTATTCGAGGCCGGGAATAAATTTTCCGTTTCTTCCAGAGTTCATCAGTTCGGTCGTTCGTCGGTCGCGTGTGGTCTCCATTCGGCCAGGCGGCGGCCGTCGCGTGCGTGATGCCGCCTAAGAAGTCCAAGGAGGAGCAGGTTTTGGCGGGGAAACAGAAGCTGGAGGCGTTTAAACGGCAAAAGGCCGAGGCTGCTGCGGCGAAAGCGGCCGCGAAGAACGCTGGGTCTGTTCATCAGATTTCTTCGGGGTCTTCCAATGCGCCAGCGGTGTCCGAGGCAGAGGCGTTCGTCCCGAGTGAGCCGTTGATGGCTGGTGCGACGGAAAGTGACACGCGGTCGGCTAGTGACGCGACGGATGAAGAAACCCCGAAACCCGTGTCTAGCAACCCAGAAACCCCGTCGTGGACCGCGACGGTAGCGACGCCGTTCGTGCCGGCGACAGATGGAACGGCCGGGTTCGCCCCGGCGCTTCTTCATGAAAAAAACGTGCACCCTTCGGCGATACCGGAGGCGGTTCCCACTAACGAACCCGGAACAGACGACGACCACCGCATTTGGCGAGTCACCGATCCGCCGCCCATCACGGACGGCGCCGTGTTTCAAACCCTGTCCACCCCGAACTCACCCAATCGGGGGGGCGGGAACGTTGCACACCGTGACCATGAAAGGATTGTGGAAAAGTGCACTGCCAATGCGAAAGAAAACGCCGCGCGTCTTCTTCGCGAAATCAAAGCGTTGCGTTCGGATTTGAAAGAGGCACAGTTGCAGAATTCGCAAGCGCTCCATGACTTAGCAACGTCGCGCAGAGCTAGCGCGGACGCCGCGGCAGCCAGAGCCAGGGCGGAAGGCGAACGGGACGCCGCTTTACGAAGAGCGGTCGCATCCGAGCGCGACGCGCTTTCCGTGGACGACGCGCGCTCACAATCAAAAAGCGCCGCCGAGACGATTGGGAACTTGCAAGGGAAACTGTTAGAAATGCAAACTTCTATGGATGCGTTAAACACTACGCTTGACTCTGAGCAGGCCAAGGTGTTGAGCCTTGAAACGAGCTTGGCAGATTCAGAGACCGCCGGGACGCAGATGTCCAACCTGGTCGCGGCGAGTGAGACCGAGTTGGCAATCGAACGTTTGGCTCGAAAAAAACTGGAGGCGACTATTAACAAATCTTACCAGGAAACAGAAACCACCCTCGCGACCCAAAAACACGTTTGGGAAGAAACCTGGAAAGAGACGCAAACCGGGTACGCCGCGAAAACGCGAGCCGCGGAGGTTATCGCCCGGCAGGCGGAGGATGACCAACTCAGGGCGGAGGTAAGGGCCTTTCCCACCCACCACATTCCGCCGACTGATTGCCCATATGGGACTGACATTTATTTTTTTACAATCAGGAGGACGCCGCCGCGACGCGCACCGAGCTGGCGGCGGTGCGGGTGGAACTGGCGCAGGCGCTTTTTGAGAGAAACAAGTCTCATATAAATCAGTCTGTGACTTCTGAAGAAAACAGGGAAGTAGTTAACACCGATGCCTACGACGACGAGCGTCGCGCGTTCGTTTCCGAGATTCGGGGGTTGAGTAGAAAGCTGGAGGTGGCGCGGGGCGAGGTTCATAAATT